>Ga0209254_10001369_pt1 | contig 21728 bp, 17 predicted proteins | sample FrelakmetDIP11DI_FD_187148 | JGI IMG/M metagenome (GOLD analysis project Ga0209254, IMG submission 187148) | Freshwater lake sediment microbial communities from the University of Notre Dame, USA, for methane emissions studies - DIP11 DI (SPAdes)... | ecosystem: Environmental > Aquatic >...
TGGCGCGTGGGGAGCGACCAGGGACGGCTAGAGCGAGTCCGGCGTAACACGTCGCCACCGCCGCCGTGGTTTCAGCACCGCATCACCAATCGTCCGGCTTCCCCACATTGAAGTAGCACGATCCATCGCTCGAGCCACTACCTATTCGCTCGATACAGGCCACTAATTCAGCAGCGTCGTCTCGAGCGTGGCGCGGAAGCCCGTGGCGGCGCCAAACGACGGCGGATCCAATACGTCGAACAAGCCGCCGGTGGCTTTGCCGCCGAGCGAGGTGCCGGCGTGATAGCGCGCGATGAACGACGTCAAGGTGTACTCCGGCGGCGAAAGGAATTCATCCGATACCACCACGAACGCGGCCGTGAACGCGTTTTGACTCGCGGCCATCGCCGGGGCACGTTCGCCGTACACGTCGACGATGTCGTCAATGGTCACCACCTGTGTCGAAGCAGCGTTGATCAGCGTATCGAACGTCACGGCGACCGACGGATCGGTGACAAAACGCAGTGCGGCCACTTCGTCGGGTCGCACCAGCCCCATCAGATACAGCTCCAGAGGCGAGAACGGGTTGGCGGTGAAGTTCTCAGAGCCTTCGGCGTTGGTGACCCGAAATGCGCCGTTCTCTTCGAGCAGGTACGGCCCGTTGCCCATCTGTCCCACATGGGTTGAGGCGCCCCAGTGGAACCCCGTTGGAATCGACAGGTTCAAGGCGGGTTGATTCAGATAGGCTGCCCAGCGATGGCCGATCTCGTGATTGATCTCCACGCCGAGCGTGTGGGCGTTCTGGAACACCACCTGCTGCAGCCGACCGCTGCTGCCGTAGTTCGACGTGTGGTCGTACACCGGCACGTTGATACCCGTGACGTCGTTCTTCACGCCAATCGAGCGTGGAATGCCGTCGCCGGTGGTGCGGGTGTGGAAGACCACCGCGAAGTCGAACGGATCCGCTGGAAACTCGCGATAGATCCGTTGCATCAGGCGCTCGATATTCTGTTCGTCGAAGCGCGGGTCGACGATGTTCACCAGCGTATCGGTCATTTGAGCGTCGGCATCGATAACCCGTGCCGGGAACTCGTTTTTCAGCGTGCGACTCAGCAGCGCGATCTCGACGCGCGCGTCGATGGCGTTGGTGGGTGACACCGGGCTTAGCTCACCGTCGGACGCCGAGATCGCGATCGACACCGAATCGACCAGCCCATCGTAAAGCCGTAGGCGGCTCGGCTCGGACAGTTCCAGCGGGAAGCTGAGTGTCCAGATGCCGTCACGCGCGATCGCGTCACCGTGGGTGCCGTCATCGAACATCGGCTTGACCAACTGGGTGCCCGAACCGTCGATCAGAGCGTCGAAATAGGCGAGCGTCAGCGTGACGTTACCGGTGCTTTTTGTACGTGCCTTGACCGTGATCTGGCGGCTCGACACTTCGTCGGCCCACACGGCGTATGGCGTTACTTCGACATCCTGCAATGTGAATGTCGCGGTCACACCGGGGGCCGTATTGCCGCTCGCCACGCCGTTGCCGACGGGCGTCGCGCTGCCGCCGGTGCCGCCACCACAGGCCGTGAGAAATGCACTTGCCAGCCACGCGGCAGCGATTCGATTGCGGTCGGGATTGATACGCAGCGCCACTGCGCTTCACCATGGGTCAACAAGAGTGGCCGCATGCTAGGGGTCCCCGCGCGTGCCAGTGTGTCGACGTTGTAGGCACTGTTGTGCGCGCTGTGGTGGGGGATCGCTGACTTGTGCCGCTTCGTGAAATCGTTTTGTGCGATGGAGAACTGCGCCTCAATTTGAGCGAACGCTTGAATCAGTCGACCGCGCCCGATCGTGCGGCGTAAGGTGGTGGTTCACCAATCGCCGGAGGATATTCATGGCATTGCTCGAAGATAAAATTGCGATCATTACGGGTGGCGGCACCGGCGTCGGGCGGGCGCACGCGCTGTTGTTTGCCGAGCACGGTGCGCGGGTGGTGGTCAACGACACCGGCGGCGCGTTGAACGGCAGCGGTACCAGTGATAGCGCGCAAGCAGTGGTCGACGAGATTCGTGCACTCGGCGGTGAGGCGGTCGCGGACACGCACTCAGTCGCCGGCTTCGAAGGCGCGGCGGCAATCGTACAAACCGCAGTGGATCGGTTCGGCGGTCTCGACATCATGGTCAACAACGCCGGTATTCTGCGCGACCGCACGTTGCTGAAGATGGCGCCGGAGGAATGGCAGGCGGTCATCGACGTACATCTCACCGGTACGTTTGCGTGTCTGCAAGCGGCCGCACGGCAGATGGTCGCGCAAGGCCGCGGCGGCCGGATCATCAACACCAGTTCATCATCGGGGCTCCTCGGCAACTTTGGTCAGGCAAACTATGGGGCGGCGAAGGCAGGCATTCATGCGCTGACGCGGATCGCATCGATGGAGCTCGGCAGCAAAGGCATCACCGTGAACGCATTGGCGCCAAACGCCTATACACGCATGACGCGCGATCTTCCGGGGATGGCGCATATGTCCGAAGCGGATATGGGGCCACAATTTATGGCACCGCTGGTGTGTTATCTGGCATCGGATCATGCAGCCAACATCACCGGCCAGACTTTTGGAGTGAATCAGAATCAGTTGTTCGTGTACAAGATGATGGTCACCGAAGGCGTCAACAAACCGGGACTCGAGCCGTGGGACCCGGAGCAGATCGGCGCGGCGATTTCGCGGGCGATCAACTGGTGATCGAAGCCGACGGTGGAATCAATCATCCGCAGCGGGTTTTCCGCGCAGCTTCTTGACCACGCCGCGTTTGCCTTTGGTTTCGCGGCGCTGGCGTTTCGCGGTCTTCGTCGGCCGCGTCGCCACGCGGCGTTTTGGTTGGCGCTCGGCGCGCACAACGAGCTCGCTCAGGCGCGAGAACGCATCTTCCCGGTTCGCCTTCTGAGTACGGAATTGCTGCGCGAAGATGATGATCTCTCCACCCAGCGTCAGCCGTCGCCCAACAAGACGTTCCAGTCGCGTGCGCACGGGTGCCGGCAATCCGGCGGCATTCAGATCGAAACGCAGCTCGACGGCGGTCGAGACTTTGTTGACGTTCTGCCCGCCCGGCCCCGCGCTTCGGACAAACTTCAGCTGAATGGCGGTGTCTGGAACGGCGGTTGCCGGGGTCAATTGAATGTCGGCCATCAGCCGGTCTCGATTGACGCGGCAATCGCATCGATCAGCTGCGCGCGTGCAACGCGGTCGATCGACAAGTCGGTACGCAGGGTGCGGAATATCCGATCCAGTGAGCGTCGTCGGGCCGGGTCGATTGCGTCGGCCAGATGTGCGCCGGCTTCCGCATCGATCACCAGAGCTTCGCGCCGCGCGTGATTGCGCTCGGCGATCAGGTGGACGTGTAGCAGTGCCCGGCCGAGCATCACCCATGGAAAGTTGGGGTCGGTGATCGGCCCGAGACGCAGTTCGAACCCCCCGAGCGGCGTGCCGAGCACTTCGACCTTCGCAAGTCGATCGGCGCCAACGAGCGCGCCGGCGGCGCCAATCAATGCGCCGATGCCGGCGCCGAGGAACAACGATGCGCCGCCCAGTATCGCGTCGACCAGACCGCCGGCAACCGCCCCGGACGCCGCCCCGGTCAGCGCCAGTTGTTGGGTAGACAACCCGAACACGCTGAAGCTGCGCTGCGAAAACAGATCCTCGGTCAGGAATGCGGCAGCCGCTTCGTGGGCGTCGAGCCCCGCGTGATGGTAAATCTCGGCGACCGTGCGGCGGGCGCTGTGTTCACGGTCGCTAACAGCTCTACGTAGGCGCAGTCGGGTCGCGTCTTCGATACCGGGATCCGCCGCGGCATCGGGCAGCGACGCGGACTCGGTGGCGGTCAGCACGGTGACCAACAGGTCACCGATTTCTTCCGCGGCGCGCGATTTACGGTGCGCGCGCTCCGCGGCGAGTGCGTCGGCGGCCTTGTTGAGTTGTGTCGCCCAGCTTTCGTCGATTGCTCCGAAGGCGCGCAACAGCTCGATGCGTCGAGCAAAGTCCGCGCGCATTGCGTCGAATATCCGCACAATCGAGAAGAACTGCGACAGTGCGGAGCGCCACTCTTCGACGTGATCGCCGGTTGCGATCAGATTGATCAGCGCCATACGTGGGCGGCCGGTCCAGCGCAGTACTTCCATCTCGGCTTCGTATTCGCCACCGTAAGGACGACTGCCGTCGACGACATACAAAATGCCGGCCCCGTCGAGGATCGGCCGCAGCAGTTCACATTCATCATGGAAGCGCGTATCGGCGCGATGCAGCTCCACAAATTCGGCCACCACGTCGGCGCGAGCACCGGCGCCGCGATCGTGGGCATTCAGCCACGCAAGTACCTCGCGCGCGCGCTGAAAGCCCGGAGTGTCGATCAGTTCGTATAAGGTCACGCCGTCGATGCGCATCGCATAGGTGCGCGCCGCGATCGTCGTGCCCGGCTCCGGCGAGATCGCAACCGTATCGTCTTCGGCGAGCGTAGCGACGATGCTGCTTTTGCCTTTGTTCGGGTGACCGACGACTGCGAAGCGCGGCAGACTCACGCGGCACCGGTTTCTAGATAGAGGTGCGGATCGGCGAGGCGTGCGATGGCGCGCGACCAGGTTTCGCGCTGCACGACGCCCACACCGGCGGCCGTCTCGGCGACCGGGTTCACGATGATTGTGGGTGCCGCACCCAACGCGCGGCGCAGCGCGCCGATGAAGTCGAGGAATTCCAACACCGGCGGTTCCCAGGCGCGGGTGAAGACGATGACGGCCCCGCGCTCGCCATTGCAGATCGTTTCGATCGCTGCATGATCATCTTCGAGTGAGCGACCGCCGCCGGCTTCGACGACCTTGCCCAATTTAAGACCGAGGGTTTTGCGCGCGTGCGCATCGGCGGAGGACGAGTCGATGCTGGCACTCCAGATTACGGCCCGGGCAGTATCGACGAGCGGATCATGGGGCACCGGATTGCGCAGCGAGGTCGGGATGAACGGCTGCTCCGGTTCCGCGGCGGCGGTCTCGATCGCCGGTGTCGCCATCCGATCCAGCAACGCGGTGACACGGGGATCCTCGAGAAGCAGCGCCGTGGTTGCGGCGCGCAACCGAGCGCCGGCCAACAACAACACTGCCAGCCGGGGCAACGCGCCGTACGTGACGATTGCGAGGATGGTGAACGGCCACCAGCCGGTCAGTGCGCGGGATGCGCCGCTGTCGAGCGTGCTGCTGCCGTCGAGGCGATAAAACTGCGAGCGTTCAATCAGCGTCAGATCCGGCACGGCGCTGGGTACCAGGCGATGCCACGGTAACGCCACTGAACGAACGAGTTTCTCGATTGTTCCGGGCTCTGCCGCGAGAGTCGTACTCCAGCCGAATGCCAAGTCGGTGAATGTAACCAGCACGAAGCCGGTCGTTATCGCGGCCACAAAAAAACTAACCGCCGCCGCCTGCGACCAGTACAACAATTGCCACTTCGCGAATCGCGCGGCGGCGGCCGATCGAGCGTGATGCCAGCCGAACAGCGGCGCCAAGTCGCGCGGTACTTTGACGAGCCGTCGATATACCGACGCCGCCACTGCGCCGGAACTGAACATCGCCAACGTATCCTGAATGGTTCGCAGTCCGGGAACTCGACCCGGAATCAGCAGCAGCGTCGACAACAGCAGCAGCAACGGCAGCAGCACCAGTGCCGCGAGCAGCGTTACGACGTTGACGGGCCGCGTGCCGTCATAGTGGAACGCGGCGAGTGCGATCCCGCTCCCGGCCACCGCGCCGACAATGGCCATTCCAACGGTTACCAACATTCGCGTCCGCTGCAGATGTACGCCCGCCGCGCTCGAGGGTCGTCGATCGACGACGTGCCACCAGCCGCGCACGCGTTCGACCGGGTTGCCCCTGGCGAGTTGCGAGCCGATGTCGCGATCGCGGCGGCTGCGCTGGGCAAATGGCGTTGCGCGATCGGTTTCGAGCCATAGCGGCACGTCGATGGCATCTTCGAACAGCGTGGTCGAGGGGCGTGAGGGTGACATTGCCTCATGATAGGGGCGCCACCCGGCGTGGTCCACGCGCTAAAACCGTGCGGCGCACGCGACGCTGTGAACCAGGTCTCCTGCGCGGCGTGGGTGGTAGCGCAGATGGCGCGCGCAACCAACCATAAACTCCAACACGATACACGTGCGTATAGAGGGCACCGGAAACGCCATGCTCCGGAAGCTCACAAGGACGATTGCGAAGGAACGACGCCATGGTACGGTTTGTGTCCAATGTGCTGTTAACTGGACTCGCTATCGCCCTGCTGGGCATCTTGGTGCTCTTGTCGACGACGGCGGATGAAGCGGTACGCCGCCAGGCCGATCTGAATCTGCGCCAGTTGCGCGACATCGTCGTAGCGTTTGAGCGCGAAACGCTCAACGCACGCAACCAACAAACCGACAGCGACGTAGTGCTGAAGGCGTTGGGCCGCGACCTGCGTATTCGGGTTGAAGCCGTCGGACGTGATCTGCACGAATTGTTCCCCGCCGAGCAGGATGCGCTCGCGCGGATGCGTACGATTGCCGAGGCGGGATTCAACTCGATCGACCCGCGTGCACCGGAGCGCGCCGAGGCCGAGCCGCTATTGCGAAAATACGCGGAACTCAATCAGTCCGCGGCGCGTCTCTCCAACCGGGTCGAAGGCTTTCGCGAGAACCAGACCCGCTACCTGCAGGCGGCACAGACGTTGACCGCCGACAGTCGGGCATTCGTCAATCGTCTGCGCGAACACGGCTCGTCGTCTCTGGCGGATTCGATTTTCCGCGGCGCGCAACAGGTGCTGGATCGTGCCGAGCGCGGCAGCGAATCGGATCTCGATCAGATCGAAGCCATCACGAATCGGCTCGCTGCCGGATCGCAGATTCGCACCCCCAGCGATCGCCGCGAATTCCTCGCATTGATCGAAACAATGCGCGCGCTGGTACCGGTACGGCGCGCGGTCGAGGCGAATCTTGCAGACGTGGTCGACGGCCGATTCCAGCGCCAGGTCATGAACCTGCGCGAACAGATTACACGCGACACCTTGTATCGATTGACTACCGTGAATGACTCTCGGGTCTTGCTGAACGTGTATACGGTGCTGCTGTTGCTGGTGTTGGGTTATTTTGGCACGCGTCTGCAGCGCAGCTATCGTGCGTTGAATGGGTCGCACAAGGATCTTGCGATTGCCAACACGTCGCTCGAGGCGCGTGTGCACGAACGTACCCGCGACCTGGAAACCGCCTACGACGAACTGAAAGAGTCCCAGGTACAGCTGGTGCAGGCGGAAAAAATGTCTTCGCTCGGACAGCTGGTTGCCGGGATCGTGCATGAGATCAATACGCCGCTGTTGTACGTGCTGAACAACGCCACCATGACATCGGAAAACGTCGAGGACTTGCGCGGCAACATCGTCGACGCAGCCAACCTCGCCACCCTGGTTGATCGACACGGCGCCGATGCGCCCCAAGTGCGTGAGGCACTGCTGCAGCTGGTGCAGAGCGTCGATGCGGAGCAGCTGAACGAAACGATCGATGAAATCATCGCGCTCGCCAAGGACAGCACCGACGGCCTCAACCAGATCAGCGAACTCGTGCAGAGCCTGAAGGATTTCAGCCGCCTCGATCGTGCGGCGGAGGATCGCTTCGATGTCCGCGAAGGCATCGAAAAAACGCTGCTCATCACCCGCAATCTGCTCAAGTATGGAGTGATCGTCGAACAGCGCTTCGAGGAAGTGCCGCAAATTCTCTGTGCCCCGTCGCGGATCAACCAGGTGTTCATCAATCTGGTGACCAACGCAGTACAGGCGATGAATGGTAAGGGCACCCTCACGATTACCACGAAGGCGCGGGACGGTTGGGTCGATATCGAAGTCTGCGACACCGGCTGCGGCATCGAGCCTGCGAATCTCGACAAGATCATGGATCCGTTCTTCACGACTAAACCCGTCGGCCAGGGCACGGGTCTCGGACTGTCGATCGTACGCAAGATCGTCGACGAACACGGTGGGCATATCACGGTGGACTCCCAGGTCGGCGTCGGCACGTCGATCACGATCAGTCTGCCGATCGATCGCGGCATCGCCGCGGTGGCCGCAGTCGAAGACGCGGAGGCGGCCTGAGATGGATGCGGCGGTCAAGCGCGGCACGCTGTTGTTCGTCGACGACGAACGCCGTGTGCTGACGTCGATGCGCGCGATGTTTCGCCGCGAATACGATGTGTTGCTCGCCAACAGCGGTCAGGAGGCCATCGATCTGCTGCGTGATCAGCGTGTTGATGTCATCGTTTCGGACCAACGGATGCCCGGCATGACGGGTGTCGAGTTTCTGAAGGCCGTTAAACATCTCGCCCCGAACGCGATGCGGATTCTGCTGACCGGCTATGCGGATCTGAAGGCGATCGAGGCATCTATCAACGAAGGCGAGGTGTTTCGTTACCTGACTAAACCTTGTCCGAGTGATGAACTGAAAGAAGCGATCGGGCTCGCTGCCGGGATCGCGGTAGGCGATCGACCGATGGCGGGCGCCAACGAACCCGCGCGCGCTTCGAGCGAACCAGCGCGGCCGACGACAACCGTCGTTCCAGCCGGTGTCGAGCATGCCCGACCAACCCACCGCGAATTGATGCGGCCGCAGCTGCCTGGGTCCGCGACGCTGCGCCCGCATGAGCCGACGCCGCGCGGCAATACGCCGCCGCGCACCAGTGTGCCGAGCCAGCGGACGGTGTTGCAACCGATCCTGCGCCGCGCCACCCACAAGCATTCGATTGCCGATATCCACGATGTGGACCTGTTGGTGTTGACCCACGACAACGCAATGGTTGCCGCACTCGATGCTGCGCTCGACGGTAGTCATCGGTTGCATACCGCACGCTCCCTCGATGAAGCGATTGCCGTGCTCGAGTCCCACCCGATCGGCGTGATGGTTACCGACACTGCCGTCAGTGAGGTGCAGATCGCGACCCTGACGACCACGCTGAAGCGCCATGTTCCTGAACTCGTAACTATCGTTGCGAGCAGCCGCTCCGATGCGCAGCTGTTGATCGATCTGATCAACTACGGCCAGATCTTCAGGTTTTTGCTGAAACCGTTGCACGCGGGCCAGTGTCGATTGTCGGTCGAGTCCGCCGTGATCAAACATCGCGAGCTCGCGGCCGATCCGTCGGCGAGCCGTCGCCACGTGGTCGCCGAGCGCGCAAGCGCGTCGGATAACGTCGTCGGCGCATTCTTCGGGCGCATCCGTCGGCTGCGTGAACGATTTTTTGCACTTGATGGCTTGGCATGAGCATGACGACACTGCAGTTGACTGGATCCGCATCTCACCCCGAACTCCCCGGATCGAACCTGGCCGGAAATTTTGGCGCTGCCGCTGCGGTGGTGATCGCCGGTGTGCTGGCCGCGTGGGTATTCGTTAAGCACGATGCCGCGATGACGCCGGATGCGTTGCTCGATCGCGAAACTCAGGTCGTCAGCCCAAGTATGCAGCGTGGCCCCAACGCATCCGGATCGTTGCTCGAACAGGCCGAAATCGCGTTCGCGGCGGGACGTATCATCGAGCCTGAGTTCGACAATGCGCTCAGCTATTACCGATCGTTGCTCGAGTCGGAACCCGACAACGCCGACGCAACGGAGGGCATCGAGCGGGTCACCTCGTATCTGGAAAATCAGGCAGAGGGTGCGATCTTCCAGAACGATTGGGATGCCGCTCGCGCTTACGCCGCGGTCATTCTCAATGCGCGGCCCGATGATGCCCGCGGTCGCGACCTGCGCAACCGCGCCAACCGGCTCGAACGAATCGAAGTGTTGACCGCAAAAGCCATCGAGCAGATCTCGCGCGGCAATCTGGTGATACCGAAAGACGACAACGCCGCCGACTCGTATCGCGGCATTCTCGAACTCGATGCTGCCAATCCGGTTGCGGCTCAGGGCATGCGCTCGATCGTGCAACGTCTCGTTGCGAACGCACAGTCAGCGGCATTTGCCGGCGAACAGGACAAAGCGCAGAAATTCTTCGCGGCTGCGCGAGCGATCGACCCCAATGCCGCCGGGGTTGCCGATCTCGATCGCGCTGCAAAACAGCCGAAGCGGGTCGCCGACGAACACAACGTGCAAGGCGATCTGCTGGCGGCGTCGCAGGCATTGCAGGCGGGTCAGCTGATGCCGCCCGCAAACCCGAATGCTTTCGATCTGTTCAACGCCGTACTCGCACGGGATTCGAAGTCCGCAGCGGCGCAGCAAGGGCTGCAGCTCGTTCGCGACATGCTGGTCGATCGCGCCGGCGCATTGATTGCAGCAGGCTCGTTTGAGCAAGGTGGCTCGCTCTTGTTGCAAGCTAAAGCGGCCGGCGCCGACGCCGCGCCTCTGGCGGAACTGCAGCGGGAACTGACATACCAGACCCGATTGAAGGACGCGCGCGAAGGCCGCTTCGAGCGTTTGTATGCCATCAGTGAGCTGAAGACCATCCGGCAAGTGGCGCCGGCCTATCCGCGCAGCGCAGCGGCAAAAGGCACTCGCGGCTGGGCCGAGCTCGAGTTCACGGTCACCGAACAAGGTGACGTACGCGATGCAAAGGCGACCGATTCGTCGCTCCCGATTTTCGAAGGCGCGGCGGTTTCGGCCATCAGTCGCTGGCGTTTTGAGCCGGTCGTTGAAGACGGTCGTCCAATTCCCGTCAGGGCCGTGCTGCGATTTACGTTCCGCGACTAGCGGATCGCCGCTGCCAATAACCCAACGCTCGGCTTTGCGGCTTACGGTAGAGTAGCGCGCTTTATCAGCCAGCCGGAGTCGTCATGCCGCGCGTGACCTATATCGAGCACGACGGTGCGCCGCACGAAGTTGAAGTCGCCGTCGGTCATACCGTCATGGAAGGCGCATTCAAGAATGGCATCACCGGAATCGAGGCTGAGTGCGGCGGCGCGTGCGCGTGTGCGACGTGTCACTGCTATGTCGATGCGGCGTGGATTGCGAGTTTTCCGCCGCCCAAGGGCGAGGAACTCGAAATGCTCGAGTTCGCCAAATCAGAGTTCCGCGCGAACAGTCGGCTTGCCTGTCAGTTGAATGTCACCGCGGCACACGATGGGCTGATCGTGCGGTTGCCGGACCTGCAGTGATGCCGAGTTTGCGCCCCTGCACTGCGTCGCGCTCCGCGCGTTGCTCGTGAAGCGCAAATAGTTGAACGCGCCCCTGCGCTGGTACCTGACGAGCACCGCGTCGTTTCTGATTCCGGGCGGCATTCAGATGGTGCTGTTCCCGTGGCTCGTTGCGGTGCTGTTGCACGAGAGCGCGCAGCGCGTTGGCATCGCGCAAATGGCGGGTGCGTTGCCGGCGCTGTTTCTGATTCTGTTCGGCGGTGTCATTGGCGACCGATTCGACCAGCGGCGCATTCTGATCGCGGTGCATATCTTCGGGGCGCTACCGGCCCTCGTGCTCGCACTGCTGATTGCCAACGATCAGCTCAGCTACGGCCTGTTGATCGGTTATGCGTTGATTGGTGGTGTGGTGGGTGCGTTTTCTCAGCCGGCGCGCGATGCGTTGTTGTCGCGTGTCGCCGGTGACCGTATTCAACGCACCGTGACGATGATGATGGGCGTGCAGTTCGGCGTGCAGATTCTGGGTATCGGGCTTGCGAGTCTGGCCGATCGTCTTGGCGCGGTGCCGCTGATTCTCGTTCAGACCACGGTAATGGGACTCGGGGCGCTGGCGGTGATGCGCATCCGCGTCGATCGTTTCGAACGACCAGCGGTGCGCCATCACGCGGTGAAAGAAATCGTCGACGGCCTGGCGCTCGTTTTTGGCTCGAAACGAATGTTGCCGGTGATGCTGCTGAACCTTGCGATCGGCGTTTTTTTCGCCGGCGCTTTTATGGTGCTGGTTCCGTTGACGATCCGCGACGTCTACCACGGCGGCGCCCAACAGATCGGTTTTGCCTACATGCTCAACATGGTCGGCACGGTCGTGGTCACTTTGCTGCTGCTGGCGCGCGGTGGCGTGGCGCGGCCGGGTCGAGCCGTTATCATTGCGCTCGGATTCGGATCGATGCTGTTTCTGCCGATGGTCTTCGGGGTACCCATTGCGGTGTTCTATGGACTGATCTTCTTGTGGGGTGCCGCCGGCGGCATCACGATGAGCATGAGTCGCGCCATCGTGCAGGAGTCGGCGCCGACCTCTCATCGTGCGCGGGTTATGTCGGTGTACTCGCTTGGCATGATGGGCGGCATGCCGCTGGGTTCGCTCTCGATGGGTTACGTCATCAGCACCTTCGGACCGCTCAACGCCGCGCTGGTGCCGGTCATCGGCATGGCCGTCGTCGTGCTGCTCGTCGCGGCCAGAACCGATCTGTGGACGCTGGTGCCGCACGCGGAGGTGGTGCGGGTATGATCGGACCACGCCGATGAGAGAAAGACACCATGCAAGGCCGACGCAGCTTCTGGACCTGGGGATTCGAACGCGACGAGCCGAGTGACGCGGATCGCCGCAAGTTCGCGGCGAATTGGTCGAAGCGTCTTGCGCAGCCGATCGAGCCGCCACCGATTCCGGCGCTTGCCGACATTCGGTTGCGGGCGCCGCGTATCAAGATCCCGAGTCATGTGCAGGACTGGGTCACCGCCGATAAGCATGAGCGCGTGGTGCACACGCACGGCGGCCATTCGCTCGAGCTGCTGCAGGCCATGCGCGGCGATTTTGCCTCGCCGCCGGATGCTGTCGCGCATCCGCGCACCGAAGCCGAACTCGAAGCAACGCTGACCTGGTGCGACGCCAACGGTTACGTCGTCATTCCGTCCGGTGGACGTACGTCGGTCGTATGGGGCGTCAACGTGCCAGCCTCGTGCGACGCGGCGGTGACGATCGATCTCGATTGTCTGAATCGTGTGCTCGAAGTCGACGAGGTGTCGCGAGCCGCGCGGATTCAGGCTGGCATCTACGGTCCCGATCTGGAGGCGCACCTGCGTCCGCTGGGTTACACGTTGCGGCACTTTCCGCAGAGTTTTCCGTGGTCGACGCTCGGCGGCTGGATCGCCACACGCTCCGGCGGTCACTACGCGACCAATCACACCCACATCGACGACTTCGTCGAATCGACGCGGATGCTGACGCCGGCGGGCTGGTGGGAATCGCGGCGCCTGCCCGGCAGCGGCGCGGGCCCGAGCCCGGACCGCATAGTGCTCGGCTCCGAGGGTACGCTCGGCATCATCACCGAGGCGTGGATGCGTATTCAGAAGCGGCCGACGTTTCGTGCAACCGCGGGTGTGACGTTCGATTCGTGGCGCGCGGGCTACGACGCGGCGCGCCATGTCGTGCAGGCGAAACTATGGCCGGCGAACCTGCGCCTGCTCGACCCCGTTGAAGCGCAGCGCGCGGCGGGTCTCGACGGCAAGCGGACGCTGCTGATCATCGGCTTCGAATCCGCCGAAGTGCCGCAAGGTCCGTTTATCCAGGCGGCAGTGAAGATCGCCCGCGGTGCCGGCGGTCAGATCGCGGATGACGCCATTCGAATCTCCGACGGAACCGGTGAGGCGACGGGTCGCGAAGGCGCAGTCGGTGCATGGCGCGACAGCTTCATTGGCGTCAATGCCGGATTGACGAACGGCATGGGGCTGCTCTCGGATACGTTCGAAACCGCGATCACCTGGGACAAGTGGCCGGAATTCGACGCGCGGGTTCGTGAGCGGGTCGGCCGCGCCCTGAAAGAAGTGTTGGGCAGCGGCACATCGTTGTCGTGCCGGTTCACGCACGTGTATCCGGACGGACCTGCCCCGTACTACTCGTTCTCAGGTGTGGCCAGGATCGGCGGCGAGGCGGCGCAATGGCGTGAGATCAAGGAGGCGGCGTCTAATGCGGTCGTGGATGCCGGCGGCACGATCACGCACCATCATGCCGTCGGGCGCCTGCACCGTCCGGCGTGGGAACGGCAACGACCACCGCTGTTCGCCGAAGCGCTGCGCGCAATCAAAAAGCGGCTCGATCCGAATTCGATTCTGAATCCGGGCGTGTTGTTGGACTAGCAGGCTGTTCTGCAACAGGCTGCCGGTCCTTCGGTACGGCGTCAGACGTTGCGCGGAATATCTCGACCAGCAGAAAGTGGGCCGATGCGCCACAGCCACACGGCGAACGCGAAGCACATCAGCACCGCGAGAATTCCGCGAAGATTACGCGGGCCGAAGCTCATCGCGTCTGTTCGGCTCGATCAGCTGTCGGTGTCCCGGGCCGGATAGACCCAACGACGCCCGTGAGTCGCAGGCGCGGCGATCGACACCGCGCGCGTCAAATCATCTCGAGTTCGCCGGGGAACATCCGAAACCGGGTGACGGTTGCGGCGATTGCGCTGCTACTCGGTCCCGGCGTGGTGCTGCGTCACCCGCCGGCCGATCCAGTGCATCGAGGCGAACAGTGCCAGGTACATCACCGCGGCGGATGCGTACGGCAGCGACGGGTGCACCTGATACAGCACCCCGCCGATCATCGGGCCGAGCGCGAACCCGAGCGGGCCGCACGAGCCCGCCACACCGGCCACCGCGCCCTGTTCCTGCGGCGAGACGGCGAGCGACGCGCCGGCCTGGAAGCCCGGACCGGCGAGACCCATGCCGAAGCCGAGCACCGTCATCGCGATCGACAGCCACAGCCGCGAATCGGCGACCGCCATGATCGTGAACGCGACGATCAAGAGCGGCATCGCGAATCGCAGCAGCGTGAACGGCGACACCGTCAACCGCTGCACGATGAACGCCTGCGCGACCAGCGACGCGGCGCCCGACAGCATCATCGTGAAGCCGAAGGTGCGCGCCGTCTCGCCCGCGGAGAGGCCGAGCGTATCCTGGATGCGAAAACCCATTGTCTGCTGTACGAGCGCCATGCCGCTGAACATCAGTACGCCGACGACCACGAACGGCAGAATGCGGCGGTCGGTGTATTTCATCCGCGGCGTGCGCTGCGCGTGCGCGTGGCGCGGTGGTTCGGGCAGGAACCGCCAGACGAACAGGCCGTTCAACAGCGCGACTGCCGCCATCAGCCACAGCGGGAGCAGCAGCGAGATGACGGCGAGCCCGGCGATGGCCGGTCCCATGATTGAGCCGATGTTGTTCGCGGCACCGGCGGCGCCCATCCCCTTAGTGCGGTTGGCAGGGTCGGTGATGTCCGCCATGTACGCGCTCGATGACGGCATCGTCGCCGACATCATCGCGGCATGCGTCATACGCGCAGCCACCAGTGCGCCGAACAGCGCCCAGCCGCTGAGCACGCCCGCGAGACCCGCGTACAGCACCGAGTTGAACAGTACCGTGCCGATGGTGAAGCCGAACAGCCCGATCAGCATCACGCGCTTGCGGCCCCAGCGATCGCTGATGCGTCCCCAGATCGGACTGCCGATGAACATCGTGATCGACGATGCCGCGATCACCGACGTGATCTGAATTTCCGACAGACCCATCTCGCGCCCGAGCGGCGCGAGCACCGGAAACAGCACGCTGAATCCCATACCCATGACTACGAGCGAAGCGAGCAGCGCGCGGCGGGCGTAGAGGAGTGGCAGTTCCTGCACGAGGTCTCCGGACTTGAAAGCGAATCGATTCGAGGATTGGAAGCCGTGGTCAGCTAGTCGGGCTGATCAGAATGCCGAGATTCGGCGGGGTACGGCCTTCCAGCATCTCGAGGTAGGCGCGTTGCATCGCGTTGGGTCCATGGTGTTCGACTACCTCGAGCCAGCGACTCGAATCCGCAACGAAGTTGCGCCAGTCCTCGGCAACGCGTCGTTCGAGGCCACCGGAACCCCAATCCAGGTTGCGCCGCTGGATGTGTGACGGCGCGAAGAACATCGTGGGTTCTGGGCCGGGAAGGATCGGCACTGTCCGTGCCGCGTCTTGCCAGTGCGTGACACCAACGGTGCAGCTATGGCGCAGGGTATCTGAAAAGTGTTCGTGAATTCGGCGCAGCACGCCGGCATTGCCCGCCATGTCGACGAATACGCTCGCCACGTTTCGGTCGAGCGTTTCCAGGTCGCCGTATGTGACGATCTTGTCGTAGAAGCCGAGTCGCTCGACGAACGCGACGTTCGAAGGTGAGGTCAGCCCCGCTATGGTGACGCGTCCCTTGCGTTTGTGCGCGAGTTCGAATGCGAGACCGAGCGACGTTTTGCTCGAAGCGCTCGACAGGATCACTTGCCGTGCTGCGAAGAACGCGTTGACGTCGAGGAAGTCGTCCAGCAGGAACGAGGTCGTGAAGAGCGGTCGCAACAGCATCTGCGCGATTTCTTCGCTCCCGTCGCCGATGGCGCGCTGGTAATAGTTGTAAACGCTCGGCAGTGCGGCGCGATGCGCCATGCCATCGACGAATCCGGCGGGACGCACGCGATCGGGCCGGACGAGGAGGTGAGTACCCATCGGAAAATAGCCGTAGAAACGTTGGCCTGCGCGGATGTCCGCGTGCTTCGAGATCAGCACCCGGGCGAATCCCCAGACCGGGACACGACCCCACGGATCGGGTGCCGGGAAGAATTTCCAATAGCCGAACGCGGTGTCGCCGGCGACCGCGTAGGTGATGTTGTTTGCCGTGAAGGCAAAGCGTTCGATTTCGAGCAGAACTTCGCGGTCCCCGCAGGCGATGTCGCCCGTTGCGAGGTGCGATTTGTGCAGATCGGCCCGCTCGACCAGAAGGTCAGTCGTTGTGGTCATATGATATCTCTCGATGCGATGAATCAAACGTTGCGCGGAATGTCCCGGAAGGGGCCCGCATCCGAACGAGGGTCTTTCGGCAGGCCGAGCACACGTTCGCCGATGATGTTGCGCTGAATTTCGTCGGTGCCGCCGGCGATCGACGTGGCCGGTACCGAAACGAGTATCTCCGCGATGATGCCGCCGTGCGGTGCGTCCTTACCGGTCAACATCACATCGGCGCCGGTCATCAGCGTGTGCACGTGCGATGCCTGGCGCGCCACGTTACTACCCGCGAGTTTGCCGAGCGAACCTTCGGGGCCTTGCGGACGACCGATACGTTGCGCGGCGGCGGCGCGGCGCGCCATCCAGTTGGTTGAACGCGACAGCGTCAGCAGTTTGGCGATCTCCTGGCGAATCACCGGATCCGCCCACGCGCCGGTCTCCTTCGCACGCGGGATCACCAGATCCACGCGTCCGGCGCGTTGTGGATACCACTTATACGGCTCGTTGGCGATTTGTGCCTCGACGCGTGCTTCATCGTAGGCACGCCCGGTGCGGTCTTCGAAGCTTGCGCCGGCGACTCCCACCGCGGGGCGGCGTTCATGGGCGAGTGTCGTCATCGCGACAGCCCAGCCGTTGTTCTTCGCGCCGACGATCCAGTCCGCCGGGATCTTCGCATCGGTGAAGAAGACCTGGTTGAACGACGCATGTCCGTTCATCTGCTTCAGCGGCAGCACCTGTACGCCGCTCTGACGCATGTCGAGCACAAAATAGGTGAGTCCCTGATGCTTCGGGGCATCCCAATCTGTGCGCGCGACGAGCAGTCCGTAGTCGGCGTGATGTGCGCTGGTGTTCCACACCTTCTGGCCGTTGATGATCCACTGCGTGCCGTCGAAATCGGCGCGGGTGGTGGCGCCGGCAAGATCCGAACCGCTGCCCGGTTCGCTGAACAGCTGGCACCAGCCGTCTTCACCGGTGAGGATGCGGCGCAGGAAGCGCGCTTTCAACGTATCGCTGCCGTGCTCCAACAATGTCACCGAGGCGAGAATACGCGGGCCGGTGGCCGCCGGTCCGACCGCGCCGACGGCGATGAACTCGTCATTGATCGCACTCAGTAGCTTCACCGGAAGGCCGCGGCCGTGCCATTGCTTTGGCCAGTGCGGCATGCCCCATCCCGAATCGGCGAGTTTGCCGCGCCAGTCGATCAGGGACAGATCGGGATTCCAGTTCGCCGTCAGCCACGCGCTGACTTCGGCTATGACTTCGCGTTCGTTTGATTCGTCCATACGGTCAACCCTCCATCCGTTGCAGCATCAATTCGCGGTGATAGTTCGGATCGCCCAGGAGTACTTCCGAACTTTTGGCGCGCTTGAACCACAAATGCGTGTCGTGATCCCACGTGAACCCGATGCCGCCGTGAATCTGGATCGTGCTCGCCGCGACACGCATGTAGGTATCCGCGGCGGCGGCTTTGGCCAGCGACGCGAGGCTCGGCATCTGCGGATCGCCGTCTGCTTCGGCCTGCGCCGCGTAGTAGGCGGCGGATTTCGCCAGCTCTACATCGAGCAGCATGTCCGCGCATTTGTGTTTGATGGCCTGGAACGAACCGATCGCACGCCCGAACTGCACGCGCAGGTTCGCGTAAACGACGGCCGAATCGAGCAATGCCTGCGCACCGCCGACCATCTCGTTGGCGAGCGCGATTGCGGCGTGATCGAGCGTTTGGGATAACGCGACGGCCCCCGTGCCGGCCTCGCCCAACAGCTCGGCCGGGGCGCGCCGGAGATCGATGCTCGCCTGTTTTCGTGTCGCGTCCATCGTTGCCAGGGGTGTGCGGGTCACACCCGCGGCATCGGGCTCCACCAGGAAGAATGCCAGTCCCGCATCGCCCGCGGTTCCGGCGGCGCGTGCGACGACCACCAACGCCTGTGCGGTGGCGCCATCGATCACGTAGCTCTTGAACCCGTCGAGCAGCCATCCATCCCCCGTGGGTGTCGCAATTGTCCGCACACCGGCGGTATCCCAGCGGCCGTTGCGCTCGGTCACCGCGAGCGCGGCGCGGATCTGTCCACCCGCGATTGCCGGCAGCAGCCGGGCCTTCTGCGCTTCGGTGGCGGCATTTCCAATGGCACCGGCCGCCAGGACGCACGAAGAGAAGTACGGCGCACACAACAACGCGCGACCCTGCTCCTCCATTGCGATGCCGAGCTCGACCGGACCGAAGCCGGCGCCGCCATACGCCTCCGGGATAGCAATACCGGTCAGCGCCAGGTCGTCGGACAGTTGGCGCCAGACCACGGGGTCAAAACCGTCGGCGGTTTCCATCAGACGTCGCACGTGCGTCGTTGGCGATTTGTCGCTCAGGAAGCGGCGTACGACGGAGCGGAACTGATCCTGCTCATCGGTGAAGGCGAATTCCATAGGACCTCCGGTCGGAAGTAGACGAATCTACAACTATTTCGTTGCGTATTTCACTGCGCACGAATCATTGCGCCAGTCTGGACGAATCGGGTGAGGTTCGAAGCATCAGCCCCACCGCGACGCCAATGAATGCACCGAGCGTCGCCAGCGCCATGTCTTTCTGCGCATCCCATTCGTCGCCCTGTGATCCAACGTATGCGGTGCCGAGATCGCCGCCGAATATTTCCGCGGCACCCCATTCGACCAACTCGTACACGTGTGAAATCGACATGATGATCAGCAACGTGATCCACCAGGCGGCGCGGCTCGTGGCGCGGCCGCTGCGAACCAGCCAGTCGTGCCAGGGATTGGCGAGCAGCGCTCCGAACGCGAAGTGCACCCATCGATCGTATTGATTGCGCTGCCAGCCGGTTATCTCGCTGATCGAATGGCCGAACAACGTTTGTGACCACACGTCGTACGGCACCAATGAATAGGTGTAGTGCGCGCCGGTGGTGTGCAGCACGAGAAAGATGAGCGCCATCACCATCGATGCGCGCGACAACATTTTTTTACGCCAGAACACCACCAGCAGACCTACGCCGATTGCGGTCATTACGTTTTCCAGCAGCCAGGTCGATCGGCTGACCGGAGCAATTGCCATCACGCACCAGAAGATCGCCGATGCACCGATCATCACGCCCAAAATCATGGTGGCTGCCTCATTGGGTTCTGTTTCGCTTCACCATGATGGATGATTCCGACCTTATGAGTCCTGTCACGCGCGCTTTAATAGCGTGACGAATCCTTGAGGGACAGCCGCCACCTTCGTCTCGGTGAAGGTATATCGCACGCGGCTCGGCGGGCAGCGCCTGGTAACGGGGCCTGCTAATAGGTCAGCAGCGCTTCGTCGAGGTGGTCCACCCGATTCAGGTAACGCACCCGGGCGCGCTCGGGTGTGAGATCGATATGCGTGATTCCGGTGTTGCGGTGTTCGTAGTACACCCCTTCGCCGGGCAGTTGGTCGCCCAGTGCCTGCAGCAACGCACTCAAAAAATCACCGTGGGAAACGAGCCCGATTCTGACGTCCTCAGCGGCTCGCCGGCGTAGTGCCTGCGCCACTTCGGCTGCTCTAATGTAGCCCTGCTGCATCTCCTCGAAATTGCGATTCCACCAGCCGTGCTCCGACAGCTGCGACGGCAGAACATAGCCGGGAAATCGTTGTGCGAGTTGACTGCGTGTCTGGCCCGAGTAACCGATCTTGCGCTCGCCGTGATCCAGGAAGATTCCGCCGATTTCGTGAATATCGATCCACACTTCCGGCCGCACCCCGAGGGCTTCGCCAATCGGTCGGGCGGTCTGCATCGCGCGGATCATCGCGCTGCAGTACAACCGATCGAGCACCGGTCTTGCGGCGTGGCGTACTGTCGAATGCAGATGCCGACCCGCCGCCAGGTGTAGTGCGGTGTACTGCGCTTGTTGCTCTCCGGCGGCGGTCAGCAGCGGATCTTCGACCCGCAGCGTGGAATCGACGAGGGCGTTGTTGGACGATTGTCCGTGCCGAATCAGAAATATTTCCATACGTCTTTGGTACCTCGAAGGTCCGTTAAACCGGCGCTACAGCGCGCCTTCGATAAAATGTTGGATCAATGCTGCGCCGACCCACGTCAACGGCGGGATCACCAGATAGATCGCCAGGCGCCCGGTCACGCCGGTGTCGAACGGCCACTCGTGCGCGGACTCGATCTCGCGTCGATAGATGAGCAGCGGCGCAACCTGGGCGATGTGTGCCGCATCCGGGTGCCCGCTGGATGTGATTGCGGCAATTTCCGCATCCAGTCGCGCGATCTGCGCGGTCTTCGCAGTGGCGATGGCGCGGTGGATCGGCCACAGCGGCTTCGCGAACAGAAACAGCATCGTGATACCGGTGGCAATGAGACCCGGAATTGCCGCGATTGGCGTGACTGTGTCGTCCAACCACAGCAGCGGAAATGCCGCCTGCGCGCCGATGATCGCGAGCGTCAATATCACCGCCACCCGCGCAAATGGGGTCAACTCGCGTGGTTGTAGCAGGTTGATTCGGGTTCGCCGTCCGATCCGGGCGAACAGCAGCGCGATTTTGTACAAGCCCGAGATGACCGAGGTCATCACAATCCACACCAGCATCGTGCCGAAGATCACCGCGACCTGCGTGACGCCCGCGGTGAACGCGCGGACCAGGCCGACGTCGCTCGTCAGCGCCAGGTTGTGGCCGATACCGGCGGTGATGCCGATTCCGAGGATCAGTAGCTGTGTGGTGGTGCGACGCGTCGCGATCTCACGCCGCCACGACTCGATTTCCGGCGACGCTGCGTCGAGATGAGGTGCGAGGTCGTCGAACGCGTCTTCGCAGCGCTCTACGATGTAGTGGTACGTCGGCACGATGTAGGCGAGCAGCACGGCAAAAAAAACCGCTACCGAAGCAGGTGTGGCGCGGGCGGCGTGTTCGGTGAACATTCCCACCGCCGCGTAGATACCGAGCAGAAATACCAGAATGCCCACGCCGGTAAGCAGCCGACCAAAGCGGACATCCGGCACGATCCGCAGCAGCCACACACGGCGACTTCCGTTTTCCGGCAGCGGGGCGAGAGGTGATTGCATCGGGAAAGTCTGATCATTTCCCGCCGCCGCGCCAACAAAAGAATCACGGCTCGGCG
>Ga0209254_10001370_pt1 | contig 21718 bp, 24 predicted proteins | sample FrelakmetDIP11DI_FD_187148 | JGI IMG/M metagenome (GOLD analysis project Ga0209254, IMG submission 187148) | Freshwater lake sediment microbial communities from the University of Notre Dame, USA, for methane emissions studies - DIP11 DI (SPAdes)... | ecosystem: Environmental > Aquatic >...
GTGGTGCGCTACAGCTACACGTAAGGATCTGATCGGCGCACGGGCCACGCCTGGCTCCGGCCGGCTAGAATGGATATCAGCTGGGGCCTTGGTGCAGCGTCAGGTGCGCTTCGACGGCCCCTCCACACGCGAGACCTGCACGAAATGATGCCGACAGAGGCCACCGACCGGGAGCTGGACCGCATCCGCGCCACGTCGCGCCTGCTCTACGCGGCCAGCAAGCCGCTGCGTATCCTGCGCACCCTCGCTTGGGCGCCAGAGGTCAAGGAGACCTTCCTGGCGGCAGGCGGCCGAGAATTGCCGCGTGTCAGCTATCCGCCCTTCGACCCGACGACGAGCATCGAGGCGGTGCGCGAGGCGCGCCGGCAGATCGTGCCGGTGACCACCATCGACCTGTGGCTGGACCGCCAGGCCACCGCCATCGAGGTTGGGGCGCGGATGCTGGCGGCCGCGGGCACGGTTGGCTTCTTCGAGCACGGCCGCCAGCTCTATGGCGAGCCCACGGCGCCCCTGCGGTATGTCCCCCTGACCCCCATCGACCTGGCCCAGTGTATCCGCGACACCATCACCCAGCTTGGGCATATCGACATCGGGATCGCCCCGCCGGCCCACTTCGGCGCCGAGGAGGTCGCGGGCCAGATCGAGTCGGCGGTGCGCGCCCACTTCGGCGATCAGGCCCCGGCGGTACAACTGGTGGACCGGCTCTCTGCCAACGCCCTGGCCACCTCGCGTGCCATCTCCATCCGCAGCGGCGCGCGGTTCACGGATCGCGACCTGACCCAACTGCTGCACCACGAGGCCTATGTGCACGTGGCCACCTCGCTGAACGGGAAGGCCCAGACCGACTTACCGATCCTGGCTGCCGCCCACCCGGGTACCACCCGCACCCAGGAGGGGCTGGCCGTGTTCGCGGAGGTGATCAGCGGGTCCGTGGAGCTGGACCGGTTGCAGCGCCTGGCCGATCGGGTGTTCGCCATCCAGATGGCCATCGAGGGGGCGGATTTCCTCGAGGTCTACCGCTATTTCCTGGAGCGCGTCGGCGCACCGGATCAGGCGTTCGAGAATGCCCGCCGGGTCTTTCGCGGCGGTGTCCTCGAAGGGGGCGCGCCATTCACCAAGGACCTGGTCTACCTACTGGGGCTGCTGCAGGTCAATAACTTCATCCGCGCGAGCTTCGCCGCTGGGCGCGCCGACTGCCTCGGGCTCCTCTTCTGCGGCAAGCTGGACATCTTTGACATCCCAGCCCTGTGCGAGCTTTATGCCCTGGGGCTCTGCCGACCGCCGCGCTTCCTCCCGCCCTGGATCAGCGACCCACGCTATCTCCTTGCCATGCTGACCTTTTCCATTTTCACCAACCGCATCGATCTGCAGGCCGTGGTGGATGTGACCCGGCGCCTGCTCGACAGCGCACCGATCGTCCGGCTCTCGGGGGCGGGGGCGGAGGCGCAGCCGGGATAGGCCTACCTCCGACGCCGCCTATCTCTGCGCAAATCGGGGTTCATTGGCACCTGAAGCCCCTTCATGGCATCAAACCAACCTGGCGCCAGACCGGCCTTCATCGGCATCGCGGTTGATCTCGTCCACCAGCTGCGCCGGATCGCCCTCATCGAGCCCATCGAAAAGGGCAGAAACCCTTGGCGCGAGGACGGAGATATCCGAGCGCCGGACGATCTCCTTGACGTCCAGCAGGGCCCCGGGCTGCATGCTGAGCTCGCGTAACCCCATGCCCAACAACAGGCGCGTGTAGCGCGGGTCGCCGGCCAGCTCCCCGCACATGGCCACCGGGGTATCCGTGGCCCGCCCCGCCTCGATGGTCATGCGGACCAGGCGCAGGACGGCCAAGTGGATGGGGTCGTAGAGGTAGCTGACGGTGTCGTCCATGCGGTCCACGGCCAGCGTGTACTGGGTCAGGTCGTTGGTACCGATGGAGAGGAAGTCCAGGCGCCGGGCCAGCGCTTGGGCGCACAGGGCGGCGGAGGGGACCTCGACCATACCGCCGATCGGCAGCGCTTGGTCGAAGGCCAGGCCGTCGACAGTCAGCTCGCGCCGCACCTGGGCGATCAGGGCAAGTACCCCCTCCAGCTCCCCGACGCTTGTAATCATTGGGACCATCAGACGGACCGGGCCGCAGGCGGAGGCGCGCAGGATGGCGCGCAGCTGCGGCCGGAACAGGTCAGGCTCCTGGAGACAAAGTCGGATGGCGCGCAGCCCCAGGGCCGGGTTGCAGGCCGGCGGGCAGTGGGAGCCCAGCGCATCCACCTGCTTGTCCACCCCCAGATCCAGGGTGCGGATGGTCACCGGGATCCCGGCAAGCCCGTTGATCACGGCCAGGTAGGCGGCCAGATGCTCCTCCTCGTCCGGCAGGTCCGTGCGGTTCATGTAGAGGAACTCGGTGCGGTAGAGCCCCACTCCGGCTGCCCCGTTCGCCCGGGCCACGAGGGCATCCTCGGGCAGTTCCAGGTTCGCGTAGAGCCCGACGGGCACCCCGTCCAGGGTCACCGAGGGGCGATCGACGGTACCCTGCAGGGCGGCACGGCGCTGCTCCAGAGCGCGGATGCGTCCCTGGTAGTAGGCCAGGGTCGCGGCGTCCAGATCGGCCAGCACGGCACCCGTCGCCCCGTCCACCACCACGGTCTCGGCATGGCGGAAATAGCGGGTGGCGTGATGTACGCCCACCACGGCGGGGATGTTGAGGCTGCGCGCCAGGATGGCGGTGTGGGACATGGGTCCGCCGCACTCGGTGACGAAGGCGACCACGCCGCGCTGGCCCAGCAAGATGGCGTCCGCCGGTGTCAGGTCTTCGGCGATGATGACCCGGCCGGCCAGGTCGTGGTCATCCAAACGATCCGGCTGGGCGCCGCCGCGCAGCTGCGCCTGGATCTGCAGGACCACATGGTCCACGTCGTGCCGACGGTTTCGAAGGTAGGGGTCGTCCATGGCATCGAACACGCGGATCAGGGCATCGCGCCGCCGCTGTAGGGCCCACTCGGCGCTGCAGGCCTCCTGGCGGATCAGCTCCCGCGCCTCGTCCACCAGGGCGGCGTCTTGCAGCATGAGGAGATGGGTGTCGATGAACTCGGCAATGCTGAGCGGTGTCGTCGTCGGGATCTGTTCGCGCACCGCCTGCAGGGCTGCCCGCGCGCCTTCGAGGGCCGCGTCGAGGCGAGCGAGCTCGGCCTCGATGGCCTCCGCCGCGATGATCCCGGGCGTCGCGGGACTGGGGCAACGGGCAATCACGAAGGCCCGCCCCACGGCGATGCTACGGGAAGCACGAACGCCGAGGCCATGACAGGACATGGTCATTCCTGTTCCTCGAAGCGATCGGCGACCAAGGTGGCGAGGGCGGCAAACGCATCTGCCTCATCCTCCCCCTCCACCTCGACGGTGATCGTGGTCCCCTGGCTGGCGGCCAGCATCATCACCCCCATGATGCTCTTGCCGTTGACCCGGGAGCCGTTACGCTCGACCTGGATCGTGCTGCCGAAGGCGCTTGCGCAGCGCACGAACTTGGCCGCCGCCCGGGCATGCAACCCGAGCTTGTTGACGATGGGGAGCTCTTGCCTGATCAACGCTTGCAGGCCTCCGCGGCCGCGTCGGCCGCAGCCTCTGGCGGACGACAGAACATGACCCCGTCCCGTCCGCCGCCGAAGGCCTTCTCCGCCAGGGCATCCAAGGGCAGGTCCGAATAGTTGAGTACGCGAACCAGCATGGGGAGGTTGACACCGGACAGGGTCCGCACCCCAGCGCAAGCCTGCAGCGAGGCGGCGATGTTGGCCGGGGTCGAGCCGAACAAGTCGGTCAAGACGAGTACCCCGTCTCCGTCGTCCAGCGCCGCGACCCAGTCCGTCGCAACGATCCGCAGCCGGTCGCAATCGCCCTCGTCGCGCACCGCCAGGGCCCGGGACCGCAGCGGGCAACGGCCCAACATGCGCGTCACGGCCGCCAGCAGGGCGGCACCGATCCCATTATGGGTGATGAGCAGCAATCCGACGCTCATGGAAGATCCCGATGTCGAACCATGACGCTGTGGCCGCCGGCCTCGAAGTGACGGCGCATGGCCTCAGCCATGTAGACGGAGCGATGCTGACCACCCGTGCAGCCGAAGGCGACGGTCAGGTACGAGCGCCCGTCGGTTTCAAAGCGGGGCACCCAGCGGTCGAAGAAGGTCGTCAAGTCCGCACGCATCTGGGCCACCCCCGAGTCGGCCTCCAGGAAGTCCACCACCGGAGCATCGCGCCCGGTGAGCGGGCGCAGGTCTGGCCGCCAATGCGGGTTCGGTAGACATCGCACGTCGAAGACGAAATCGACGTCGTGCGGAACGCCGTTCTTGAACCCGAACGACTGCAGCAAGATCGCCGCCTTGTGCGAGGTATTGCCGGCAATACGCTCGCGCACCAGATCGCGCAGCTCGTGGACGTTGGTACGCGTGGTGTCGATGATGACCGAAGCCTCGCCGCGGATGGGTGTCAGGAGGCGGCGCTCCAGCTCGATGGCCTCTGCCAGTGGGCGGTCGACAAGGGTCAGGGGGTGCTTGCGGCGGGTCTCGCTGAAGCGCTTGATGAGGGTCTCGGTCTCCGCCTCCAGGAACAATACGCTGCAGTCGATACCGTGTGCGCGGGCATGGCGGATCAGGTCCGGCAGGTCGCGCAGGTGCTGCTCGGTGTTGCGCGCATCGATGCCGACCGCTGTGAGCCTGTAGGTCGCATCGGAGAACCCTGTCAGCCCCAGCGCCAGTTCCTTGAGCAGGAAAACCGGAAGGTTATCGATGCTGTAGTAGCTCAGGTCTTCCAGCGTGCGCAGGGCGACGCTCTTTCCCGAGCCGGATAGACCGCTGACGATAACCAGTCGCATTGGCTGACCCCTGTGAGACGGCCGGCTGGCGCACCGAGGTCCGACCGCGCCGCAGCCGGACACCCCGGGGGCACCCTGGCTCAGATGCTGCCATCCCCCGAGTCGGCCATGGCACGCGCCTGGCGCTCGACGAAGTCTACGCCAGCATCGTAGCCGCGAATTCGCAGAATCTGGTGCCGCACGGCTGCCTCGACCAGGATAGCAAGATTGCGTCCGGGGGCCACCGGCATGGTGACCTCTGGCACGGTCACACCCAGGATGTTGCGCGCCGAGAGGCTGCCGGCGAGGCGGTCGATGTTCGCCAGTTCGGCGGCGGTCATGGCACGGAGGTTGATCACCAGATTGAGGTGCCGGCTCTGTGCCACCGCGCTCTCCCCGAACATCGCGCGGATATTCAGGACGCCCAACCCGCGGACCTCGAGGAAGTCGCGCAACAGGGGCGGACAGGTCCCGTCCAGGCTCTCCGGGGCCACGCGGGCGAACTGTGGCGCGTCGTCGGCGACGAGACGGTGTCCGCGCGAGATGAGGTCCAGCGCCAGCTCGCTCTTGCCGATGGCCGGGTCACCCACGAGGAGGACCCCCATACCCAACACCTCCATGAAGACCCCATGCACGGTGGTGGACTCCGCGAGCGCATGGGTCAGGAAATAACGCAGGCGCCCGATGATGTCTTCATCGCCCAGGGGCGAGGACAGGATTGGGGTGCCGGTGCGGGCGGCGAGATCCAGCACGAGCGGCTCCGGGTCGATGTCGTCGGAGAAGATGACCGCCGCCGGCCGCGCAGCGAACAGCTTCTGAATGTTCTCGTCATGTGCGGTGGGTCCGAGGTCGGCCAGGTAGACCAGCTCCGGGTGACCGATGATCTGCAACCGGTTCGGGTGGATGCAGTTCAGCGAGCCGACCAGCGACTGCCGCGCAGTGCCCGGAACTGCGCTGCGCAGCGGCCGCAGGGCGACCGGCGCCGGGCTCAACCAGCGCAGCTTGAGGGCCGCCCCGACCCGCTCCACTAACCCCTGAAGGGTGTCCACCGGGTTCATGGCTGCCGCGGCAAGGCCTCCCAGGTCTGGATCAGGGTCAGGATCTCCTGGGCCGACCTGGCGGTTCGCAGCTTGTCGCGCAGCCCCTCATCGCTGAACATCGCCGCAAGGGCAGAGAGAAGCTGGAGGTGGGTCTCATTGGCATCCGCCGGGACGAGCAGAGCAAGAGCCAGATCCACCGGGCGATTGTCGATGGCGTCGTAGTCGATCCCCTGGCGCAGTTGCATGAAGGCGCAGCGGGCCTCCGGCACTTCCGCCATGCGCGAGTGGGGTAACGCGATCCCATGTCCCAGACCGGTGCTGCCGAGGCGCTCCCGCTCGGTCAGCCTCTCGAAGATGGCCTCCTTGGTGAGGGCGGCATCGCCCTCGGCGAGCAACTCCGCGAGCATCTGGAGCAGACGCTTCTTGCTGGTGACATCCGCACCGGTCCAGATGCGGTCGACGACCAGGAACTGGGGGGGAAACATCAGTGGCAGCTCCCGATAGCTTCCGGCTCGAGACACCGGGGCAGCTTGTCATAGGGGTGGCGCGCCGCGGGGGTGTGGTACCCCGCACGTCACGCCGCTGTTGGAGGGCAGTATCCCAGACGGGCGGAAACATCCCGAAGCCGAAAGACCGCTACTCGGCCTCGGGCTCCACCTGGGCGGTCGCACGGTGGCCGATCTTCTTCTCCTTGTGCCGGAGAACCTGGCGGTCGAGCTTGTCGATGAGGGTATCGATGGCCGCGTACATATCCTCGTGCACGGAGTCGGCGAACACCTTGGCGCCGTTGATGTGCATGGTCGCCTCGGCCTTCTGGCGCAACTTCTCAACGCTCAGGATCACGTGGACGTTGAGCACTTGATCGAAGTGTCGTGCAAGCCGTTCGAACTTGCTGTCGACATAGCCCCGAAGAGACTCGGTGATGTCGATGTGATGACCCGTCAGGTTGATTTGCATAGTGACGCTCCAAATAAAACAAACGCCTGTTATGTCAGACGCTTGCGCTCGCTCGAGGGTGGGATCGCCAGAGCCTCGCGGTACTTGGCAACTGTTCGCCGTGCGACATTGATCCCCTGCCCCGCAAGGATCTCCGTCAGCTTTTGATCGCTGAGCGGCTTGCCGGGTGCCTCACCGGCAACCAGCTTGCGCAGCAAGGCACGGATCGCGGTGGACGAACACTCGCCGCCAGAAGCCGTATTCACGTGGCTGGAAAAGAAATACTTGAACTCAAAGGTCCCGCGCGGGGTGTGCATGTACTTCTGGGTCGTGACCCGAGACACGGTGGACTCGTGCAGCCCCAAGGCGTCGGCGATGTCGCGCAGGACCATCGGTTTCATCGCCTCCTCCCCATACTCTAAGAACTCCCGCTGCAGTTCCACAATCTTGGTCGCAACCCTCAGAACGGTATCGTTGCGGCTGGTCAGACTCTTGATGAACCAGCGCGCCTCCTGAAGGTGGTCCTTGATGCAGGCGTTGTCCGCGGTCTGGTCGGCGCGCCGGATCAGCCTGGCATAGTCGGCGTTCACCCTGAGTTTAGGCGTAGTTTCCGGATTCAGCTCGACGTGCCAGGTGCTACCCCGGCGGCTGACTAGGATGTCGGGAATGACGTACTCCGCGTGCATCTCGGCTACGGCAGAGCCCGGACGCGGATTGAGTGATCGGATCAACCCGAGAGTGACGGCCAGATCGCGGGGCGCCAGGTTGAGGCGTCGCCCGATCTCCTCCAGCGCGCCCTTGGAGAGGCGATGGAAGTGCTGAGTGCAAACGGCGATGGCTGCGGCGAGCATAGGCGTATCGGGCGGGAGTTGCCGAAGTTGCAGCAGCAGGCATTCCTGGAGATCGCGTGCGGCAACCCCCGGGGGGTCGAAAGACTGCACCTGGTGAACCACCGCCTGGACCTCTTCGGGACCGACCTCGTCGCTGGCGACCGTCGCCACCAGCTCATCGATCCCGACGGTCAGGTAGCCGTCGGGGCTGATGGCATCGATGACGGCGGCGGCGATGGCCCGGTCATCCTCGTCGAGGCGGCTCAGGTTGAGCTGCCAGTGCAGGTGATCGTGGAGGGTGAGCGGGCTGCTCTGGTGGGCGAACGGATCGTAATCGGCGTTATCGTCGTTGCCGTGCGCCGTCGTGGGCAGATAGCTGTCGAACGTATCGGTCCACTGGCTATCCATGGGAAGCTCGTCGGGCATCGCGGTCTCTTCGCCCCTCACTTCCCGATCCTCCACTGCCCCGCCCAGGAGGTCGGCCGCCGCCTCGGCGGGTTCCGTCCCGTCCAGCTCCGAGGCGACATGCGCCCCGGAGTCGCGGTCCGCCTCTTCGGCATCCTCAAGCATGAAATTGGAGTCGAGGGCGTCTTGGATCTCGCGTTGTAGGTCCAGCGTCGAGAGCTGCAGCAACCGTATGGCCTGCTGCAACTGCGGTGTCATGGTCAATGATTGACCGAGACGGAGCTGGATCGTCTGCCTCATGGACGCAAGCCAGGAAATCGACGAAGCAAGATAAATGCCATGCCACCATTCTAGCCTAATCCGGCCCCCTCAAGGCAAGCGTCGCGGACCCTAGATCTCGACCGCATCATCGAGGTGAGGGGTGTGGCCTGGACCGATTTCAGGATCCTTCCCAGCAGGATCGCGCAAGGTTCTGTCGGCCAGGTGAAGGTGTTTCCCATCCAGTCAGGGAATGTCGCCTCATAGGGTGAAGTGCTCGCCCAGATAGACCGCGCGCACCTCGGCGTTGTCGAGGAGCTGCGACGGCGTGCCTTCCGCGATGACCCTGCCGTCGCTGATGATGTAGGCACGGTCGCAGATATCGAGGGTCTCCCGCACGTTGTGGTCGGTAATCAGGATACCGATGTGGCGTTCGCGCAGGTGGGCGACGATGCTCTTGATGTCCCCCACCGCGATAGGATCGACGCCCGCGAAGGGCTCATCGAGCAGCATGACCTTCGGGTCCACCGCCAAGGCCCGCGCGATCTCCAGACGGCGCCTCTCCCCGCCCGACAGGCTCAGGGCCAGAGAGTCCGCGACGTGGGCGATGCCCAGTTCCTCCAGGAGTTGCAGGCACCGCTGCTCCTGGCCCTCCCGGTCGAGGTCGCGGCGGGTCTCGAGGACGGCCAGCAGGTTGTCCCGGGCGCTGAGCTTGCGGAACACCGATGGCTCCTGCGCGAGGTAGCCCAGGCCCTGGCGGGCCCGCGCATGCATGGGCAGAAACGTGATGTCCCGCCCGTCCAGGCTGATGGCGCCGGAGTCGGCGGCAATGAGCCCGACGATGAGATAGAAGCAGGTCGTCTTGCCGGCACCGTTGGGACCGAGCAGCCCGACCACCTCGTCGGCATCGACACTCAGGCCAACACCGTGCAGTACCTGACGCCGGCCGTAGCGCTTGGTCAGGTGCCGCGCCTGGAGCGCGCTCACGGCTTGACCTTGGCCTTGTTGGGGGCGGCCCCGGGCTTCGCACCGGCTGGCTTCTTCGTCGCGGTGCTCGCCTTGGCCTCGGGCTCCTTCTCCGGCGTGAAGGTGATCCTCACCCGCCCCGACCCCTGGGCGCTGGTCCCCGCCTTGACTTGAGAACGGGCACGGTCGTACAGGATGCGGTCGCTGGCGAAGCGATCCGTGGCCTGAGTCAGCTCAGCCTGGTCGATCAGGGTCAGCTCGTCCTTTTCCGCGTCGTACTCCATGCGCTGGGCATGGGCCTTGACCTCCCCCTTCTCGCCCTCGACGGCCTGCCGGTAGCGAACCGGGTTTCCCACGGCGACGATAAAGCGCGGGCGCCGGTCTTCCTTGTGTTTCACCGTCACCTGGTCGGCCAGGATGCGCATGGTCCCCTGGTCGATCTGAACATTACCAATGTAAACGCTGGTGTCCTGGACGTCGTCGAGCTCGACGCTGTCGGCCTCGACGAAGACCGGCTGCTCTTGGTCGCCCTCCAGGGCGACGACGGGTGCCCAAGGCCAGCTCAGGCAGAGGCTCAACACGGCGGCACGACCCACGAACCTAAAGGGCGCGAGGGACCCCTCCGGGGGCGATAGCGGTTCTGGGGAATTCATGACCATCCTGATTCAGGTACGCTTCGAGGCCGCCTTGTTGCAACAGGCGTGATTATTGCACGGCGAAACGCCCGCGAGCGCGGCCCAGAAAGCGAGCCCGCATCGCCGTCTCGCCGAACCAAACCTGCATCCCCGTGGATCTGAGCCAATCCTCGTCGCTGGTGATCTCCACCGGCATCGCGGTCTCCGCGTAGCTCTGGCGCGGCTGTACCGTGAGCTCGCTGGTCTTCAGGTGGATGGGCCTGGCCTCCCCTCTGCCCTCCCGATCGGCAAAGACCTGGCCGTGCAACAGGAGCCGCTCCCGGTCCCCCGAGATCCAGCCCGTCTCGGAGCGGATATCCCAGGGGGGTTCACCGAGACGATTCAGGACCAAGACCGGGAGATCGAGCTCGCTGCTGTCGTCGTCCGGGTAGTGCCGCATCTCCCGAGCGGTCAGGCTGCGCGCGGGCCGACCGTTTAGGTCCATCGTGGTCGCGGTGAACTGCTCGACCGTATAGTCCGGCAGCCGGGCACGGACAGGCTTCACCGGGGCCTCAGGCACCTGGCCCGACTGCTGCCACCAGGCCGCCCCGCCGATCAGGGTCAGGACCAACGCAAGCACACGCTGCCGGGCAGTGAACGCCATGTCTGGTCGGACTCGCCCCGTTGCCCCTAGAGGTAGTTCTGGAGCATGGGGTCGAGGGTCCCCTGGGCCCGCATGATCATCTCGCAGACCTCGCGCCCCGCGCCCCGCCCCCCCCGGGCACCCGTCTGCCAGTGGCAATGCTCGACGACCAGGGAATGGGCGTCGGCCACCGCGATGGCCAGACCGACCTGCCGCATGACCGGCAGGTCCACCACGTCGTCGCCGACGTAGGCCACGGCGGCATCGTCCAAGCCGAGGGTCTCCTTGATATCGCGATAGGCGGGCAGCTTGTCGCGGTAACCCTGATAGACATGGGCGATACCTAGGCTCTCCATGCGTATGCGCACGACCTCGGAGCGCCTGCCGGTGATGATGGCCAGGGTCACGCCGCTTTGGCGCAGCATGGTCATACCGTGCCCATCGCGAGAATGGAAGGCCTTGTACTCCTGACCGTCGTCGCCGAGGAACAGGCTGCCGTCGGTCAGCACACCGTCCACGTCGAAGATCACCAGGCGGACCCGTTTGGCACGCTCGATGACGTCTATCAGGCTCTGGTCCGGCATAGGCGGCTATCTCCGGCTGGTTGGGTAAGGCGCGCGGGCCCTGGTTCGTTCGGCCTGGGGAAACTCAAGAGAGAGCGGCGCTTCCTCAAACCACTCCAGCGCGCAGCAGGTCGTGCATGTTGATGGCCCCCACCAAGCGTCCGTCGGCGTCGACCGCCAACAAGGCATTGATCTTCCGCCTCTCCATGATCTGCAGCGCCGTGGCGGCCAGAATATTCGGCGGACAGGTCACCGGGTTCGGCGTCATGACCCGATCCACCGGAGTGACATGGATGTCCACGTTGCGGTCCAAGGTGCGGCGTAGGTCGCCGTCGGTATAGATCCCGGCGACACGCCCCTCGGGATCGACCACGGCGCTCATGCCAAGCCCCTTGCGCGACATCTCCATCAGCACGTCGCGCAGCAGCGTCCCCTGCGGGACCTGCGGGATGGCGGCACCGGCATGCATGATATCGCCTAGGTGCAGAAGCAGCCGCCGCCCCAAGGTGCCTGCGGGGTGGGAGCGCGCGAAATCTTCAGCGGTAAAACCGCGGGTCTCGAGCAGGGCCACCGCCAGGGCATCGCCCATGGCCAGGGCGGCGGTTGTGCTGGCAGTGGGCGCCAGGCCGAGCGGGCAGGCCTCTTGGGCGACACTCACATCGATGTGGACCTCGGCGGACTTCGCCAGGGTCGACCCAGACCGACCGGTCAGCGCGATGAGCGGGACCCCCAGACGCTTGATCAGCGGCAGGATGGTGAGGAGCTCCCCCGTCTCCCCCGAATTGGATAGGGCCAGGACCACGTCCTTGGGCGTAATCATCCCGAGATCGCCGTGGCTTGCCTCACCGGGGTGGACAAAGAAGGCCGGCGTACCGGTACTGGCCAGGGTGGCGGCGATCTTGCTGCCGACATGCCCGGATTTCCCCATGCCTAAGACCACGATGCGCCCCTGGCAGGCCAGCATGTAGCGGCAGGCACGCACAAAGGCATCGTCGACGCGAGCGATGAGGGCCGACACGGCCGCCGCCTCGGTGCGGATGACGGCCTGACCGAGCTGCTTGAGCTTATCCTCGTCCTCTTGCGTCCAGGGTCGGTGAGCGGGGAGGCGCTCGGTCGCCCATCGGTCGTCGGGTGTCATCTTTGGCTCGCTCTGCCCGCTTCGGTGGGGGCTCAAGACCCAAGCCGCGGCGCCGTGCTTGGGGCGGACCAGCGTCGCGGCAGCGGCCAGAAGCAACGGACCGCACTCGGCGGGTATCATCGCAGCCGACGAGGTGCTGTGACGCCTGGCCCGGGCAAGGGGCTCGCAGCGACCGTGGGTCGGCGAGCGGCATTCTTTCAGAGGCATGACGGCGGCGCAACCAGGCCGGGGGGCGGCGTGGACTCGGTCTTGGCGACCGGGCCCCGCTCGACCAAGACCGAGGGGCAGGCCCCGGGGTGTACACGAGGGGTCAAGATGGGGATTGAGGTCATCGCCCGTGATTGGGACCGGCCCGACTGGCGTGGGGAATTCTACCCGGAGGACCTGCCCGAGGATTGGCGCCTAAGCTACTTCGCCAATGCCTTCGAATCCGTACTGGTCCCGGCGACCAGCTGGCATGAGGCCCCGCTGGAGCGCCTGGCCCAGTGGGCCAAGGATGTCCCGGACCGGTTCCGTTTCTATCTGGAGCTTGACGCATGCGACGAGCCCGAGGGTTGGGGCAATGTCCAAGGACACTCGACGATAGGGGTGGAACCGGCAGCGCAGCCTCTGGCACAGCAATCGAGGATGCCGAATCGGACCGACACCCCGACCCCGGATCTCGCCGGGGCAGCCGCTGCCCTGGGCAACCGATTTGCCGGCAGCGTGGCCCGCTTGTTTTTGCCGGCCTCACCCGCCGGGCCCCGCCCCGGCTCGGGAGCCACACCGATACGGGCGCTGGTGGCAAGAGACGCCCAGGGCCACGCGCTGGTGGCCCGCGAAATCCCCCTGGCGATCATGGCGGACCCGCGCGCCGCGTTGACCTGGTTAACAGCGCTGGCGGCCAAGGCCGGATCGCGGCCGGCCTTGGCCATCCTGGACAGCGCCTCCCCGAAGGCCTTGACCCGCTGGGGCCAACTGGTGCTCCTCGCCGGCTTTGCTTGACGGACCAGCCCCAGCGCAACACAATTGCGAGTTTTTGGGCAGGTGACGCTGCTATGGAGTCCAGCCATGGGCCGACGTCGTCCCCACACCACCCGGCCGGCGCGTAACCGCGATCAGGATGTGGCCGCCAGGGATGGTGGACATGCCGCGGACGCAGGAGCAGTCCCCGGCTCGGCCGCCAGGGATGGCGGACATGACGCGGACGCAGGAGCAGTCCCCGGCTCGGACCGGGGTGCGCCTGCGTCCGGAGCAGCGGCCGAGGGCGCTGGACCGTTCACCGGCTTGACCACCCGCGTCGGCATCGGCGAACGAACACGGGCGCCTACGCGCATGACCGGCGCCCCTGGCGGCGCACCGCTGGTGCGCATTCGCGGACTGCGTTATGCCCGCGGCGACCGCGTGATCTTCGGCGGCGTGGACATGGATATCCCGCGGGGCCAAATCACGGCGATCATGGGGCCAAGTGGAACCGGCAAAACGACCCTGCTCAAGCTGATCAGCGGGCAGCTCCGCCCAGATGCCGGAACCGTCGAGGTCGACGGGCAAGATGTTCATCGCCTGAGCCACGGCGATCTCTACCGACTGCGCACCCGCATGGGGATGCTGTTCCAGAGCGGGGCCCTACTGACCGATTTGAGCGTCTTCGAGAACGTCGCCTACCCCCTGCGAGAGCACACTCGGCTGTCCGAGTCGATGATCCGCAAGTTGGTCCTCATGAAATTGGAGGCGGTCGGGCTGCGCGGGGCGCGCGACCTGATGCCGAGCGAGTTGTCCGGCGGCATGGCGCGGCGCGTCGCCCTCGCCCGGGCGGTGGCCCTGGACCCGATGATGATCCTGTACGACGAGCCCTTCACCGGGCAGGATCCGATCTCCATGGGGGTGCTCGTCACCTTGATCCGCCAGCTCAACGACGCCAGCCGGCTGACCAGTATCGTCGTCTCCCACGATGTGGGCGAGACGGCGAGCATTGCCGATCGGATCTACCTCATCGCCGACGGCAAGGTCATGGCGAAGGGCACCGCGCAGGAGGTCGACGCCTGCGGGTCCGACTGGGTGCAGCAGTTCATGCATGGGGAACCGGATGGGCCTGTGCATTTCCACTACCCGGCACCGGAGCTGGAACGGGACTTCCTGGGGTAGACCCAAGATGCTGGAGCTATTGCGGCAATTGGGACGGAGCGGTCTCCAGTCCCTGGCGAATCTGGGTCGCGGGCACATTCTGCTGGCCGGCATCCTGCTCGGGCTGCCGTCTCTGGTGGCCAGACCGCAGCTGTTGCTCGCCCAGATCTTCAATGTCGGCGTCCTGTCCGTGCTCATCATCGCGGTGTCCGGACTCTTCGTTGGAATGGTGCTGGGGCTCCAGGGTTACTATGTCCTGTCCCAGTTCGGAGCAGCGCAGAGCCTCGGCGTCATGGTCGCTGCCTCCCTGGTGCGCGAGCTGGGCCCCGTGGTGACAGCCCTGCTGGTGGCCGGCCGGGCCGGATCTGCCCTGACCGCGGAGGTCGGCCTGATGAAGGCCACGGAGCAGCTCTCTGGCCTCGAAATGATGGCGGTGGACCCGGTCAAGCGCATCCTCACACCGCGCTTCTTCGGAGGTCTGGTCTCCATGCCCCTTCTGGCGGCCATGTTCAGTGCGATCGGGGTCATGGGGGGCTGGTTCGTCGGTGTCGGCCTCCTGGGCGTAGACGAGGGCGCCTACTGGGGCCAGCTCCAGGCCAAGATCGACTTCGAGGAAGACGTGGTCAACGGTGTGATCAAGAGCATCGTCTTCGGATTTGTGGTGGCCTGGATTGCCCTCTTCCAGGGCTACGAGGCCATCCCCACCTCGGAGGGAGTGAGCCGTGCCACCACCCGCACCGTGGTGCACTCGGCGCTGGCCGTGCTGGGCCTGGACTTCGTCTTGACGGCACTCATGTTTGGGGACTGAAGCCATGGCGCGTACGCGTACGATCGAGATCCTGGTGGGGGCCTTCATGGCGGCAGGCATCGTTGCCCTGTTTTTTCTCGCCATGCGGGTCAGCAATCTGAGCGCGTCTCCCGGAGGCGACGGCTATCTGCTCAAGGCCCGGTTCGACAACGTGGGCAGCCTCAAGGTACGGGCGCCTGTGACCATGGCGGGGGTACGCGTCGGGCGGGTAGAGTCCATCGCCTTCGACAAGGGGACCTACGAGGCCCTGGTGACCCTGCGCATCGAGCGAGAGTACGACAACCTGCCGACGGACACCTTCGCCAATGTCTTTACCTCGGGCCTCCTCGGGGAACAGTACATCGGCCTGGACCCGGGCGGCAGCACGGACTACCTGCACGACGGCGACACCGTCGGCCACACCCAGTCGGCCCTGGTGCTCGAGCAGATGATCGGACAGTTTCTCTTCAATAAAGCTGGAGAGTCCACCCAATGAACACACGCATGACTGCCCTGATTGCCGGTGCCGCAATTTGGCTGATGGCCGGGACCGCCTTCTGCGCGTCGCCCGACATGGCCTCCGCCCTGGTCAAGGACGCCAGCCAGAGGATGTTGACGACGCTGGAAAAGCGCCGAGCCGAGGTCGACCGCGACTCGACGCTGATTTACAAGATGGTCCAGGAGATCCTGGTCCCTCACTTCGACTTTGAGCGCATCACTCAGGCCGCCGTCGGACGCCACTGGTCCCAGGCCACCCCTGCGCAGCAGAAAGAGCTGACGACAGGGTTCCGCGAGCTCCTGATCCGCACCTACGCCAAGGCCCTGCTGCGCTACTCGGGCCAGGAGATCCGTTACCTGCCGGTGCGCCCCGGGGCCGATGAAGGCTCCGTGACTGTCTCCAGCGAGATCGTACAGCGGGGAGCGCCGCCGCTGCCGGTGGACTACAAGCTCTATCTCAAGGGCGGCACCTGGAAGGTCTACGATGTGGTCATCGACAACGTGAGCCTGGTGACCAACTACCGCGGGAGCTTTGCCGCCCAGATCCGCCAGGGCGGCATCGACGGCCTGGTGCACCGCCTCGGCGAGATGAACGCCAGGGGCTCCGGGTGATCGCCGTCGCCCTTACAGCGACCGGGTCGGGCCAGTACCGCCTGACCGGTGATCTCGACTTCGCCAGCGTGGTACCCCTGGTTCTCGAGGGGGAGCGGGTATTTGCCGCCTCCCCAAGGGTACGCATCGATCTTCAGGGTGTCGGTCAGGCCAACAGCGCCGGGCTTGCGCTGCTCCTGGAGTGGGTCGAGCAGGCCAAGCGGCGCGACCGGCACCTCGAACTGGTGAACCTACCCGAATCCCTGGCGCGCATCGCCACGATCACTAACACGGCTAGCCTGCTGCCCCTGGGCACGGACGCCGCCACGAAACTACCTTAACGGACTCGTCAATGGATGCAAGCAGTGCTGCGGCCCTCGGCCGCGAACCCTCCGACCTGGTCTTCCCACCGCAACACGAACCTCACATGGACAAACTCCTGATCACCGGCGGCCGGCGCCTCGCAGGAGAGGTGCACATCTCAGGTGCAAAGAACGCCGCCCTGCCCATCCTGGCCGCCACCCTGCTGACCGCCGAGCCGGTCATCTTGTCCAACGTCCCGCATCTGCGCGACATCACCACGACCATGGCGCTGCTGGACCGCATGGGGGTACGCCTGACGAGGGACGCGGAAGGCCGCATACGGGTGGATGCGGGCACCCTCACCAGCCATGCCGCGCCCTATGAGCTGGTCAAGACCATGCGCGCCTCGATCCTGGTCCTCGGACCGTTGGTGGCACGCTTCGGGGAGGCCGACGTCTCCCTGCCCGGCGGTTGCGCCATCGGCGCCCGCCCGGTCAATCTGCACATCGAGGGCCTGCGGGCCATGGGCGCCGAGATCGCCGTCGAGAACGGTTATATCCGCGCCCGCGCAGGCCGCCTTCGCGGGGCGCGCCTGATCATGGACATGGTCTCGGTCACCGGGACGGAAAACCTCATGATGGCGGCCGTCCTGGCGGACGGCGAGACCCTGATCGAGAACGCTGCCCGCGAGCCCGAGGTCGTGGATCTCGCCAACTTCCTCAAGAACCTGGGCGCCTGCATCGAGGGCGCCGGTACCGACACCATTCGAGTCCTGGGGGTGGAGCGCCTCGGTGGGGCGGAATACCGGGTCATGCCCGACCGCATCGAGACGGGGACCTATCTGGTGGCCGCGGCCATCACCGGCGGGCGGGTACGGGTACTCGACACCTGCCCGGAGTATCTCGATAGCGTCCTCAAGAAGCTGCACGAGGCCGGAGCCCAGATCGAGGTCGGGGCCGATTGGATCGAGCTCGACATGGGTGGGCGTCGGCCGCAGGCGGTCGACGTGCATACGGCCCCCCACCCCGCCTTCCCCACGGATATGCAGGCCCAGTTCTGCGCCCTGAACGCCGTGTCCAGCGGGGTCGGGGCCGTCACCGAGACCATCTTCGAGAACCGCTTTATGCACGTCCTGGAACTCCAGCGGATGGGGGCGGATATCCGTCTGGAGGGTAATGTGGCCGTCTGCCACGGAGTGGACCGGCTGACGGCCGCGCCGGTCATGGCCACCGATCTGCGGGCCTCCGCCGGCTTGGTCCTGGCCGGACTCGTGGCCGAGGGCGACACCCTGGTGGACCGCATCTACCACATCGATCGCGGGTACGAGCACATCGAGGGCAAGCTCGCTGCCCTGGGCGCCAGCATCCGCCGAGTGAAGGCCTAGGGACAAGCCGTTGGACCTCGGTGCCCCGCTGACCATTGCCCTATCCAAGGGGCGCATCTTCGACCAGACCCTGCCGCTCCTGGCCCAGGCCGGCATCGTCCCCGGCGAGGACCCCGAGACCAGCCGCAAGCTGATCCTGGAGACCAGCAACCCCCGGGTTCGTCTGGTCATCATCCGCGCCAGCGATGTCCCGACCTACGTGCAATACGGTGCGGCAGACCTGGGCGTGGCGGGCAAGGACGTCCTCATGGAGCACGGCGCCGAGGGGCTCTACGAGCCACTGGACCTCAAGATCGCGCGCTGCCGCATGATGGTCGCGGGCCCGGCGCAGAGCCAGCCCGTCGAGGGCCGCCTGCGCATTGCGACCAAGTACGTCCGCTGCGCCGAGCGGCACTTCGCCGCCCAGGGCAGGCAGGTCGAGATCATCAAGCTCTACGGCTCCATGGAGCTTGCGCCCCTGGTGGGGCTGGCCGACCGCATCGTGGATCTGGTGGAAAGCGGCGGGACCCTCAAGGCCAACGGCCTGATCCCCCTGGAGCACATCGCCGACATCAGCTCGCGCCTGGTGGTGAACAAGGCGGCCTGGAAGATGAAACACGCTGCGGTCACTGCCCTGCTCGGGGTGCTGCGGGAGGCGGTGGCACGGCAGGCGGGTTGAGCTTTGCGGCCGGCGGACCGTCCGATACCCTTGGAACGGCTGCGGGTAAATGGACAGGATTAACAGGATTTTTAAGGAATTCTCGCGGCTTGCGCGATTATTCACAAGCCCAGCGGCACTGATCGCCGCACGAGCGCCGCCAGCCCCTAGGGGCGCGAGATACTAGCCCAGGGCAACGCCCTGGGTTGCGCGTTTCAAGACGACTAGCCCTGAAAGGGCGTGACATCGGCAATCGCCTGTCAGGACGCGCAGGTTGATCAAACCAAGATCCAGGCCATCAAATATTCCTGTAAATCCTGAGAAATCCTGTTAATCCCGTCCATTTATTCTCAGCCACTGGATGCCTCGCCTAGCACCTCCAAACCGAATTCGGCGCATTTGACAAGGGGACCACCATGGCCGAGATCGCCCGACTCTCCACCACCGACGCCGACTTCGCCAGCCGCCTGGACGCCCTGCTCGCCTGGGAGTCCGTCTCCGACGACCAGGTCCAGCAAACCGTCGTTGAGGTCATCAAGGCGGTGCGCACCCGGGGCGACGTGGCCCTGCTCGACTACACAGCCCGCTTCGACGGCTGGCGGCCTCGCTGCGCCGCGGACCTGGAGATCCGGCACGCCGATCTGGTCGCGGCGCTGGACGCCATCCCTGCCGGCCAGCGCGAGGCCCTGGAGCTGGCCGCCGCGCGCATCCGCGCCTACGCAGGTCACCAGCTTGTCACGGGCTTCAGCTACCGCGAGGCAGATGGGACCCTGCTCGGCCAGCAGGTCACGCCGCTGGACAGGGTCGGGCTCTATGTTCCGGGGGGCAAGGCCGCCTATCCGTCCTCAGTCCTGATGAACGCCATCCCAGCCAAGGTCGCCGGGGTCTCCGAACTCATCATGGTGGTCCCCACGCCCAAGGCGGAGCGCAACGACCTGGTTCTGGCCGCCGCCGCGATCTCCGGGGTGGACCGAGTCTTCGCCATCGGCGGGGCCCAGGCCGTGGCTGCCCTAGCCTATGGGACGGCCCTGATCCCCGGCGTGGACAAGATCGTAGGTCCCGGCAACATCTATGTCGCGACGGCAAAGCGCACGGTCTTCGGTCAGGTCGGCATCGACATGGTGGCCGGCCCCTCGGAAATCCTGATCCTGTGCGACGGTGGGACCGATCCGGACTGGATCGCCATGGACCTGTTCTCCCAGGCCGAGCACGACGAGGACGCCCAGTCCATCCTGGTGGCCTGGGACCCGGCCTACCTGGATCGGGTTGCCGCCAGCATCGACCGCCTCCTGCCAACCATGGAGCGGTCCGAGATCATCGCCGCCGCGCTGAAGGGCCGTGGGGCCCTGGTCCTGGCGACGGGACTGGACGAGGCGATTGAGATCGCCAACCGCATCGCGCCGGAACACCTGGAGCTGTCCTTGGCCGACCCCGAGCCTGTGGCCAGGCGCATCCGCCACGCCGGGGCCATCTTCATGGGCCGCCACACCGCCGAGGCGCTGGGGGACTACTGCGCCGGGCCCAACCACGTCCTGCCGACCTCCCGCACGGCGCGGTTCTCATCGCCCTTGGGCGTCTACGACTTCCAGAAGCGCTCCAGCCTCATCATGGCCTCGCCAGCGGGCGCCGCGAACCTCGCCCGCACGGCCTCCGTCCTGGCCCGCGGCGAGGGGCTCACGGCCCACGCGCGGTCGGCGGAGTACCGCGGTGATGGAGGTGGCGCGTAGCCGGGGCAGGCGCAATGCGGGCGCCACACAGGTCGGAACAACCGCACGTAACGACTCCAGGCGCCCCTATTGCGCCCTTCCTCCCTCTTGAGGCTTCAACCCTCGGACCTCGAACCCCATGCAAGACCTCGTCGCCAAACTGGTCCGCCCCGAGATTCGCGCCCTCAAGGCCTACCATGTCCCGGAGGCGGAGGGGCTCATCAAGCTCGACGCCATGGAGAACCCCTATCCCTGGCCGGCCGAAATCCAGGACGAGTGGCTGGAGCTGCTGCAGGGCATCGCGATCAACCGCTACCCGCACCCACAGGCCCCGGCAGTCCAGTCGGCTCTGCGCGCGGCCATGGGCATACCCGCGGGCATGGGGCTTGTCCTGGGCAACGGCTCCGACGAGCTGATCCAGATGCTCGCCCTGACCCTGGGCGGGATCGGGCGCAAGGTCCTGTCCTTCGATCCTGGGTTTGTCATGTACCGCATGATCGGTGTCTTCACGGGCATGGACTATGTGGGGGTCCCGCTTCGCCCGGAAGGATTCGACCTGGACCTCCCGGCCGTGCTCGATGCCATGGACCGGGAGCAGCCGGTCCTGACCTTCATCGCCTATCCCAACAACCCCACCGGCAACCTCTTCGACCCAGCCGACATCGAGCGAGTCATTGAGGCCAGCCCCGGCCTGGTCGTCGTGGACGAGGCCTACGCCCCCTTCACGGACTCGAGCTTCCTGCCCCGGTTGGGGTGCTGGCCCAATCTGCTGGTCATGCGCACCGTCTCCAAGATGGGGCTCGCTGGGCTGCGCCTGGGTTATCTGGCAGGCCCCGCCGAATGGATCGCGGAGATCGACAAGGTGCGACTGCCTTACAACATCAATGCCCTGACCCAAATCAGCGCCACTCTGGCCCTGCGCCACCGGGCCCTGTTCGACGCCCAGACCGCCGCCATCCGCGCCGAGCGGGCACGCCTCTTCGCGGCCCTGGCTTCCCTGGACGGCGTCCAGCCCTATCCCAGCGAGGCCAACTTCATCCTGCTGCGCCTGACCGGCGGCCACGCCGACGCGGTCTTCGCCGGGCTTCGCGCCCGCGGAGTGCTGGTCAAGAACCTTCAAGGAGCCCACCCGCTGCTCGCGGAGTGCCTGCGCGTCACCGTGGGCCAACCCGAGGAGAACGCCGCCTTCCTATCGGCCCTCGCCGATCAGCTCTGAGGCGATGCGACCTCAGCGTGTTGCCCCTGGCATCGGAGGCCCCGAGGGCGCCGGCATGGCGGGGAAGCCCGGCATCGGCGGGCGGGCGTAATGCGGAAAGTCGGGGTTCTGCCAACCGGGCTTGGCGAGCTTTTCCGGCGGGGGGATCAGCCGGGAAGTGTAGTCGAGGACTGCAGACTCCTCCCGCGGGGTGAAGCCGTAGATCTGCCGGGTCATCTTGGAGTCGGCATTCTTGCGCCGTCCCGCGCGGATGGCGTCGAACTGGCGCAC
>Ga0209254_10001371_pt1 | contig 21706 bp, 23 predicted proteins | sample FrelakmetDIP11DI_FD_187148 | JGI IMG/M metagenome (GOLD analysis project Ga0209254, IMG submission 187148) | Freshwater lake sediment microbial communities from the University of Notre Dame, USA, for methane emissions studies - DIP11 DI (SPAdes)... | ecosystem: Environmental > Aquatic >...
CTCGCGCGCATCAAGAAGCCGGCGAAAGCGGACGCCTGAGCCATGGGCAACGTCGCATTCCTCGGCACCGGCATCATGGGCAGCCACATGGCTCGGCGCCTCGCCGAGGATGGCGCGCGCGTGATCGCGTGGAATCGCTCGGCGGGAAAGGCCGCGGCGCTCGCTCCGCGGGGCGTGCGGCTTGCGGAGACGCCGACGCGTGCAGTCGAGAACGCCGAGGCGGTGGTGGTGATGCTCAGCACCGGCGCGGTGATCGATGCGGTGCTCTTCGAGCGCGACGCAGAAGGCCGCGTGCCGGCCGAGGGAATCCCGTCCGGGACACTGGTCGTGGTCACGAGCTCGATCCCCGTCGAGACCGCGCGCACCCAGGCGGCGCGGCTCGCCGCGCGCGGCGTGCGTTACGTCGATGCGCCGGTGTCGGGCGGGGAGCGCGGCGCCCGCGACGGCACGCTCGCGATCATGGCCGGCGGCGCGCCCGAGGACGTCGAGGCGGCCGGCGCGCTGCTTGCGCCGCTCGGCCGCGTCACCCACATGGGCCCGGTCGGAACGGGGCAGCTCGCCAAGCTCGCCAACCAGATCGTCGTCGCCGGCACGCTGCTCGCGGTGGCCGAGGCATTCACTTTCGCGCGTGCCGGCGGCGCCGACCTCGCCGCGCTGCGCACCGCCCTTTCCGGTGGTTTCACCGACTCGCCGGTCCTGCGGCAGCACGGCGAGCGCATGGTGAAGGCGGACTACGTGCCCGGCAGCCCGGCGCGGCAGCAGGCCGAGAACCTGCGCAACGCGGCAGCCCAGGCGCAGGCGATGGGCGTGAGCCTCGAGCTTCTGCCGCTCGCCGCGCGCGTGTTCGCCGACATGGAGGCCGCCGGGCGCGGCGGGCTGGATGTCGCGGCGGTGTACGAGCAGGTCGCCGAGCGCGTTTCGAGGAGGAACACCCCTTGACTGGAACCATCCGGCTCGAGCGCGACGGCGCGGTCGCGCGCATCGTGATCGATCGTCCCGACAAGATGAACGCCATCACGCGGGAGATGGCAACCGCCCTGGCGGAGCACTGCGCCGTGGTCGATCGCGACGCCGCGATTCGCGTCGTCGTGATCCGCGGCGAGGGCAATCGCGCGTTCAGCGCCGGCAGCGACCTCAACGCGCTCGCGGAGCCCGATCCCTGGGCGCTGCGCAACCGGACGGAGTACGCCGCCGTGGTGCGCAACGTGCAGAAGCCCGTGATCGCCGCGCTGCGCGGGTGGGTGCTCGGCGGCGGGCTGGAGATCGCCCTCGGCGCCGACATCCGCGTCGCCGGCCGGGGCGCGAAGCTCGGTGCGCCCGAGGTCACGCGCGGCTGGCTTGGCGGCGGCGCGGCGTCGCAAATGCTGCCGCGCCTCGCGGGCTACGGACAGGCGATGCGTCTGCTGCTCACCGGCGAGCCGATCGACGCGGAGCGCGCGCTCGCCATCGGCCTGGTGGAGGAGGTGGTGGACGACGACGCGGTGCAGGCGCGCGCGGATGCGCTGGCCGCGACCATCGCGTCGTACAGTCCGATCGCCACCCAGGCCGTGAAGGCAGCCGTACGCGCCTCGCTGTCCATGCCCCTGGAGGCCGGCATTCGCTACGAGAACGAGTTGCACAGCCTGTGCTTCGCGGCGAAGGACCATCTGGAGGGCATCCGGGCGTTCCAGGGCCGGCGCGGCGCGGGCAGCGGGGACGGCCAGGCATGATCACCGGCCGCGCGACCGTCTACGCCATCATCGGCGACCCGGTCGCGCACGTGCGCACGCCGATGGTCTTCAACGCGCGCTTCGAGGCCGGCGGGCACGACGCCGTGCTGGTGCCGCTGCTCGTCCCGCTGGCGACCCTCGCGCGCACGCTCGACGGCCTTCGCACGCTGGGGAACTTCGGCGGCTGCGTGGTGACGGCGCCGCTGAAGGGGCCGTGCGCGTCGTTGTGCGACGTGCTCGAGGGCAACGGCCGCCTGGCCGGTGCGGTCAATGCGCTGCGCCGCGAGCCGGACGGCCGCCTGGTCGGTGACTTGTTCGACGGTCTCGGATTCGTCGCCGGCCTGCGCGCTCACGGCCACGAGCCGCACGGCAGGCGCGTGTTCATCGCCGGTGCCGGGGGGGCGGGCACCGCGCTTGCGTTCGCGCTGGCGGGCGCCGGTGCCGCCGCGCTGACGATCCACAACCGCACGGCGGACAAGGCCGGGTCGCTGGCGGAGCGCGTGCACGCGGCGTTCCCCGCTTGCGAGGTGCGCGCCGCCGGGCCGGACCCGGGCGGCCACGACATCGCGGTGAACGCCACGGCGCTCGGCCTCCAGCCGGACGATCCCATGCCCTTCGACGTGGCGAGCCTCGAGCCTGCCACGCTCGCGGCCGAGGTGATCATGAAGCCGGAGACCACCGCCATGCTGCATGCCGCCGCGGCGCGCGGCTGCCGCATCCACCAGGGCCGGCACATGCTGGACGGGCAGGCGGCGCTGCTGGCGGGCTTCCTGGCGATGCCGGGCGCGCCGGCATGAGTTCGATTGACAGTGCCGCCCATGGGCGGTTAATCTTTTAACCGACTGGTTACAAAAGCGAAAAACGGACCGGTCATCAAGGAGGAGCGAGCGGCGGTGGCAGGAATCGTCCGCGTCGAGGTGGGCCGGTTCGATTACCCGCTGGTCGGCGAGTTCAAGTTCTTTCGCGGCGCGGCGCGCCCGTCGGTGCTGGTGCGCCTGACGGACGCCGACGGCGTGCAAGGCTGGGGCCAGTCGGTGCCGGTGGAGACCTGGACCTACGAGACGGTCGAATCCGTCGAGACCACGCTCGCGCACTACCTCGCGCCGGCGATCCTGGGCGCCGACCCCGCCGACCTTCCCGACGTGCATGCACGCATGGAAAGGGCCATCCGGCCGTCGTTCTCCGTGGGGCAGCCGCTCGCCAAGGCGGCCATCGACCTTGCCTGTCACGACCTGTGGGGCCGGCGCGAGCAGCGCAGCGTCGCGGGACTGCTCGGTGGCGCCAGGACGAGCAGCGTGCGGCTTTCGTGGACGGTGCAGGCGCCCACTCTCGCGGGTGCGGAGAAGGCGCTGGCCGAGGGGCGCGCGGCCGGCTACCGCCACTTCAACATCAAGCTGGGGCCGCCGCAGACGCCCGAGTACGACCTCGAGCTGGTACGCCGGGTGAGCGCGTTCTCGCCCGAGGGCTTTCACTGGGGCGACGCCAACACCAGCTACACGCTGGATACCGCGCTGGCGATGGCGCCCAGGCTCGCAGACGCCGGGCTGCGCGCCCTGGAATCGCCGCTGCCGCCCGCGTCGATCCGCGGCTACCAGCGGCTCCGTGCGCAACGGGCCTTGCCCATCCTGATGGACGAGGGCGTCGTGTCGCCGGCGGAGACCGAGGAGTTCATCGCGCTCGGCATGCTCGACGGCATCGCGATGAAGGTCGCGCGCTGCGGGGGGCTGTGGCACGCCTCGCGCATCGTCGCGCTGCTGCGCGAGCACGGACTGGCGGTGTTCGCCTCCGGGCTCACCGACCCGGATCTCTCGCTGGCGGCGTCGGTCCAGCTCTTCGCGTGGGCCGGGCTCGATCTCCCGGCGGCGCTGAACGGTCCCCAGTACCTCGCGGGGCGCGGCACGACCGATCCCGCGTTCCGCGCGCGCGAGGACCTCGTGCGCCTGCCCGACGCGCCGGGCCTCGGCATCACCCTCGACCCCGCGGCTGCGCGCGGCCTGCGCATCGCCGCCGAATCCGCCCCCAATCCATGAACGAGACCGAAGCCATCAAGGCGGCTCCCCCCGCCGCCGCGGACGAGGCGCCGCAGAAATCCGCCTGGGTCGGCCGCCTGACGCCTTTCGCGGGCGTCCTGTTCTTCCTCGTGGTGTGGGAGATCGGGGTGCGCCTGCTCAAGGTGCCGTTGTACCTGATGCCGCCGCCGTCCGACGTGGCGGTCACGTTCGTCGACAACTTCCAGAAACTCCTCTATCACGGCTGGATCACCACCTACGAGATGCTGCTCGGCTACTTCCTCGCCGTCGGCGTCGGCATCCCCCTCGCCATCGCCATCACCTCGTCGCAGCGCTTCGACAACTTCGTCATGCCCACCATGCTGTTCTTCCAGGTGGTGCCGAAGGTCGCGATCGCGCCGCTGTTCCTGGTCTGGTTCGGCGTGGGGACGCTGCCCAAGGTCCTGGTGGCGTTCCTGATCTCGTTCTTTCCCATCGTCATCGACGCCGCGGTGGGCCTGCGTTCCATGTCTGCCGAGATGCGCGACCTCGCGCGCTCCATGGGCGCCTCGCGCATGCAGATCTTCTGGGACTTCCGGCTGCCCACCAGCCTGCCGTATCTCTTCAGCGGCCTGAAGGTCGCGGCGACCCTCGCGGTGGCGGGCGCCGTGGTGGGCGAGTTCGTCGGCGCCGACAAGGGCCTCGGCTACCTCCTGCTGGTGACCAACTCCAACATGGAGACGTCGCTGATGTTCGCGACCATCGTCGCGCTCACCTTCATCGGCCTCGCGTTCTTCTACATTGTCGAGTTCATCGAGTCGCTCCTGATCCCCTGGCACGTCACCCACCGCATCCGTGACGACGTGGGCACGATGTAACCCCAACTACGAGGAGGAGGTCCCATGAAGCTGCGCTACCTGCTGTGCCGGCTGGTCGCCGGAGCCGTGTTCGCCCTGCCGGCGCTTGCCCCGGCGCAGGCGCTGGAGAAGTTCCCGTTCCGGCTGAACTGGACGCTCTACGGCGAGCACGCGCCGTTCTTCGTCGCCCAGGAGAAGGGCTTCTACCGGGAGGAAGGCCTGGAGGTGGAGATCCAGGAGGGCAGCGGGTCGACCACCGTGACCCAGCTCGTCGCCAACTCGACCAGCCCGGTGGCCTACGTGGACGCGGCGACCATGATGCGCGGCGTCTCCAACGGCATGCCGGTCAGGGCGGTCGGGGTCACGCTGCAGCAGAGCCCGATGGCGTTCATCTACCGGGCCGACGCGGCGCGCCCGACCAAGGTCTCGGAGATCAAGGGCAGCCGCATCGCGATCACCGCCGGCGACGCGAGCCTCGCGATCTTCACCGCGTTCATGGGCAAGCTGGGCATGAAGGTCGAGGACGTGCAGATGATCACCGTCGCCAACCCGCAGGCGAAGGAGCAGGCGGTGCTCAGCAAGCAGGCCGACGCGCTGCTCGGCTACTTCATGGACCAGGGTCCGCGCATGCAGCTCCAGACCGGCGTGAAGATGGGCTGGACGCGGCTGTACGACATGGCCGGCGTCACCACGCTCTCCAGCGCCATCATCGTCAACAACGACTGGCTCAAGGATCCCAAGAACGAGGATCGCCTGCGCCGCTTCCTGCGCGCGAGCCAGCGCGGCTGGCAGTACACCTACGACAACCGCTCCGAGGCCGCCGACATCTTCATCAAGAAGGCGCCGGTCTTCACCAAGGAGATCGCGCTGCTCGAGATCGACGGCACCATGAGCATCATCCGCACCGAGCGGACCAAGGGCAAGCCGATGGCCGTGTCCGACGCCGCCGACTGGGCCGACTCGCAGAAGCTGCTGTCCGAGTTCGCCAAGTTGAAGCCTGCTGCGGACGTGAACACGTACTTCACCAACCAGTACCTCTCCGAGCCGCCGTACACGCCCAAGAAATAGCCGCGACGCGGGGCCGCCGCGCGGCGGCCCCCTGCAACCCTGCTTCCAGAGCACTCATGCCCGACCCTTTCATCCGGCTGCGCAATCTCGGCAAGACCTACCAGACCAAGGGCGGCCGGGTCGAGGCCGTCGGCGAGGTCGGCCTCGACATCCGCGAGTCGGAGTTCGTCGCCATCGTCGGCCCGAGCGGCTGCGGCAAGACCACCATCCTCAAGATGCTCGCCGGGCTGCTGCCCTACACGGCGGGTACCATCACGATCGCCGGGAAGGTGGTGGACCGGCCGCAGACCAACGTCGGTATCGTGTTCCAGGAAGCCATCCTGCTCGACTGGCGCGACGTGCTTGCCAACGTGATGCTGCAGATCGACATCCGCCGCATGGACCCCGCCGCCGGCGAAGCCGCCGCGCGCGCGCTGCTCAAGGCGACGGGGCTGGAGGGCTTCGAGCACAAGAAGCCCTACGAGCTCTCCGGCGGCATGCGCCAGCGCGTCTCGGTCTGCCGGGCGCTGGTGCACGACCCGCCGCTCTTGCTCATGGACGAGCCCTTCGGGGCGCTGGACGCCCTGACGCGCGAGCAGATCTCCATGGACATCCAGCGGCTGTGGATGGACAAGCGCAAGACGGTGCTGCTCATCACCCACAGCATTCCCGAGGCGGTGCTGCTCGCCGACCGCGTGGTGGTGATGAGCCCGCGCCCGGGCCGCATCGTGGAGATCCTGGACATCGACCTGCCGCGGCCGCGGCGGCTGGACAAGCTGCCGCCCGCCTTCAACGATTACGCCGGACGCATCCGCGACATCTTCAAGTCGCAGGGCGTGCTGGCAATGGATTGAAGCCGAATGACCCGCGTCTGTGCTGACACGCGTATCACGGTGCAAACAGCCTTCGTACCAACAAGGGGAGAGCCCCTTGTATATCCCCCGTGTTCGATCAAGGGGCTGGCGCCCCTTGATGATCCCCAGGGGGGCCGGTGAGCGCGCCCGCGCTGCGGGTTCTCGCGGTCGAGCTGTACGAGCGGCCGGTGAAGCTGCGCATGCCGTTCCGCTTCGGCGTGGTGACGCTCACCGAGGCGCCGCAGGTGTTCGTGCGCGCCCGGGTCGCGCTGGCCGACGGGCGCGAGGGCTGGGGGGCGGCGGCGGAACTGCTCGCACCCAAGTGGTTCGACAAGAACCTCGCGCTCACCAACGAGCAGAACTTCGACCAGCTGCGTCTGGCGCTGCGCCTCGCCGCGGACGCCTACACCGGCGACGCGACGCCGCGCTCCGCGTTCGCGCACTTCGCCGCGCACTACCAGCCGCTGCTCGCGGCGGGCGCGCGGCGCGGGCTCAACGCGCTGGTTGCGAGCTTCGGCCCGGCGCAGCTCGACCGTGCCGTCGCCGATGCGCTCTGCAGGCTGCTCGGGGTCTCGTTCGGCGACGCCGTGAAGGCGAACCTCCTGGGCATCGGCATCGGCCTCACCATCGACCTCGCGGGCTTCGACATCGGCCGGTTTCTCGCGGGCCTCACTCCCACGACCACCATCGCCGCCCGGCATACCGTGGGGCTGGTGGACGTGATCGGCGGGCATCCGCGCCAGGTGAACGACGGCCTGCCGGAGTCGCTGGAGGAGGTTGTCGCCGCCTACGGCCACACCTGGTTCAAGCTCAAGGTCGGCGGTGATGTCGAAGCGGACATCGCGCGGCTGAAGGAGATCGCCGCGGTCCTGGACACCATGCGGGCCCCCTACCGCGCCTCGCTGGACGGCAACGAGCAGTATGACGACCTCGATGCGCTGCTCGCGCTGTGGTCGCGCATGCAGGCGGAGCCGGCGCTCGCGCGGCTGGTGGACAGCATCGCGTTTCTCGAACAGCCCATCAACCGCAAGCACGCGCTCGACCGCGAGATCGGCGCGCTGTCGGCCATCAAGCCGGTGATCATCGACGAGTCCGACGCCGACCTCGACGCCTTCCCGACCGCGCGCCGGCTGGGCTACAGCGGCGTCTCGTCCAAGTGCTGCAAGGGGTTCTACAAGTCGCTGCTCAATCTGGCGCGCTGCGCGCACTGGAATTCCGGCGCGCTCGCCAGGAGTGCGGCCCGCTACTTCATGACCGGCGAGGACCTCACCACCCAGGCGGGCCTGGCCGTGCAGCAGGATCTCGCGCTGGTGTCGCTGCTGGGCATGACGCACGTCGAGCGCAACGGCCACCATTACGCCAACGGCATGGCGGCGGCGCCGCGCGCCGAGCAGGACGCGTTCCTCGCCGCGCATCCCGATCTCTACCACCGGGCGGACGGCGTCGTGCGGCTCACCATCCGCAACGGCGAAATCGCCATCGGCTCGCTCGCGTGCGCGGGCTTTGCCAGCGCCGCTGCGCCGGATTTCGGCGCCATGCAGCCCTCGCCGGTCCCGACCTTTGGAGGAGTACCCGGGGCATGAACGCCACCATCGTCGGCACCAACCACACCAGCTTCACCGTCTCCGACCTCGACCGGTCGATCGCGCTGTTCCGCGACGGCCTGGGCTTCGAGGTGACCTCCAAGGCCCCGCGCGATCCGAGGCTCGTTTCCGCCATTACCGGCGTGCCGGGCGCGGACGTCGTCATCGCGTACGTGCGCGGCCCCGGGCACTCGCTGGAGCTGATCCAGTACCGCGGCCCGGACGGCCGCGCCGCGGTGCGTCCGCGGCCGTGCGACACCGGCTTCGCGCACGTCGCATTCAACGTGCTGGACGTCGATGCCGCGCTCGCCGCAGTGAAGCCGCACGGGGTCGAGCCCATCGCGCCGCCGGTGGCGATCGACCAGGGGCCGAACAAGGGGCGGCGGGTGGTCTACACCCGCGACCCCGATGGCATCTGTATCGAGTTCATCGAGACTTCAGCGTAGGCCGGTCATGAATCCCAACGACGCCCCCGCGATGCAATCCCTGCGCGGCACCTACCGCGAGGACCGCAGCTACGAGTGGAACTACGACCACGGGCCGGTGTTCGGCGGACCGTGGCCCGTCGTGCCGAAGACCCGGCCGAAGCGCCTCCTCGGCATGTCGGTGAACTCGCGCCTCGGCATCCCGGCCGGGCTGCTGCTCAACTCGCGCTGGATCGAAACCTATGCGCGGCTGGGCTATGACATCCTGACCTACAAGACCGTCCGCTCCATCGGGCGCAAGTGCTACCCCAAGCCGAACTGGCTGTACGTGCCCGACAGCGCGACCCTGGGCGAGCCGGGCCGCAGCGTCCGTGCCGTCGCGGGCCGCGATCCCGAACCCGCGCGCGTCACCGCTACGGTCTCCTTCGGCATGCCGTCGAAGGCCCCCGAGGTCTGGATGGCCGACGTGGCGAAGGCGCGCGCGGCCCTCGCGCCGCGGCAGATGCTGATCGTCTCGGTGGTCGCCACACCGGCCGAAGGCGAGGGCGAGCGCGAGCTGGTCGCCGATTTCGCGAACCTCACCGCCATGGCCCGCGAGGCCGGGGCGCACGTCGTCGAAGCCAACCTCTCCTGCCCCAACGTGTGCACCGCCGAGGGCGAGATCTTCCACGACGCGCGCCTGTCCGGGAAGGTCGCGCGCGCCATGCGCAAGGCGGCGGGACGCACCCCGGTGCTGCTGAAGATCGGCTATCTGCCGGAGGCGCGCCAGCTCGGGTCGGTGCTCAAGGCGGTCAGCGGCCACGCGAGCGGTATCGTCATGGTGAATGGCGTGCCGCGCACGGTGCTCGACCGCGCGGGACGCGCCGCGTTCGGCGCCGGGCGCAAGGTGGCGGGCATCCTCGGCCGCGGCATCCACGAGCTTTGCGTGGCTTCGGTCCGCGACGCGGTGGCGATCCGCGACCGCCAGGGGCTCGATCTCGAGATCATCGGCGTCGGCGGCGTGGCGACGGCCGCGGATGCCCAGCGGTTCCTCGAAGCCGGCGCAGCGGCGGTGATGATGGGCTCGGCGCCCATGTACGACCCCCTGCTCGCCGTGCGGCTCAAGGCCGCGCATCCGGACTGGTAGAGGAGGCACCCGACATGGCCGACAGGCGGCTTGGAATCATCATGAACGGCGTGACGGGGCGCATGGGCACCAACCAGCACCTGGTGCGGTCCATCGTCGCGATTCGCGACCAGGGCGGGGTGGCGCTCGCCGACGGTTCGCGTGTGATGCCCGACCCGGTGCTGGTGGGGCGCAACGCGGACAAGGTCGCGCGCCTGGCCAGGGCGCATGGCATCGAGCGCTGGACCACCGATCTCGAGGCCGCGCTGGCGAACCGCGACGACGCGGTGTTCTTCGACGCCGCCTCGACCCAGCTTCGTCCCGCGCTGCTCAAGCGCGCCATCGCCGCTGGGAAGCACGTCTACTGCGAAAAGCCCGTCGCCACCAACCTCGCCGAGGCGCTGGACCTCTGCCGCGCGGCGCAGCGGGCGGGCGTCAAGCACGGCGTCGTGCAGGACAAGCTGTGGCTGCCCGGGCTGCTGAAACTGAAGATGCTCGTCGACTCGGGCTTCTTCGGGCGCATCTTTGCGGTGCGGGGCGAGTTCGGCTACTGGGTGTTCGAGGGCGACTGGCAGCCCGCGCAGCGCCCGTCGTGGAACTACCGAAAGGAGGACGGCGGCGGCATCATCCTCGACATGCTTTGCCACTGGCGCTACGTGCTCGACAACCTCTTCGGCGCGGTGCAGAGCGTGAGCTGCCTGGGCGCGACGCACATTCCCGAGCGCGTGGACGAGGCGGGCAGGCGCTACCAAGCCACCGCGGACGACGCCGCATACGCGACCTTCCAGCTTGCCGGAGGCATTGTGGCGCACGTGAACAGCTCGTGGGCGGTGCGCGTGCGTCGCGACGACCTGGTGACGTTCCAGGTGGACGGCACGCACGGGTCCGCGGTCGCGGGGCTGCAGCGCTGCTGGTCGCAGGCACGGGTCAACACGCCCAAGCCGGTGTGGAATCCCGACATTCCGCAGACCATCGACTTCTTCTCCACCTGGCAGGAAGTGCCCACCAACCAGACGTACGACAACGCCTTCAAGGTGCAGTGGGAGCTTTTCATCCGGCACGTCGTCGAGGATGCGCCCTTCCGCTGGGGCCTCGTGGAGGGCGCAAAGGGCGTGCAGCTGGTGGAATGCGGATTGCGGAGCTGGGCCGAGCGCCGCTGGGTGGACGTGCCCGAGCTTGAAGCCTGACATGAACCACAGCGGCACACAGACTCAGAGCTGGGCCGGAGCGGGATGCGACGCCGCGCCGGGTTTCGACAGGAGATAGCCATGAATGCGCCGGTGTCGATATCGATCAACTTGCCTGCCGCCAGCCGCCGCATGGAGCCCTATGCGCTGTCGGCGCCGCGCGACCTGCCCACGACGAAGCAGGGCGAGTTCAATCGCGTCGCGTTCTCCGCGGCGCACGTCGTCGCCGATCCGCTCTCCGACCGCGAGCCATGGCTGGAGAGCGCCGTCGACTGGGACGCGACCATCGCCTACCGCCGCTCGCTGTGGCGGCTCGGCCTGGGCGTGGCCGAGGCCATGGATACCGCGCAGCGCGGCATGGGTCTCGACTGGCCCACGTCGCTCGAGCTGATCCGGCGCTCCATCGACGCGGCGAAGGACGTCCCCGGCGCGTTCCTCGCCAGCGGCGCGGGCACCGATCACCTCGCGCCGTCGCCGGGTGTGACCGTCGACGACGTCATCGCCGCGTACGAACACCAGTTCGAAGCCATCGAGAAGCTGGGCGGCCGCATCATCCTGATGGCGAGCCGCGCGCTGGTGGTGGCCGCGAAGTCGCCCGACGACTACCTGCGCGTCTACGATCGCCTGCTGCGGCAGGCGCAGGCGCCGGTGATCATCCACTGGCTGGGCGAGATGTTCGATCCCGCGCTCGCAGGGTACTGGGGCCACGCGGACCATCACAAGGCGATGGACGTGGCGATTGCCGCGATCCGCGCCAACGCGGCGAAAGTGGACGGCGTGAAGGTCTCGCTGCTCGACAAGCAGAAGGAGATCGACATGCGCCGGCGCCTGCCCGCCGGCGTGCGCATGTACACCGGCGACGACTTCAACTATGCGGAGCTGATCGAGGGCGACGCGCAGGGCTACTCCGATGCCCTGCTGGGCATCTTCGACGCCATCGCCCCCGCGGCGTCCGCCGCGCTCCACGCCCTCGCGCAGGGCGACCGCGCGAAGTTCCACGATATCCTCGCGCCGACCGTCCCGCTGTCGCGGCATATCTTCCGCGCGCCGACGCGCTTCTACAAGACCGGCGTCGTGTTCCTCGCGTGGCTGAACGGCCACCAGGACCACTTCGTCATGGTGGGCGGCCAGCAGAGCGCCCGCAACGTGTTGCACCTCGCGGACATCTTCCGCCTCGCCGACCGGGCCGGGCTGCTGCGTGACCCTGAACTCGCCTGCGCGCGCATGCGTGCGCTGCTCGCGACCCAGGGCCTCGCGTGATCTCCGGCGCGACGCGCATCCTGGTGATCGTCGGCGACCCGATCGCGAAGGTCCGCTCGCCGGAGACCTTCGGGCGCCGCTTCGCTGCGAAGGGCATCGACGCGGCGATAATCCCCGTCGAGGTGTCGGCGGCGGACCTGCGCGTCGTGGTGGATGGGCTCAAGCGCTGGCGCAATCTCGCCGGCATCGTGGTCACCATGCCGCACAAGGAAGCGATGCTCGGTTTCGCCGACGAGGTGTTCGAGACCGGGCGCCTGGTCGGCGCGGTGAACGCGCTGCGTCCGACCGGCGACGGGGGCTGGCAGGCGGACATGTTCGATGGCATCGGCTTCGTCGGCGGCATGACCGCGCAGGGACTGTCCGCGCAGGGCCGTCGCGTCGCGCTGCTGGGCGCCGGCGGCGCGGGTTCGGCCATCGCCGTCGGGCTCGCGCGGGCCGGCGCGGCGGCCGTGTGCGTGCACGACCTCGACGCGCGCAAGGCGGAGCGGCTGGTGTCCGCCCTGCAGCGCGCCTTTCCGCAGCTCCAGGCGCGTGTGGCACCCCCCGATCTCGCCCGCGATGACCTGCTGGTCAACGCCACGCCGCTGGGCATGCAGGAGACCGATCCGCTGCCCTGGGATCTCGCCGGGCTGCGGCCCGGCGCCATCGTGGGCGACGTCACCACCAAGCCCGACACGCCGCCGTTCATCGCCGCGGCGGAGCGTCTCGGTGCGCCGGTCGTGCGCGGCCGCGACATGCACGAGGGACAGATCCGTGCGCTCGGCGAGTTCTTCGGCTTCGACCTCGCCGCATGAAGATCGCGCCGCCCGAAGAGGGCCTGCTCTCCCTCAACACCGCCACGGTCCGCGAGAAGTGGTCGCTGCGCGAGATGATCGAGGGCTGCGCGCGCCACCACATCCGCGGCATCTCGCCCTGGCGGGACAAGCTCGCCGAGCTGGGCGCGAAGCAGGCGGCCAGGGTGATCCGCGACAATGGCCTGGTCGTGACCGGGCTCTGCCGCGGCGGCATGTTCCCCGCCGCGGACCGCAAGGGGCGGCAGGCGGCGCTGGACGATAATCGCCGCGCCATCGACGACGCGGCGATCCTCGAGGCGCGCTGCCTGGTGCTGGTCGTGGGTGGTCTGCCGTCCGGGTCGAAGGACATCGCCGGCGCGCGCGAGATGGTGCGCGACGGCATCGGCGAGGTGCTGGAGCATGCGCGCAGCGTCGGCGTGCCGCTCGCCATCGAGCCGCTGCACCCCATGTACGCCGCCGACCGCGCCTGCGTGAACACCATGGCCCACGCCAACGACCTGTGCGACGAGCTCGGCGAGGGCCTGGGCATCGCCGTCGACGTCTATCACGTGTGGTGGGATCCGCAGCTCGAGCGCGAGATCGAGCGCGCCGGCGACAAGCGCCTGCTCGCCTTCCACGTCTGCGACTGGCTGGTGCCGACGCGCGACCTGCTCACCGACCGCGGCATGATGGGAGACGGCGTGATCGACATTCCGCTCATCCGCTCGTGGGTGGAGCGCGCGGGCTACCGCGGGTTCCACGAGGTGGAGATCTTTTCGGCGCAGAACTGGTGGCAGCGCGAGCCGGACGAGGTGCTGGCGATCTGCCGCGAGCGGCATCAGCTCTACTGCTAGCCGATGAACCATCCGTCGCTCCAGGGTCGAGTCGTGATCGTCACCGGCGCCGGACGCGGCATCGGCCGCGAGTTCGTGCGCACGCTCGCACGGGCGGGATGCCGGCTGAGCCTCGTGGCGCGCTCCGCTGACGAGCTCGCCGATGCCGCGCGCGAGGTGCGAGCGCTGGGCGCCGAAGCGGTGGCGACGCGCGCCGACGTCGCGCTGCCCGCCGATTGCGAGGCCGTCGCGGCGCGCACGCTGGAGGCCTGCGGCCGCATCGACGCGCTGGTGAACAACGCCGGCATCGGCATGCGCATCGTCAGCGAGACGTTCAACACCGTCCCGGTGAAGTTCTGGGACGTGCCGCCCCAGGCGTACGCGGAGATCATGAGTGTCAACGCTTGCGGGCCGTTCTACATGGCGCGCGCCGTGGCGCCGGCCATGCTGGCGCAGGGTTTCGGCCGCGTGATCAACGTCTCCACCAGCCCGGTGACCATGGTGCGTCCCGGCTACGTGCCCTACGGGCCGTCCAAGGCGGCGCTGGAGGCACTGAGCCGCGCCATGGCCGCGCAACTCGAGGGAACCGGCGTCACCGTCAACGTGATCCTCCCGGGCGGCGCGACGGATACGGCGCTGCTGCCCGGCAGCGGTCCGGACCGCCGCGGGGCCGACGGCCAGCTCCTGGCGGCGGATGTGATGAACCCGCTGCTGGCGTGGCTCGTGTCCGACGCCTCCAGCGGGGTCACCGGGAGGCGCTTTGTCGGCAAGCTGTGGGATGCGAGCCTGCCGCCCGACGAGGCGGCGCTGCGCGCCATGCAACCCCGTCCGGACCTGCCCGCGATTCTCTGAGCGCGCCGTCCGGGGTGCGCGATCCCCGCGTGGCGGGTAAAATTCCAAGGTTTCCCGGTGCGCCCGTTCCGCGGCGCCCGTCCATCCTCCGTCTTCCCTACAGGAGCATTCCATGACCGAGCTGGCCAAAGTGGCGCACGCCATGGTGGCGAAGGGCAAGGGCATCCTCGCCGCCGACGAATCCACCGGCACCATCGAAAAGCGCTTCAAGGGCATCAGCCTCGAGAACGTCGAGCAGAACCGCCGCGCCTACCGCGACATGCTGTTCAACACGCCGAAGCTCGGCAGCTACATCTCCGGCGTGATCCTCTACGACGAGACCATCCGGCAGAAGGGCCTGGACGGCGCGCCGTTCGTCGAGCTGCTGGCGAAGAACGGCATCCTGCCCGGCATCAAGGTCGATGCCGGCGCCAAGGACATGGCGCTGTGCCCCGGCGAGAAGATCACCGAGGGCCTGGACGGTCTCGCCAAGCGCTGCCAGGAGTACGTGAAGATGGGCGCGAAGTTCACCAAGTGGCGCGCCGTCATCACCATCGGCCGCGACATCCCCTCGGCGGCGTGCATCTGGGCGAACGCCCATGCGCTTGCCCGCTATGCGGCCATCTGCCAGGCGACGGGGCTGGTGCCCATCGTCGAGCCCGAGGTGCTGATGGATGGTGACCACACCATCGAGCGCTGCGAGGAGATCACCGAGTGGACGCTGAACGCGGTGTTCGACTCGCTCTACAACCAGCGCGTGTCGCTGGAGGAGATGGTGCTCAAGCCTTCGATGGTGATCTCGGGCAGCGAGTGCTCGCGGCAGGCCGGCGTCAAGGAGGTCGCGGAGCGCACGCTCAAGGTGCTGAAGCGCGCCGTTCCGGCGGCGGTGCCGGGCATCGCGTTCCTCTCCGGCGGCCAGTCCGACGAGCTCGCGACCGCGCACCTCGATGCCATGAACAAGCTCGGCGGCGGCCCCTGGGCGCTGACCTTCTCCTACGGCCGCGCGCTCCAGCACGCGTCGCTGCATGCGTGGAAGGGGCAGACCGCCAACGTGACGGGCGCGCAGGCGGCGCTGGCGCACCGCTCCCGCATGAACGGCCTCGCCGCGACGGGCCAGTACAGCGGCAAGGCCGAAGCCGAGTACGGCAAGGCCGCCTGAGATGAAACCGCAGGTTTCCCGGCGTCGGGGAGCACGAGGGGGCTTGCCCCCTCGTGGCGCGGACAACTGAGTTGCCGCAGCCGCTGTTCGAGTCGCGCATCCCATCCCTGCCCCTGCTGGGGCGGGGCAAGGTGCGCGACCTCTACGCCGTCGACGCAGCGCACCTGCTGCTGGTCTCCACCGACCGCCTGTCGGCATTCGACGTGATCCTGCCGGACCCGATTCCGTTCAAGGGGCAGGTGCTGACGGCGATGTCGAAGTTCTGGTTCGAGCGGCTGGCGCACGTCGTGCCCAGCCACGTCACCGGTATCGACCCCGAGAGCGTGGTGCGTTCCGCTGACGAGCGCGAGCAGGTGCGCGGCCGGTCGATGGTGGTGCGCCGCCTGCAGCCGCTGCCCATCGAGGCGGTGGCGCGCGGCTACCTCATCGGCTCCGGGTGGAAGGACTACCAGGCTGCGGGAGCCGTTTGCGGCGTGAGGCTGCCGCCGGGCCTGCGGCAGGCGGACCGCCTGCCCGAGCCGATCTTCACTCCGGCGACCAAGGCGGAGGCGGGGGCGCACGACGAGAACATCGGTTTCGCCGAAGTGGCGGCCAGGATCGGGCCGGCGCTGGCGGGCGAGGTGCGCGATGTCACGCTGCGCCTGTACACCGAGGCCGCCGCCTATGCCGCCGAGCGCGGCATCCTGATCGCCGACACCAAGTTCGAATTCGGCACCGACGCCGACGGGCGGCTGGTGTGGATAGACGAGGCGCTCACCGCGGATTCCTCGCGCTTCTGGCCCGCCGACCAGTACCGGCCCGGCGCGAGCCCGCCGTCCTTCGACAAGCAGTTCGTGCGCGACTACCTCGAGACCCTCGACTGGAACAAGCAGGCGCCGGGCCCGCGTCTGCCCGAGGACATCGTCCTGCGCACGTCCGAGAAGTATCGCGAGGCCTTGCGCCGACTCGCCGGCATCGACCTGAAGGATTGAACGTGGCCGCAGCCAGAAAGACCGTCGTCGGTGTCGTCATGGGCTCCAGTTCCGACTGGGACATCATGCAGCACGCCGCGCAGATCCTCGAGGAGCTTGCCGTCGGGTACGAGGCGCGCGTGCTCTCCGCGCATCGCACGCCCGACGACATGTTCGAGTACGCCGAGGACGCCGGGCCGCGCGGCCTGCGCGCCATCATCGCCGGCGCGGGCGGCGCCGCGCACCTGCCGGGCATGCTCGCCGCCAAGACGACGGTGCCGGTGCTCGGCGTGCCGGTGCCGTCCAAGTACCTGCGGGGCGAGGACTCGCTGCTCTCCATCGTGCAGATGCCGCGGGGCATCCCGGTCGCGACCTTCGCCATCGGCGAGGCGGGTGCGGCCAACGCGGCGCTCTTTGCCGCGGCGATGCTCGCCGCCGGCGACGTGCACCTCACGCGCCGGCTCGCGCAGTTCCGCGCCAAGCAGACCGCCGCTGCGCGCGCGATGAAGGTCACGCTCAAAGCGGCTCGATGAGCAGCGAGGCTAGCGCGGCGGTGGTCGCGCCGGGCGGCTGGCTCGGGTTGCTCGGAGGCGGCCAGCTCGGGCGCATGTTCACCATGGCCGCGCAGAGCATGGGCTATCGCGTGGCCGTGCTGGATCCGGGCGCCGACTCGCCGGCGGGCTCCGTCGCGGATCGCCACCTCCAGGCCGACTACCTCGATGAGGCCGCGCTCGCCGAGCTGGCGGCCCTTTGCGGCGGCGTCACCACCGAGTTCGAAAACGTGCCGGCGAAGGCACTCGAGTTCCTCGCCACGCGCACGCGCGTCTCGCCGCGCGCCGAGGCGGTCGCCATCGCGCAGGACCGGTGCCGCGAAAAGGCCTTCGTGCGTGCGTGCGAGATCGACACCGCGCCGTACGCCGACATCGAGCGCGCCGGCGATATCGACCGTGCCCCGGAGGCGCTGTTGCCGGGCATCCTCAAGGTCGCGCGCCTGGGCTACGACGGCAAGGGCCAGGCGCGCGTGGTCACCCGCGCGGAGGCCGCCGCGGCGTTCAAGGCGTTCGGCGGCGTGCCCTGCGTGCTCGAGGCGCAGCTCGACCTGGAGCGGGAGGTCTCGGTGGTGGTCGCACGCCGCGGCTCCGGCGACGCGGTGCACTTCCCGGTAGCCGAGAACGAGCACGCGCACGGCATCCTCGACACCAGCATCGTGCCGGCGCGCATCTCGCGCGGCCTCGCCGAGCGCGCGTGTGCGGCGGCCGAGCGTATCGCCGAGGGGCTCGATTATGTTGGCGTGCTGTGCGTGGAGTTCTTCGTGTTGAAGGGCGAGCGGCTGCTGGTGAACGAGATCGCCCCGCGGCCGCACAACAGCGGCCACTACACCATTGACGCATGCATCACCTCGCAGTTCGAGCAGCAGGCACGCATCCTCGCCGGGCTGCCGGTGGGCTCGACCGCGCTGCACAGCCCGGCGGTGATGGTGAATCTGCTCGGCGATATCTGGGGGAAAGGCGGGCGCGACGGCGCGCCGGACTGGACCAGGGTCCTGCGGCACCCGGAGGCCAAGCTCCATCTCTACGGCAAGCGCGAGGCGCGGCCCGGGCGCAAGATGGGTCACTACACGGTGCTGGCGCCGCACGTGGAAACGGCGCTGGAGACGGCGCGCGCGATTCGGCGCGATCTGGGCTTCTAGGTCCGATCGATGAGCACCTGCGGATACGACCCTCTCGCCGAGATTGCCGAAGCCGTGCGCGTCCTGCGCGACGGCGGCCTCGTCGCCTTTCCCACCGAGACGGTGTACGGCCTCGGCGCCGACGCCGCCAGCGCCGATGCGGTCGCGAAGATCTTCAAGGTGAAGGGCCGTCCCGCCGAGCATCCGGTGATCGTGCACTTCGCGTCCGCCGACGCCGCGTTCCAGTGGGCGCGCGACATCCCGGATGCGGCGCGCAAGCTCGCGCAGGCGTTCTGGCCCGGGCCACTGACGCTGATCCTGCATCGCGCGGCGCACGTGCCCGACGCGGTGACCGGCGGACAGGACACCGTCGGCCTGCGCGTGCCGAGCCACCCGGTCGCGCGCGAGCTGCTGGCGCAGTTCGGCGGTGGGGTCGCCGCGCCGTCGGCGAACAAGTTCGGCCGCATCAGCCCGACGCGCGCGGAGCACGTGCGCGACGATCTCGGGCCGGATGCCGTCCTGGTTCTGGAAGGCGGCGCCGCGGAGGTCGGCATCGAGTCCACCATCGTCGACCTCACGCGGGACCGCGCGGTGCTGCTGCGTCCCGGGCATATCCGGCCGGAGGACATCGAGCGCGTGCTGGGTGAGGCGCCGCTCGCGCCCGACGCGGAAGCGCCGCGCGCCTCCGGCACGCTCGAGGGGCACTACGCGCCGCGCGCCGCGCTCAAGCTCGCCCGGCGCACCGAGATCATCGACCTCCTGGTGACCAATCGCGGCCGCCGCATCGCGGTGCTGGCGCTCGAGGTGACCGTGCCGCGGCTCGCCACGGCGCTGCTGCGGGTCGTGCCCGCGGTGCCGGCGCCGTACGCGCAGTCGCTCTACGCCAACCTGCGCGAGCTCGATGCCGCGCATCCCGATCTGATCATCGTCGAATCCCCGCCCGACACGCCGTCGTGGGCGGCGGTGCGCGACCGTCTCACGCGCGCGGAAAAGGGGCTGACGAAGGCGGAGCGCCCGAAGCGCGGCGGCGCGGTCGCCGCGCCGGACGGTCAACGCCCCGCCCCGTCACCCGAGGCGAGCGTCGACCCCGCTCAGGAGCCGGCGGGCGGCGCCGCGGGTCCGGTCGAGACCAACTCGTAGAGCTCGCGGTTCTTGGTGAGCTGGTTCTGGAGGATGCGGGGCACCGTCGGGTCGCTGAACTCCTCCCAGATCTCCGTGCGCACCGGCGCCTGCAGTTGCGGGGAGAACCATTCTCGCTCGGTGCGCCGGGTCTCGGTGCGATAGCGGCCGGCGTCGTCCAGCAGCACCACGCGCTCGAGCAGCACGGCCTCGAACGTTCCTGCGCGCGTCGTGACGGTTTCGAGCCGGACCACCCGGCCCGAGAGGCGGATCTCGCGCCGCTCGCCGGTCTGCGGGTCGATGCGCGTGGCGCGATCCTGCCAGCGCTCGCCCGGGACAAGCCGCTCCGGACGCAGGCGGAGGTCCGCGGGCGCGAGCGCCTGCGCCCGCGCCGCGTCCACGCCCTTGACCGCGACGACACGCGGCGCGCCGTTGCGCGCGAGCTCGACGCTGCCGATTTCCATTCGCCGGCCGTACGCGTCGATCGCCCTGTAGGTGAATACCTCGGCGCTCCAGGCGGCCGGTGCTACGATCAGCGCGCCGAGGACGATGGCGCGGCGCATCGTCAGCCCTTCTTCCAGCCCGTGAGCTCGTAGGTCAGGCGCTCGCCGGGCATGAAGCTCCACAGCGAGTAACGCCGCTCCCCATACTCCTCGAACACCGTGAGCTTGACCGGTCCACCGACCTCGGGCACGAACCACTCGGTCTCGGCGCGCCAGGTCTCGCCGCGGAACTGGTCCCAGTCGCCGAGGCGCATGCGCCGCTCGACGCGCAGCGCGCGGAACTCGCCCGCGGGGACGCGCACCGTCTCCCAGCCGACCACGCGGCCGTCCACGTGCACCTCGCGCAGCTCGCCGGTGACCGCGTCGCGGCGCTGCACCGTCTGCGACCAGCGCTTGCCCGGCTCGAGCGGGAAGGGCAGTACATCCAGCGCGGGCGAGAACGTGCCGCGCGCGCGGTCGTTCAGCGGCCCCTCGGCGAGCGCGCCCGGGCGGGCGAGGCGGGCGGACTGCTCCGCGTTGCCGCCGCGGACCATGACGCGGATGCCGTCGCCCGTGCCGGTGACCTGGCTGGTCACTTCACCGAGCGGCAGGCGGTTGTAGTCGTTGATGGTGCGGTAGGTCCAGGTCTGGCCCGTGGTGACCGACGGTGCTGCGGCGGACTGGGCGAGGGCGGCGAGGGGAGCGGCGAGCGAGGCGGCGGCGAGCGCGGCGGCGAGGTGGCGATGACGCATGACGGTCTCCTGGAGTTGAACAGCGTCTCTGCTTGGAGGGTCCGAAGCAGCGCGAAGTTCGCTCGAGAGGCCGACCGGCCCGCGCCGGCCGCACCGACCCGCGCAAGGTACGCGCGGGGCGGTCAGGCCGCCTTGGGGAGCTGCCCCCGGCGGTTCAGCAGCCGGCCGAAGTTGGCCAGCGAGAGCAGGTGGGCATAGACCCGCCCGACCATGCCTTTCTTGTACAGGTTCTTGTGCTGGGCTGCGTTCAGGTGCTCGAGCTTCGACTCTTGTACGCGGAACATGCCGGACAGATTCATCGGCGCGCCCCCGGTCGGCGTCGCCTGCATGGTGAACGGCTCGAGAAGCTGGTAGTCGGCGAGGATGGCGCACATCTCGCGCGTGCGCTCCAGGTCCGCCTCGTACTCGCGCAGGAGCTGCTCGATGCCGTTCCAGCGCGCGGTCGCCTCGCCCTTGTCGTCGAAGAGCTTCTCGCCGTCGTCGGCGACGTAGGCCTTCTCGATGCAGATGAGGCGGTTCTGCTGCTCCTGATTGTCGAGGTTCACGCGCGCCATGCAGAACGGGTAGCGGCGCACGTACGCGGGCACGTAGACGTTCTCCTCCCACTTCCCGCCCTTCACGAACAGGTTCTCGCCGTTGGCGAGGCCCAGCACGGCCACCGCCGCGAAGGTCTTGCCCTGGTCGCTGGACACGAACACGATGGGGTAGTCGTGGCACACCGGAGCGAATTCGGCGTAGCTGATCGGCATCGCGTTGGTGGTCTGCACGAACGCGGGCAGGGCGTTGGGGTCGGGGATCCTGACGCCGTGGGACTTGTGGAGCGGCACGATGTCCTGGAAACCGAAGGGCGGCGTGATCTGCATGACTTCCTCTCGGGGGGGCGGCAGGGCCGGACGTGAGCGGGCACTAACCCGCGGAACGCTCATGTTAGCGGCGGGCGATGACGTCCGGCAACGGCATCCGCCACAGATCGCTCCGGAAGAGGGCCTGCGCCCGGCGGCCGGTTGTCCGTCGCTGCGCCGGCAGGTAGAATCGTGGGTTCCGCGTGGGGATGTAGCTCAGCTGGGAGAGCGTCGCGTTCGCAATGCGAAGGTCAGGGGTTCGATCCCCCTCATCTCCACCA
>Ga0209254_10001372_pt1 | contig 21694 bp, 20 predicted proteins | sample FrelakmetDIP11DI_FD_187148 | JGI IMG/M metagenome (GOLD analysis project Ga0209254, IMG submission 187148) | Freshwater lake sediment microbial communities from the University of Notre Dame, USA, for methane emissions studies - DIP11 DI (SPAdes)... | ecosystem: Environmental > Aquatic >...
CACGGGCGTGACGGTCAAGCGCAGCGACGGCTCGATGGCCGATCTCGAGGCCGACCACGTGCTCGCCTTCTTCGGCCTGCACCCGAAGCTCGGCCCGATCGCCGATTGGGGCTTCGAGCTCGACAGGAAGGCGATCAAGGTCGACACGGCGAAGTTCCAGACCAGCGTGCCGGGCATCTTCGCGATTGGCGACATCAACACCTATCCCGGCAAGAAGAAGCTGATCCTGAGCGGCTTCCACGAGGCGGCGCTGGCGGCATTCGCGATCGCCGAGCACCTGAACCCGGCGAAGAAAGTTCACCTCCAGTACACGACCACGAGCCCGATCATGCAGAAGCGGCTCGGCGTCAACGCCTGAGCCGATCGACCGTCGGCATGAACAAGCTGCTGGCCGACCTGATCCGCCTGCTCGAGCTCGAGCGGCTCGAGCACAACCTGTTCCGCGGCGAGAGCCGCGACATCGGCAGCCCGCAGGTGTTCGGCGGACAGGTGCTCGGCCAGGCGCTGCAGGCGGCGAGCGCCACGGTCGATGGCCGGCTCGTGCACTCGCTGCACGCCTATTTCCTGCGTCGCGGCGACTTCAACGCGCCGATCATCTACGAAGTGGACCGCAGCCGCGACGGTGCGAGCTTCACGAACCGTCGCGTCGTCGCCATCCAGCACGGCCAGCAGATCTTCCATATGTCGGCCTCGTTCCAGATCGACGAGGAGGGCCCGGACCACCAGGTCAGCGCGCCCGAAGTGACGCCGCCGGAGCAGTTGCCGGACATGACGACCGAGGTCCGCAAGCACCTCGACGGCATGGCGGCCGATCGGAGGCGTTTCTGGTCGCTCGAGCGTCCGTGGGAGTACCGGTCGGTCGAGCCGGTCGAGGCCGGTGGTCCGCGGCCCGGCGTGCGCCACCTCTGGTTCCGGCTGATCGACCGGTGCCCGGATGACCCGATCCTGCAGCGCTGCCTGCTGGCATACATGTCCGACTACCACTTGCTCGAGACGGCTACGCTGCCGCACGGGCTTTCCTACCGTTCCGGCGACGTCACGCTGGCCAGCATCGACCACGGCATGTGGTTTCATCGTCCCGTGCGCGTCGACGAGTGGCTGCTCTATGCACTCGTGAGCCCGAGCAGCTCGGGCTCGCGCGGGCTCGCGTTCGGGCGCATTTTCGACCGAGAGGGTCGCCTGGTTGCAAGCACGGCCCAGGAAGGCTTGATGAGGGAGAGAGCCTGACATGACCGCACTGCGTCGAGTCGTATTCGCGGTTTCCTGCAGCCTCGCAGTCTCGGCCGTCGCGGCCTCCGAGCTGGAGCAGCGGCTGGCCAGCGCCAACCTCAAGCGAGGCCAGCTGCTTTACCTGCAGTGCAAGGCCTGCCACGACGTCGAGGCCGGGCTGCCGCACAAGGTGGGCCCGAACCTGCACGGCATGTTCGGCCGCAAGGCGGGTACTGCAGCGGGCTTCAGGTACACCGACGCGATGGTCAACTCGGACATCGTCTGGACGCCCGAGAGCATGGATACCTGGCTCCGGCAGCCCGGTGCAATGGTGCCGGGCAACGGCATGGCCTTCCCGGGCATCGTCAACGAGGCCGATCGCGCCAGCCTGATCGCATGGCTGCTCGCCAACTCGGGCGCCCAGTGACGGAATCCGGCCGATGCTGAAGCTTGCGGGACTGCTCGCACTCGTGGTGCTGATCCTGGTCGGCGCGCTGATGCCGCTCAAGTACACGGCGCGAATGCGCCTCACGCGCCGACACGAGCCCCCCGCTCGTACCAGCCGCGGGTGCCGTTGACGATCTTGACGACCGACAGCATGACCGGCACTTCGATCAATACGCCAACGACCGTAGCGAGGGCTGCGCCCGACTCGAAACCGAACAGGCTGATCGCCGCGGCCACCGCGAGTTCGAAGAAATTGCTCGCGCCGATCAGGGCCGACGGGCCGGCCACGCAGTGCGCCTCGCCGGCCGCGCGATTCAGCAGGTAGGCGAGGCCGGAATTGAAATACACCTGGATCAGGATCGGCACGGCGAGCAGCGCGATCACGAGCGGCTGGCGCAGAATCTGCTCGCCCTGGAAGCCGAACAGCAGCACGAGCGTCGACAGCAGTGCGCCCAGGCTGAGCGGACTGTAGCGCTGCAGCATCGTGGCGAGCCGCTCCGTTCCGCCGCGGGCCAGCAGCGCGCGGCGCAGCGCCTGGGCGATCAACACCGGCACCACGATGTAGAGGGCTACCGACAGCAGCAGCGTGTCCCAGGGTACCGTGATCGCGGCCAGGCCGAGCAGCAGGCCCACGATCGGCGCGAACGCGAAGATCATGATCACGTCGTTGAGCGCGACCTGGGACAACGTGAAGTGCGGTTCACCGTCGGCGAGGTTGCTCCAGACGAAGACCATGGCCGTGCAGGGCGCCGCGGCGAGCAGGATGAGCCCGGCGATGTAGGAGGGAATCTGGTCCTCGGGCAGGTAGGGCCGGAACAGGACTCCGAGGAACAGCCAGCCGAGCAGCGCCATCGAGAACGGCTTCACGGCCCAGTTCACGAACAGCGTCACGCCGATGCCGCGCCAGTGCCTGCGCACCTCGCCGAGTGCGGCGAAGTCGATCTTCATCAGCATCGGGATGATCATCAGCCAGATCAGCAGGGCGACCGGCAGGTTGACCTGCGCGACCTCGGCCCGGCCGATCGCCTGGAACACGCCCGGCAGCAAGTGGCCGAGCGCGATGCCGACGACGATGCAGGCGGCCACCCAGAGCGTCAGGTAGCGCTCGAAGGCGGACATGACTCAGGCTCGGCCGATTGCGCGCACGCGCTCGCCAAGCGAGAGCTGGTCGAGACTCGCGATGGGCAGGCTCGTGAACAGGCCGATGCGGCGGTCGAGCATCACGTAGGTGTCGCGGAACGCGCGAGCCTTGTCCTCGTCGGTGCCCGACACGGCCGCCGGATCCGGCAATCCCCAGTGAGCGGTCATCGGCTGGCCGGGCCACATCGGGCACACCTCTCCGGCCGCGTTGTCGCAGACGGTGAACACGAAATCGAGCGGTGGCGCGCCGGGCGCCGCGAACTCGTCCCAGGACTTGCTGCGCAGCCCCGCCGTCTCGATGCGTGCCTGGCGAAGCAGGTCGATCGCGAACGGGTTGACGCGGCCGACCGGATGGCTGCCGGCGCTGTAGGCCTTGAAGCGACCGCCGCCGCGATGATTGAGGATCGCTTCGGCGAGCACGCTGCGGGCCGAATTGCCCGTGCACAGGAACAGCACGTTGTAGGGTCGGTCGGTCATGCGCGGATCCCTCGGTTCAGGCGCGCTTGCGGCGGGCCGCCGAGCCGAGCGGCTCGCAACTCGCGGGGTCGCATTCGGCCTCCGCAAGACTGCAGCAATGCTCGGTCAGGTAGCCGACCAGCGCGTTCATCTGGATGAAGTTGGCGGTGTAATACAGGAAGCGTCCTTCGCGGCGCACGTCGAGCAGCCCGGCCTGCTGCAGCCCCTTGAGGTGGAACGACAGCGTCGGCGCGGCCAGGCCGAGCTTGTCGGCGAGCTCGGTCGGCGTATACCCGGCCGGGCCGCGCTTCACCAGCAACCGGAACACGGCGAGCCGCGATTCCTGCGCCAGTGCGCCGAGCGCCGCAACGGCCATCTTGGCTTTCATGTTTCCAAATATATAGAAATATAGGCCGGACGCCAAGAGGTCGGGCCGCAAGTCCGCTATTGCAGGCCGAGCTCGAACCGGACCCGGCCCGCCTCCGCCCCGACCTTGCCTTCCCGAACCTTGAACACGCGGGTCGGCTCGAGCACGCCCTCGGCGAGCAGCGCGCGCTCGATGGCTGCAGCCCGCTCCTCGGCGAGGCGCGCCAGCCCGGTCTCGGGCACGACCACGCCGGCGCGCGCGGCCGCGGTCAGGTACTCGATCGTCGCCTGCTGACGCAGCGCCTTGGCTTCGGCGCGGGAGGTCCCCTCGGGCGGCGGGGGCGGTTCCGGGATCGTCGGCTCGGCGCCAGTCTGCTTGCGGACCAGTGCAGAAAGGACTTCGATCTGCTGCTTCGGCTCGAGCGTCTCGAAAGCCGCTGCCGTGCCGACGGCAGCCTGGAAGGCTTGCTCGGCCAGGGCCGGCCCGTCGAGTTCCGCGACGACGCCGATCGGCACGTCGAGCTTCAGCTGTGGCTTCTCGGCGAGGCTCTTCGCGAGCGCAGCGAGGCGCCCGGCCGTCGTCGGATCGAGAACGGCCTCGCCGGGCGCGAAGTCCACGAACTGAGCTTCCTCGGCGCCTTCGAACAGGGAGCCGAGCAGCGCGAACGGCGCAGTGACGGCCTTGACGATGATGTTCTTGATGATCTGCCAGACGATCGGACCGATCCGGAACTTCGGGTCGTCCAGCGTGCCGCCCACAGGGACGTCGAGGTTGATGACACCGTTGCGGTCCTTGAGCAGCGACGTCGCGAACTTGACGGGCAGTGTCGCCTCGCCCTGGGAAGCAGTCGCTTCACCCCACTCGAGCTGGTCGATGCGGATGTTGTGCTGGGCGTCGAGCTGGCGATTCTCGATCCGGTAATGCAGCACCGTGGTGAGCTTTCCCTTCGCGATGTTGTAGCCCGCGACGGGTCCCGAGTACGGATTGAAGATCGGCAGCGAGATGTTCTCGAAGCGCAGCCCCAGGTCGGTGTGACGGCCGAAGTCGAATGGTTGAATGTCGCCTTCGATCGAGACCGGTGAGAACTCTTCGAGCTTGCCCTTGAGGGCGACGGCGGCTTTCGAGTCCGGCGCCGAGGACAGGCCGGTGATCGTACCCGATAGCTCCTGCACGTCCGCCGCGAAATCCGGCTCGACGAAATAGTCCGAGAAGTTCATCCGGCCGCGCTCGATGCGCACCTCGCGTATGCGGACGGGCAGCGTCTCGGCCACCGGCGCGGACGGCGGTGGCGCAGCGGGCGCGTTGCCGGACTTGCGTGCCGTGGCCGCAGCCTTGTCGGCCGCCTTCTGCTCGCGCTCGATCGCTCGGCGCTCTGCCGGGGTGCGCGCGGCATCGGCGGCAGCGGCTGCCCGTCGCTCGGCGAGCGCCGCTGCAGTCCCCTGCGGGTCGAGCACTGCGGCGATATTGATGATCTGCTCCTGGCTGATGATCACGCGCGCATAGGGCTGTCGCAGCAGCACGTGATCGATGCTGAGCGCATCGGGCGCCATCGTGTAGGACAGCGTCTGCAGGTGCAGCCGTTCGAAATTGACGAGATCCTCGTTGAGCGAGTTGTCCGCGGAGCGGAAGCCGTCGATCGTCACGTCGCCGTCGAAGGACAGTTCCGGGCGCTGGCCGCCGGGTGGATCGAGCCGCACCTTTCCCGTGACGCCGAGCTCGCCGCCATTGATCGTCAAGTCCGCGACCGGCAGCACGTACGGCTGCAGGATCTGCATGCGCGCCCTGGCCAGCTTGACGTCCAGGTCGGCTGCGAGCGGTTCGGGAGTCAGCGTCCCAGCGGCCTCGAAGCGGGCGTGACCGTTGATCAGGGCATCGAGCGTGACGGGCAGCGGCCGCGCCAGGTCGAGACTCGCGTTTTCCACGCGCAGGTTGACGGGTGCGAGCGCGAACTTCTTCGCGGGCTCCGCCATGCGGTCCTCGAAATCGATCGACGCCTCCGTCAGTTCGACACTGCCCACCGCGACGGTCCACGGACGGTCCGCCGTCGCTGCTTCCGAGGCCGCGGATGGCGCCGGTTCGGCAGCAGGCGCCGTCGTCGCAAAGAGCTGTTGCAGGTTCACCGTGCCGTCGGGCGAGATCCACGCCTGCGCCTGGAGGCCCGCGATCGCGACCTTGCCGAGCGTGACCGATTGAGCCGGCATCGCGACGACGGTGTCGGACAGCGTCAGGGACGGAATCCTGACCCAGTCGGCATCGGCGCCGTGCGCGCGCAGGCTGAGTTCCGCCAGTGCGATCCTCGGCAGCTGCAGGCCAAGCTCGAGTTGCTCACCGAGCGAGAGCTGGTACGAGCCCGCGAGATCGATCGAGCCGTCGGTGAGCTGGAAGGGCAACGTGTCGCCGAGGAACTCCGCGACCCCGGGCGCTCGCAGGCCCGCGATCTGGAATTCGCCCTGCGAGGCGATCCGCGGCTCGAGTGCGAAGCGGCCCTGCCAATCGAAGGTCTCGGCGGCCTGGCTGCGCGCCGTGAAATGGAAGTCGCCTCCCTCCGGCGTCGTGCGGAAGTCCTGCAGACCGAAGCCCACCGATTCGAACGTGCGCTCGAACGGCGTCGTGCGCGCAGCATCGATGAACGTCACCTCGCCGCGCTCGACGGCGAGCGACTGGATCCAGACGCTGGGCGGCGGGGCGTCCTCGTCCTCGGGATCCTCGGGCAGGGCGAGGTCGCCGAGGTTCAGCGAGCCATCCGGACGCACGACCGCGCGCGCAACGGGAGCCTCGAGCGTGACGTCCTTGAAGACGAACGCCCGCTCCCACAGCGAGGAGAGTTCGAAATCGACGAACAAACGCGCGAAGCCCAGCATCGTCCGTGCATCGGTGTCGGGCAGCGCCAGGTCGCGCACCTCGAGTTGCAGCTTGAATGGCTGGACCCGGACCTCGCCGATCTGCAGTTCGCGACCATAGTTCTCCCGGACGAAGCCGGCCGCCTGGTCGCGCACGATGCCGGGCGCGACCTGGAAGCCGAGCAGGGCGTAGAGGCCGAGCAGTGCTGCGATGATTGCCGCCGCGATGAACGGCTTGGACTTGAGGATGGCGGTCACGCGCGTGATTCCAGTGGCCCGTCGGATAACGGGAATGCCGTCGGCAGCGCGCCGATGCACGCACTGCCGCCGGCCGGACGCTCAGGTCACTTCTCGTTGCCGAGCCAGCGATACAGGTAACCCGCCACCAGCGCACCGATGATCGGCGCCACCCAGAAGAGCCACAACTGGCCGAGCGCCCAGTCGCCAACGAACACGGCGGGACCGGTGCTGCGCGCCGGGTTCACGGAGGTGTTGGTCACCGGGATGCTGATCAGGTGGATCAGCGTCAGGCCGAGGCCGATCGCGATCGGGGCAAAGCCGGCCGGGGCACGCCGATCCGTCGCGCCCAGGATGATCACGAGGAACATCAGCGTCATGACGATCTCGGTCAGGAAGCCGGACGCCATCGAGTAGCCGCCGGGCGAATGCGCGCCGAAGCCATTCGAAGCCAGCCCGCCCGACAGGTCGAAGCCCGGCTGGCCGGCAGCGATCATGTAGAGCACGAAGGCGCCCGCAATGCCGCCGAGCACCTGCGCGACGATGTATGGGCCGACCTCGCCGAGCGGATGCCGGCCACCGGCCCAGAGGCCGATCGTCACCGCCGGATTGAGATGGCAGCCGGAGATGTGGCCGATCGCGTAGGCCATCGTGAGCACGGTCAGTCCGAACGCAAGTGATACGCCGACGAGGCCGATGCCGACCTCCGGAAAGGCCGCCGCCAGCACGGCGCTGCCGCAGCCTCCGAGCACGAGCCAGAACGTGCCGATGAATTCGGCCGCGAGTTTCTTCGACATGGGCATGTCAGGTTCCCTTCAGATGTTTGTTGATCGACGCCAACCCGACCCCCGAAGCCTGCAATCTAACGAGTCCCGGGTGCCGCCGACAAGGGGTTTCGCTGCGGTTCGAGTGCAACCCATTCCGCGACGATGCGCCCGAGGACCCGATTGAACGTCTGCGGGTCCTCCAGCATCGGGAAATGTCCCACGCCCTGCAGGTTCACGACCTTGAAACGCGGTTCGACCACGCGGATCCCCGCCTCGTCGGTCGGCGAACCGGCCGAATTGACCGCGATGATCGGCAGGTCGAGCTCCGCGAGGGTCGGGCCGTAATCCATCGCCATCAGCGCGATGATCGCCGGGATGGCCACCTTGGGCGGCGCGGAGGACATGTCTTCCACGATCCACTTCTTCAGGATCGGGTCCGTTCGATCGGTGAAGAAATGCTCGCCGACGAACCCGCCGACCGTCTTCGCAAAGTCGGTGCGCATCTGGGCGAGCAGCGGCTCGAACTGCTCGGGCGGGAACGGCGTCGCGAGCTCGCGGAACGTGTCGACGCCGACGATCCCGACGACCTGACCCGGCAGCCGTCGCGCGGCCTCGAGCGCGACGGGGCCGCCCATCGAACTGCCGACCAGCACGACTCGCTGGCTGCCCGAATCCTTGACGGCGGCCGCGACGTCGGCGCCGAAATTCGCAATCGACCAGTCCTTGCGCTGCTCGGCCGCAGACTCGCCGTGCCCTGCGAGGTCCACCGTGATTACGGTGCTGCGCGCCGCGAATTCGTTGAGCTGGGCGTCCCAGTAACCAGAGTCGCAGGACCAGCCGTGAATGAACACGACGGCGGGCTCGCCGCGGCCATAGAGGCGATAGCGGATCTCCGAACCGTCCCTGGCCAGCGACTTGACGCGTGCCTCGCGCGCGTCGGCCTGCGGCGGCGGCGGAGGAGGTGGCGCCACGACCTGCGGCGCGACAGCGGGCCCGGCGGCGTCGGGCGCGGGCGGCTCCGAGCGCGAGCAGGCCGCAAGGGTTGCGACGAGGACCAGTGAAGGAAGTACCTTGATCGATTTCATGCGGATGCCTGTTCAGTCCTGCAGCAGGGTCCAGGAGTAGCCGTCGGGTGCGACGAACGAGAAGGCGCGCGTGCCGAATTCGTCGGCCAGGACGTCGGTGATCTGCGTCGCACCGCCGGCCTGCACGAGCTTCCACAACCCCTCGAGGTCGCTGGTACGCCACGTATAGAGCGACAGCCCGAGGCAGCCGGGCCGCGAGCGGTCCAGTTTGTCGGCGAGGCGGCTCGAAGCGGCGAATCGAACGACTTTGAGCTTGCCCGAGCGGCGCGCGTCGAGAGAGTGGCCCGAGCGTGGATCGTCAAAGTCCACCATCCAGTGCGTTTCGTCCGGCTCAAGCCCGAAGATCTGGCGCGAGCCGGTTGCCTGCGCGTACGGTCGCTCGCTGTCGAACCAGCGCTGCAGGCCGAGTACCTCGTCGTAGAATCGCAGCACCTGGTGGTCGTCGTTCGCGATCATCATGCCGGCATGCGTGTGCTGGCTGGTGCGGAACATCGATTGCGGGCAGATGCAGCCGTAGTGCGGGCTTTCGTAGCCGAAGCGCTCGAAGAACACCTGGCGGTACAGCGGCTGGATCACGACCATTTCCCGCACGCCGACGAGCGGGTCGGCGAACGGCCGCGGCGCGCGCTCGCCCGTGACCTCGCCGATGACCGCCAGGATCGGCTCGATCACCCGGATCGGCAGGCTCTGGTCGCGCGCCGTAACCGCGTGGTTGGCGACGTTCAGGACGCTGTCCGTGAGCCGCACACCCCAGCGGCTGCCGACGCAGCGCAGGTTGTCGTCGAGCCCGAGACCGTCGTTGGCCGGGCGCTGCCACTGCATCAGCCGGACGAGACCATGATCTGCGTTCTGGTGATACAGGCGCACCGAACGCAGCGCCGAGTCGACGCCGTACAGCGCCCGCGCAGCGGCGGCATCCAGCGTGCCGAACCGGCCCGCGCGGCACCCGAAGCGCTCGAAGTACGCGATCGACTCCGCGAGGTCCGGTACGCCGACACAGATCTCGTAGAGTCCGCCGACGCAGGCGGGTCGGGCCGCGGGATTGCCGGGAGTCGTCTGCGCCATATGGATCTCGTCACCAGGCGGTGCCGCCGACGAACTCGCCGGCAGCGGGCAGGAAGGGACGGTACTGAATGCTCGCCCAGAACCCAGCGGCAAAGTAGGGGTCGGACTCGAGCCAGCCGCGCGCCTCCGCGACATTCGTCGTCTTGAAGACGTACAAGCTGCCGATCATCCGCGCGCCGTCGTCGGAGTAGAGCGGGCCCGCGAGCGCGATGTGTTGCAGCGCCGATTCCACCCAGCGCAGGTGCGCCTGGGCGACGGCCTTGCGCGCGGACTGCGAGTCCGGCGCGTCGTGGCACAGGACGGCCACCATCGTCGGTCCGAACGGCTTGCGTGTCACGGTTTCCGGCATTGTCTCGCTCCGGATCCTCAGGCGCAGGAATCCAGCCCGGGCAGCACTTTACCCGGATTCAGGATCCCGTTCGGGTCGAGTGCGCGCTTGATCGCCCGCATCACGTCGAGGTCCACGGTGCCCTTGAAGCGCGCGAGCGCGTCGCGCTTGAGGCGACCGATGCCATGCTCGGCACTGATGCTGCCCCGGTACTGCCGCACGATCGCATGCACGGCCTCGTGGATCGCTGGCGCGTGGGCGAGGAACTGCGCGGCGTCGCCGCCGAGTGGCACGCTGACGTTGAAGTGCAGGTTGCCGTCGCCGACGTGACCGTAGGCCACCATCCGGCCGTTGGGCACGAGCGCGAGCACGGCGGCCGAGGCCTCTGCCAGGAACCGGGGCAGTGCGGTAATCGGCACCGAGACGTCGTGCTTGATGCTGGCGCCTTCCGCACGCTGCGCCTCCGGGACCGACTCGCGGAGCTTCCAGAGTGCGGCCCGCTGGGCGAGCGACTGGGCCAGCACCGCGTCGAGCACGATGCCATCGGTCATCGCCTGTTCGAGCGACGCCTCGAGCAGGCCGCGCAGCGCTGGATCCTCGCGGGCCGTGGAAATCTCGCAGAGCACGTAGCTCCCGTAGGGGCGCCCGAGCGGATCGCTGACGCCCGGCACGTGATGTTCCGTCAGCTCGACCGCCACGCGTGGCAGGAACTCGAAACTCGTCACGGCATCACCGGTCGCGGCGCGCACGCGCGCGAGCAGCTGCACCGCGGCACCGATGTCCGGCACGGCGAGAAACGCGGTCTCGACCGTGCGCGGCCGCGGGAACAGCTTCAAGCTCGCCGCGGTGATCACGCCGAGCGTGCCCTCCGCGCCGATGAACAGGTCGCGCAGGTCGTAACCGGTGTTGTCCTTGCGCAGGCTGGTGAGCCCGTCGATGACGCGGCCGTCGGCGAGCACGACTTCGATCCCGAGCACCAGCTCGCGCGTCACGCCGTAACGCACGGCGTTCAATCCGCCGGCGTTCGTCGAGAGGTTGCCGCCGATCTGGCAACTGCCCTCCGAGCCGAGCGACAGCGGAAAGAACCGGTCGACGGACTCGGCCGCGGCCTGGACGTCGGCGAGCAGGCAGCCGGCTTCCACCGAGATCGAAAAGTTGTCGGGATCCACTTCCCGCACTCGATTCATGCGCCGCAGCGACAGCACGATCTCGTCGCCGTGCTCGCCGGGCGTGGCGCCGCCGCAGTAGCTCGTGTTGCCGCCGTGCGGGACGACTGCGACACCGAGTTCGTTGCACGTCGCGAGCACTGCGGCGACGTCGGCCGTCGAGGCCGGACAGGCGACGAGCGGCGTCGCGCCCCGGTACAGTCCGCGGAAATCGACCACGAACGGCTCGACGTCCTGCGGTGCCTCGAGGCAGGCGGCCGCCCCTAGCCTGCGGCGGATCCGCTCGACGGCTTCGGCGACGTTCCCGGGCACGCTGCTTGGCATCGGCACTATATACCGCGAAACCCGTGCCGCCGGGACGCCCGTCAGGCGGCTCGCGGCGCCGCGACTTTCGCGACCACGAGTGCGGCGCCTACCGCGACCAGCAGCACCAGGATCGACGCAAGCGGGTTGGTCAACAGCTGCGGCGCGACCAGCAGCAGCAGGCCGAAGCCCAGCATCATGAAGCCGGAGATCAGCTTCAGGATGCGCCCCTCGGCCTCGCTCAGCTTGCGCGCGCCCATCGTGCGGACGAACACGATCACGATCGCGAGCAGCGGGATCACGTAGATCACGTTGTAGATCGCGAGCCAGGCGTAATACTGCCAGGCTTCGAGCTCGGAGAGCGTCAGCACGCGCGTGTAGACCATCGGGAAACCCGCGGTGCAGAGCAGCTCGTACGAGTTGGCGACGATCGCCAGCAGCACCGTGCTCGCGAGCATCGGGCCGAGGCTGCCGGACGCGATGATCGCTCGCATTCGCTTGAAGAGCCCGGGCTTCGCGGATTCGGGAATCGACAGGCTCGGGCCGGCCTTGAACCAGAAGTAGTCCTTGATGTTGAGTGCCGCGACCAGCACGGCGAGCAGGCCTGCGATGACCGTGATGACGCGCAACTCGCCCGCGATCAGGAACACGTTCAACCAGGCCGCCATGAAGACGAAATAGACCAGGCCGGAGAACAGCACGAACGTGCCGCCCACGACGGCCATGCGGGCGCGGCTCTTCGCGTGCACGAGCAGGCTCAGCAGGAACAGCAGCACGAAGAACGCGCAGGGATTGAACGCGTCCATCCCGGCGAGGACCAGTGTCAGCACCGGCAGCGAGAACGCCTTCGCGTCGACCGCGCCGACGAAAGGCAGGTGCACGGTCGTGCCGGCCGGTTCGCCGGCCTCGGCTGCTGGTTCGCCGACTGAGTCCGTGCTCACCGCGGGCTCGGCCGGGTTGGGATTCGCCAGCCGCTGCTCGTGGCACTGCTCCAGCGCCGCGGCGATCTCGGCGCCCGTGCTCTCCGCCGAGTCGTAACCGATCAACACCTGCCGGCAGAAGACGAAGCCCGGGACCGAGAGCGCCTGCGTGCCAAGCGCGAGGGCCGTTTCATAGTAGAAGCGGGCGTTGGCGCGATTGTCCTTGACGACGAACTTCTGCACCTCGAGCCACGGCGAACGGGCCGCGAGCTCGTCGATGAAGGGCGCCGCGGCCTGGCAGTGCGGGCAGGTCGGTGAGAAGAAGTAATAGAGGCGGACGGTCGGCGTGCCGTCGGCGGCGGTTCCGTACCAGAACTCGTCGGCTTTCGGGTCCGGCGCGGCTCCGGCCAGGTGCGAGGCGAGGAGCAGGCAGGCGAGGGTGAGCAGTCGGATCAGTGACATTACGAAGTGCCGGAACTGGACAAAGACCCGCGCATGATACCGGCGCGGCCCGGGCTGGCTCTCCGGTTTTCTACCGATTCCGTTGCGTCGATCGTCACCGGCTCGGCTGGACCCCTGTGGCACGGATCGGCGTGGATCGTGCCGGGGATGCTACATTTGCGCGAGGGTGACCATGAAATCCGCACGCCTCGCCGGCTTCGCGACCAGGACCGGCGACATTCGCATCGAAGACGTGCCGGTGCCCGATCCCGGGCCCGGCCAGGTTCGGGTGCGCATGTTGCTGAGTCCGGTGAACCCGTCGGACCTGAACTTCGTCTACGGCACGTATCACGCGGCCCTCGAGCGCATCATCTGGAACCAGCAGCGGCCGGCGGGTGACGCCCGCGTCTACTACGACCCGGCGCACGCCAACCCTTGCCCGATGCCGCCATACGCGCTCGGCGGCGAAGGGGTCGGCATCGTCGACGCCTGCGGATCCGGATTCCTTGCGCGGCGGCTGCGCGGCCAGCGCGTCGCGATTGCCGGCGGCCCGCCCAACGGCACCTGGCAGCAGTACACGCTGGCCGACGCGAAGCGCGCCGTGATCGTGCCGGAGTCCGTGCCCGACGAGCAGGCCGCGATGTTCTTCGTCAATCCGATCACGGCCTACGTGCTGGTTCGCGAGGTGCTGCGGGTGCGGCGCGGCGAGTGGGTGTTGCTCACTGCGGCGGGCTCGGCCCTCGGCCGGAGCGTGGTGCGCCTCGGCCGCCGCGACGGCTTCCGGACGATTTGCGTCGTGCGTTCCGGCGCGAACAGCGCGCAACTGACGGCGCTCGGCGCCGATGCGGTCATCGAGACGCACCGCCAGGACCTGATTGCGGAAGTCGCGAGGATCACCGGTGATCGCGGTGTGCCCCACGCACTCGACTGCGTCGGCGGCGAGCTGGCCGGAGACGTCGTGCGTTGCCTCGGCCTCGACGGCCAGCTCGTGATCTACGGCACGCTCGGCAACAGCCCGCTGCAGATTCCCGGTCGCGACCTGATGATGCCGTCGGCACGCGTTTCCGGCTTCCTGCTGCCCGTATGGATGGCGCAGCAGTCACCGCTCAAGCTGCTCGGCATGCTGCGCGCCGTGCGGCGGTTGACCGTCGAGGGGATCTTCCACACCGAAGTGGGTCAGATGTATCCGCTCGAGCAGGTCAATGCGGCGATTTCGGCCTCGCTCGTGCCGGGGCGGACTGCCAAGGTGATGCTGCGGCTGGGCGAGCGCCAGCCCATCCGTCACTTGAGGCAGACGACCAGCTTGGCCGAGTGACTGCGCCAGTGGATCGGGATCACCACCGGACGGCAATCGGGCGGGGGCTGCACGGAAGGGGACGTGCCCGACACGACGGTCGGTACAGAGATCGTGAACTGGTTGCCGAAATCGCGCCGCGCATTGCCGGAAATCGTGTTCGCCACTTCACCGACCAGGTCGCACAGGTTCTCGTGCGACACGTTGCTCTCGTTCATCTTCATCAACAGCACGGTCAGCATGCCGCGCGGTGCCGTGAAGTAGACGATCCCCTGGCGCCGCCCGGAAACAGTGATGACGCCGGTGTACTCGTGCACCTCGGGCGCACCCTGGGTCACGAGATACGGCGACCCCAGCGACGCCGCCTGCTGGGCAGCCACCTCGAAATACTGGGTCGTTCCATAGACGAACGTGCGGATTTCGCGTTCGTCGATCATGTCGCGGTCGCCAGGCCCAGCAGTTCTTCGAGGGCCTCGTTCAGTTGACGGTCTGAGAACGGCTTGTTGAGGAAACCGTTGGCACCCTTCTCCATGGCCTCCACCGCGGTCGCCTTGTCGGCCAGTGCGGAAACGACCAGGATCAGCACGTCGGGCTTCATCTGCACCAGCTTCTCGACGCACTCGATGCCGTCCATGTGCGGCATCGTGATGTCCATCGTCACCACGTCGGGATCGGTGGCGCAGAACACGTCGATGGCTTCCTGGCCGTTGGACGCGGTCCCGACGACCTGCAGGCGAGGGATCTGCTGCGAGCGCTCGATGCGCCGGCGCATGATGTTCGAGTCGTCGACGATCAGGAGCCTGATCGGCTGCGAGGCGGACTGGGCGAAGTCGGGCATGTTGCCGCCTCCTGCAGGCCGGTCAGGCGACCGCGTCCTGCCGGGCCGCGAGGGCGGGCAGTACGATGCGGAACCGCGTGAACTTGCCGGGGGCCGTCGCGACGGCGACCTTGCCACCGAGTTCCTTGACCACCCTGCGCACGACGTCGAGCCCGACGCCCCGACCCGCATCCCGGTCCTCGCCCGCGTGGGTCGAGAACCCGGCCTTGAAGATCAGCCCCAGGCTTTGCTTGACGTCGAGTGACTGCGCCTGCTCGGCGCCGATGAGCCCGCGGCGCACCGCGGTTTCCCTGACCTGGTCCGCGACGATCCCGGCGCCGTCGTCCTCGAACTGCAGCTCGAACGTGGTCTCGTACTGCCTGAATGCCAGATTCAGCACGCCGGTCTCGTCCTTGCCGAGTTCGCGTCGGGTCGAGGCGTCCTCGATGCCGTGCACGACCGCGTTGCGCACGAGTTGAATGGCGACGTCCCGCACCGCCTTGAGATAGTCGCCCGGCACCTGGTCGAGTCCGCTCGCCACGAGCCGGACCTTGCGGCCGCGTTCCGCGGCGACGCGCGCCGCGAGCGCCTCGAGCGTCCCGGCGAGGTTGCGCGGCGCCGCAGCCGCGGGTGAAGGCAGTTCGACGCCGACTGGAACCATCTGCGTGGCGTTGATCAGCGCCGCGTCGCGCAGGCCCGCCAGCTTGCCAATCAACCCGCGGAGCGACTTCAGGTGGCCCAGCAGGTCGTCGAGGCGCACGACCAGCGGCAGGAACTCGTTGCCCGAGAGTTCGGGGCGCTCGCGCAGTCCCTGCAGCAGGTCCTCGAAGGCATGCGCGCGACTCTCGACGCTCTCGAGCCCGAGCGCCGACGCCTCGCCCTTGACCTTGTGCATCTCGCGGAACATCAGGTCGATCTTGTTGCGGAACTCGCCATCGGACCGCGCCGGAACCCTCAGGATCGTGTTGACCAGTTGCAGTGCGGCCTGGCTGTTCGACAGGAAGGCGCCGAGCTGTTCCGGATCGACCTGCATGACGCCGAGCAGCATGTCGAGTTGCGCCGCCGCGCTCGCCTGCGATTCCTTGAGGTCGCGGGCGAGCAGGACGCGCGAGGTGACGTCGTTGACCGACACGAGGATCTGCCGGACGCCGCCGTCACGCTTGACGCGGTGGAAATTGAACTCGAGGTAGCGCGTATCGCGTCCCGCCGGCCCGTGGTCCAGCGTGACCTCGACCTCCGCCAGCGGGTTGATGCTCTTGATCAGGTTTTCGTTCGCGCGCTCGCCCCACAGCAGCTTGACGTACTTGGTCGCGGTGGCCAGCGTCGCGTCCGGGACCAGGCCGTACAGCAGGTCCTCGAAAGCGAGGCCCTCGAACGAATCGCGCCGGAACAGCGTTGCGAGGGCCGCGGAATGGGCCCGGCCGATCCTGAAATCCGTGTCGATCAGGAACAGGCCGTCCTTCACGGTCGCCAGGATGTCCCGGGTCTGTTCCTGCGCCTCGCGGGCGACGCGCTCCTCGCGGACCTTGCGCCACTGGAAGTACCCCAGCAGCGCGAGAAGCAGGCCGGCGAAGACGACGCCGGCAATCATCAACTGGCGCAACGTCGCTGCGCCGGCGGCCACTTCGCGTTCGAGGCCCGCGCCGACGGTCGTCATGGCGGCGGACAGTTGCGGCATCGCGTTGCGACCCTCGCCGAGCGCTGCGCGAGTATCGGCCAGCAGCTGGCGACCGGCGGAATTCATCTGCGTCCCGGCCGTGTCTGAATCGCGGTAGGGCAGGCCCGAGAATCCGGCAACGGGGTCGATCAGCGTACGATACCGTGACCATTGCTGCGCAGCGACCGACAGTTCGGGGAACTGTCCCGCCGTGGTCGGCTGCAGTGCCGCGAGCGCGCCGTCAAAGTCGGCCAGCTGCCCAGCCAGGTCGCCGAGCGACTGGCCGACGTACGTGCCCGATCCGAGGCGGTCGCGTATCGCGCCGAGCGACCGCTGGATCGCTTCCGGCTGGCCACGCTGCTCGCTCACCAGTTTCAAGGCGGCGGTATTCGCCGTGAGCTGGTTGGCCAGCCGGTAACCCGGCAGCAGTACCGTGGCGATGAAAGCCACCAGCAGTGCGAGGAAGCCGGCGGCGGCGGCCTGGTCCTTGAACCTTGCAAGCAGGTCGCGCATCGGGGCGTGTTCTCCTGTCGTTCGTTGAGTCGCCATCTGCAGGTACTACGTCCCGTCGCCCGGCTTGAACAGCAGCGACTGGATGGTGCTGGCTTCGACCGGCTGGCCGTCGACCTCCGCGGGCTTGAAGCGCCAGCGGCGGACCGCGGCCAGCGCTGCGTCGTCGAAGACGCCCGCCGGCGCGGACTCGAGGATCTCGGTGTCCGTCACCTTGCCCTTGGTGTCGACGGTGATTCGCACCCTCACTTGACCACTGACGTTGTCCTCGAGAGCCGCCCGCGGATAGACCGGCGCCACGTAGCGCGTGCGCTTCAATTCCGAGGTTCGTACCTTAGGCGCGACGTTCGTGGCCGTGCGCCCTGCAGCCGCGAGCGCTGCCTCGAGCGAGCCGACGTCGCCCAGCCTGAGGCCGATCCGGCGGGCGCCTGCCAGGTAGCTCTGCGCCGAGTCGTAGGCTCGTGCGTCCAGCGCTGAGCGGGCTTGCTCGAGCAACCGCTCGGACAGTGCACGCGCCTGCATGGCCGTCGCAGTGCCCGCAGGGTCGACCGAACGCAGGGCCTCCATGTGATACAGCGCACTGTCCTCGCGCGGCTCGAGCAATTTCCCTTCGGCAATGCGGGTCTGGACAAGCCGTGCCAGCCGCTCGCTGTCCGGGGCGGCTGTCACCGGCGCGGTTGCCACCTGAGCGGTTGCCGCGGCGATGCTGGCGGCATTGACCCCGAGGGCCCGCGCCTCGGCCAGCCAACGCTCGGCCTCGGCCTGCTGGCGCTGCGCGTTCGCTTCCTGCGCGCGCTGCAGATAGGCCTGTCCGAGCCGGCGCGTGGGCGCCGCGCGGTGCGATGGGTCGTCGCTCAGGGCACGCAGCTGCGCCAGGTGGAACTTCGCGCTGTCGTCTTCCGGTTCGACGAGCCGCCCCTCGTCGATGCGCGCGTAGACGACTTGTGCGAGTTGCCGCGCGCGCGCATCGATCTGTCGGCCGTTGATCTGCGCGCGCCAGTAACCGGCGCGGTCCGTCGTCAGTGTGCGGGCCGCCGTCGCATTGCGCAGCAGCTGGTTCGCGCGCTCGAGGGCGCCGCTCTCCACGGCGGCGGCGACCTGCGACTCGACGAGCTCGGCCTCGAGCCTTGCGAGACCGGCATCGCCCGGCTTCGCCAGCCGCAAATGGCCGAGGATCGCGGCCGCGTCCTCGGTACGGCGCTCCGACACCGCGGACTGCAGTCGCTCGTCGAGCACCGCGGCGATGCGCGCGAGTCCCTCGATGGCCTCGCCATTCTCCGGATCTTGCGCAAGCGCTGACCGGTAGTAGGTCAGCGCGCTGTCGGCCGCAGGATCCGTGTAGCGGCGATCGCGGAACGCAGCCCGGGCACGATCCAGCAATTCGTCCACGGTACCCAGGACAGGCGTCGGCGCTGGCTGGGGCGAGAGGGCCGGGTCCGGTGCTTCCGGGGCGGCATCGGCCGCGACGGGCGGCGAGGCTGCCTGGGAAGCCGGGCCGGGACGGCTTGCCACGTACCACCCGATCGTGATCGCGAGCAGCACGAGGACGCCACCGCCGACCAGCATTGCGGGCGGGGGGCGTCGCTTGGCCTCGTCGACGGCGACGACCGGTTCGGGGCGGCTCGACTGCGGAGCGCTGTCGAGGTCGGGCCGCACGGTCATCACAGCCGGGAAGGACTGCGGCTCGGCCGGTGCGACCAATGGCACCGATCGTGGCACGGCGATCCGCTCGGGATCTTGCTGCGCCACCAGCGCCAGTCTGGACAGGGCCTCTTCACGGGCACCGTCGAGCACCGCAGCGGTCTGGCCGGGTTCGATTGGAATCGGCAGCACGGCGAAAGCGGCCGATCCCCGGATCGCACTGGCAACGTCGCTGGTCAGCTCGGACGGCGCGAAGACCACGACCACGCAGGCGTCGGTGCCCAGCAGCAGTTGCTCGACGGCCCTCCCGATCTCAGTGCAGTCGCGTGCATCGAGCAGCACGAGGTAAGCCCGGTTGGCCACGAACTGACCTGCGACCGCCTCGACGCTGTCGACCGGCCGGATGGCGGATTCGCCGTCAAGCAGGTGTCCGATCTGCTCGAGCAGGTCGTCGCGGCGTGTCACGGCAACTACGTCGACGCGTTGCGGGTTGCCGTCAGCCCGGGCAGGCGCAGGCGTGCCCGCAGTGCGCGGCGGCGCGTCAACGGAGTTGGGCATCACGGCCACGGCGTTTCCTCCATGCCTGCGGGACCGGCGACCGCTGTCGACCGGTGGTTGGCTTGGAGCGAGTTTATTTAAGTCACATCCGCCGACCCTGCGGCGCGTCACAGAATGGAACGTGCTATGGCAAACGCCGCGGCGAACCCGGCCGTGGTCCGGGCGGGGAAGCCCCAACCCGGCTTCGGCACGTTATGTCAAGGAGCGCTCCCCACCGAGGCCCGGGTTCCGCCCCACTATCGCACCAGCCAGTCCGGGTTCGGCAGTTCGCTGAAAGCCTCGCGCAGCGCGTCGCCCCAGGCGCCGCGGATCATCTGGAAATACCGGTTGTCGGCGTCGATGTCGACGTGGCTCGACACGCGGTACTCGTCGCGACGCACGATGACGAGGTCGAGGGGCAGGCCGACCGTGAGGTTCGAGCGGATCGTCGAGTCCATCGAGATGAGCGCGCACTTCGCGGCCTCCGAGAGCGCCATGCTGCGCCGCGTGACGCGGTCGATGATCGGCTTGCCGTACTTCGACTCGCCGATCTGGAAGTACGTCGTGTCCGGCGTCGCTTCGATGAAGTTCCCCGCCGCGTAGACCTGGAACAGGCGCGGCGGCTCGCCCATGATCTGGCCGCCGACGATGAAGGTCGCGTTGAAATCCACGCCCTGCGACTTCAGTGCGTCGCCATCCCGCATGTGCATCTCGCGCAGCGCCTCGCCGACGCAGCGTGCCGCCTCGAACATGTTCGGGCTGTTGTGCAGGCTCATCGTGTGCGCGTCGTGCGTCGCGAGTTTCTCGGCGAGCAGGTTCAACACGCCCTGCGAGATGGCCAGGTTGCCGGCCGAGAGCATCACGATGACGCGCTCGCCAGGCCGCTCGAACACCGTCGTCTTGCGAAACGTATTGATCTGGTCCACGCCGGCGCTGGTGCGCGAATCGGCGAGGAAGACCAGCCCGGAATCGAGCAGCATCGAAACGCAGTAAGTCACTGTTGTTGCACCTGGCCGCTCGTCACGGTCACCGTCACCGCCATCGACTCCTGCCCGCCGCCGCGGCGCACGCCGCGCACCGGGGCTGCGTCGAGGTAGTCACGTCCGACGGCGAGGCGGCAATGCCGGGCGCCAGCCGCCTCGGCGTGGGTCACGTCCAGGCTCGTCCAGCCCGCTTCGGCGCCGAGCCAGACGTCCGCCCAGGCGTGGCTCGCGACCTCGCCGACGTGGCCGCCCTGGAAATAGCCGCTCACGTAGCGCGCGGGCACGCCGACCGACCGGCAGCACGCCACGAGCACGTGGGCCTGATCCTGACACACGCCCACGCCGAGATCCAAGGCCTCGGCTGCAGTGTGCTTGACGTCCGTGACCCCGGGCTCGTAGATGACGGTGTCGCGAATGCCCGCCACGAGATCCATCAGCGCGCGTACCGACGGCGGATGACGTCCGAGGTGGTGCACGGCCAGGTCGTGGAGCGCGCGATTCGGGCGCGTCAGCGCCGTTGGCGCGAGGTATGCGAGCGGCGACAGCGAGTCGTTCTCCGGCACGGCGGGGCCCACGCCGTCGCCGATCTCGGCGATCCCTTCGACGACGACCCGCAGCTCGCGATGCGGTGTCTCGAGCGTTACGACCTGTGTCAGGTTCCCGTAGGGATCGACCTGGTCGAGCCGCTCGCCGGGCGCAGTCACGCGCCAGGTCACGATGCGCTGGCCCGGGTCCGGCCGGGGCGTGAGTTTGAGCGCCTGGATGCTGTAGCTCACCGGCTCGTCGTAGGTGTATAGCGTTTCGTGGCGGATGTGCAGGTGCATGGTGGCGTCGAACCTCAGGCCGCGTGCCCCAGGAAGTCGCGGCCGATCCGGTCGCTGAGATCCGCGGATCGGGCGAGCAACTCGTTCAGGAACGGTTCGATGCCCCGCGGCGCGAGCGTCTCGAGCGTGCCGAAGCGCAGCTCCGCGTGCAGCAGTCCGGCGCGCCGCTCGGTTTCGCCGGACTGCGCATTGGCAACGGACTGCAGGTTCTCGTAGACGAGGTTGGCCGACCGGTAGATCGAGCGCGGCACGTCCTTGCGGAACACGACGAACTCGACGACGTGCCGCGGGCGAACGCTGTCGCGCGACACGCGCCGGAAGATCTCGAATGCCGAGAGCGCTCGCAGCACCATGCTCCATGGGTAGTAACCCGGCGCGAGCGGGCCCGAATCGACCGCGTTGGTCTCGCAGGCCAGGCGGACGAGCAGCAGACGCGCGACGCCGTCGGCGCGTTCGAGGAAGGTGCCGATCTGCATGAAGTTGTAGCCTTCGTCGCGCAGCATCGAGCCGAGCACGACGCCGCGAGCGAGGTGCGCGCGGTACTTCACCCAGTCGACGAACTCGGCGACGTTGAAGGCCGTGAATCGCGAAGGGGCCTGGGCCCGCGCCTCGAGCCACGTCGAGTTGAACGTCTCCCACATCTCCGACGAGATGGAGCCG
>Ga0209254_10001373_pt1 | contig 21688 bp, 17 predicted proteins | sample FrelakmetDIP11DI_FD_187148 | JGI IMG/M metagenome (GOLD analysis project Ga0209254, IMG submission 187148) | Freshwater lake sediment microbial communities from the University of Notre Dame, USA, for methane emissions studies - DIP11 DI (SPAdes)... | ecosystem: Environmental > Aquatic >...
CCCCCTGGAAAGAAAATCATCCGGAAAGATCGGCGTGTCGTCTATCTTGCATGGGGGCGGATGCTCTATTCCCGGTATTCCCTCAATATCTCGTATTTTTCCCGGCTTGCGTTTGCACCCAAGCGCAACGGCTTCGAAGGTTTGGCAGAAAGGAATCCGCACGGCGTCGAAACCCAGCACCGTATACGCCGCCAGGGCCTGCTTGGCCATGACCTCCCCTTTTTCATGGCCCTCGGGCCAAAAAGCGCCTACCTTTTCCATCTGTTCGTAGGTGACGGTGGAATTGGCCCCGAAGCACGGCATCCGGTCCGGTTTTTGGTGATTGATAACCGCCATTACCCTTTCTTTTGCGTTCATCCGCTCTACCTCCTTTTTCTAATTAAAATTAATATGTTAACACAAGCCTAGCTGTTGGTCGAACAAGCCACTGCCACTGCTCGCTGTTTGCGATTGGTGCGCGCAAAGACACGCGTGACACGCGCAAGCATGAAAGGAGAAAGAAGATGCACTTTCCCGGGCAAACATGGCATTTGTTTAAAGCATGATCACAAATGCCCGCTTTACCCTCGAAAGCGAGGTGGGTTGGTAGGGGAAGGTATCCTGACTTGCGGCGTTGGGTACTCTCTGCGCCTTCCCGCCCCTTTATTTTTTACCTTGGGCACAGTGGCTTTTTGCAGATTTCCCGCTTCAAAGGACTTATGCCATCGGCTTTTCCTTTGAAGCCTTTACCTTTTCACGACCGAGGATAGTCATTTAAGCAAGGTAAAGGTTTCCGCTTACAGTTGCGGGGCAGTAATGGATTTACACCATTTTCCCTTCCGTAATGCCAAAAGAACGACTAGCAATGAAACCAAGGAATCAAGTTGTATAGATTGCCGACTTGGTAGGAAAACACTCAATCTAATTGAGCAAATTACATACCAATTTTTTAGGATACGGTTTTTTCTTTTCGATTGTTTTTGATTACAGGTGGTTATTTAATCTGAAGCTCCATTGAATTAATGATTTTGGATGCGAAATGCAAACCATGATTACGGCCCTAATAAGGGAAAAAAGAATTAAAATAAATTATAACAATTGGTTAAAATAGCGACAGACATGTCGCGCTATGACAGGCGGCTACACTTCAGGCTGATTCATGCTGCGGTCTTTTTCTATTTCATACTCCTTGATCTTGCGCCAGATGGTTCGAGGATTGATCCCCGTCATTCGCGCCGTTTCGGATACGTTGCCGCCAAAGCGTTTCAGGGCTTCCCGCAGGTATGCCTTCTCAAATCGCTTTTCAACCATGGACCGGGCGACTTTAAACGGAATTTCAACATCAACGGGATGCGGGGTCGCTTCCTGGAGAGCGGTTCGCCTGACATCATGCGAGGTGATTATCGTATCGATGACATCCCCCTCGGTGGTGACGAATGCCCTTTCCAGCACGTTTTCCAGCTCACGCACGTTCCCAGGCCAATCATACTGTAACATCCGGCTCATCGCTCGTGTCGTAACTCCGGTTAACTTCTTCCCGAATTTGCGATTGAAGACGTCTATAAAATGGTTGACGAGCAGGGGCAGATCATCAATTCTTTCCCGCAAGGGCGGAATGTGGATGGGGACCACATTGAGACGAAAATAGAGCTCCAATCGAAATTCGCCCCGGCTGATTTTTTCCTTGATGGGCTGATTGGTGGCCGAAATAATGCGAACGTCCACGTCGATTTCCTGGTTGCCCCCGACTCTTTCGATTTTTTTCTCTTGAGTCACCCGCAGCAATTTGACCTGCAGCGCGGGGGATATGTCACCCACTTCATCTAAAAACAGGGTTCCCCCTTGAGCGTATTCGAATTTACCCTTCTTGGTGCGTATGGCACCTGTAAAAGCACCTTTTTCATGGCCGAACAGCTCTGTCTCCAGCAGGCTCTCTGCAAGCGCGCCGCAATTGATCCCCACAAACGGCTTGTTTTTGCGGTGGCTGTTAAAATGTATGGCTTTGGCCACCAGTTCCTTGCCGACGCCGGTTTCACCGGTAATGAACACCCTCGTATCGGTGGGGGCGACCTTCTCGATCAGATCGTATATGGCCTGCATTTTGTGATTCTTGCCGATGATGCTGCCAAAGGCATACCGCTGATCGACCTCTTTCCTGAGGTCTCGAATCTCCGCTATCATCCGTCTTTCGCGCAGCGTTTTTTCGACGGCGATCAGCAGCGCTTCCGGCTCGAACGGCTTTTGCAGGTAATCGGTGATGCCCTGTTTGATGGACTCCACTGCGGAAGCGATGGATCCGAAAGCCGTCATGATGATGCCGGAAATATCGGGGTCTGCCTTGCGTGCCATCTTGAAGAGCTCCAGCCCGTCCACGCCCGGCATTTTCATGTCCGTCAACAGAATGTCGAAGGCCTTGAGGGACAGCAGATGCAGGGCCTTGTCGGCGCTGTCGGCGACCGCAACTTCATAGCCCTCCTGCTCCAATACGGCCTTGATATGGTGGCAGAAGGAAACCTGGTCATCCACCAGAAGAATCTGTTTTTTCATCGTTTTTCTCTGCTATGACCCTTTTAAGACAAACCGTCGGAGTAGGGCAGAAGGATATGGAAGGTGATTCCTCGATCCGGTGAATGGCCTGTGGTGCTTTCGGAATCGTCCTTGAAATTGTGAGGACATGGATTCTGACAAGCCCAGATCTTCCCGCCGTGGGCGTCGATGATGCGGTGGGCGAGGGCCAATCCCAGACCGGTGCCGGAATCCTTGGTCGTATAAAAGGGGCGAAAAATTTTCTCGAGGTTGGAGGCCGCGATACCGATGCCCGAGTCCCCGATCGAGATCATCGCATAGCCGGGCCTCTCGGGGTGCATGCCCGTGGCCACCCTCAGGGATCCTCCCGAGGGCATGGCCTGAATGGCATTGTGGACGATGTTCTGAAACACCTGACCGATCAGCACCGCATCCACCGCAAGCGGTGCGAGATTGAGATCGAATTGTTCCTTTAACTGGATTTGGCTGCGATCGACCACATCCTTGAACATCGCAACGGTTTCCGCCAGGATGGTCTCGATGCGCTGGTGTGACCGCCTGAGCTTCAATGTCTTGGTGTATTCTACAAGTTCGGAGACGACCTGACTCAAATTGTAGATGCCGTCGGAGAGGTTTTTGAAAATTCCGGCCAACACCTCTTTGTTGCCGGCGACACGGGCGCGCTCCTCCGCGGTCTGATTCATTTCCGTCGCTGGGCCGCCGCTCAGATCGAAGGCCTTCTGCAACAGCTTGGTCCCGATGAGGATATTGCCCAGGGGATTGCGGATCTGATGGGCGATGGCGCTCGAAAACTCACCCAACAGGGCCAGATCCTTGGTCTTCTTTATTTCAGTTTCCAGATTTCTCTTTTCCGTGATGTCGCGTCCCACACCTTCAATCCCCGTAATCCGTCCGAGCTGATCCTGTTCGGGATAGATGGTAAGGGATACGAAATGATCTTCGCCGTGCCGATTGAGATGGCGATATTCCAGGTCTCTGGTCAGGGGGCGTTCGCCGTTCAGCATTGCCCGGAAAGCATCCCGTACGCGCTTACGATCTTCTGGGGCGACCACATCCAGTGCCTTGATATCTTCCCGATAAAGCTCCTCCCGAAGACAGCCGGTGAGGTCTTCCATGGCCTTGTTGACGAAAACGAATCGGCCGGTTTTATTGACCCGAAAAATAATGTCTTTGCGGTTTTCGACTCGAAGTTTTTGTTTCTCCTGGATTTTTTCGATCTCACTTGTTTTTTCACCGATCTTTCGTTCCAGGAATTCGCTCATATCGACGCTGGCGCAGTAAGCGCGTGCGTTTTCGATGGCCACCGAAGCGGCGGCACCCAATGCTTCAGCGACCGAGAGGTCGTGCGCGCCGAATGCCCGGCCTCCGGCATCCCGACCTAGCAGCAACATTCCCAGCGGCTTGCCGGTGATTCGCAGCGGAACCGTCAGGGCGGTCTGAATCCCATGGCTCATGAGATAGGATTTGATATCCGCTCCAATTTTTTTTGAACGGCCGATGTCACGAATCAAGGACGGGCGCGCTTGATGTATCATCCGCTTGTAGAAGGCCCTGACGCCCGGGGGCCGGATCAATTCGAAGGTCTTAAGCAGTCCCGCCGGCCGGCGTTCTCTTCCCTTTTGCGTGTACTGGACCAGCGGAATGGTCGTCTCTGAGAACAGGAGCAAAGAGCAGCGCGGGCCTATGAATTCGGCGCCCTTCTGAGCCACCGAGATCAATGTCTTTTCCAAATCCAGTTTCTGATTAAACGTCGATATGGAATTGATTAAAAAAGCCGTCTCTTTCTTCTTCTGCTGGCTCTGCCGGTAAAGGTTCATGTTATCGATGGCCATCCCCATGATATTGGTGATTCCGGACAGCAACCGGAGGTCATCCGGGTGGAATGCACAGTCCGTCGCCTGCAAAAGGACAATGGCACCGATGGTTCTTTTTTTCGATTTAAGGGGGGCGCCGATGACGGCTTTGAATTTGCCGTGATCTATGCCTACTTTTTTAGGTTGATCAGGCTCGGGGTATAACCTGCCTTCTTTCGGCGATTTTGGATCGATGAAATTCGGCAAAGCAAATTTTTCGATTTTCTTGAAAAGCATCGTATCGAGAGGGTCGTCGGAAATGTGAAGGACGGATAATTGGCGTTGAGCGCTCTTCGGATGCTTGAGGTACACGATGACCCCCGACGATCTGAAAACCTCCTTTATCTTCAGCATTGATTTCTGCAGGCACTTCTTTAAATCCATCGATTGGTTGATTCTGGTCGATATGGCGCTGACGGCATAGAGCTCTTTGCTCAGCGATGTAATCCGCAGTTGGCTTTCGCGGTTGTCGGCCCGCAGATGATGAAGCTCATTTTTCAAATCCCCAAGCTCGGCATCCAGCATCAATTCTTTGATTTTGGATGCAAGCTGCATCCCGATGACATAAATCCTGATCGGCAAGTCGCTATCGGGTGCAGCTGCCTGATCGAGTTGGACGTTTAAGAACCCCAGCATCTTTCCCGTGTTGACGAGCGGGACATGATAAGTAAAGAAAATTTTCGGGAGGCTCACTCGCCGGGTGGAATGTCTGATTTTCGAATCGATGATCCAGCCTTGAGTACTGATCTTTTGGGTGGCAATGCCCCTGGGGCCAATGTTTCTTGCATTGGCGACCGGCACCAATTTGTCCTGCTTGTTGAACAAATAAATTTCGGCCTGGCGGACATGGGAGGTCCGCAGAAGGCGCGACAACATCACCTCAAAAAGGTCATCTAGGCTGCAAACCGTGAGGTCGTCTTCGAGGCTTTTCAGGAAGGATACGTCTATTTTTTCCGCCGAATCGTCATGCACGCCATCATCTCCTGAATCGCATTCAATGATCCGTGACGCGATCGCTTTGTACCATAGCGGACGTTGCACAGGGTTACAAGAGTCAAAATCCTGTTGACAGGGTTCCGGCGTTCGCCTATTAGATGTAGACATAATCCGGCGAGGTGCATGCGCTTAATAGGGAACCCCGTGTTAATCGGGGGCGGTCCCGCCGCTGTGACCCCGCCCCGGCATCCGCCGCCGGGGAACTCGTTTGGCCTCGAATGACCACTGTTTCGTTTTAGCGGGATGGGAAGGTCGCCAAACGAGAGGGGGAGCCAGAAGACCTGCCTTGCCGTGAAGGCCATGCTCCCTAGGGAAATAGGGGCGGCATTCGTCCTTTCAAAAAGGGCCAAGCAAACTGGGTGCAACCCTTCAGGCAATCTGCCTGGAGGGTTTTTTATTTCGCAGCCCGCGCAGCTTCAGCAAGCGGCGGTTCTGCGCTGGCAGGCCGGTCACAGAAGCACGGTGTTCATCATGGACTCGACCCGTCGATCCGAGCTTAGGCGCAGGCTGCAGGACGCGACCGCCGTGCAGCTGGCCGCGCTGACGGTCCTCCTGATCGGCGTGGTCATCGTCTCGACCGGCATGGGGTTTCTGAACATCCCTGCGGCCGCGGTGGTAAAGATCATCTGGAACAAGTTCACGGGCGACCCCGGCCTGATCGGCGGCATGAACGAGATCTTCCCGGTGGTCGTGATGGACGTGCGCCTGCCGCGGATCCTCACGGCGGCGCTGGTCGGCGGCGGGCTGGCCATGAGCGGGGTCGTGTTCCAGGGAATCCTGCTCAACCCGCTGGCGGACCCTTACACACTCGGGGTTTCCGCCGGCGCGGCCTTCGGCGCGTCGCTGGCCATTCTGCTGAACCTCGGCGCCTTCGGGCTTTACTCGGTCCCGCTCTTCGCCTTTGTCGGGGCGGCCGCCACGCTCGCCGCCGTGATCTATCTCTCTTCGGGCGGCGGCGGGCTATCCGCCGGCAATCTCATTCTGTCCGGCATCATCGTGGCGGCCATCCTCTCGGCCGGCATCAGCTTTCTCAAGTACGTCGCCGACGAGCAGGTCGCCGTGATCATCTTCTGGCTCATGGGCAGCTTCGCCTCCCGGACCTGGGCCGACGTCGCCCTGTCGGCCGTCTGCGTCACGGCCGGGCTGACGGTGTTCCTGTATTACGCCCGCGAGCTGAACCTGATGTCCCTCGGCAGCCAGATGGCCTCCTCGCTGGGCGTCGACACCCGCCGGGTCACGCTGGTCCTGCTCGCGGCCGCTTCGCTGGTGGCCGCCGTGTGCGTTTCGGTTTCGGGCATCATCGGGTTCGTGGGGCTGCTGGTGCCCCACAGCATGCGCCTGCTGGCCGGGCCCGACAACCGGCGGCTGCTGCCGGTGAGCCTCCTGGCCGGCGCCGTGCTGCTGCTCGGGGCGGACACGCTCGTCCGGGCCGTGCTGCCCGCGGAGATACCCATCGGCGTGCTGACGGCGCTGATCGGCGGGCCGTTCTTCTGCTTCGTGTTCCGCCGGCAGCAGTCGGCGAGGAGGATCTGGTGACCGCCGCCTTCGAAATGGAGCACCTCGCCTTCGCCTTCGCTGACAAACGCGTCATCGATGACGTGTCGCTGCCTATGGAGCAAGGCAAGTTCCACGGCGTGGTCGGCCCCAACGGCTGCGGCAAGACCACCCTGGTGGACCTGCTCTGCCGCTACCGCGTGCCGCAAGGCGGGGCGATTCGCTGCAACGGGATGGCGCTGGGCTCGTACTCGAAGAAGCGGCTCGCCCGGGAAATCGCCCTGGTGCCCCAGAATTTCTACATCAATTTCCCGTTCACGGTCCGCGACGTGGTCATGATGGGGCGCTACCCCTACCTGCCCCGGTTCGGCGGCCCCTCGCGCCGCGATGCCGAGATCGTGGCAACGGTCATGGAGGAGGCCGACGTGGCCGGCATGGCCGACCGCTTCATCACCGAACTCAGCGGCGGCGAGCGCCAGCGGGTGGTGTTCGCGCGCGCCCTGGCCCAGGATACGCCGGTCCTGATCCTGGACGAGGCGACCTCCAACCTCGACATCGGCCATGTCATGCGCCTGCTGGCGCTTGCCGCGCAACGGGTGCAGCGGGAAGGCAAGACCGTGGTGGGCGTTTTCCAGGACCTCAACCAGGCCGCCGCCTGGTGCGACCACCTGATCTTCATGTCCCGCGGGAGAATCGCCGCGCACGGCAAGGCCCGGGAGGTGCTCACCCCCGCCACTCTGCGGGCCGTGTTCGGCGTGGACGCCAAAGTCTACCGCGACGACTACGCCGACGCGCTGCAGGTGGTGTTCCGCAACGAGGGGGCCGAGGGTCCCAGCGGCCGAAGGGGGGCCGGAAATGCGTGACCGCCTCAAGACCCTTCCCGGCGTTTTCGTGCTGGCGCTCCTGTCGCTCACGGCCGCCTCGGCGGCGGAGGATTTCAGGATCGAAGAGGGCCGCACCGTCGTCGACCAGGGCGGCCGCCGCATCGTCGTGCGGGCACCGTTTCAGCGCATCGTCTCGCTTTACGGGGCTCACACCGAAAACCTGTTTGCGCTGGGATGCGGTCCGCAGCTTATCGGGGTGTCGCCTAACGAGGATTATCCGCCCCAGAGCCGTGAGAAACCGGTCTTCTCCTATCATGACGACCCGGAGAAGTTTCTGGCGGCCCGGCCGGACCTGGTCCTGGTGCGGCCGATGATCGACCGCGGCTACCTGCAGCTCGTCCAGCGCCTCGAGAAAAGCGGCATCGCCGTGGTCTCGCTCCAGCCCGGGACCGTGGAGGAGATGCACACCTACTGGGAGATCCTCGGTCTGCTGACGGGCCGCCGCGACCAGGCGCTCGCGATGGCGGCGGACTTCAAGGCGGCCGTCGACCGGCTCCGCGCGCTCACGGCGGCGGTCGACCCCAAGCGGCGCGTTTATTTCGAAGCCATCCACAGCAAGATGAAGACTTTTTCTCCGGACGCGATGGCCGTCTTCGCCCTCGAAGCGGCCGGAGGCATCAACGTCGCCCGGGACGCCCAGCCGGTGCGGGACACCAACATCGCCGCCTACGGCAAGGAGCGCATCCTGGCCCGCGCGGCCGAAATCGACGTTTATCTCGCGCAGTCCGGGACGATGAACCCGGTGAGCGTCGACCTCATCAAGGCGGAAAGCGGATTCCAGGCCATCCGCGCGGTGAAGACCGGCCAGGTCCACCTCATCGACGAGCGGCTCGTGTCGCGGCCGACCCTGCGGCTGCTCGACGGAATTTTCGAAATCGGCAGGATCCTATACCCTGATGATTTCCCGGAAAGGGCCCGGGAAATCATAAATCGGGCCAAAAATTAAGAGAGCTCGGTCGGAGCGTGTGGGAGCGGCATCCTGCCGCGATAAGCGCCGACCAGCAGATTGAATCGCGGCAAGATGCCGCTCCCACAAAAGGGGGATCTATCAAGGGCATTGTCATCGCGGGCACCCACAGCGGGTGCGGCAAGACGACCGTGAGCCTGGGGCTGATGGCGGCCCTCGCGCGGCGCGGGCTGCGGGTCGCGCCGTTCAAGGTCGGTCCGGACTTCATCGACCCCGGCCACCACGCGCGGGTCGCGGGGGCCGCCAGCCGCAACCTGGACGGGTGGATGCTCCCGCGCGAGTACAACCGCAATACCTTTGAGCGCGCGGCGGACGGCGCCGACATCGCCGTCGTCGAGGGCGTCATGGGCCTGTTCGACGGCTGCGACGGCCGGACCGAGGCCGGCTCCAGCGCTCAAATGGCCAAGTGGCTGGGGCTTCCGGTCCTGCTGGTGGTGGATGCGCGCAGCATGGCCCGCAGCGCGGCCGCATTGATCCAGGGCTTCGAGAACTTCGACCCCGAGCTGCGGTTCGCCGGTGCGCTCTTCAACAACCTGGGCAGCCGGCGCCACCTGGACTACCTGCGGGAGGCCATGGAAGGCGCCGTGCGCATGCCTTGCCGGGGAGGGCTGCTGCGCGAGGAAGTCCTGGCCATGCCGGAACGGCACCTGGGCCTCGTTACGCGGGAGGACCGACCGTTGGCCGATGACGCCGTCGGGCGGCTGGCCGACCGCATCGAGCAGGGCCTGGACCTGGATCGCCTGCTGGAGGAACTGCCCGAGCTGGCCCTGCCGCCGGCCCGCCGGCCGGATGCCGCCCCGCGGCCGGCCGCGCCGGTCCGCATCGGGGTGGCGCGCGACAGCGCCTTCTGTTTCTACTACCCGGACAACCTCGAGCGCCTCGAGGAATGCGGCGCGCAGCTGGTGTTCTTCTCGCCGGTCCGCGACGCCCCGCCGCCCGCAGAGCTCGACGGGATCTATCTCGGCGGCGGTTATCCGGAGCTCCACGCCGCCGAGCTGGCCGCGAACGAACCCATGCGCCGGTACCTGCGGGAGCAAAGCGCGGCGGGCCTGCCCATCTATGCGGAGTGCGGCGGGTTCATGTACCTCTGCAGCGAGCTGCAGGACCACCAGGGCCGCACGTTTCCGATGGCGGGCTGCTTTCCCTTCAAGACGCGCATGCTGCCGCGGCTCAAGGCCCTGGGTTACCGCGAGATCCGGCTGGCTCGCCGGACCGTCATCGGCGCGGAAGGCACCGTCGTCCGCGGGCACGAGTTCCACTATTCCGAGCTGCTCTCGGCTCCCGCCGCGACCGAAACCGTTTATCGTGTCGCGGCCAGAAACGGCCTGCCCATGGCGATGGAAGGCCATGCGGCCCACAGGACCCTCGGAAGCTACATTCACCTGCACTTCGGAAGCGCCCCGCAGGCGGCGGCGGCCTTTGTCGCCGCCTGCAGCGACTACCGTGCCGAAAGGAATCGACCCCATGCGACCCGCTGACATAGAAGCCGAGAGCTTCCGGATCATCGACCGGGAAGCCGGACCCCATTCCTTCACCCCCGAGCAGTGGCAGATCGTGCGGCGCATGATCCACACCTCCGCGGACTTCGACTACCTGAAGACCGTTCGCTTTCATCCGCGGGCCGTCGCGGCGGGGATAGCGGCCCTACTGGCCGGGAAACCCGTCATCACCGACACCAACATGGCCTGCACCGGCATCCGCAAAAAGGACGCCGGGCGTTTAGACGTCAAGGTGGGCTGCCACATGGACGATCCCGCCGTGCATGTCGCAGCCGCCAGCTCGGGCACCACCCGGGCCGTGGCGGCGGTGGACGTGGCGGCTGCAGAGATGACGGACGGCATCTATGTGGTCGGCAACGCGCCTACGGCGCTCCTGCGCCTGATCGAGCACATCGGTTCGGGCCGGGCCCGGCCGGCTCTCATCGTCGGGCTGCCGGTCGGCTTCGTGAACGCGGCCGAGTCCAAGTCCGCTCTGGCGGAGCTGGACCATCCCCACATCACCAACGTGGGCCGCAAGGGCGGATCGAATCTGGCGGCGGCCGTGGTCAACGCGCTGCTGCTGCTGGCGCTGGAAAAGAACAAAGCATAGGTCATATAGGACTTGTTGGACCTATCGGAGCTATTTTAAAAAAACCTTTCTCAGGTGAATGCCATGAAAAAACCATTCGGAACCTTCTACGGCATCGGCGTCGGCCCGGGCGACCCGGACCTGATCACCCTCAAGGCCATCAAGGTGTTGGGCCAGGTCGACATTGTGTTTGCGGCGGCCTCCACCAAGAACCACCACAGCCTGGCCATGGACATCGCCCGGCCGCATATCCCGGAGGCCACGGCGGTCGAATTGCTGCACTTCCCCATGACGCGGAACAAGGCCGAGACTCATCGGGCGTGGTCCGGCAACGCCGGGCGGATCATTGCCGAGCTGGAAGCCGGCCGGAATGCGGCGTTCCTTACGCTGGGGGACTCCCTCACCTATTCCACGTTCGGCTATCTGCTGAAGTATGTGAAGGCCAAGGCCCCGCACTTAGAGGTCCTGCCGATACCGGGAATCACGTCGTATCAGGCCGCCGCCTGCCGGCTGAGCACCCCCCTTGTCGAAGGCGAAGGCACGCTGATGGTCGTCTCAGGGGCCACCGGGGGCGATCATCTGCGGGCCCTTTCGCAAAAGCCTGACACGGTTGTGTTCCTGAAAGCCTACCGGAACCTTCCGGACATCTGCTCCGCCCTGGAGGCATCCGGCGCCTACTCTTATTGTGTCGGCGTGAAAAACTGCGGGCTTGCCAGCGAGCAAGTCTTCGCCGACATGGAACAGCTTTGCCGGCAGACGCCCGACTATTGGACCCTGGTGATCGCCAAGAAAAAAGCATCCCATGCGCCGGCGACGGACTAGCCCCGCATCCATCCGGCTGCTGGTGTCGCTGGGGATTTCGGCGGCGATGGTGCTGGCGGGCCAGCATCTCGGCCCCCATGCGGGCGGGCGCCAGGTGGTTTCCGGGCTGCTCTGGCCGCTCGTGCAGCTGATGTTCACCATCACGGTCGGCCTGATGATCGGCCAGGTGCTGGAAGCCACGGGATGGACGCGATCCTTAGCGGTCCTGGCCCGTCCCATGTTCCGCTTCGGGAGGCTGGGGGACCGGTGCGGCGCGGCCTTCACGGCCGCCTTCGTTTCCGGAGTCGCGTCCAACGCCATGCTGCAGGGTTTTTACAAAGAGGAGAAAATCTCGCGCCGGCAGCTCTATCTGGCCAATTTCATCAACCAGTTCCCGGCTTTCTTTCTGCATCTGCCGACCACCTTTTTCACGGTCATCTCCATGACGGGGGTCGCCGGGGCGCTCTATTTCACCCTGACGTTCCTGGCCGCGCTGCTGCGGACCCTGGCCTTCCTGTGCTATGGCCGCTGGCGGCTGCCGCCGCCGGAGCCGCCGCCGGCCGAGGCCGCCGCGCAGCCGGCGCAGCCGTCCGTCGACCGGTTCAAAGGGGCATGGAAGGCCGTTGCCGACAAGCTTCCGGAACGCATCCTGCGGATCGGCATCCTGGTGGTGCCGATCTACACGGCGGTCTTCGTCCTCAACCGGCTGAACGTCTTCACCCGGGTCCGGGACTGGCTGACGGACGCCGTGGTGACCACCTTCGTTCCCATGGAGTCGCTCTCGATCGTGGTGCTGAGCTTCGTGGCCGAGTTCACGTCCGGGTTCGCCGCGGCCGGGGCGCTCATGAGCGCGGGGATGCTCACCACCAAGCAGACGGTCCTGGCGCTGCTGATCGGGAACGTCCTGGCATTCCCCATTCGCGCCCTGCGCCACCAGCTGCCGCACTACGTGGGGATCTATTCGGCAAGGATCGGGGCCCAGCTGCTCATCCTTGGGCAGGCGTTCCGGGTCGCCAGCATCATCGGTGTGGGAGTGCTGTTTTACTTCTTCGTGTGATTTTGGCAGAGAGCAAAGGGCATAGAGCATGGAGAAAGAGCAACGCGCCTGTTCGGTTTTAGACAGCCTATGCGCTATGCTCTCTGCTCTATGCCATCCATAATTTTTATGAAGAAAAGAATATTACGAACGGGCTTCACGACCGGCACGGCCGCGGCCGCGGCCGCCAAGGGCGCCGTGGAGTTCCTGCTGGAAGGCCGGCCGCCGCAGGCAGTGACCGTCGCCCTGCTGACGGGCGACCGCTTGGCGATTCCGGTCCATGAATGCCGGCCGGGCGACGGCGGCGCCGCCTGCACCGTCATCAAGGACGCCGGCGACGACCCGGACGTCACCCACGGCGCGGAGATCGGCGCGGTGGTCAGGCTCCATGCTCCGCCTGCATCCGGAGAAGGCTCGCGGGTCGTCATCCGCGGCGGCGAGGGCGTCGGCCGGATCACCAAACCGGGACTGGAGCTGCCGCCGGGCGAGCCCGCCATCAACCCGGGCCCGCGCCGGATGATCGCCCAGGCGGTCGAGGAGGCGCTCGCCGCCCACGGGTCGCAGCGTGCGGTGACGATCGAAATTTTCGTCCCGCGCGGGCGGGAGATCGCCCGCAGGACGTTGAACGAGCGCCTGGGCATCCTCGGCGGGATCTCCATTCTCGGCACCACCGGCATCGTGCGGCCGATGTCCCACGAGGCCTTCACGGCGACCATCGCCGCTGGGTTGTCGGTCGCCAGGGCCACAGGTCTGGACCGCGTGGTCTTGACCACCGGAAGGCGCAGCGAGCGTTTCGCGCAGCGGCGCTGGCCGCAATGGCCGGAGGAAGCCTTCGTACAGGTCGGCGACTTTTTCCAGATGAGCCTGGAGCTTGCCGCCCGCAGGGGCTTCACGCAGGTGATCCTGGCGGTCTTCTTCGGCAAGGCCCTTAAAATGGCCCAGGGCGCGCCGCACACGCATGCGGCGCGATCGGAATTGAGCCTGGAGGCCCTGTCGCAATGGGCCCTGCAGCTGGACGGGAATAAGGCGCTGGCGGGCCGGATCGGCGCCTGCCACACGGCCCGCGAGGCGTTCGAGCTCGTTGCCCCGTCCCACCCGGCGCTGCTCGCCGCAGTGGGCCGCCGGATCGTCGCGGCCGCCGCCCGCTTCGCCGGCCGGGAGGTCAACATCCGGAGTGTCATTTTCGATTTCGCGGGGAATGTAGCGTTCGATTCGGAAAAACAAGTTTAAGGTTTAAGGATTAAAGTTTAAAGTGTAACAGTCCATCAAACTTTATCCGTGTACCATCCTTTCCTACTTTAAACCTTAAACTTTAAACGGTTGAGCTCGACATCTTGCAGCCTGGAAAAAGATGCAAAAATCAAAGACGCCACCGGTTGGCGAAAAAAGAACTATCGACGTCGTCGGCGTAGGCCTGGGCCCTGACGATTTGACCGCGACGCATCGACAAATCTTAGAGTCGGCCGAGATCCTGATCGGCGGCCGGCGCCTGCTCGCTTTTTTTGCGGAACGGCCGGTTGAAAAAAAAATCATCGGGAAGGATCTGGAAGAAGTCATCGCCTATATCCGGCGCCGGATGAACCGCAAATCCATCGTGGTCCTGGCCTCCGGCGATCCCTTGTTCTACGGCATCGGCGCCAGGCTGGTGGAGGCCTTCGGCCCGGACCGGGTCACGATCCACCCGAACATCTCGTCGGTCGCCGCCGCTTTCGCCCGCATCAAGGAGCCCTGGGGCAGCACACGGATCCTGAGCCTGCACGGGCGGAACAACGTCGGCGACCTGTTCAAGGCGCTCGCGGAGACCGGCCGGCTGGCCGTCCTGACCGACCCCGAGCGCAATCCCGCGTGGCTCGCCCGGCTGGTTCTCGAAAAGTTCGGCGGCGGCTTCCGCATGGCGGTCATGGAGGCGCTCGGCAGCGCATCCGAACGCCACGCCTGGTATTCCCTGGCGCAAGCCGCGGCGATGAAATTCCGCGAACCCAATATCGCGGTGCTGAAGCGCGAGCCCGCAGCCGCCCCCGGCCGCAGGCCGCTGCGCCTGGGCGCGCCCGACGATGAGTTCGAACACGACCGCGGGGTGATCACCAAATCCGAGGTGCGCGCGGTGGCGCTCGCCAAGCTGCAGCTGGAAGCGGGCCAGGTGCTGTGGGACCTCGGCGCCGGCAGCGGCTCGATCGGGATCGAAGCCGCGCTGTTCCTCGGGCGCGGAAAAATCGTGGCGGTTGAAAAGAACCCCCGCCGGGTCGAACAGATCAAGGCCAACGCCGGGCGCTTCGGCGTCCGCAACCTGCGCGTCGTACCGGCCGAACTGCCGGAAGGACTCGCCCGCCTGCCGCAGCCGGATCGCATCTTCATCGGCGGAGGCGGCCGGAACCTGCCGGCGATCGTTTCCACGGCCGCGCGCCGCCTGAAACCCGACGGTATCGTCGTAATCAACGCCGTGCTCCTGCAGAACGTGCACGACGCCGCGGCCGCGCTGCGGAAGCTGGGCTTCGCCACCGAAATCGTGCAGGTCCAGATCCACCGCAGCGAGCCCATGCCCTGGAGCGAGAGGCTGGAGGCGTTGAATCCGGTCTGGATCATAACCGGAATTCGGAAGGCGGAAAGCGGAAGTGTGAATATGGAAGTGCGAAGGCGGAAGTGGGAAGGCGGAAGAAAAAATGAACCCAGATGATGCGGTCGATAAATCCGCCTTCCGCCTTCCGCCTTCCACCTTCCACCCTGTCCTTTTCGTCGGCGCCGGGCCGGGGGACCCGGAACTGATCACGGTCAAGGGCAGCAAGGCGCTGGCGGCCGCCGACCTGGTGGTCTACGCCGGCTCCCTGGTGCCGGAAGCGCTGCTGTCGTGGACCCGTCCCGGCACGCCGGCCGTCAACAGCGCCTCCATGGCGCTCGAGGAAATCGTGGCCGCCATGGCGCGGGCCCACCGCAGCGGCCAGCGGGTCGTGCGGCTGCACACCGGGGACCCGAGTCTTTACGGCGCGATTTTCGAACAGATGGCCGAGCTTGAAAAGCAAGCTATCCCCTACCGGGTGATCCCGGGGGTCACCGCCGCCTTCGCGGCCGCCGCCGCCCTGGGGATCGAGTACACCCTGCCGGAAGTCGCGCAGACGCTGATCCTGACCCGCGCCGCGGGCCGGACGCCCGTTCCGGCGAGCGAGGACCTGGCCGGCCTGGCCGCCCACCGGACCTCGATGGCGATCTACCTGAGCCTGGGTCAGATCGAAACGGTGGCGGCCACCCTGGCCGGGGCGTACGGCGCGAATGCCCCCTGCGCCGTGGTGTACCAGGCCAGCCAGCCGGGCGAAAAAGTCATCCGCACGCGCCTGAACGAGCTGGTCGCAAAGGTGCGGTCGGAAGGCATCGCGCGCCAGGCGCTGATCATCGTCGGCCGGGTGTTGGAATTCGCCCCGCGGGACCTTGAGGCCACATCCAAACTTTACGACCGGGACTTTGAACACGGATACCGCAAATAACATCGCCGTCTGGGCCATCACCCCCAACGGGGCCTCCCTGGCGGGAAGGATCGCCGCGGCGTTTCCGGATGCCGTGGTGCTCGCGGCGGAGGCGCTCGGCGGCCTGCCGGAGCCCGCCGTGCGCTTCGATTCATTGCGCGAGGCCGTGGGCGCCCACTTCAGGCGGTTCAGCGGCCACGTGTTCATCATGGCGACCGGAATCGTGGTGCGCCTGGTGGCCGGACTCCTCGTGCACAAGACCGAGGACCCGGCCGTGGTGGTGGTCGACGACCGCGGCCGTTTCGCCGTGAGCCTGCTCTCCGGGCACATCGGCGGTGCGAACCGGCTGGCGGCGCAGGTGGCCCGGGCCATCGACGCCCAGGCGGTCATCACCACCGCCACCGATGTCAACTCGGCGGCCGCCATCGACGTTCTGGCCGTGGAGCTGGGTTTGAAGATCGAGAACCCGCCGGCCATCAAGACCGTGAACATGGCCCTGCTCACCGGCAAGCCCGTGGAGGTGCACGATCCGCTAGGCATCCTGACCGGCCGCATCCCCAATGCCGCGGCCGGCGGGGGCCGCGGATCAGCCGCCGCCCGGGTCTGGGTGGATGACCGCCTCGGGACGGCACCGCCGGGCGCCCTGGTTTTGAGGCCGCCGACACTGGTGGCCGGGATCGGCTGCAACCGCAATACGGAAGCGGAGGAAATCCGCGGCCTGCTGCTGGCCACGCTGCGCGAATCCGGCCTGGCGGCGGCAAGCCTCAAGGGGCTTGCTTCCGTCGATTTGAAGGGCGATGAGCCGGGCCTGATCTCCGTGGCGGAGGAACTCGGCCTTTTTCTTAAACTCTTCGGCCGCGCGGAGCTGGGCGCCCTGCAGGACAGGGTGCCGACGCCCTCCGCCGCCGTCGAAAAACACATCGGAGTGAAAAGCGTATGCGAAGCCGCAGCGATCCTGGCCTCGCGGGGCGGGGAACTGATCGTGCCCAAACGGTCCACCCGCAACGCGACGGTCGCCATCGCCCGAACCAGCTCTATATCGTAGGCATCGGGCCGGGCAGCCTCGAGCACCTCACCCTGCGGGCGACCGAGGTGCTCAAATCCGTGGACTGCGTGGCCGGCTACGGGCTTTACCTGGATCTGATCGAGCCCCTCATCGCCGGCAAGCAGACGCTGCGCTCGGGGATGATGAAGGAGGTGGAGCGGGTCGGGGCGGCCATCGAGGCGGCCATGGACGGCCGATCCTGCGCCCTGGTCTCCAGCGGGGACCCCGGCATCTACGCCATGGCCGGGCTGGTGTTCGAGACCTGCCGGAGCCGGCAGGTCCCGCTCCTGCGGCCCGGCGCGCCGCAGGACGGCCTCGGGGGCGGCCTGGCGGTGGAGGTGGTGCCCGGCATCCCGGCCCTGTGCGCCGGCGCGGCGCTGCTCGGCGCCCCGCTCACCCACGATTTCGCGGTGGTGAGCCTCAGTGATCTGCTGACCCCCTGGGATGTGATCGCCGAACGCCTGGAGGCGGCCGCGCGGGCGGATTTCGTCGTCGTGCTCTACAACCCGAAGAGCAAGAAGCGGGACTGGCAGCTTGCCAAGGCGCAGGAGATCCTGCTGGCTCACCGCGATCCGGCGACGCCGGTCGGCGTGGTGGTGGGCGCCATGCGCGCCAACCAGGAGGTGCAGATGGTCGCGCTCAGCGATCTGCACCGCTCCCATGTGGACATGCAGACCATCCTCTTCGTGGGCAGCCGTTCATCGAGCCGCTACCTGGACTTCATGTTCACGCCCCGCGGCTATGCGGAGAAGTACAATATACGTGGACCCGTTAGCCCGTTGGCCCGTTAACCCGTGAAAGCAAGGCATTGACCAGCGTGTATGGGCCGGGTAACACATCGTGGAAATCAGTTATCTGGTCAACGGGTCCACGGGCAAACGGGTGCACGGGTCCACGGGCAAACGGACATACGGACAAACGATGGATAGTCAGAAGAAACGTGGCATAGCCCCCTGCATCGCCGTCTTGGGTACCGGTTCGGACGTGGGCAAGAGCGTGATCGCGGCCGCCCTGTGCCGGGCGCTCGTCCGGCGGGGAGTGCGGGTGGCCCCCTTCAAGGCCCAGAACATGTCCAACAACTCCGGCGTGACCCCGGAGGGGCTCGAAATGGGGCGGGCCCAGATCGTCCAGGCCGAGGCGGCCAAGCTGGCCCCGCATGTCGACATGAACCCCGTGCTGCTCAAGCCGACCACCGAGATCGGCTCCCAGGTGATCCTGCTGGGCCGCGTTCACGGCAACAGCACCGCCCGCGATTACTACGAGCGCAAGGAGGGGTTCTTCCGGGAGGCGGCCGAGGCCCTGCAGCGCCTGCGCGCGGCCCACGACCTCGTGGTGATGGAAGGGGCCGGCTCCTGCGCCGAGGTCAACCTCATGGCCCAGGACTTCGTCAACCTGCGCATGGCCGAGCATGCCGGCGCCCCGGTGGTGCTGGTGGCCGATATCCACCGCGGCGGCGTCTTCGCCCAGATCGTGGGCACTCTGGAATGCGTGGGGCCGCGCCAGCGCGAGATGATTCGCGGGTTCATCGTCAACCGCTTCCGCGGGGACCTCACGCTGTTCGCGGACGGCGTGCGCTGGATCGAGCAGCGCACCGGCCGGCGAGTTTTCGGAGTCCTGCCCTGGTTCAGCGACATCCGCATCGAGTCCGAAGACTCCGTGGTGATCGAAAGCCCGCGCAGAATCTATCCGGGAGACGGCGGGGCCGCGGCCGTCGCCGTGATCCGCCTGCCCCACATCTCCAATTTCACGGACTTCGAACCCCTGTCCGCCGTTCAAGGCCTGGAGGTCCATTTTCTCGAGCGGGCGCAGGATCTCTCGGGCTTCGCGGCCGTCGTCCTGCCGGGGTCGAAAAACACCCGCTTCGATCTGGAGTGGCTGAAAACCTCCGGCTGGGAGCAGGCCATCCTGAACCATCACGGCCGGGGCGGCCACGTCCTGGGCATCTGCGGCGGCTACCAGATGCTGGGCCGGTGGGTCCACGACCCGGAAGGCCATGAAGGCCGACCGGGGTCGACGGCCGGGCTTGGCCTGCTGCCGGTGGAAACGGTGTTGCGGGCCCCCAAGACCACCACGCGGACGCGCTTTGCCTGGCAGGATGCCGAGGGATTCGGATACGAAATCCACATGGGTAAAACGGATCGCCACGGCGGACGGCCCCTGTTTCGCGTGCGCGAACGCAACGGGCGGCCGCTGGCCGACGAGGACGGCTGCGTCAGCGCGGATTCGAGCGCCATGGGGACCTATATGCACGGGATGTTCGACAACCCGCTGGTCACGGCGCGCTGGCTCGCGGCGGCGGGCGTCAAGGGGGCGCAGCCCCCGGCCATCGGCGGACTGGCCGCCCGCGACATCGAGTACGAGCGGCTGGCCGACCACCTCGAAGCGCATGTGGATGTGACGGCTATAATGAAATTGGCAGAGGGCAGAGGGCAAGGGGCAGAGGGTTAAAACAGGGAATTCTATCTTTTCGCCCTATGCCCTATGCTCTATGCTCTATGCCCTTTGCCTGCCTCATCGTAGCAATCTATCTCGCCTGACCCTGGATTTGGAAAGCGAGGACAAATTGGCGCAAGTGATGTTCGTTTTGGGCGGTTGCCGCTGCGGCAAGAGCCGTTATGCCCTGGAAGCCGCCCAGAGCCTGGCGGCCGACCGCAGGGTCTTCATCGCCACGGCGGTCGCGTTCGACGACGAGATGCGCGAGCGGGTGACCCGGCACCAGGCCGAACGCGGCCGGGAGTGGGTCACCGTCGAAGCGCCCCTGGAGCTTCCGGCGGCCATCGCCGCACAGGGGCGCCAGGCGGGGAACTTGGTCCTGGTGGACTGCCTGACCTTCTGGATCAACAACCTGTTGCTGGAGTCCCCGGAGCCGGCGGCGGCCCAGGTGAAAATCCCGGAGCTGGTCGCGGCCGTCGCGGGCGCCCGGTGCCCGGTCATTCTGGTCTCGAACGAGGTCGGGGCCGGCATCGTTCCGGAAAACCGCCTGGCGCGCACCTTCCGTGACCTCGTGGGGAGCATGAACCAGGCCGTGGCGGCCTGCGCCGCCAGGGTGGTCTGGGTGGTGGCCGGCATCCCGGTGCCCGTCAAGGACAAGGCTGAATCGGGCGCATGAAGAACTTTCGATCCGCCATCCGGTTCATGACGACCCTCCCGGCCGGCGGCAGCACGGAATTCGACGCCGCTGCCATGGTGCCGTGGTTTCCCATGGTCGGCCTGCTCATCGGGGGCCTGCTGGCGCTTTTCGATTCCCTGGTCGTCCGCTGGTGGAGCCTTTCGACTGTGGGGATCCTGGAGGTGGCTTTACTCGCGCTTGTGACCGGCGCCTTTCATCTGGACGGCCTGGGGGATTCCGCCGACGGCCTGTTCAGCCACCGCCCCCGCGAAAGAATGCTCGAGATCATGAAGGACAGCCGCACCGGCGCCATGGGCGTGGTGGCGATCGTACTGGTCCTGGCAATCAAATGGGCCGGGCTCGGCGGAATTCAGGACCACCGGCCCCTGCTCCTGATCCTGGTGCCGGCCTATGCCCGCTGCGGGATCCTGCTGGCCATGCGCTTGCTGCCGTACGGCCGGCCCGACGGCGGGACCGGCCTGGCCTTTTTCAGCCGACCGGTCGAAAGCCGCCGGTTCTGGGGGTTGGCGGTCGTCATGCTGCTCTCCCTGGGGATAGGGCTCAAGGCCGTCTGGTTGAACGCCGCGTTTTTGCTGATGGCGGGCGCCATCATCGCGTATTTTCGCCGGCGCCTGAACTGCGTCACCGGCGACATGCTGGGGGCAATGACTGAAGTCACCGAAGCCGGGCTGTTTCTTCTGGCTTCGATGGGAGGTGGCCGTTGATCAAGGGACATGGTGGCAACATCTATGATCTTGCCCGCCGGCTGGGCTGCCGCCCGGCGGACATTGTCGACCTGAGCAGCAACGTCAACCCGCTCGGCCCCCCGCCGGGGCTGGGCGATTACCTCAGCCGGAACATGGATGCGATCGCCGCCCTGCCGGAGGTCGACAACCGCGGCATCATCCAGGACTACGCCGGGATGCTGGGGGTTTCACCCGATCGCCTGATCGCCGGAAACGGCACCACCCAGTTCATCTACAGCCTGCCCGCCGTGCTGAAGATGCAAAGGGCCCTCATCGTCGGCCCCACCTACTCCGACTACGCCGACGCCTGCCGGTTCCACGGCGTCCCCTTTGAATTCCTCCTCTGCCGGGAAGAAGAGGAATTCCAGCCGGACATCGACCGCGTCCAGGAAAACCTTGCCGGCATCGATGCCGTCTTCATCTGCAACCCCAACAACCCCACCGGAGCGCTCCTCGCCGCAGAGCGCCTGAAACAGCTCTGCCGCCGCAACCCGCAGGTCCGCTTCATCGTGGATGAGTCTTATCTGCCGTTTGTCGATGGGGGCGAAAAGCAAAGCCTGGTCGCAGCCGGACTGGAAAACCTGCTGGTGCTGCTTTCGATTTCGAAGATCTACCGCATCCCGGGGCTGCGGGTCGGTTTTCTGACTGCCGCGCCGGCCGTCGTCGCCGCGTTCGCGGAGTTCATTTGGCCCTGGAGCGTCAACAGCCT
>Ga0209254_10001374_pt1 | contig 21681 bp, 16 predicted proteins | sample FrelakmetDIP11DI_FD_187148 | JGI IMG/M metagenome (GOLD analysis project Ga0209254, IMG submission 187148) | Freshwater lake sediment microbial communities from the University of Notre Dame, USA, for methane emissions studies - DIP11 DI (SPAdes)... | ecosystem: Environmental > Aquatic >...
GCGAGAGCCGCGCGAGGGATGCCACGATTCCCGCGGGATCCGGGACGTGCTCGAGCATTTCGAGGCAGGTCACGAGGTCGAAGCTCGCCGGCTCAGTTTCGGCCAGCGATTCCACGGTTTCCAGCCGGTAGTCCACCTCGATGCCCGACTCCAGCGCATGCAATCGCGCAACCGCGAGCGCCTCGGGCGCGAGGTCGATGCCCGTCACCTGGGCACCGCGCAGGGCCATGCCCTCGGCAAGCAGCCCGCCGCCGCAGCCGACATCCAGCACCCGGCGGCCGGCGAGTCCTGCGCGGGCTTCGATGTAATCGAGGCGGGTGGGATTGAGGTCGTGCAGGGGCCGAAACTCCCCTTCAGGGTCCCACCAGCGAGGCGCCGCCGCGTCGAATTTCGAGATCTCCGCAGGGTCGAAATTCCGGCCGTTTTCCATCCGGGAAGTATACGCGCTGTGGTAAAATTCGCGGCTTCCTGGGCCGTTGAAAAGGCGACGAAATCCGCATGAGCGAGATCGCGCGCGAAGTCCTGCACGTCAACCTCGAAGACGAGATGCGCAAGTCCTACCTCGATTACGCGATGAGCGTGATCGTGGGCCGCGCGCTCCCCGACGTCCGCGACGGGCTCAAGCCCGTGCACCGCCGCGTCCTGTTCGCGATGCGCGAACTCGGCAACGACTGGAACAAGCCCTACAAGAAATCCGCCCGCGTCGTCGGCGACGTGATCGGCAAGTACCACCCGCACGGTGACGCGGCCGTGTACGACACGATCGTGCGCATGGCGCAGACCTTCTCCATGCGCTACCTGCTGGTGGACGGCCAGGGCAACTTTGGCTCAGTGGACGGCGATGCCGCTGCGGCGATGCGCTACACCGAGGTGCGCATGTCGCGCATCGCCCACGAGCTGCTGGCCGACATCGACAAGGAAACCGTCGACTTCACGCCGAACTACGACAACAGCGAGCAGGAACCGGCGGTGCTGCCAGCCCGGGTCCCGAACCTGCTCGTCAACGGCTCGTCCGGCATCGCGGTCGGCATGGCAACCAACATCCCGCCCCACAACCTCAACGAGATCGTGGATGCCTGCATTGCGCTGATCGACGAACCGAACCTCGGTCTCGCCGACCTGATGCGGCTCGTTCCCGGTCCGGACTTTCCGACTGCGGGGATCATCAATGGGGCGGCGGAAATCGTCGCGGCGTACAAGACCGGGCGCGGCCGGCTGTCGGTGCGCGCGCGCACGGGCGTTGAGGTCATCGACGAGCGCGGCCGGGAGGCGATCGTCGTCACCGAACTGCCGTACCAGGTCAACAAGGCGCGGCTCCTCGAGCGCATTGCCGACCTCGTGCGCGGCAAGGAAATCGAAGGCATCTCGGAGTTGCGCGACGAATCCGACAAGGACGGGCTGCGGGTTGTCATCGAGCTGAAGCGGGGCGAAAACAGCGACCTGGTGTTGAACCAGCTGTTCAAGCTGACGCCGATGGAAACGGTGTTCGGCGTCAACATGGTCGCGCTCATCGACGGCCAGCCGAAGCTGCTGTCGCTGAAGGAGATGCTGGACGCGTTCCTGCGCCACCGGCGCGAAGTCGTGACGCGCCGGACGATCCACGATCTGCGCAAGGCACGCGAACGCGCGCACATCCTCGAAGGCCTCGCGGTCGCGCTCGCAAACATCGACGAGATCATCGCGCTTATCAAGGCCTCGCCTACGCCCCCGGAGGCGCGCGCGGCGTTGCAGGCGCGTCCCTGGGGACCGGGCGCAGTGCCGGCCATGCTGGCGCGTGCCGGCAACGTGCCGACGCGACCGGATGGGATCTCCGACGAGCTCGGCCTGCACGGGCAGGGCTACCTGCTTTCGGAGGTCCAGGCGCAGGCGATCCTGGACCTGCGCCTGCACCGGCTGACCGGCCTCGAACAGGACAAGATCGTCGCGGAGTTCACTGAGCTCCTGGAGTTGATCCGCGACCTCGGCGAGATCCTCGCGCGGCCGGAGCGGCTGCTCGCCGTGATCCGCGGCGAGCTGGCGGCGATGAAGGAGGCTTACGGCGACGCGCGCCGCACGCAGATCGTCGCCGACCAGTCGGACGTGACAATCGAGGACCTCATCGAACGGCAGGACCTGGTCGTCACGCTCTCGCACACGGGCTACGCGAAGACACAGCCGGTTACCGATTACGAGGCCCAGCGCCGTGGCGGCAAGGGCAAGATGGCGACGACCGTCAAGGACGAGGACTTCGTCGACAAGCTGTTCATCGCGCACTCGCACGATACGCTCCTGTGCTTCTCGGACGGGGGCCAGTGCTACTGGCTCAAGGTGTACCAGCTGCCGCTGGCGAGCCGCGGTGCGCGCGGCAAGCCTATCGTCAACCTGTTGCAGCTCGCGGAGGGTGAGCGCATCACGGCGGTGCTCGCGATCCGCGAGTTCGATGAGTCACATTTCGTGTTCATGGCGACCGCGCTCGGGACGGTCAAGAAGACGCCGCTATCGGCGTTTTCCCGCCCGCGTGCCAACGGCATCATCGCGACCTCGCTGGAGCCCTCGGACTGCCTGGTCGGTGTGGCGCTTACCGACGGGGAGCGCGAGATCCTGCTGACGACGACGGATGGCAAGGCAATCCGATTCACCGAGGACCAGGTGCGCCCGATGGGTCGCGAGGCTGCAGGAGTGCGCGGCATCAGGCTGGGCGAAGGCCAGCGCGTGACGTCGCTGATCGTGCTCGGCGATGGTGAGGTCCTCACCGTATCCGAGCACGGCTACGGCAAGCGAACGGAAGTCGCCGACTTTCCGAAGCACGGCCGTGCCGGCCAGGGCGTCATCGCCCTGCAGACCAGCGAGCGCAATGGATCGCTGATTGGCGCGCGGCAGGTGCGGGGCGACGATGAAGTGATGCTCATCAACTCGAGTGGCACGCTCGTGCGCGTGCCAGCGAGCGACATTCCGGTGCTGGGCCGTAACACGCAGGGCGTGCGCATCATGCGTCTGGAAGAGGGCGAAAAGCTGGTCGGCCTCGAGAGCATCGCCGGTGAGGACTCGCAGGGCGGCGAAGGGGCCGGCTGAGCCGGAATCGCGCGTGCGCGTCTACAACTTCTCCGCGGGTCCGGCGGCCCTGCCGCTGCCCGTGCTCGAGCAGGCGCGCGACGAGCTGGTCGAGTGGCAGGACGGCTCCTCCGTCATGGAAGTCAGCCATCGCAGCCGTTCATTCCTGGAGGTCGCCGAGCGCGCCGAGTCGGACCTGCGCGACCTGCTCGCCGTCCCGCCGAACTACCGGGTGCTCTTCATGCAGGGCGGCGCAACCGCCCAGTTCGCCGCAGTGCCCATGAACCTCGCGTCCGCCGGTGCTCATGCCGGTTACGTGAATACCGGCCACTGGTCCGGCCGGGCGATCACGGAAGCGCGGCGATTCGTCGACGTGGCGATCGTCGCGGACGAGGCGGCGTCTGGTTACATGACAGTGCCGGAAACTGCGGCGGTCAAGCCGCGCCCGGGCGATGCCTACCTGCATTACACGCCGAACGAGACCATCGGAGGCGTGGAGTTTTCCTACATCCCGGATACCGGCGACGTGCCGCTGGTTGCCGACATGTCTTCGACGATCCTCTCGCGTCCGCTCGATGTCTCGCGTTTCGGGCTTATCTACGCGGGGGCTCAAAAGAACATCGGCCCGTCCGGCTTGACCGTCGTGATCGTGCGCGACGATCTGGTCAGGGGGTCCCGTACGGGTACGCCCACGGTTTTCGACTACCGTGCTGTGGCCGACGCGGGCTCCATGCTGAACACGCCGCCAACATTCGCCTGGTATTTCGCGGGCCTGGTGTTCCAGTGGCTGAAGCGCGAGGGCGGCGTCGCGGAGATGGGCCGGCGCAACCGCGCCAAGGCCGAGGCCCTGTACGCCGCCATCGACGCGACGTCGTTCTACAGCAATCCGGTCGCGAAGCACTGTCGTTCCTGGATGAACGTTCCGTTCCGCCTTGCGCAACCAGAGCTGGACAAGGTCTTCCTTGGCGAAGCCGGCGCCGCTGGCCTCGCACATCTGGCCGGTCACCGCGCCGCAGGCGGCATGCGTGCGAGTCTCTACAACGCCATGCCGATCGAGGGTGTCCGAGCGCTCGTCGACTTCATGCGCGATTTCGAACGGCGACACGGCTGATGCGCTTCCGGGTCAGGACGCTCAACAGTATCTCGTCGCGAGGCCTGGATCGCCTGCCGCCCGACCGCTACGAGCTGGGAGACGCGATCGATCGTCCTGACGCGATCCTCGTGCGCTCTGCAGACATGCATGCGCTCGATATTCCCGCGAGCGTAATCGCGGTCGGAAGGGCGGGCGCCGGGACCAACAACATCCCGGTTGCGCTGCTGACCCAGCGTGGCGTGCCGGTATTCACGGCCCCGGGTGCGAATGCCAATGCCGTCAAGGAACTGGTCCTCGCCGGCCTGTTCCTCGGCGCCCGGCACATCGGGCCGGCACTCGACTTCGTGCGCTCGCTCGATCTCGCCGGTGACGCGCTGGATGCGGCCGTCGAGGCTGGCAAGAGGCGCTTCATCGGACACGAGCTGCCGGGTCGCACGCTTGGGGTCGTGGGTCTCGGTGCGATCGGCGTCGAGGTCGCGAATGCGGCTCACCTGCTCGGCATGCACGTGCTGGGCTATGACCCCCAGATCACGGTACAGCGCGCGTGGCAGCTGTCGTCCGGCGTCGAGCAGGCCCTGAGCCTGGACGACCTGTTTGCACGCTCGCACGCGGTCACCGTCCATGTTCCGCTCACCGAGGAGACGCGGGGCCTGGTCAGCGCGAAGCGCCTTGAGCTCATGCCCGAAGGCGGGACCGTGCTCAATTTCGCTCGCGCGGCCATCGTTGACGAGCCGGCCGTCGTTGCGGCTCTCCGCGCAGGCCGGCTCGGCGCCTATGTCTGCGATTTTCCGTCGGCCGTCACGCGTGGCATCGCCGGGGTCCTCGCCCTGCCGCACCTCGGCGCATCCACCAGCGAAGCGGAGGAGAACTGCGCAATGATGGTCGCCGACACGCTGCGCGACTTCCTCGAGCACGGCAACATACGTCACTCGGTGAATTTCCCGGAGACGGCACTGCCGCGCGTGCCGGCCACTTCGCGGATCGCGATCGCGAACGCCAACGTCCCCAACATGGTGGGCCAGATCTCGACGAAATTCGCCGATGCCGGGCTGAATATCGCCGACCTGCTCAACAAGTCCAAGGGCGAAGTCGCCTATACGCTGGTGGACATCGACGGGAAGGTCCCCGTCGGCCTCGTCGAGCGAATCGCCTCCATCCAGGGCGTCCTTGGCGCGCGGGCGGTATAAGGACACCGTGAACCGATTTGAAGCATTGGCGGCACCGGGCGTACGCAGGCTGACGCCCTACGTGCCGGGCAAGCCGCCCGAGGCGCTCGAGCGTGAGCTTGGCGTCAAGGACAGCATCAAGCTGGCGTCGAACGAAAACCCGCTCGGTCCCGGGGAGCTCGCGCTCGCTGCGCTCGCTGCCGCAGTCCCGAAAGTCGGGCTTTATCCAGACGGCGGCGGCCACGAACTGCGTTCGAAGCTCGCAAGTCGGCACGGTGTCTCCCTCGACCAGGTGACGCTCGGCAATGGCTCGAATGACGTCCTGGTGCTGCTGGCCGAGGCATTCCTCACGGCTGAAGTCGAGGCCGTCTACTCGCGGTACGCATTCGCCGTGTACCCGCTTGCCGTGCAGGCTTCCGGCGCGTCGGCGCGCGTCGCGCCGGCGCTGCCCGCCAACGGGGCGCATCCGCTCGGACATGATCCGTCTGCCCTGATTGCCGCTATCAGCCCGAAGACGCGGCTGCTGTTCCTCGCGAATCCGAACAATCCGACCGGCACCTGGATGGACGAAGCGGCGCTCGACTCGCTTCTTGCCGCGGTTCCGCCCGAAGTCATCGTGGTTCTCGACGAGGCGTATCACGAGTACTCCGCCGCGCATGGCGTGCCGGACGGTACTCGCTGGCTCGCACGCCATCCGAATCTCGTGGTTACGCGGACCTTCTCAAAGGCCTATGGGCTTGCCGGCCTGCGTGTCGGCTACGCGCTTTCCCACCCGGACCTGGCCGACCTGCTGAACCGCGTGCGGCAGCCGTTCAACGTGTCTTTGCCGGCGCTCGCGGCAGCCGCTGCCGCGCTCGATGACCGAAAGCACCTCGAAGCAACGCTTGCACTCAATCACGCCGGGATCGGAAGGCTGCGGGCGGGCCTGGCCAGCCTTGGAATCGGCGTGCCGGTGTCCGCCGGGAACTTCGTGCTCGCCGATTTCGGCCGTCCCGTCGCTGCGATCAACGAGGCCTTGCTGCGGCAAGGCGTGATCGTGCGCCCGACCGGAAACTACGGGCTGCCGAACCATCTGCGTATTTCGACCGGCACAGCGGGCCAGAACGAACGATTGCTGTCCGCCATGTCGGCGGCTCTCGCAGCGCCGCCGTGAGCATGCGGCGCGAGCGCTTCGTCACCAGTCCCGGCGGACGGGTTGCCGGCGACATCCGGGTTCCCGGGGACAAGTCAATTTCTCATCGGGCAGCCATTCTCGGCGCCGTCGCCAAGGGCACGACCGAGATCCACGGATTCCTGGAAGGCGAGGATTGCCTCGCCACGCTGGCCGCGCTCGCCGCCTTGGGCGTCGTCATCGAGCGTCCGGGTCCCGGCAGGGTGCGCGTCCATGGCGTCGGGCTGGGCGGCCTCAGGGCGTCGCCAGCGCCCCTCGACCTCGGCAATTCGGGCACTTCGATGCGGCTCCTGACCGGACTGCTCGCGGGCCAGGGTTTCGACTCGACCCTGATTGGGGATGCATCGCTCATGTCGCGGCCCATGGAGCGCGTCGCCGCGCCCCTGCGGCGCATGGGAGCGGACGTGAGCACCAACGAGGGCCGGCCACCAGTCACTATCCGCGGTGGTCGCGCGCTGCATGGCGAGGTGCACCGCCTCGAGGTCCCGAGCGCACAGGTCAAGTCGGCGCTGCTGCTCGCAGGCATTCAGGCCGAGGGGCGCACGCTCGTGCGGGAACCCGGGACATCACGCGACCATACCGAGCGCATGCTCGGCGCGTTCGGCGTGCAGTTATCGCGGGATGACGGCGCGGTGGCCGTTGAGGGGCGTGCCCGGCTCGAGGCGGCACCCGTCGACGTTCCCGGGGACTTTTCCTCGGCCGCGTTCTTCATCGTTGCAGCGTTGATCTCCGGTCGCGAACCGCTCCGCATCCGCAACGTCGGCGTCAACCCGACGCGTACCGCCCTGATCGACATCCTGCGGATGATGGGCGCAGACATCCGTTTGCACCTGCTCGCGGAGATCGCCGGCGAACCGCGGGCAGACATCGAAGTGATTCCCGGCGCACTGCGCGGCATCGTGGTTCCGGAGGCGCTCGTGCCGGTCGCCATGGACGAGTTGCCCGTGCTGTTCGCCGCGGCTTCCGTCGCCGAGGGGGAAACGGTCGTGACCGGAGCGGGGGAGTTGAGAGTCAAGGAAAGCGATCGGCTGACGGCAATGGCGCAGGGCCTCGCGGCTCTCGGTGTCGGGGTGGAGAACCGGCCGGATGGCCTGCGGATCCACGGGGGAGCGGTCGGCGGCGGCGAGGTGGATTGTCGTGGCGACCACCGGATCGCAATGGCCTTCGCAGTGCTGGGCGCTCGTGCGCGGGCACCGGTCGTGATCGACGACGTGCAGAATGTGGCCACCTCGTTTCCCGGGTTCGCGGCACTCGCGCGCTCGGCCGGACTTCGGTTCGAGGAAGACGCGTGAGCCAGTTGCCGGTCATTGCCATCGACGGTCCAAGCGGTTCCGGCAAGGGCACCATCGCCCGACGCGTGGCGCGGCATCTCGGCTGGCACCTGCTGGACAGCGGCGCGCTGTACCGGCTCGTAGCGCTTGCCGGCCGACGTGCCGGGCTCGCACCGGACGATGTTGCTGGTCATGCCCGGCAGGCTGCTCAGCTCGATGTCCATTTCGACATGGATCCCGACGGCGAGGAACAGGTGCTTCTGGGCGGCGTGGACGTGACGCGCGAGCTTCGCGCCGAGGCGACCGGCGAAGCGGCCTCCCGGGTCGCCGCCTGGCAGGACGTGCGATCGGCGCTGCTGGGGCGCCAGCGCGCTTTTGCACGGCACCCGGGCCTGGTGGCCGATGGGCGCGACATGGGATCGGTCGTTTTTCGCGATGCAGATCTCAAGATCTTCCTCACTGCGAGCCCTGAGGAAAGGGCCCAGAGACGCTATAAGCAGTTGAAAGGAAAGGGGTTGAGTGGTAGCCTTGCCGGCCTTTCCGCGGAGATCGCCGAGCGGGACAGGCGGGATACCACGCGTGCCGTAGCACCGCTGGTCGCGGTTCCGGAGGCGGTCATCGTGGATTCGACAGCGTTGACCATCGAAGAGGTCGTCGGGCGGGTTATCGAACTCGCGCGCGAGCGGTTTCCCGAGGCGGCGCGCGGGCGTTGAGCAGCCGGCAGAAGCCGGCAAGGACGGCAGGGCAGGATGCCCAGCCGCGTTGAGCAGGACCCGGACCGGCAGGACGCCGTACGGCAGCTATAACCCAGTGGGCCCTGAGGCCCGGATGACCCAATGACCGAATCTTTCCAGCAACTTTTCGAGCAGAGCCTTGCGAGCCAGCAGATCAGGCCTGGCCAGATCCTGACCGGCATCGTCGTTGACATGAATGCAGACGTCGTGATCGTCAGCGTCGGTCTCAAGTCCGAGGCCGTCATCCCCGCGGAACAGTTCCGCAACGAAAACGGAGAGTTGGAGGTCACCATCGGCCAGGAGGTCGAGGTGGCGCTGGACGCCGTCGAGGACGGCTCCGGCGAGACGCGCCTGTCGCGCGAGAAGGCGAAACGCGCCCGCACCTGGACCCGCCTCGAAGAGGCCTTCACCAAGGGTGAGATCGTCAAGGGCGTCATCAACGGCCGCGTCAAGGGCGGATTCACGGTCGAGCTCGACAACGTCCGCGCCTTCCTGCCCGGATCGCTCGTCGACGTTCGCCCGGTGCGCGACCCAAGCTACCTCGAAGGCAAGGAACTCGAGTTCAAGGTCATCAAGCTCGACCAGCGGCGCAACAACGTCGTCGTGTCGCGTCGCGCGGTCGTCGAGCAGGAATACAGCGCAGAGCGCTCGCAGCTGCTCGACAACCTGAAGGAAGGCGACGTCGTCAAGGGCGCAGTCAAGAACCTGACGGACTACGGCGCGTTCGTGGACCTCGGCGGCATCGACGGCCTGCTGCACATCACCGACATGGCCTGGAAGCGGGTCAAGCACCCGTCCGAGATCGTGAAGGTCGGCGACGAGATTGACGTCCGCATCCTGAAGTTCGACCGCGAGCGCCAGCGCGTCTCGCTCGGCATCAAGCAGCTCGGCGCGGATCCGTGGCAGAACATTGCCCGTCGTTACCCGCCAAACACGCGGCTGTTCGGCAAGATCACCAACATCGCTGACTACGGCTGCTTCGTGGAGATCGAGGAAGGGGTGGAGGGCCTGGTCCACGTCTCCGAGATGGACTGGACCAACAAGAACGTGAACCCGGCGAAGGTCGTGCACGTCGGCGAAGAAGTCGAAGTGATGGTCCTCGACATCGACGAGGAGCGCCGCCGCATTTCGCTCGGCCTCAAGCAGTGCAAGGCGAACCCGTGGCGCGAGTTCTCGGACAGCTTTGCCCGGGGCGACCGCGTCAGCGGCCAGATAAAGTCGATCACGGACTTCGGCATCTTCATCGGCCTCTCCGGTGGCATCGACGGCCTCGTGCACCTCTCCGACATCTCCTGGGAGCGCCCGGGCGAGGAGGCCGTGCGGGATTACCAGAAAGGCCAGACCGTCGAAGCCATGGTTCTTGCCATCGATCCCGAACGTGAGCGCATCTCGCTCGGCATCAAGCAGATGGCCAAGGACCCGATTTCGGCGTACCTCGCCGATCATCCGAAGGGCAGCATCGTCAAGGGCGTCGTCAAGGATGTCGATGCACGTGGCGCGATCGTCGATCTGGGCGACGGCATCGAGGGGAGCCTGCGCGCGTCCGAGCTGGCGCGCGATCGCGTCGAAGACGCCCGTACGGTGCTCAAGGTCGGCGACGAGGTCGAGGCCCGCTTCACGGGCGTGGACCGCAAGAGTCGCGCGATCGTGCTGTCGATCAGGGCGATCGAGGCCGAGGAAGAGGCCGAGGCCGTGCAGCAGTACCGCGGCACCGACTCGGCGACCGGCACTTCGCTCGGCGACCTGCTGAAGGAGCAGATCTCCGGTCAGTAAACCGGTCCGGGGCGCCGCCGGGGATGGGCGGCGCTTCGCGTTTGAGGGACGGGAGTCATGACAAAATCAGAATTGATCGAGATCATCTCCGCCAAGCAGAAGCACCTACCCGCCAAGGACATCGAGCTCGCCGTCAAGCAGATGCTCGAGATCATGAGCGACGCGCTGGCTGGTGGTGAGCGCATCGAGATCCGCGGCTTCGGCAGCTTCTCGCTGCATTTCCGTCCGCCGCGCCAGGGCCGCAATCCGAAGACCGGCGAGGCCGTGGCACTGGCCGGCAAGTACGTACCGCATTTCAAGCCGGGCAAGGACCTGCGCGAGCGCGTCAATGCGGGGCAGTCGCACCCGATCCGCGACTAGGCGGCGGGGTCCATGAATCCGGAGTCGATCTGGATCCTGCTCGGCGTCCTGTTCCTCGGCGGGGCCATCGGCTTTTACACGTCGCGCAAGCCGCGGCCGAGCGCAATCGGCGAGGAGCGGCTGCGCGGCAACTATCTCGCCGGCGTGAACTTCCTCGTCAACGAGCAGCCCGATCGTGCGCTGGAAGCCTTCCTGCGCGCAGCGGAGCTTGACGACGACACGGTCGAGACCCATTTCGCGCTGGGGAGCCTCTACAGGCGCCGGGGCGAGGTGGACCGCGCCATCAAGATCCACCAGAACATCGCGACCCGCGAATCGCTGGAACCGGCGCAGCGCGAGCAGGCCGGTTTTGCGCTTGCGCAGGACTACCTCAAGGCGGGCCTTCTCGACCGCGCGGAGAAGATCCTGGAACCGCTTGCCGCCTCGGGCGCCCATCGCATGGCTGCGATGCGAAAGTTGATGCGGATCTACGAACAGGAACACGAGTGGGTCCGCGCGATCGCGGTGTTCCGCGAGCTGCAGAAGGCCGGGCGCGCGCCGCAGGAGAGCGCGATCGCGCACTACTACTGCGAACTGGCCGAGGCGGCGCGCACACGCGGCGCCCTCGACGAGGCCCGGGACCACCTGAGGGCCGCACGCAAGGAAGTCCGCCGCTTTCCGCGCGGTGCGCTGGTGCGCACCGACATCGCGATCGAGCAGGGCGACCACGCGCTGGCAGAGCGCCTGCTCGGCGCCGTGCTGACGCATGATGCGGCGCTCGCTATCGAGGTTGTCCCGCGGCTCGTGCGGCTGGCGCGCGCCGCCGGCGAGGGAGGCGACGAGGTGGTTGCGCGCGTGGTCACGGGCCGGCCAGACGCCGTGAACGAACTCGCGATCGCCTCGATCATGGCGGATGCCCTCGAGTTCGCGCCGCTGGAAGAGCGCGTGCGGGACTGCCTTGCGCAGGACGACGCGATCGCAGGGCTGGTGCGTGCGATCGGCCGTGATCCGGCGGTACTCGATTCGGGCGCGGTCGCCGATATCGCGGCCGTGCTTCGCCGACTCGCCGGACGCACGCCTCGCTACCGCTGTGCCAACTGCGGATTCTCGAGCATCGACCATTTCTGGCAATGCCCTGGCTGCAAGGCATGGGACAGCCAGCGGCCGCTGCTGCGATTCGACCTCGTGGCGGGGCTGGAGAGTGCGAAGAAGCAGTAGATTTGACGCGGAGGGGACAGTCCCCGGTGCCATTCTCGGCGAATGCGGTTGATTGTCGTGCGGCGCGGCATGAGTGTGCGCGTCTAGTCTTCCTCCCGGGCGCGGCGATGGTCGCCGCGCGCGAGAAAAGGAGTGAAGCCATGTTGATCAAGGGACTGAGTGCGGCCCTGCTGGCCGCGACGCTGCTCGCGCCGATTGCCATCGCCGGGTCCGTGGACGTGAATACCGCGGACGCAAAGACACTGGCGCGGGAACTCGATGGCGTCGGCAAGGCGAAGGCAGAGGCGATCGTCAGTTATCGCGACAAGAACGGCCCGTTCAAGAGCGCCGATGACCTGGCGAAGGTGAAGGGAATCGGCAAGAAGCTGATCGAGCAGAACAAGCCGAACCTCAAGTTCGAGTCGGGCAAGGCCGGCAGCTGAAGTCTGGGCCCGCGGCGCGGGCCGGCTCACGGCGGCTCCGGTATCATGGGCAGACCAGGATCCGGGAACCGCAGGAGTGCACGTGAGCCGACCCGCACCGATCCGCTTCGCCGTGTTTCCCGTCGCGGGACGTGGCACGCGCTTCCTGCCCGCCACGAAGGCGAGCCCCAAGGAAATGCTGCCTGTCGTGGACAAGCCGCTGATCCAGTACGCGGTGGAGGAGGCGCTTGCCGCGGGGGCGCGACTGCTGGTCTTCATCACGGGTAGCTCAAAACGCGCGATCGAGGATCACTTCGACACCGATGCCGAACTCGAGTCGGCGCTCGCGGCGCAGGGCAAGAATGACCTGTTGGACACCCTGCGCGGCATCCTGCCCGCCGACGCCACCTGCATCTACATCCGACAGCCGGCCCCGCTCGGCCTGGGCCACGCCGTGCTCTGCGCACACGCCGTGGTCGGGAACGAACCATTCTTCGTGCACCTTGCGGACGACCTGATAGACGCCAGGGAACCGGTGCTCGCGCAGATGCGCGACCGCTATGCGATGTCAGGCGGCAGCGTGATCGGGGTCCAGCAGGTTCCGCGCAGCCAGACCGGCAGCTACGGCATCGTTGCGACCGAGGATCCGGTTGGCGAGTTTTCCCGTATCCGGCGGATGGTGGAGAAGCCGAAGCCCGCGGAGGCGCCTTCCGACCTCGCCGTGGTCGGGCGTTACCTGCTCTCCGGCTCGATTTTCGGGCGACTGCAGAAGGTGGGCCGCGGCGCCGGCGGCGAGATCCAGCTCACCGATGGCATCGCCGCGCTGCTGGACGACGAGCCCGTGTACGCCTACCGCTTCAAGGGCAAGCGCTACGACTGCGGCAGCAAGCTCGGTTACCTGGAGGCGACCGTGGAGTACGGACTGCGCCACCCTGAACTCGGCGGCAAGTTTGCCGAGTACATTGACGCTCTGGCAGCCGCCCGCAAGGCCGGCGGCTGATTCGTGGTCAATTGAGCAGGCGGGATTCGCCAATGTGCAGGTGCACGGGCGGCTGCTGCACGGGCTCCGAGATCGCCCGGCTCCATCGCCGCGTATAGACCTGCAGCCTCACCTGGTCGGCGTTTTCGCCGCGCATGCCCTCGAGGCGCACACCGGCCACCGCCCGTTGCGTGACGCGCCACTCGATGGTCGCCGCAAGCCGCAGGCCCAGGCCGTCACGGGAGTCGCTCGGGTAACGCGGATCGCCGCTCGCCGCCTGCAGCGCGGGATCATCCGGAAAGTAGTCGCTGGCGGACTCGCGCACTTCCTGCCACTCGACGCCACCTTCGACGAAAAAGCTGCGATCGCCGCGGCGGGCTTGCAGCTCGAAAATCGGTCCGACCGCCAGGAACCTGTTCGGGCTGAAGTAACCGCCGTGCCCTACGGTGAAGTGCGACCGGTTGGCGGAAAAGCCGGCGGCCTCCACCGCGCCACCGAGCTTCGCGACCCAGCCGGTGCCCGAGGCAGCCCGCTGCAGAAAACCCGCGTCGGCACGCCATTCGGTGTTGCTGTCGACCCGATGTCCATCGAGATCGGCGCCCGCGATCAGCCCGTAGAGCTCGAAATCGTCGTCACCCAGGCGACTTCCGATGTAGGCGCGATTGCGTACGACACCGCCCCAGGTCTGGCCTCCGACCGGATCATGGGTTCCGGCATAGGATAGGTATGAATCCTCCACCGCTTTGCGTTCCAGCCCGTAGGTCCAGGTTGTCTGCTCGGACACGGTCCGGAAGTGCAGTGCGCCCAGAATATTGCTGACGTTGAAGGCGGTCGGCGTCGTTCCGAACTCGAGCGCAATGCCATTGCGCGGTTTCCACTGCAACAACGCCCCGACTCCCTTGTCCGACTGCGAATCTGCAATCGTAGGCAGGGCGACGGAAGTCCCGAACGGCTCACCGACCGGCACGTCGTCGGACTGCGGGTAAGCCGCCTCGCCGAGCACACGGACGCGGCCCCAGCGCGCATGATTGGACTCCCAGGCGACCTGCACGCGCGGCAACTCGAGCCGGTCGTGATCCGTCTGGCCATTGCGCCATCGCCAGTCGAGTGCCGCCTCGGTATGAGGCACCCAGTCGCGCTCGATCGCCTGCAGGGTTGCGTCCGCCGCCAGCCTTCCCGGCGCCAGGTCACGCGCCACGACATAGGCGTCGTAGGGCCGGTTTAGGGCGAGCAGGGTGTCGGTGAGCTGGCTCGCGGCGCCGGGGGCTGTCGGATCCACTGCCAGCAGTTCGCGCAGTGCCCGCTCACGTGCGGGCTGATCACCGCGAAGCTGCGCGAGATCCGCCCGCGCCTGCAGGGTGGCAGGGTGATTCGGCCGCAGTTCGTCCAAGACCGAATAGGCGCGACCCGCGGCGTTTTCGTCGCGCAGGTCCCGCGCCGTGGCGAACTCCCGCAGTTCGACCTCGAAGCGGGCATCGCGCTCGAGTTCCGCGAGCGACCGGTCCTGGCGCACGGTGGTGCGGGCGACCGTGAAATGGACGAGCGCTTGACGCGAGTTGCCACGACGGACCGCGAGGATTGCGAGGCCGGCCTGCGCCTTGGAGTAGCTCGCCGTGTCAGCCGGGACTTCGCTGAAATACATCGCAGCAAGGGGTTCGATGCCGAGATCGAGGCAAAGGTAGCCAAGCGAGGTCCCGAGCCGCGCACGGTCTTCCTCCGGGAGTGCCTTGAGCGCGACTGGATTCTGCAGGCCAGGCATTGCGCGCCGGGCCGCATCGGCGTCAACCGCCGCAAGTGCTCGAATCCAGGCAAAGCGGGCCCAGGGATCGGAGGGGTCGAGCAATTGCGCACGCTCGGCGGCCGCGAGCGAGCCAGGGAAGTCTCCCTGGGCAAAGAGCGCCTCAGCCTCGGCACGCCAGCCCGCTGCGTCCTGCGGGGCCTCCGCCGACGCAGCAAGCACGATTGTCGCGATCAGCGCGACCGTCAAGCCCATGCGGCGATCCCCTTGTCCTGCCGCCCGTCCGCCATCATAGCGGCTTTCCAGGTAACCCTACACCAGAGCTAGTTGATGAAGAGTTTAGCTTTAGTGATTGATCGGCCGGGTTAAAACCCCTAGCGTCCGGCCGTGCCCACGAGCCTCATCTACGCCATTGTCGTGCTTATCTGGGGCTCGACGTGGTACGTCATCAAGTTCCAGCTCGGTCTGGTAGCGCCAGAGGTCTCGCTGGTCTACCGGTTCGGCCTGGCGGCAGCCTGTGTTTTCCTGTACGCGCGCATGACAGGAAGCCCGCTCGCGCTGTCCTGGCGTGACCATCGATTCGTGGCGCTGCAGGGCTTGACGCTTTTCTGCCTGAACTACTGGATGACCTATCTCTCGACCCAGTACCTGACCAGCGGCCTGGTCGCGGTGCTGTTCACGGCGATCATCTTCTTCAACATCGTCAATGGACGGGTGATCCTCGGTACGCCGATCGAGGCTCGCGTGCTGGTTGCCGCGGGTACCGGCATCCTCGGCGTTGCGCTGCTCTTCCTGCCGGAATTGCAGGCCGCGTTGCACGAGCCGAGCATCGCCCACGGCGCGGCGCTCGCACTCGCGGCGACCTACCTTGCTTCGCTGGGCAACATGGCCGCTTCGCGCAACACGCAGGCCAGCCTGCCGGTCGTCACGGTCAATGCTTACGGCATGGCGTACGGGGCCGCCGGGCTGGCAGTCATCGCCGCGATCCGCGGCACGCCCATCGCCTTCGATCCGCGCTGGCCGTACGTGCTGTCGCTTCTTTACCTTTCACTGGCAGGAACGTCGCTCGCGTTCGGGCTCTACCTGGTGTTGATCAAGCGAATTGGCACGTCACGCGCGGCCTACACGAGCGTGCTGTTCCCGGTCGTCGCGCTGCTCGTGTCGACCCTGTTCGAGAGCTATCGCTGGAGCTTGCCCGCGATCATCGGCCTGGCCGTGCTGGTCGCCGGTAACGCGCTTGCGCTCAGTCGCGCGCGAGCGGCGCCGCGTGCGGCGGGTAAGGATTGAAAGATGGCTCCCCGAGTTGGGCTCGAACCAACGACACACGGATTAACAGTCCGTTGCTCTACCAACTGAGCTATCGGGGAAGCGGCTTTTCAGGGCGCGCGATTGTCGGCCAAGCTCGCGCGCAAGTCAACCAAACCACGGGGAATTTGCCGTGATTCCGCGCTCAGGCGCGCCGCTTGCCCGCAGCGCCGGCAAGCGCCTTCTGCATGCGCCCGAGTGCATCCCTGAGCGTCGCGTCGGCGGCAGCGAAGGAAAGCCGCATGTGGCCCGGCGCGCCGAACGCTGAGCCCGGCACGACGGCGACCCCGGCCTCATTGATCAGGAACTCCGCGAAAGCATTGTCGTCGGGCGCGCCGACGTCCTTCATGGCGTGCTCGACGTTCGCGAATGCGTAGAAAGTTCCCCAGCCGGGAATGCAGCGCACGCCTGGTAGCGCGTTGAGTCCCGCAACGACCAGGTCGTGTCGTACCTTGAAAGCGCGGTTCATTTCCGTGATGCAATCCTGGGACGAGTTGAGTGCGACGGTTGCGGCACGCTGCGAGATAGACGAGGCATTCGACGTGCTCTGGCCCTGGATCGTCCCCATGGCGGCGACGATTTCGGCCGGGCCGCCGCAGTAACCGATGCGCCAACCGGTCATCGCGTAGCTCTTGGAACAGCCGTTGATCGTCACGGTGCGGTCGTAGAGTCGGGGATTCGCCGTCACGAAACTGGTGAACGGCTCCGGGCCCCACCAGATGTGCTCGTACATGTCGTCGGTACCGATGACCACCTGGGGATGACGTTCCAGCACGGCCCCGAACGCCTCCAGCTCCGCCTTCGAGTACGCAGCGCCGGTGGGATTGCTCGGGCTGTTGAGGATGAACAGCCGCGTGCGCGGCGTGATCGCGGCCTCGAGTTCTGCGGCCGTGATCTTGAAACCCTTGTCGATACCCGCCGGGATGAAGACCGGCGTGCCGTCCGCGACCAGGACCATGTCCGGGTAGGACACCCAGTAGGGCGCCGGGATGATGGCCTCGTCGCCCGGGTCGAGCAGGGCGCAGCACAGGTTGAAGACCGTCTGCTTGGCGCCGCTCGACACCAGGATCTGCGAGCGGTTGTATTCCAGGCCATTGTCCCTGCGGAACTTGGCGATGATGGCGTCCTTGAGCTCGTTCGTGCCCTCGACGGCGGTATAGCGCGTGAGGCCGCCGCGGATCGCCGCGACGCCGGCGTCGGCGATGTGCACCGGCGTGTCGAAGTCCGGTTCGCCAGCGCCGAGACCGATGATGTCCTTTCCCTCCGCCTTGAGGCGCGCGGCGCGCGCGGTCACGGCGAGCGTGGGTGAGGGCTTGATGCGCTGGACGCGCCTGGCAAGTCGAATGGGCACGGGGAGTACCGAATGTCCTGGAACCCGGCTAAGGTAAGGGAAGCGATTTTGCGTTGCAATTCGAGTCTTGCGTGAGCGAAGCGAAGCCCTTTGAACTGCAGGCGGACTACGCGCCGGCCGGCGACCAGCCTGCCGCGATCGCCGCCATGATCGACGGCATCTCGTCGGGGCTCGCGCACCAGACGCTGCTGGGGGTGACTGGCAGTGGCAAGACATTCTCCGTCGCCAGTGTGATCCAGGCCGTGCAGAGGCCGACGCTCGTACTTGCCCACAACAAGACCCTGGCGGCGCAGCTCTATGGCGAGTTCAAGGCCTACTTTCCGCGCAACTCGGTCGAGTACTTCGTCTCGTACTATGACTACTACCAGCCGGAAGCGTACGTCCCGTCCTCGGACACCTACATCGAGAAGGACGCCTCGATCAACGAGCACATCGAGCAGATGCGCCTGTCCGCCACCAAGGCGCTGCTCCAGCGACCGGATTCGATCATCGTCGCGACGGTCTCGGCCATCTACGGGCTCGGCGACCCGGAGGCCTACCTCAAGATGGTGCTGCACCTGGTTCGCGGGGATCGCATGGACCAGCGCCAGTTGCTGCGGCGCCTGGCCGACATGCAGTACACGCGCAACGAGCTGGACCTGCGCCAGGGCACGTTCCGCGTGCGCGGCGACGTGGTCGACATATTTCCGGCGGATTCGGAGCGCGAGGCCGTGCGTGTCCAGTTCTTCGACGAGGAGATCGAGACGCTGGCGTTCTTCGATCCGCTGACGGGCGAGGTGCTACGCAAGGTTCCCCGGCTCACCGTTTTCCCGTCGACGCACTACGTGACGCCTCGCGAGCGGCTGCTGCGCGCGGTCGACGAGATCAAGGTGGAACTGCGCGGGAGGCTCGCTGACCTGCGTGCTGCGGGCAAGCTGCTGGAGGCACAGCGGCTCGAGCAGCGCACGCTCTTCGACCTGGAGATGATCGCCGAGCTCGGCTACTGCGCGGGCATCGAGAATTACTCGCGCTACCTTTCCGGACGCGAGGCCGGAGAGCCGCCGCCCTGCCTGTTCGACTACCTGCCGCGAAACTCACTGCTCGTGATCGACGAGAGTCACGTAACCCTGCCCCAGCTGCAGGCCATGTACCGCGGCGACCGCTCGCGCAAGGAGACGCTGGTCGAGTACGGCTTCCGCCTGCCGTCCGCGCTCGACAACCGGCCCCTGCGCTTCGACGAGTTCGAGAGCATACAGCCGCAGACGATCTACGTTTCCGCGACGCCTGCCGAGCGCGAGCTCGCGAAGTCCGGCCAGGTCGTCGAGCAGGTCGTGCGGCCGACCGGCCTCGTGGACCCGTCGGTCGAGGTCCGCCCAGTAGCGACCCAGGTAGACGACCTGCTGTCGGAGATCCACCTGCGCGTCGCGCGTCGGGAACGCGTGCTGGTGACTACGTTGACCAAGCGCATGGCGGAGGACCTCACCGAGTACCTCGGCGAGCACGGCGTCAAGGTGCGCTACCTGCACTCGGATATCGAGACGATCGAGCGCGTCGAGATCATCCGCGACCTCAGGCTGGCGAAGTTCGACGTGCTGGTCGGCATCAACCTGCTCCGCGAGGGTCTCGACCTGCCCGAGGTCTCCCTGGTCGCCATCCTCGATGCGGACAAGGAAGGCTTCCTGCGGTCCGAGGGCTCGCTCATCCAGACCGTCGGCCGCGCGGCCCGCAATGAGCACGGTACCGCCATCCTCTACGGGGACAGGATTACGGGCTCGATGCAACGTGCGATGGCGGAAATGGACCGCCGCCGCAAGAAGCAGCTCGAGTACAACGCCGAGCACGGCATCGTGCCGAAGTCGATCCGCAAGGCGATCAAGGACATCATGGAAGGCGCGCGCACGGGGGCCCCAGGCGAGGCGTCACGCCGCCGCGCGGTGCGGTTGACGCCGGAGCAGGCCATGCAGCAGATACGCAAGCTCGAGTCGGAGATGTTCCGACTGGCGCGCAACCTCGAGTTCGAGAAGGCGGCGCAGCTCCGCGACGAGATCGCCGACATCCGGTCGAGCGTCCTCGGCGCGGACGCGGACCGGCAGGCGGGATAGATGCAGACGAAGGGGAGACCGTCGATGCGAACTGGCTGCGTTGCGAGCCTCCTGCTCGGTACCGTACTCGCGTTTCAGGCCAGCGCCGCCCAGCCGGTGTTGGTCCTGCAGTCTGACTTTGGCCTGCTCGACGGCGCCGTCGCCTCCATGAAGGGCGTCGCGGTCGGGGTTTCGCCCGACATTCACATCTACGACCTGACGCACCACATCGAGCCGTTCAACATCTGGCAGGGTGCGCTGCGTCTGGTGCAGACCGCGGAATACTGGCCGGCTGGTACCGTGTTCGTCTCGGTCGTCGATCCAGGAGTTGGCACGGACCGCAAGTCCATCGTGTTGCGCACAAAGTCCGGCCATTACTTCGTCACGCCCGACAACGGCACGCTCACGTTTGTCGCGCCGCGGCTTGGCATCGACGCCGTTCGCGAGATCGACGAGGCGGTCAACCGACGCAAGAACTCGGAGAAATCGTTCACCTTTCACGGACGCGACGTCTACGCCTACACGGCGGCTCGCCTCGCCGCGGGCGTCATCACCTTCGAGCAGGTCGGGCGCGAGTTGCCGGCTGAAGTGGTCAAGATCCCGCACCAGGCCGCGCGCTTCGAGGACGGAGTCGTGTACGGAAACATCCAGACCGACGACGGCAACTACGGCAACATCTGGACCAATGTCGACCGGGCGACCTTTGACCGGCTGCAGGTCCGGCGTGGCGAACCGGTCCAGGTCAGGATCCTCGAGGGCGACCGGGAAGTCCTGAAACTTGCCGTCCCTTATGCCGCGACGTTCGGTGAAGTCGCCGTGGGCGAACCCCTGCTGTACCTGAACAGCCTGGAGAGCGTGTCGCTCGCAATCAACCAGAAGAGCTTCGCCCGTGAGTACGGCGTCGGTTCCGGTCCCGGGTGGAGCATCCAAATTCGGCGTTGACCAGCCGTTTCGCGCCCCCCTACACTCGATTCACGTCGTGTCGGCGCGGGAGTCAATGTCATGCGGATGGATCTACGGGTTGCGGTTAGGGCAGTGCTCGGTGCGGGGGTCGCGGGCGCGGCGATGGCCGCGTCTCCGGCGGCATTGGCGCAGGACAATCGTCCTGAGCTCGAGGAGATCGTCGTCGTCGGCACGCGCACCGCCGGCCACAGCGTCTATGAAAGCCTGGCGCCGATCGACCTCATCACGCCCGAGGCGATCCGCCAGTCAGCGGCCATACCGGGCGAGATCGGCGCTGCGATCCAGTCGCTGGTGCCGTCGTTCAACCTTCCACGCCAGTCGAACTCGAACTTTGCGGACGTGGTTCGCCCGGCGCAGCTCAGGAACCTGAGCCCGGACCAGGTGCTGGTGCTGGTGAACGGCAAGCGGCGCCATTCGACTTCGACGTTGACGACCGAGTCCAAGCTTGGCAAGGGCACGAGCCCGGTCGACTTCAACAGCATTCCCGTCGGCGCGATCAAGCGTATCGAGGTATTGCGCGACGGCGCAGGCGCGCAGTACGGCTCGGATGCCATCGCTGGCGTGATCAATGTCGTCCTCAAGGATGCTGACAAGGGCGGCGAAGCGACCGCGAGCTGGGGCCAGAACCGCACCGACTTTGCGCCGACCGGGCGCAGCGTCAACGACGGCGACACGCTGTTCGCGTCGCTGAACGGCGGCCTTGGTGTCGGCGGCGGCTTCCTCAACCTGACTGCCGAGTATCGCGATCGGGACTCCACCCTGCGTTCGGGCCCGGACCAGATACCGTTCTTCGAGAACCAGACGCCACCCAACCTCGCGCTTGCCGGCACGCAGACGCACAAGGCGGGCGACGGGACCATGGAAGACCTGTCGTTCATGTTCAACTCCGCCGTCCCGCTGGGCGAGGACTTCGAGTTCTACTCGTTCGGCGGCTATTCGCAGCGCGATGGCGAGGGTGCGAATTTCTTCCGCTACCCGGACTCGTTCGCAAACGTGCCGACCATCTTCCCCGACGGCTACATCCCCGTGCTCGAGGCCGACAACGTGGACATGTCGCTTGCCGCGGGCTGGCGCGGCTCGATTGCTTCG
>Ga0209254_10001375_pt1 | contig 21677 bp, 18 predicted proteins | sample FrelakmetDIP11DI_FD_187148 | JGI IMG/M metagenome (GOLD analysis project Ga0209254, IMG submission 187148) | Freshwater lake sediment microbial communities from the University of Notre Dame, USA, for methane emissions studies - DIP11 DI (SPAdes)... | ecosystem: Environmental > Aquatic >...
GGCCGGCTCCCACATCTTGCGGAGGTCGGCAATCGTCATCGCATTGCCCTTGACCCAGTTGTTCTTCGGGTTGATGACGACCGTCAGCGCGTCGAACGCCACCGGCAGCTCGATGTACTTGATGCCGTTCTTGCGGCAGACCTCCATCTCCTCGGCCGAGATCGGACGGGAGGCGTTCGACATGTCCGTCTCGCCGCGGCAGAACTTCTTGAAGCCGCCGCCGGTGCCCGACATGCCGACGGTCACGCGCACCTTGCCGCGCTTGGAGATCTGGAACTCCTCGGCGAAGGCCTCGGAGATCGGGAACACGGTGCTCGAGCCGTCGATCTTGATCGCCGCCTGGGCCTGGGCGCCCTGCGGCAATGCGACGGTCGCGACGCCGACGAACAGCGTCGGAACCAGCAATTTCTGCCACAACTTCATGGAGTTAACCCTCTACAGGTGGACGTGGGGGTAAAGGTCGTAACCTGATGGCCGCAGAGTCTGCCGATCGCGTGTGACAGGCATGTTACACGCCTCCGATCCCTTGCCCCCCGCGCCCCGCTCCGCTATACACGCCGGGCCATTCTGCTCCGCCCGACCGCGCCATCCCGCCTATCCCACCGGCGTTACAGCTTCATGTCACCGACGCTCGCCCTGACCGCCGAACTGCTGCGCCGCCCCTCCATCAGCCCGGAGGACCATGGCTGCCTCGACGTGATCGGCGCCCGGCTCGAGGCGCTCGGCTTCCGCAACGAGCGGCTGCCGTACCCGCCCGTGGACAACCTGTGGGCCCGGCGGGGCGAGGCATGTCCCCTGCTCTGCTTCGCCGGCCACACGGACGTGGTGCCCACGGGTCCCCGCGAGGACTGGCATACCGATCCCTTCGAACCGGTCGTGCGGGACGGGATCCTGTACGGCCGCGGCGCCGCGGACATGAAGAGCGGACTCGCCGCCATGGTCACGGCGACCGAGCGCTTCATCGCGCGCCACCCCCGGCACCGCGGCACCCTCGCCTTCCTGTTCACCAGCGACGAGGAAGGCCCCTCCGTGGATGGCACGCGGCGGGTCATGCAGGTGCTCGAGGCGCGCGCCGAGAAGATCGACTGGTGCGTGGTGGGCGAGCCCACCAGCCACGAGGCCCTCGGCGACACGATCAAGATCGGCCGGCGGGGATCGCTCTCGGGCCGTCTCACGGTGCACGGAGCGCAGGGCCACATCGCCTACCCGCACCTCGCGCACAATCCCGTGCACAGCTTCGCGCCCGCCCTCGCCGAGCTCGTCGCCAGGCGCTGGGACGAGGGCAACGCGGTCTTCCAGCCCACCACCTTCCAGGTCTCGAACATCGGCGCCGGCACCGGCGCGCCGAACGTCATCCCGGGCGAGCTCAAGGTGCGCTTCAACCTGCGCTTCTCCACCGAGCAGACCGTGGAGTCGCTGCAGAAGGCGGTCCTCGAGGTCCTCGACCGGCACAGCGTGTGCTACACGCTCGAGTGGTTCGTCTCGGGCCTGCCCTTCCTGACGCGGCCCGGGCTGCTCACCGAGACGGTCGCCGCCGCGGTGCGCGAGGTCACCGGCCGGACCCCGGAGTTCTCCACGACCGGCGGCACCTCGGACGGCCGCTTCATCGCGCCGACCGGCGCCCAGGTCGTCGAGATCGGCGTCGGCAATACCACCATCCACAAGGTCAACGAGTGCGCCCGGGTCGAGGACATCGACCGGCTCAGCCTGGTGTACGAGCGGGTGATGGAGAAGCTGCTCGCTCCGTGACGCGCCCTCAGAACCGGTAGTTCACGTCGAGCCGCCACCGGTCGTAGTCAAGGCCCTTGCCGATTTCATAGCCCGGCCCGCTGACGGGTGCCACATCCTTGTTGAGACTGTTGATGTAGTACTGCGCGTTCAGGACGACGTTCTTCACCGGCGCGTACCCGAACTGCAGCCCCCAGCCGTCGCCGTCGGTGTTGCCGGCGGCGAAGTCCGAGTCGATCAGCTGGGCGAACATCGCGTCCTTGTCCATGGACTGGTACAGGAATCCGCCTTCCCAGGTACCGGGGTTCGAGGCCTTGCCGAGGTACGCGCCAAGTGCGTACGCGATGTCGTACTCGACGTCCGGCGCGACGTTGCGCGCCCAGTCCGCCCAGACCTGCAACGGCAGGTCGAACAGCTTCGTGTTCAGCTCCGCCGATAGTTCGACCACGTCGTAGTCGTAGCGCAGCACCGGCACCGCCGTGACGCCCGAGCCCTGCGTGATGGTGGTGTTGCCATAGGCGTTGCCGCCGCTCCAGAAGGGGTTGTTGTACTGGCAGGCGCCGCAGTCGTAGTACTGGGCGGCCACCCGGGTCTCGCCGCCGAGCAGCGCGAACTTGAGACCCAGCTGCGCGCCGAGGATGTTCGCGTCCTCGTTGTTGGCCCGCGGGTCGGCGCCATAGCCCTCCTGCAACCACCAGCCGTAGGCGCTGCCGAAGAACATGCCACGCTCGAAGGCGACCGCGCCGCCCTCCGGGTTGATGTCGGAGTCGAAGAAGAGGCTGTTGGCGGGACGCCAGAACAACTGCTTGTGCTTGCCGAGCACCAGCCGGGCGCCGGGCGCGAAGGCCCAGTCGGCGTAGGCCAGGTCGAGGTACACGCCCTTGCCCGAGCCCGTGTTGGTGAAGGTCTGGTTCGTGGACCGCGGATCGCCCTCCCCGCTCGCGAGCCCAAGCACCACCTTCGAGTGGTCCGTGACCTTTGCCTCGGCGCTGAAGCGCGCCCGGAAGCGCATGCGGTTGCGGTCCGCCGCATCCTCGACCTCGGCGGTCGGCCCGCTGCCGGCGACCCGCTCCGTCCGCGTGTTGTCGCTGCGCACGCGCAGGTCGCCCTTGAACCTGATGCGGGCGGCCCAGTCGACGCCCTTGACCTTGTCGATCTCGGCGGCGGCGACCGCGCCTTCCTCGCGCAGTTCCCGGGTCTGCGACTTCAGGTAATCGACCTCCGCTTCGCGGCGGTCCATCTCCACCCGGAGTTCCTCGTTCTGGCTCCGGAGGGCCGAGTTGGCCGTCACGAGGCCGTCGAGGCGCGCGGCGAGCGCGTCGATCTGCGCCTGCATCTGCGCCTGGGCTGCCTGCAGCTCGGCCTTGCTGGCCGCGCCTCCGGTCGACCGTGCAGACGCCCCGGGTGCGGCCAGCGCCAGGACGGCCGCGGCCGCGATGACAACGACGATGTTGCACACGATGGTCCCCTCGAGGTCCTGATGACCGTGAGGGGACATTATCGGCCGGGTGCCCGCGGAGCGGGCGATCAGGCAGCTACGGCCGCCTGGCGAACCAGTTCACCGCCAGACCCCAGGTGCTCACGCCCACGAGCGCGATCAGCACCCAGGTCGGCATGCTGAGGCCGAGGAACTGCCAGTCGAGCTTGGCGCACTCGCCGGAGCCGCTCAGGACCTTCCCCAGCACCTCGTGCAGGGGCAGCACGTCCATCATGTAGTCGAGGCTCGCGCCGCACTCGGCCACCGCGCCCGGCGGCTGCGCCATGATCCAGATGTGCCGCGCCGCCACCGCGATGCCGGCCAGCGCCGCGAGGTCGATCAGCACCCCGTAGACGCGGGCGCCGCGCACGGCGGGATCGTGCAGGAACGCGAGCAGGAACAGTCCGCCGGCAGAAATCACCGCCACGCGCTGCAGGATGCACAGCGGACAGGGCTCGAGGCCCAGCCCGTACTGCACGAAGAGCGCATAGCCGACCAGCGCCGCGCAGCCGAGCAGGCCGATCAGGTTGCCCTTGCGCCGCGTCAGCCACGCGGGCATCGCTGCGGACGAACTCAAGGGCGGTTACCCGGCCCCGGAACGGGCGGCGCGGGCGGCCGCGAGCGTCCGCTCCACGTCCTCGATGGACAGGTGCCGGATGTCCTTGCCGAGCACCATGTAGATCACGTACTCGCAGATGTTCTTGGCATGGTCGCCGACGCGCTCGAGCGCGCGCGCCACCCACAGCACGTCGAGTGCGCGGCGGATGGTGCGCGGATCCTCCATCATGAACGTGATGCACTGGCGCTGGATGGCCTCGTACTCCTCGTCCACGACCCGGTCGCGCCGCGCGACCACGAGCGCCGCGTCGGCGTCGAGGCGGGCGAACGCGTCGAGGGCGCCGTGGACCATCTCGCCGACCAGCTCGCCCAGGTGCTTGATCTCGCGGTAGCGGTCGGCCGGCCGGTCCATGCTCGCCAGCCGCGTCGCGATGTGGCCCAGCTTCTCGCTCTCGTCGCCGATGCGCTCGAGGTCGGTGATGGTCTTGATGACGGCGACGATCAGGCGCAGGTCGGAAGCCGTCGGGTTGCGGGTGGCGAGGATGCGGCTGCAGTCGTCGTCGATGGCCACTTCCATCGCGTTGACCTTGTAGTCCAGCCGCGCGACCTCCTCGCCGAGGCGGACGTCGCCCGCGTACAGCGCCGTGACGCCGTTCTGCAGCTGCTGCTCGACGAGCCCGCCCATCTGCAGGACGCCCGAGCGGAGACCCTCGAGCTCGGCGTTGTAGCGGCTCAGGATGTGATGGGAAAGATCGGACGTTTCCATGCGCGTCTCCAAGGATGGCGGTCGTATACAGGAGCACCGTGCCCGGATCAAGAAGAAGCCCCCACCCGGCCGGAAGGCCGCCCCCTCCCGCTGCCGGCGGGAGGGGGTCGGGGTGAGGGCTCACAGGGCAGCAACTGCCGCCGCAGCGGATCAGAACCGGTAGTTCAGGTCCAACTGCAGGCGGTCGTAGCTGATGTCATTGCCGATCTCGTACGGATTGCCGGCGGTGAGGCCCCGCACAGGCGCGACGTCGTTGAACCGCTCGTTCATGAAGTACGTGGCCTGGACGTTGAAGTTGCGCACCGGAGCGTACGTGCCGCGGACGACCCAGCCCTTCGAGTCCGTCTGGCCATCGCCGAAGTCCGAGTCCACGAACTGGCCGAAAAGCGAGTTCGCGTCGATGTCCTGGTACCACAGCGCCGCAGCCCAGGTCTTCGGGTTGCTCGCGCGGCCGAGGCTGACGCCCGCGGCATATGCCGTGTCCAGAGTATCGTTGACCCACCGATCCGCGACGCCGGGAGCGGTCGAGCCCTTCTCCGCCGCGAGGTTCTGCGCGTAGTTCGCCCAGACCGCGAACGGCAGGTCGAACAGCGTCATGCCCATTTCGGCGCTCAGCTCGAGGACCTCGAAGTCGTTGCGCAGGATGTTCGTGGTGCTCGTGCCCGGACGGAACGTGGTGTTGCCATTGCCACTGTTGTTGTAGAGGATGGAACTCTGGTACTGGCACGCGCCGCAGTCGTAGTAATGCGCAGCGACGCGGGTTTCGCCGCCCAACAGCGGGAACTTGAGGCCGACCTGGGCGCCGAACACGTTACCGTCGCTGTTCTCGCCCTTGGGGTCGGCGTTGTACTGCTCCGACAGCCACCAGCCGTAGGCGCTGCCGAACAGCATGCCGCGCTCGAACCGGATCGCGCCGCCCTCGGGGTTGTAGTCGCCGTCGTAGAACAGGCTGTTGCCCGGGCGCCAGAACGGCCAGAGCTGCTTGCCGAGGATGAGGTTGACGCCCGGGGTGATGGTCCAGTCGGCCAGGGCCAGGTCGACGCCGATGGTCTTGCGGGTGCCCTGCGAGCCGAGCGTCTGGTTCGACGATCGCGGATCATCGCCGCCGGTCGCCAACAGCAGCGTCGCCTTGACGTTGTCCGTGACCTGCGCGTCGAAGCCGAGGCGCGCACGGATACGATGGCGGGTCCGATCCGCGGCGTCTTCGACGTCGGCCGTCGCACCGGTGCCGGCCACGCGCTCGGTCGAGATGCCTTCATGCCGGTAGCGCAGGTCACCGCGGCCCTTGATCTTCGCGGCCCAGTCCGCGCCCTTGACCTTGCCGATCTCGTTCGCCGCGACGGCGCCTTCCTCGCGCAATTCCTTGGTCTGCGACTTGAGGTAGTCGAGCTCGGCATCGCGGCGCTCCACGACGGACTTCAACTCCGAGTTCTCGGACTGCAGCACGGTGTTGGCCGATTCGAGCTTGTTGAGGCGCTCGGCCAGCGCCTTCATCTGCGCCTCGATGGCCTGCACCTCGGCCTTGCTGGCGGTTCCCTTCGCCTGGGCGAAGGCCTCGGGCGCAGCAAGCGCCAGGGTGGCAGCGACCGCGGTCGCAAGCACGGTGTTTCTCACGGTAGTCCCCTCACGGTAGTGGTAACTGAACGACAAGTCGACAAGCGGCGCGCCGCGCGCGTGAACCTTGGTGCAGCCTTGTACGCCGCCCGTGTTACAGGCAGGTTTCAGCGACCGTTGTGATCAAGCGACGGCTCGAACTGCCGCCGGCCGGGCGCGCTTGCCGGGATCAGGACGAGGCGGCCGCCTGCGCGCGCGCCAGGACTCGAGACGGGGGAAAATGACAGGTGAAGGTGCTGCCACTGCCCTGGACGCTGTGCACATCGATGCGCCCGCCATGCCGCTGCAACGCATGTTTCACGATCGCGAGCCCGAGCCCGGATCCGCCGAGCTTGCGCGACCGCCCGGCATCGACGCGGTAGAAGCGTTCGGTCAGCCGCGGCAGGTGCTCGGCGGGGATACCGATGCCCGTGTCGCGCACCTCGACGTGCCCACCCTTGCCGTCGTTCCACCAGCGGATGTCCACCCGGCCGTCGGCCGGCGTGTACTTGACCGCGTTCGACACGAGGTTCGCGAAGATCGAGTGCAGCTCCGACTCGGAGCCAAGCAGGAAATCGTCGCTGTCGAGCTGCAGCTCGATGGTCGCCGGGCGGTCCGGCCGGGCAAGGGCATCCCTGCGGATGAGAGCCAGCATGCCCGCGACGTCCACCGGCGCCGTCTCTGCCTCCCCGCCGTGCGCCTCGAGCCGCGACAGCTCGAGAAGGTCCTGCACGATGCTGCGCATGCGGTCGGACTGCCGGCGCATCTCCTGCACCGGACCCTGCCACGCCTCGTCGAGCCCCGGCTCCTCCGACAGCGCGTCCAGGTAGCCGCTGATCACGGTGAGCGGCGAGCGCAGCTCGTGGGAGGCGTTGGCCACGAAGTCCTTGCGCAAGGACTCGAGCCGCGCCTCGCTCGTGACGTCGCGCAGGATCAGCAGCTGCTGCCCGGTGGCATTGGTGGTCACGAGCCGCACCAGCAGCCAGCGGTCGCCGAGCTTGGGCAGGTGGATCCTCGGCGGCGCGATCGTACCGCGCTTGTCGAGGTACTCGACGAAATCCGGATGGCGAACCAGGTTGTCGATGCGGATCCCGTAGTCCACCTTGCGCTTGAGGCTGAGCCAGCGCCCGGCCGTGCGGTTGAACCACAGGATCTCCCGGTTCGGCCCGAGCAGCACGGCGCCGTCCGGCATGGCCGATGTCATGCGACGGAACTCGCGCAGCAGCAACAGCACGCGTCGCTTGTGGAAGACCTTGCGCCGGTAAATCCGGCTCGTGACCGCCACCACCTCGCCCCACAGCCCCCTCATGCCGGGGGGCGCCTCGGTGGTGCGCCGCCGCAGCCAGCGCTCGAAGCGCAGCAGGTTGCCAACCTCCCAGACGAGCCACCCGGCGAGCGCCAGCGCGAAAAACAGCAGCGCGCGGTCGAGGATCCAGCCGATCGCGGCCGCAATCAGCAGCGTGACGACAATCGCTGCGAGGTGCTGCCAGGCGGGTTTCGACACGTCGCGCCGCCCCCCCGCTGGATCGGCTCACTCGGGACGCGTCGAGAAGCGGTACCCGGCGCCCCGCACGGTCTGGACCAGCGCGTCGCGCGCGCAGGGCTCGAGGGCCTTGCGCAGGCGGCGGATGTGGACGTCCACGGTCCGTTCCTCGACGTACACGTTGCTGCCCCACACGCGGTCGAGGAGCTGGCTGCGCGAGTAGACGCGCTCGGGGTGCTCCATGAAGAACTGCAGCAGACGATACTCGGTGGGCCCGAGCGAGACGGTCTGCCCGTCCGCCGTGATCCGGTGGCTCACCGGGTCGAGTGCGAGGCCCCCGGCCTCGAGGGTCTCCCCGGCGCCCGCCGCCGAACTGCGGCGCAGGACGGCGTTGACGCGCGCCAGCAGTTCGCGCGGGCTGAACGGCTTGGTGACGTAGTCATCCGCTCCGCCCTCGAGACCCGAGACCTTGTCGTGCTCGTCCGCGCGCGCGGTGAGCATGATGACGGGCATGTCCTCGGTGTCCTTGTTGCGCTTGATGGCGCGCGTGAGCTCGAGGCCGCTCTGGTCGGGCAGCATCCAGTCCACCAGCAGCAGGTCCGGCCGGTGGTCGGCGATGCTCGAGCGGGCCGCGGAACAATCCTCGGCCTCGCGCACCTCGAAGCCGGCCCGGCGGAGCCCGAACGCGATCATGTCCCGGATTGGCTTCTCGTCTTCGACGATCAGTATCTGCTTGCCCGTCATGACGCCCCTGAAGTTGGCAGTCGCGTTGCAGCAGGATTACAGACTGGAATCATGACATTGCCGTGACAGTCGCGGCGGAGGGCCGGGCCACGTCGTCACGAACGTACACCGGCAGCGCCTCCTGGGCGGGAACGCCCTGGCCCGCAGCCAGGGCCAGGGCCCCGAGTCGCGCCACGGCGTCGGCGCGCGGGTACACGCCCTCGTGAAGCTGCAACCCGGTTGTCACGAGCCTGCCGGCGAGCCCGGGATATCGCGCCAGCGCGTTCCCGGCCGCGTGACGGGCTGCCGGGGCGCCCGCGCCCACCCGCTCCGGCGCCGACACTGCCTCCGGCGCAAGCGAGGTCACCCACCCATCAGCCTCGCGACGATAGACGCCCCAGTACACCTCGCCCATGCGCGCGTCGTTGCACACGAGGACCACCTCCCCCGCCGCCGCCACCTGCTCCGCGACTGCGGCCAGGCTCGAGACCGGCGACACCGGGAGACCGGCGCCCAGCGCCAGCCCCTGGGCCACGCCGCTCGCGATGCGCAAGCCCGTAAAGGCGCCGGGACCGCGCCCGAAGGCAAGCCCGTCGAGATCCACGAGCCCGACGCCCGCCTCGACGAGCAGGTCATCGACCATCGGCAGCACCAGCTCGGCGTGGCTGCGCTCCGTCAGCGCGAAGCGCAGGCGCAGCCTGCCGTCGAGCAGCAGCGCGACGGAGCAGGCTTCGGTCGAAGCATCGAGGGCGAGGACGCGCATCCTTTTAATATGCCCCAAAACCAGGTGCGAATGGGCGTTCGACCGTCCGGCGGTCGCGCTCTGCAGTCGGATGAATCGGTCAGCGGGCGGACGACGCTGTCCCGGCGTCAGCCCGGTGCCGGCAGCGGTGCGGGCGGGACCACGCCGTGCGGCATCGCGAGCGCACCCAGGAACTGCCGGGTACAGGCTTCCCAGGAATGGGCCAGCGCGTGGGCCCTGCAGGCAGCGGGATCGAGTCGCAGGGCCGACAGCGCCGCGTGCCGCAGGTCCTCGCTGAGCACGCCGGTGACGCCGTCGACGATCACGTCGACCGGGCCGGTCACCGGATAGGCGGCCACCGGCACTCCGCAGGCCATGGCTTCGAGGATGACCAGTCCGAAGGTGTCGGTGCGGCTCGGAAAGACGAAGACATCCGACGCGGCGATGTGAGCGACGAGGTCCTCGCCGTGGCGATAGCCGGCAAACACCACGCCCGGATGGCGCCGACGGAGCTCCTGGCATGCAGGGCCGTCGCCCACGACCAGCCGGGTGCCGGGCAGCTCGAGGCGCAGGAAGTCCTCGATGCCCTTTTCGACGGCGACCCGACCGAAATACAGCCAGACCGGCCGCGGCAGGTCGAGGAACGACTTGCTGCGCGGCCGGAACAGTTCCGTGTCCACGCCACGGCCCCACAGCGAAAGATTGCGGAAGCCACGCGACTCGAGCTGGCGCTGCATCGATGGGGTCGTGACGAGCGTGCGCGCCGCCCTGCCATGGAACCAGCGCACAGCGCCATAGCCGAGCGCGAGAGGAACCGGCAGCCGGGCGCGCAAGTACTCTGGGAACTGTGTGTGATAGGCGGTGGTGAACGGCCGGTCGCGACGCACGCACCAGTTGCGCGCCGCCAGCCCGAGCGGCCCTTCGGTGGCGACATGGACCACGTCGGGCGCGAGCGCATCGAGGCGCCTGCGCACCGTGCGCCCGGCGAATATCGACAGCCGGATCTCCGGGTAGGTCGGGCAGGGCACGGTGTGGAAGTCGGCCGGCGAAATGACCGTGACGACGTGTCCCGCCGCCGAGAGCTCCCGAATCGTGTGGCCCAGCGTCCTGACGACGCCGTTGACCTGCGGCAGCCAGGCATCCGTGACGAGGGCAATCCTCATGCAGCCGGATCCAGCGCCACGGCACCGTCAAGCAGCGGCAGCGCCCGCGACCCGACCAGCACCTCGACCGTCTCCGTCCAGCGCAGCAGGCTCAGCCGCCCCTGGAAATCCTCGACCAGCGCCGTGCAGCTTTCGACCCAGTCGCCGTCGTTGCAGTAGGTGATGCCGTCGATCTCCGTGATCTCGGCACGGTGGATGTGACCGCAGATCACGCCCTGTACGCCACGCCGGCGCGCCTCGACTGCCAGCGCCCGCTCGAAATTCGCGATGTACTTCACCGCGTTCTTGACCTTGTGCTTCAGGAACGCGGCGACCGACCAGTACGGGTAACCCAGCCGTTGCCGGACGGCGTTGACATGGCGGTTCAAACGCAGCGCCACCGAATAGGCGCGGCTGCCGAGCGACTCGAGCATGGGACTCGCCCGCACGATGCTGTCGAACTCATCGCCGTGCAGCACGAGGAACCGGCGCCCATCGGCCGTTTCGTGGACTGCCTCGCGGCGTATCTCGACATTGCCGAGCACGAGACCGTCGTGATCGCGGAACGGCCGGTCATGGTTGCCCGGCACGAAGACGACGCGCGTACCGTGCTTGGCCTTGCCGAGAATGGTGCGGATGACATCGTTGTGCGCCTGCGGCCAGTAGAAACTCCGCGTCAGGCTCCACACGTCGATGATGTCGCCGACGAGGTAGATCTGCTGGCACTCGACGCGGCGCAGGAAATCCAGCAGGAAGTCCGCACGGCAACCCTTGAAGCCCAGGTGAACATCGGAAATGAAGATGCTGCGAAAGCGCAGGTCGGGTCGCGACGCCGGGACTTTGTCCATACGTAACGCGTCTCAGTGGCCTCGATGCCGCGGCATGCTGGCGGACGATGGTGACCGTGTCGTGAAGAAATTGCGGCAACCCCATGACAGCGCACGGGTCGACCAACACTGGCAGCGCTTCGACCTGCTCCGCAGCGCCCTCCATGTCGACTCAACCCGTCATCCTGGATGGGCGCGTCGTGGAGAATGAGCGTTGAATGTTGCACTGCAACTGCAGCGCGCCTGCGTTGTCATGAAGAGTGCCTGCCTCGACCGGACACAAAACTGCAACATTCCCACCTCATGATCGCGAATCTTGCCCCAAACCGGTATCGGCGCCCATGAAGCTTGTGACCCCGGAAATGCTGACGAAAGACCAATGGGCGGTGCTGCGCGATGCGCCGCATCTCGTCGTCATTGCGGTGTCCGCGTCAGGCGGCACCCGCCTCGACTCCCTGCTGGAGCGGGCTGCCGGCACAAAGGCCATCGGCAACGGGAAGAACAACGACCATCCGCTCGTGCGTGCGATAGCTGTTCCGGGCGAGATGGAGATCGCGATGTCGTCCATCGAAACCAGGACCCACGATCCACGCGGGTCGGTCCGTTCGCCCGCTGAACTCATGCAGATCGCGACCGACAGCGTGCGACAGGCGCTCGACGTGCTGCGCAGCGTCGGTAGCGAGCTGGACATGTACGGCTATCGCGAATTCATCATTGGCGTGGCACGGAGCGTTGCCGAGGCGGCTCGCGAGGACGATTTCGCAGGCCTGGGCGGTCAACTCGTCAGCGATGCGGAGCGTGCGGTCATCGCAGCAGTCTCGCGGGCGCTGGCGACCTAGACGCGGCCGATACCGAGAGGTCGCCTGCGTGCCGCCGATCATGGCCACCGACCGCCTCATCCATCGCACGCTGGCAGCGTTGCACGACCTGCGTGACCGGGCCATTGCGTTTGCAGCGGAACATGCGCGCGAGCTCGAGTTCATCGAGCCTCATTACCGCAACAGCGCGCGCAACCTCCTGCACTACCTGAGCATTCGCCAGAACGACATCCGCGACCTCCAGCAGGACCTGCACTCCCTCGGGCTGTCGTCGCTCGGCGTCCTCGAGTCGCACGCGATCGCCACGCTGAATGCGGTCATCGTCAATCTCGAGGCCCTGGCCAAGGCGCCCAGCAGCGAGGAGCCCGCGCCGCCGGTCGACTTCCGCACCGGGCGACTCCTGCTGCGCGATCATGCGCGGCGGCTCCTGGGCCCTGCGCCTCGGGATCGCTCCGTCCGCATCATGGTGACGATGCCGAGCGCCGCTTCGAGCGACGAGCGCCTCATCGAGGACCTGCTGCGGGCCGGCATGGACCTGATGCGCATCAACTGCGCGCACGACGATGCGACGGCGTGGCGGAAGATGGCTGCCAACCTGCGGCGTGCCGAGCGGGTCGTCGGCCGCAGGTGCGCCATCCAGGCCGACCTCGGCGGACCAAAGGTGCGCACCGGCAGCCTCGAACCGGTCGGACATTTCCTGCGCGTGAAACCGAAGCGGGATGCAGCGGGAGGGCTCATCGCGCCGGCGCGCCTCTGGCTCACGCCCGCCGGTCACCCGGAGCCCGCCCCGCCCGGCATCCGCGCGGTGCTTCCGGTGGCGGGGACCAGCGCCCGCTCGCTGCGCGTCGGCGACACGCTGCTCATCACCGACCTGCGCGGTCGTGAGCGGACGCTGACGGTCGTCGCGCGGGCCGGCCGGTCAGCAGTCCTCGAGACCGAGAAGACGATCTACGCGGCCGCCGGCGGGCGCCTCGCGCTGGTCCGCGATGGCTCGGTCCTGGCCGAGCTCGAGATCGCGGATCTGCCAGCGGTCATCGCGCCGATTGCGCTGCAGGTCGGCGATACGCTGGTTCTCACCCGGGACCCGGCCCCGGGACGGCCGACGCTGCGCGACGCGGCCGGGCTCGTCATAGCGCCGGCACGGATTCACTGCACACTGCCGGCAGCGTTCGACCATGTTCGCATCGGCGACCGGATCTGGCTGGACGACGGCAAGATCGGCGGCTTCGCCCGGAGCAACGACGGCGCGCTCATCGAGATGCAGGTGACGCAGGTGCCGCCGGCGGGAGGCAAGCTGCGGACCGAAAAAGGCATCAACTTTCCCGACACCGAGCTCGGACTCGCCGCGCTGACCGACAAGGACATCGCCGATCTCCGCGAGGCCGTCCGGTTCGCCGACATCGTCGCGCTTTCGTTCGTGCGCTCGCCGCAGGACGTGCTCCAGCTCGGTGAACAGCTGCGCGAGCTCGGCGCCGGCCAGGTCGGCATCGTGCTGAAGATCGAGAACGCCGCTGCGTTTCGCAACCTGCCGCGCATCCTGCTCGCAAGCCTGCGAACACCGCCGGTGGGCGTCATGGTGGCGCGCGGCGACCTGGCCGTGGAGATCGGGTTCGAACGCCTCTCGGAGGTCCAGGAGGAAATCCTCTGGCTGTGCGAGGCGGCGCACGTGCCGGTCGTCTGGGCGACTCAGGTCCTCGAAGGGCTCGCCAAGGGTGGCGCCCCGACGCGTGCCGAAGTGAGTGACGCGGTCATGAGCAGCCGCGCGGAATGCGTCATGCTCAACAAGGGGCCAAAGGTGGTGAGTACCGTCGAATTTCTCTCCGACGTCCTCGCACGCATGGAAGAGCATCACGACAAGCGCATGGCGCTGCTCCGCCGGCTGTCGGTCTCGGAGATCCAGTCACCGATCGCCGATCACTGACCACGTCGCGGCCCCAGCTTCTCCCTCAGGAACTCCTGCACCTCCACGAGCTCCCGCGTCCGCCGCATCGGCGGCAGGCTCTGGATGAACGCCCGGCCGTAGCCCCTGGTGACGAGCCGCGTGTCGCAGATCATCACCACGCCCGTGTCGCCCCGGTCACGGATCAGCCGGCCGACGCCCTGCTTCAGCGCAATCACGGCCTGCGGCACCTGTTCGTCGAAGAACGGGTTGCCACCCTGGGCGCGGATGGCCTCGAGCCGCGCCTTGAGCAGCGGGTCGTCGGGCGCGGCGAACGGCAGCTTGTCGATGATCACCACCGACAGCGCCGCACCCTTGACGTCCACGCCCTCCCAGAAGCTGCCGGTGCCGAGCAGCACGGCGTTGCCCGCCTCGCGGAAGCGGCGCAGCAGCTGGTCGCGCGAGCCCTCGCCCTGCACCAGCACGGGCACGGGCGGCGCGTCGCCCCAGGCGCGGGCCAGCTCGTCGGCACCCTCGCGCAGTGCACGGTGGCTGGTGAAGAGCAGGAATGCGCGCCCGCCGCTCGCCTCGAGCACCGGCAGTGCGGCCTGGATCACCGCGCGGGTGTGGCCGGGCGCACCCGGGTCGCCGAGGCCCTTCGGCAGGTAAAGCAGCGCCTGGCTCGCGAAGTCGAAGGGACTCTCGAAGCGTGCGGTGCTCGCCCGCGCGAGGCCCGTGCGCCGCTGGTAGTGCGCGAAGTCCTCGCCGACGGCGAGCGTGGCCGAGGTCAGTATCCAGGCACTGGACTGCGCCGCGAGCAGGGCGGCGAGTTGCGAGGCGACGTCCACCGGCGCGTAGTGGCAGCTCACGCTGCGCGCGCTCGACTCGACCCAGCGCACGCCGCCCTCGGCCTCCTCGGCCGTGAGCGATCGCAGCCGTACCGCCCCTTCCTCCAGCCGCGCGCGCACGCGTGCGAAGGCGCCCTGCCCCTCGGCGGCGAGCGGCCCGACCGCGTCGGCGAGATCCTGGGCGCGCCCCGCGAGCCCGTTCAGCGCCTCGATCAGCCGCTCGGGCCACTGCGCGTGCTCGAGCCGCGCCTCGACGCCGCCCGTCGCCGCGATCACCGCGGCCACCTGCGCATCGAGCCCGGCGAGCGCCGTGTCCACGCCGCTGCCCATCTGCTGGACGAGCAGCAGCTCGCCCGCGACGTCCTTGCACGTAGCCGCGAGCTGGCGGGTACTCACGCTGTAGCCAAGGAACTGCGCAGCGATGTCGGGCAACTGGTGCGCCTCGTCGATCACGATCGCGTCGGCGCCTGGCAGCAGGTCGCCGAAGCCCTCCTCCTTGAGCACGAGGTCCGCCATGAGCAGGTAGTGGTTTACGACCACGATGTCGGCGGCCTGCGCCTCGCGGCGGGCGGCGAGTACGAAGCAGTCCTCGTAGGCGGGGCAGGTCGAGCCGAGGCAGTTCTCGCGCGTCGAGGTGACCCAGGGCCACACCGGGTCGGTCTCGCCGAGCCCAGGCAACTCGGCGATGTCGCCGCGCCGCGTGACGTGCGACCAGGCCCGCACCCTGTGCAGCGCCGCGGCCACCTCGCGCCGCAGTCCGCGCGCATAAGCCTGCTGCTCGGCGAGGTCGAGGCGGTGCCGGCAGAGGTAGTTGGCGCGGCCCTTGAGCAACGCGACGCGCACTGGTCGGCCGAGGGCGCCGCAGATGGCGGGCAGGTCGCGATGGAAGAGCTGGTCCTGCAGCGCCCGCGTGCCGGTCGACAGGATCACGCGCCGGCCCGACAGCAGCGCGGGCACGAGGTAGGCGAAGGTCTTGCCGGTGCCGGTGCCGGCCTCGACGATCAGCGTCTCGCGCGCCTCGAGCGCGGCGGCGACCTGCTCCGCCATCGCGACCTGCTCCGGCCGCGGCGCGTAGCCCTGCAGGCCGCGGGCCAGCGGGCCCTGCGGGCCGAACAGCTCGGTGAGGTCGCTGCCCACGCGCTCAGCGGAACGTGGCGCGGAACCGCAGCAGCGCCGTGGCGCCGGGCGGCAGCGGCCGCTGCAGAGTCCAGCGCACGTGGGTGAATTCCGGGGCGTCGGGCTTCGCCGCGAACGTATCGCCGCCGTCGGCCGAGAACTCCACGTCGGCCGCAGGTCCCACGGCGGACCCCTCGATGTAGTGCAGCCCGTCGGGCATGCGCTTGGTGACCTGCACGTCGATCACCGGGTCCTTGCCCGGATTGCGCACGCGGATGGTGTAGTGCACCTCGTCGCCCGCCTGCAGGCGGGTGGTGGGAACGAACCGCTCGCCCCCCTGGCCCGGCCGCACCGGCGGCAGGAGCTTCTCCACGACGATGGCCGTCTCGAGAAGGTCGCTGCCCGTGGCGATTGCGGCGCCGGTGGCGGTGAACTCCGACCCCGCCGCACCGGCCGGGTCGGCCAGCGCGAGCAGGGGCAGCCCCACGGCGAGGACGGCCATGAGCGGGGCGTGACGGGACGGGTACGGGGCGTTCATCCAGGGGGACTCTGCGCGAGCCCTGGCCGCCGGGCAACACTCGTTTGTGCGGAGTTATGCGCTTTCCGGCCTCGCCGGGCGGGCTCGGTATATGCCGAATTTGACAGTTACCCCCCGCGGCGTTATTGTGCACTGCAACAAATGCTGCGTCGCAGCAGCCGGCCAGCGAGGACATACAGATGATCACCCAGATGCAAGAGTTCGTCGTAGAGCAGACGGCTGCCCTGAGCAGCCAGGTGGAAAAGATGCGCAAGGAATCAGTGGAAACCGTCCGCGAAGTCGTCGTGGACTCGGCCGAGGGCCTGAAGTCCCTCAAGTCCCCGGTGCGCACGATTGCGCGCTCGGGCATCAAGATCACCGCCGTGTCGCAGACCGCCGTGGCGAGCCTGATCGACCTGCAGTCCGACATGCTGACGTCGGCGATTTCGGACGCGGCGCTGCGCCTCGAGCGCGCCTCGCGCGCCGGCGACATCGTCGAGCTGTTCCGTGACCAGTTCGAGATGATCCCGGCCACGCGCGCCCGCCTCGTCGACGATGCGCAGCGTGCGGCACTGATCTTCAAGCACGCCGGCCGCGACCTGCGCGGCGTGGCGGTGAACCTCTACGAGCGCGTCGTCGAGCCCGTCGAGGACAGGATTCCGGAAGTGACGCTCAAGATGAGCAAGCGCCGGCCCGCCAAGGCGAAGGCCAAGCGCGTGCCCCGCAAGACCACGCGTGCGCGCAAGACGGCCAGGGCCGCCTGAACGTCGCGCCTGGCGCAGAACACTTCCTGACCGGTCTCCCCCTGATTGCCCCCTCCTCGGAGGGGGCTTTTTTTTGTGCCGCATGCACGGGTCACAGCGGCGTCGATTGCGTCTTTTGCGCAGGGCACGGCCGATGACACCGAGGCTATAATCGGGCAGTGTCAACCAACGCCCGAGTCGCCGGCCTTGCCGGACGCTGGCACGGGCGCCGACGAAGGAAGCCCGCCCGATGACAACCACCAACGCCGCCCTCCGCAGCTGGGTCGAAGAGACCGCCAGGCTCACGCAGCCCGACCGCATCCACTGGTGCACTGGTTCCGACACGGAGCGCGACGAGCTGATCCAGCTGATGCTGAAGCGCGGCGACCTCATCGAGCTCAACCAGGCCACGTTCCCGAACTGCTACCTGCACCGCTCGCATCCCTCGGACGTCGCGCGCGTCGAGCACCTCACGTTTATCTGCACGAGGAACAAGGAGGACGCGGGCCCGAACAACCTGTGGATGGACCCGAAGGAAGCGCACGACAAGATCGACGCGCTGTTCGCGGGCTGCATGAAGGGCCGCACGTTGTACGTCGTGCCCTACTGCATGGGGCCGATCGCCTCGCCCTACGCGCGCTGCGGCGTCGAGATCACCGACAGCCCGTACGTCGTGCTCAACATGCGCATCATGACGCGCATGGGCACGCCGGCCCTGCAGCGCATCGAGAAGGAAGGCACGTTCGTGAAGGGGCTGCACTCGGTGGGCGACCTGAACCCCGAGCGCCGCTTCATCATGCACTTCCCCGAGGAACTCTCGATCAAGAGCATCGGATCGGGCTACGGCGGCAACGCACTGCTCGGCAAGAAGTGCCACGCGCTGCGCATCGCGAGCTGGCAGGCCCGTACCGAGGGCTGGCTCGCCGAGCACATGCTGGTCGTGGGCCTCGAGAACCCGCGTGGCGAGGTGCACTACGTTGCGGCGGCGTTCCCGTCGGCCTGCGGCAAGACGAACCTCGGCATGCTGATCCCGCCCGAGACCATGCCGGGCTGGAAGGTGTGGACCATCGGCGAGGACATCGCCTGGCTGCACGTCGGCAGCGACGGCAGCCTGCGCGCGATCAACCCGGAAGCGGGTTTCTTCGGCGTGGTGCCCGGCACCAGCCCGAAGACCAACCGCAACGCCTACGAGATGATCCACCACGACACGATCTTCACCAATGTCGCGGTGACGGCCGACAACGAGCCGTGGTGGGAAGGCCGCAGCAAGGGCACGCCCGCGCTGGACTGGCAGGGCCGCCCGTATGACAAGGCGAACGGCCCGGCGGCGCATCCGAACTCGCGCTTCACGGTCTCGGCCAAGCAGAACCCGTCCTACAACCACCTGATGGAGCACCCCGAGGGCGTGCCCATCTCGGCGATCCTGTTCGGCGGCCGCCGCCGTGAAGTGGCGCCGCTGGTGTACGAGGCGCGCGACTGGGCGCACGGCGTGATGATCGGAGCGGGCATGGCCTCGGAGACCACGGCAGCAGCCGTCGGCCAGGTCGGGGTGGTGCGCCGTGACTCGATGGCGATGAAGCCGTTCTGCGGCTACAACTTCGCCGACTACTGGACGCACTGGCTGTCGTTCGCGAGCCGCGTGAAGCAGCTGCCGAAGGTCTACCACGTCAACTGGTTCCGCCAGGACAAGGACGGCAAGTTCCTGTGGCCGGGCTTCGGCGACAACCTGCGGGTGCTGTCGTGGGTCATCGACCGCTGCGAAGGCCGCGCCAAGGCGCACGAAACCCCGATCGGCTTCCTGCCGCACCAGGAAGACCTGGACCTCAAGGGAGTCAACCTGCCCGAGAGCGCGCTGCACCAGCTGCTCGACCTCGACCTCGCCGCGTGGCACAACGAGATCGACGGCATCGGCAAGTACCTCGAGGAGTTCGGCAGCCGCACGCCGCCGGTGCTCCGCGCCGAGTACAAGCGGGTGAAGGCCGCGCTCGGCTGAGCCGGCGCCCCTCCCGGAGGGGCTCTGGCCACGGTGGGTCGCCGCCCGCTGACCACGATCAGGAGCGGGGCAAAGGCTTCGGACGTCGCCCGCACGTTGCTGCAGTGGCGGCGTAGCCGACGCGGTATCGCGGCGCCAGCGCGGCAGATTCACCAGGAGTCGCCGCGCAATGGCTGCGGCGGCACGCCTAACGGTGCTGCGGGCAACGACCCACCGTACCCAGAGCCCGGGAGCTGCTACGGCCAGCTGCGCGGCCCCATTCCCCTATCGAGGCTGCGAGGTCAACGTCGAGATTGGCACGCGGCAGGTGGCGACCCGGGCTGGGGACGGGGTGGTTCGATGGCCGCACCGCTGCTTCCCCAACCACCGAGGCAATTGCGCGGCGACCCTTGGTGAATCTGCCGCGCTGACGCCGCGATACCTCGATCGTTCCGCGGCAGCCGCGGGAACGTGCGGGCGACCTCCGAAGCCGCTACCCCGCTCCTGATCGTGGTCAGCGGACGTCGAACTACCCCGGCCCCGGCCCCGGCCGCGGCGGACGCCCCGGCCCCAGCCGCCGAGGAAAGTCACTCCTCCAGCGAGTACCGGATCGCGTCCGCGGCATTCACCTCGGGCAGCCGCCCGAGGCCGATCAGTCCCCGGCCCTGCAGCGGCACCGAGTCGCGGCGCACGAAGACTTCCTTGCCCTCGGGCGTCCTGACGAACGAGCCGTTGGTGCTCTGGTCCACCAGCACGACCTTGTTGCGCCCCATCTCGACGCGCGCATGCACGCGCGAGATCAGGTTGCCCTTGACGACGATGTCGTTGTCCTCGGCGCGGCCCAGCGTCAGGCTCTCCTTGCCCTCGTCGAGCACGTACTCGCGGTCGCGATAGCGCAGCCGGACCCGCTGCGGGCGATGGCCCGAGCGCGCGTCGAGTTCGATCGACGGGAGCATGCTGGTCGCATCCTCGGTCTGCCACAGCACCTCGAACAGCTCCACCTCCTCGCTGCGCCCGCGCACCGACGTCACGTCGATCTGGCGGGTCACGGCGCGCCACTCCGGGCAAAGGCGCTGCACGGTGTCCGCGGTGAGGATGATCTGACCGGCCTTGGCCTGGCTGGTCATGCGATTGGCGGTATGGACCGAGGCGCCGAAGATGTCGCGGTTCTCGAGCACCACCGGGCCGTAGTGGCAGCCGATGCGGATCGCGACGTGCTGGCCCTTCACCAGCAGCCCGGGGTGTGCGCCGATGTCGTGCTGCATCTCGCCGGCGGCGTTCACCGCATCGTCCGCGGTGGGGAAGACCGCCAGGATCTCGTCGCCAATGGTCTTGATGACGCTGCCGCGGTTGCGCTGCGTCGCATCGCGCATGATCTCGACGCACGCGAGGATCATGTCGCGTGCCTGGTGGTCGCCCAGCACCTCATAGAGGCGCGTGCTGCCCACCACGTCGGCGAACAGGACGGCAACTTCGGTTTCGTTGCTGACCGACAATATGACCCCGTGACCCGGCATGCGCGTTACCCCAACTCGACGCCGGGCGAAGAGTCATTATACAGATACGGCTACGCCGCCTTCGCAAACACCCGCAGCGAGGCCCGCAGCACCTCGGCGCCGGCGCCGGGCCGGGCGCCCTGCTCCCCGAGGAAGCGCCGCCAGGAGCGTGCGCCCGACATCCCGGCGTAGAGGCCCTGTGCGTGGCGCAGCATGAGCGGCACCCGGTGTCCGGTCGCGACCATGCGCTCCACGTAGTCCGCGTACCGAGCCACGACGTCCTCGCGCGTGGGGGGCGTCCAGCCGGGGTCCACGGTCGCGCGGTGCAGTTCCGCGAGCAGGTACGGCTCCTGGTACGCCTGCCGTCCGATCATCACGCCGTCGAACCGCGGCAGCCATTCGCGCACCTGCGCCACGGAGCAGAGGCCGCCGTTCAGGATCACGACGAGGTCGGGATGCTCCTGCTTCAGGCGCAGCGGCATCTCGTAGCGCAGCGGCGGCACCTCGCGGTTCTCCTTCGGGGTCAGGCCCTGCAGGTACGCCTTGCGGGCGTGGACGATGAAGACGTTCACGCCCGCCTCGCGCACCACCGACACGAAGTGATGGAAGAAGCCGTAGTCGTCGAGCTCGTCGATGCCGATGCGGCACTTGACCGTCACCGGCAGGCTCACCACCTCGCGCATGGCGCGCACGCACTCCGCCACCAGCCCGGGGTCCGCCATCAGGCAGGCGCCGAAGCGCCCGCTCTGGACTCGGTCGCTCGGACAGCCGACGTTCAGGTTGATCTCGCGGTAGCCGAAGCGCTCGCCGAGCCGGGCCGCGTCCGCGAGCAGCGCCGGGTCCGATCCGCCGAGCTGCAGCGCCACCGGCTGCTCGGCGGCGTCGAACGCGAGCAGGCGCTCGGCGTCGCCGTACGCGAGCGCCTGTGCCGTCACCATCTCCGTGTAGAGCAGCGCGCCCGGGCTCACCAGGCGCAGCAGGAACCGGCAGTGCCGGTCCGTGTAGTCCATCATCGGGGCGACCGCGATGCGGCGGTCGATCATAGCCGCGCGGTCTCCGCCACGAGCCAGTCCACCACCGCCCGCAGCGCCTCGGCGTCGCTCGCGCCGTCGGCCTTCGCCTGCTCGTGCACCTGGCGCTGGCGATGCGCGCTCGTGCCCCGCGACGGGATCTCGCGCAGCCGCTCGATCTCCGCGGCGCAGCCGAGCGCCGCGGCGTCCTCGCCCACCAGCGAGACGAGTTCCTCGAG
>Ga0209254_10001376_pt1 | contig 21672 bp, 21 predicted proteins | sample FrelakmetDIP11DI_FD_187148 | JGI IMG/M metagenome (GOLD analysis project Ga0209254, IMG submission 187148) | Freshwater lake sediment microbial communities from the University of Notre Dame, USA, for methane emissions studies - DIP11 DI (SPAdes)... | ecosystem: Environmental > Aquatic >...
TCGAACGGCACCTGCAGATGCAGCTGGAACGAGGTGGTCGCGGCTTCCAGCATTACGTCGGGACGGCTCAGGTGCAGATGATCTTCACCCTCGATATCGATGAGAATGGGGGCACCATCGCGTTGCTGCAATACCTGTGCATTGAGCACATCGAAACGCTTCATCGCCGACATGTTGGCCAGGCACAGATCCTCGTCGCGGATGGTGGGCAGGATGCCGATCATCGCCAGAACGGTATCCATGCCATGTGCCACTTGCTGACAGGTGTCCCAGGTGGCAAGCAGGGATTCCTCCATGGCGGCCAGCACACCTGCGCGCACCTCCAGCGGCGGTGCGTTCAGTTCGACGTTGAAACGGGATAATTCGGGTACGACCAGCGGGTCGTTCAGCGCCCGCAAATAGGCCTCATTGACCGGATTGGGCAGTCCGCTGTGATCGAGCAGCCAGGCTTCGAGCTCAAACCCGGCAACGTAGCGGGAGTCCGGGAATCCACCGGATTTTTCGAATGAACGCAACGCTGCTGTTTCGTCCGCCAACTTGCCAGCAAAGCGCTGGAAGTCGTCTTCCGAAAAGTGTGTGCGCTCGATCTCCTGGCCCATAAACGCGTGCGTCAGGCCGGTTCGCTGGCCTGCTCGTTCTTGTGATACGTCATATAGATATAAACCGGTATGGGCAGATCACCGAGGTGTTTGTCGATCAGGGGGCGCACCTCGTCCCAGTTCATGCCCCCTACACCGGTGGCCAGTCGCGGTAGCGCCAGACTTGTCACGCCCTCAGTTTCAACCCATTTGCGCAAGGCTTTCAGCGCATGATTGAGGTTCTCGGCCGACGCGCGTCCCGGCTTCTCACCATGCCCGTAGGCCGCGTCCTGCGTGAACAGCGAGGCCACCTGCTTGCCGTCCGCGCTGGCCCACGCCCACAGTTCACCTGCCTTGGGATGGCTGGTTTGGCAGTAATGCCGAAAATCCTTGTACATCGCCGGCCAGTTCTCTCGCAATGCCAGCGCCAGCCCCTGGTTGTATCCGTCATTCGGCGCCACGCCATGCGCAGTGGCTTGTGCCTTGGACAAAAGAATATCCCCGCTTACTTCATGCAACATAGTCATCCTTTCCGAAAATAAATTAATCATACCCGCTTATCTTTTTATAAATCAACCCAAAAAGCGGGAGTGCCTCTTGTGGACTTGTTTACACCCGCGAACTGCGTCTGGCGAGATAAAACCACTCCTGTCCCGGCAGCGCATTGGGGTTGGGGAAAACGATGTAGCCGTCACGATCCGCCAACACCGGTCCACCGCCGTGACGCATGCCGATGACTTCACCTGCACGCAGGCGATCGAAGCTTGCCCAGTCCCGAACAAACCGGTCGCCTGCGTGGTTGCGATCGGTGACCTGATAGAGGCGCAGGGCCTCCGTGTCACTCACGGCCGGTGGCACAGGCACCGAACTCAGCCGCAGATGGGCCAGCGCATTATGGATGGCCCGGTAGGCCACGTCCGGTGCAGCGGGGTCGTCATGCTGGCCACATTCGAGGGTGAGTGCAATACCGCCCTGCGCGCGCATGAATTCGGTGGTCCCCACACCGTAATGCACATCGGCTTCGCGTGCCGACACGCCGGCTGCCAGACGGCGTGCGACGCCGGCGGCATAAGTGTCGAGCCAGCCATCGACGAAGCGATGCACGCCCAGGCATTGTGCCAGCGCAGTCTCCTCGGCGGCACGCGCGAAAGGCTCCAGCGATCCGCTGTTGTCCTCCGGGCCCAGCATGACAAAAGGATCGCCCGCGGTGTGGAATGAGTGCAGGTCGAGCAGGGCGTCGTGTCGCGCGAGCAGCGGACACAACCAATTGGCGATGCGGTCTTCGAATTCGACGGGCGGCTGGGTAGGCACTAGATTGCGGTTGAGGTTGCGGTCGCCCATGCGTTGATGGCGTGCGTAGGCCAAGGGATTGGTGACCGGGACGAAGGTGACCGTGCCGGCGTCGATGCCCAACCGAGCGGATTCGAGCTCGCCGATCACACGGCGAATCGCCTGCGTGCCGCAGGTCTCGTTTCCATGCACGGCACCCAGCACGATAAGGCGCGCGCCAGGTACCAGGCCGGTGAACGACAGCGATTCGAAATGCAGTGATCCGGATTCAATCATGCGTCCATGGCCTTGAAGAATAACGATACGCTCGATACCAGCAACAAAACACCGACCAGCCGGGTCATCTGCGGACGGGTCAGGCCAAAATGCATGCGTCCGCCCAGATACAGCGCGCCCAGCATCAGGGGCAATGCGGCAATATACGCGGCCCAGACCTTTGCCGTCATGAGCAGCCCGGCAAGCAGAAAGCTGATGATGCGCGCCAGGCCCTCGGTGAAAAACAGCGCCGACAGGGTTGCGCGCAGGTCGCTTTTATCATGGATGCGGTGGGCCAGATAAATCACATAGGGCGGCCCGCCGGTTCCAAACAATGCCCCCACGGTGCCGCCGGTGAGTGCGGCAGGCACAGCCCAGCCGCGTGAAGCCGGTTTGTCTCCATGGATATCGAGCACGCTGCGCACCGCATAAATGAACACGAAGCCTGCCAATGTGAACAGCATGGGACCGGAGGGGAGATTGACCAGCAGGGTGGTGCCCAGAACAACACCGACGATGCCGATTGGAATCAGCACGCTCAGTTCGTCCCATTGCACGCGCTTGAAATTGAAGCCGCCGATCACGATCGATGCGGTGAAGTCCAGCAGAAGAATCATCGGCACGACAAATTGCAGCGGCAGGAACAACGCCAGCAAAGGCACTGAAATCAGTCCCGATCCAAAGCCGGTTACGCCGCGGATGAAATACGCCACCAGCAGGATGGCTGCCGTGAGTGCCACATCGCCGGCGGCGACCTGCTCAATACTCACCCACCTGCGCCCCGTTCGATGGTGATGCCGAGTTCCTTGATGCCGGGCACAATGGCGAACTTGGTGACCGATACTTTTACCCAGGGTGCACCGAATTCATCGCGCACGATGGCAGCCACATGTTCGGCAACGGATTCGACCAGGGTGATCGGTTGCGGCGCGTTGTGCAGGTATTCCTTCACCCGCATCGCCACCGCACCATAATCGATGGTATCGGCCACGTTGTCAGTGCCGCCTGCCTTGCAGTCAGGCAGTCCGATCTCGAGATCGAGACGCACCGGCTGCGGCACTTTGCGTTCCCACTCGTATATGCCGATAATCAGTTCGAGACGGAAGTCCCGCAGAAATAGAATATCCATCGAGCCGCCCGACAGACCGGGCCAATCCAAAACTTGTCATTTTACTGACTTATGTCCTCGCTGTTCTTGATTGCTGTTGCCTATCTGCTCGGTTCGCTGTCGTTTGCCGTCATCGTCAGTCGTGCCATGCGCCTGCCCGATCCGCGCAGCTTCGGTTCGGGCAATCCCGGCGCCACCAACGTGCTGCGCACCGGACGCAAGGCCGCAGCCGCGCTGACGCTGCTCGGCGATGCGCTGAAGGGCTGGGTGGCAGTGGTTCTGGCGCGCCTGCTGGCTCCGCAATTTGGCCTGTCCGAAGATATTGTCCTGTTGTGCGCGCTGGCGGTGTTCATCGGCCATCTCTTTCCGGTATTTTTCGGCTTCAAGGGCGGCAAGGGCGTGGCCACCGCGCTCGGCGTCCTGGTAGGCCTAAACCCCTGGATCGGCCTGGCATGCCTCGCGACCTGGCTGTTCATGGCCGGGGTGTTCCGCATTTCCTCGCTCGCTGCCCTGACCACTGCCGCGCTCGCCCCGGTCTACACTGGTCTTTTGATGGGCTGGGGTAACAGTGCAATGGCCGTGCTGGTGATCGCCCTGCTCCTGTTCTATCGTCACAGGAGCAACCTCATCAAACTGGTGTCCGGCCAGGAAGCTCGTATCGGCGGCCGCTCCTGATCCGGCTCTAAATATGGCCTTCTTCGACAAGAGCATCGAACACGCAAAGGACAGCCTAGCCGAGGTGTCGCGCGAGGCCATCGACCATGCTGGTGAACGTCTGTCGGGTGTGGTGAGGGACGGCGTATCGCAGGCCGGCAGCGAACTCAAGGATGTCATCTGGCAAGCCAGCCAGGAAATCGATGCCAAGCTAGACAAGATTTCCGACGAATTGCATGCGCAGCGCCAGTTCACCAAGGATGATGTGCGTGAGCTGGTCGATTACGCTGGAGAAAAGCTCGGCACGTTGATGGACGAACGCATCGTCCGCGCCAAGTTCGAAATTTCCGCTCTGGTTCATGAAAAGGTCGAATACTTCAAGCACGAGATCGACGGTTTTTTTATCGAGCGCCAACGCGACCTGGCACGCGAGCGCCGGCGGCTGTTCATCAACGTCGCCATCGCGATTCTGGCGTCACTGTCGCTGGGTTTTGTATCCTGGCTGTATCACCAGTATCTCGGCGGCGGGCTCGACGTGTTTGCCATCTTCCGCATCGTGTTTGCCTCGCTGGCAGGCGGTTATGCGGCCTACCTGGCGGTCAAGCTGTTGCGCCGCTGGCTGTCGATGTCGGAACACAAGAAGGACACGCTGTTTCTGGTCAGCCGCTACTGGGGCGTGCTGCGCCCGGAGAGCATCTTCGGCACCCTGATTCTGGTATGCCTGATGGCGGTGCTGGTCGGGTTTCTACTGTTTCCCGAACAAATTGCACAACTCACCGGCAGCGAAAAATGGCTCAAGGCCCTGCGCGAAGCCTATCCCATGTTCCGGCCCTGAATCGCCAGTGCCCTTGTTGGTCGCCTAAGCTGTCTCAAGGCTTGCCAGGTCCCAGCGTGGCTTGACCGCAAATGTCAGATCCCGCTGTGCCGCTGCCGGATTAAGTAGCGAAGCCAGCCGCTGCGCCCCGGCGAAGGCGATCATTGCTCCGTTGTCGGTGCAGAATTCCAGCCGCGGATAGAACACGGTGACCCCGCGGGCGGCCGCCTCACGCGTGAGCCGTTCACGTAAATGGGTGTTAGCGCCCACTCCGCCGGCCACGACCAGCCGTTCTGCACCGCTGTGCTTGCAAGCTGCCAGGCTCTTGCTCACCAAGACCTCCACCGCCGCAGCCTGGAACGCCGCAGCAATGTCTGCCGCCTGCGCCTGCCCGACCTTGCGCACCAGCGTCAGCACGGCTGTCTTGAGGCCGCTGAAGCTGAAATCGAAGTCGCCCGAATTCAACATCGGGCGCGGCAGACTGAACCGTGCGGAATCACCCGTTGCGGCCAGTTTCGACAGGGCTGGCCCCCCCGGATAGCCCAGCCCCAGCAACTGGGCGGTCTTGTCGAAAGCCTCGCCGGCTGCGTCATCCAGCGTTTCACCCAGGAGGGTGTATTGCCCCACACTCGACACCAGCATCAGCTGAGTGTGTCCGCCCGACACCAGCAACGCGACAAATGGAAAGGCAGGGGGCGTATTGGAAATCAGTGGCGACAGCATATGGCCTTCGAGATGGTGCACGCCGACAGCGGGAATATTGAGTGCAAACGCCAGCGCACGCGCCATGCCTGCCCCTACCAGCAAGGCGCCCGCCAACCCCGGACCCTCTGTGTAGGCAACGCCATCGAGATCAGCCAGGGTGCACCCACCCTCGTTCAATACTTGTCGTGTCAGTGGCAATACGCGCCGGATATGGTCGCGCGACGCCAGTTCCGGCACCACCCCGCCATATTCGTTGTGCATGGCAATCTGCGAATACAGCGCGTGCGCCAGCAAGCCGCGCACGCTGTCATACAGCGCGACGCCGGTTTCATCGCAGGAGGATTCGACACCAAGGATCAACATTAGCCGGAAACCAAAAACAGATCACCGCTCATCATAACGCGGCCCTTGTCCCGGGTTGCTGCAAGCGGGAGATTGCCCACGCCGCTTCCATAAGCCCAACGCCCGCTTAACTAATTACGGGGCACCCCTGACACCGTCCTTCCGAGAAGGAGTGGCACCATGATTTCGTTGGATTTTTTACTCGATTGGACCTACACCAGCGTTGTGCGGCTTCCAATCCGGCCTGGGTAAGCCTGCATCCTTCCCAAACGAGGCTGGTTTTGATCTTGATGGGGCTGGAAAAAAGTATTCAAGCTTGCTATAGTGCTCGTTTTTCCCGTTTCCCCGGAAGCCACTTTAAAAAATGCCTCACGTCAAAGTCAAAGAAAACGAGCCGTTCGACGTCGCTCTGCGCCGCTTCAAGCGTTCCATCGAAAAAGTGGGTCTCTTGACCGAACTGCGCGCCCGCGAGTTCTACGAGAAGCCCACCGCCGAGCGCAAGCGCAAGCTCGCCGCCGCTGTCAAACGTCAAAGCAAGCGTCTGCGCGGTCAGCAACTCCCCCCCAAGATGTATTGATTCTGCCGACCGGCAGAATCATCCAAATCACGTTCGCCCAGCATGTCGCTCAAGCTACGCATCACTGACGACATGAAGGCAGCGATGCGCGCCAAGGAATCGGCTCGCCTCGGCACGATCCGCCTGCTGCTGGCCGCAGTCAAGCAGAAAGAAGTCGACGAGCGTATCGAACTGGACGATGCGGCTATCAGCAGCATCGTCGAAAAGCTCATCAAGCAACGCAAGGATTCGATCAGCCAGTTTCAGGCTGCCGGTCGTGACGACCTGGTTGCCGCAGAGCAGGCCGAGCTTGTCGTGCTGCAGGCTTACCTTCCCGAACAACTCTCTGCCGCTGAAGTCGAAGCCGCTGTGATCGCGGCGATTTCCGAGTCCGGCGCCTCCACTGCCCGCGACATGGGCAAGGTCATGGGCCTGCTGAAGCCCCGGCTTGCCGGGCGCGCTGACATGGGCCAGGTTTCAATTCTGATCAAAGCCCGCCTGGCAGGTTGAACTCCACCCGGCGTCTGCCCGGGTTTATCATGCAGCAACCATGATCCCGCGCGATTTCATCGACACCCTGCTCGCCCGCGTCGACATCGTCGACGTCATCGACCGGCGTGTGCCACTGAAGAAAGCCGGGCAAAACTTCCAGGCCTGCTGCCCATTCCACAGCGAGAAAACCCCTTCCTTCACCGTCAGTCCAACAAAGCAGTTCTACCACTGCTTCGGCTGCGGTGCACACGGCACCGCGCTCGGTTTCCTGATGGAATACGAGCACATGAGCTTCCCCGACGCGGTAGCGGCGCTGGCACAGGATACCGGCCTGCAAATACCCGAATCGGCGCACGAGCCCGATCGGCCCAAACCGCCGCCCGCACTGTGGGACGCACTAGAACTGGCCGCGCAGTTTTACAAGCAGCAACTGAAGCAGACGCCTCGCGCGATCGATTATCTGAAACGGCGTGGGCTGACGGGTGCCATCGCCGCCCGCTACGGTATCGGCTATGCGCCGGATGGTTCGCCGCTGAAGCAGGTTTTTACCGATTACAGCGCAGAAGCCCTTGCCGCATCCGGGTTGGTAATCGACGGTGATCGCGGCCGCTACGACCGCTTTCGCGATCGCATCATGTTCCCCATTCGCAACGTCAAGGGCCAGATCGTCGGTTTCGGCGGCCGCGTGCTCGATCAGGGCGAACCGAAATACCTCAACTCGCCGGAAACTCCGTTGTTCCACAAGGGCTCGGAAATCTATGGTCTGTTCGAGGCGCGCACCGCGATCAAGACAGCCGGGCGCGCCATCGTGGTCGAAGGCTACATGGACGTGGTGGCGCTGGCGCAGCATGGGGTGGAGTTTGCCGTCGCCACGCTGGGAACGGCGACCACACCGATACATGCACGCACGCTGCTGCGCCACACTGACCGCCTGATTTATGCCTTCGACGGCGACAACGCCGGCCGCAAGGCTGCCTGGCGCGCGCTGGAAAATTCATTGGAAGCGCTGCAGGACGGCAAGGAAGTCAGCTTCCTGTTCTTGCCTGAGGGTGAAGACCCCGACAGCTATATCCGCAGCCACGGACATGCAGCTTTTCTGCGTCTGCTGGAAACCGATACATTGCCGCTCTCGGCTTTTCTTGTGCGCGAACTGGCACGCGGCCGTAAGCTCGACAGCCAGGAAGGCCGGGCCACGCTGATCAAGAATGCCAAACCCTTGCTGGAAAAAATCGCCGCTCCGCTGCTAGCCAGTCTGATTCGGCGGCAGGTCGCCGATCTGGCACATTTGCAGGCCGACGAGCTTGGTCTCATGGGGATTAAACTCAGCGTCGGCCGTCGCGACCTGCCACGCGCGCAACGCCGCCCGGCACCGTCACGCGTGCGCAGCCTGGCCCGCACACTGCTGATGAACCCCCAGCGCGTCGCCGAAGTCGATCCCTGCTGGCTTGACGTAAATGATCAGTTGAGCAGCCAAATGGGCGAGTTCATGACCTGGCTACACGATGTCAGGCACCTCAGCCTGCCCGCTATTGCCGAGGCCGCTCGCGGCTGCACCTTGGAGCTCTTGCTCGATGAACTGATGACGGATTTGCTCGACAAAGATGATAGCTGGGACTGGAACGCTGAATTCGACGGCGCCGTCAAACAGTTGCGTGATGACTGGCGACGGCGACGGCAGCAGGAATTGGCGCTGCGTCCGCTCGACAGCCTGAGCGCCAGCGAACGCCAGGAATTGACCGAATTGGCACATTCCTAGCTTGCCAGAAATGGCAAGACAATGCGCCCGTTTACGGTATAATTGCCGGTTTTTGAACGATTTTTTCTGTCCGCCCGCGCCGTGTCGGACAGAACCTGAGCGGAGAAAATCCTGTGGCTGTACGTGGAAGAAAACCGGGTGGTAGCGCAAAAAAAGCCGAAGCATTGATCCCCCTAAAAGAGCTGACGCCGGTGGAAGCCGAAGCGCGCCGCACCCAGCTGAAGAATCTCATCATTCTGGGCAAGGAACGGGGATTCCTGACTTACGCTGAAATCAACGACCACCTGCCTGACGAGGTGCTGGACGCCGACCAAATCGAAGGCGTGATCAGCATGCTCAATGACATGGGCATTCAGGTCTATGACGAAGCACCGGACGCCGAGACCCTACTGATGCAGGAATCCACGCCTGCCGCTACTGACGAAGACGTGGCAGCCGAAGCCGAACAGGCACTGACCACGGTCGACTCCGAATTCGGTCGCACCACCGACCCGGTACGCATGTACATGCGCGAAATGGGCTCGGTCGACCTGCTCACCCGCGAAGGTGAAATCGAAATCGCCAAGCGCATTGAGGAAGGCCTGCGACACATGGTGCAGGCCATCTCGTCATGCCCGCTCACCATCCAGCAAATCCTGGACATGGCAACGCAGATCGAAAACGATACGATGCGGATCGATGAACTGATCGATGGCTTTGTTGAAGTGGAAGCCGAGGCCGAAGAAGAAGAGGTCGAAGCAGAGACCGATGAGGAGGAAGCCGAAGATGATGACGAGGCCGCCACCGCAGCGGCCGCGGCTGCCAATCTGGCTCAGTTAAAGGCTGAAGCGCTGACGCAGTTCGATTTCATTCGCAAGGCGTATAAAAGAGCACAGAACGCTCATGTCAAATACGGACTCGGCAGCCCGCAGCACATGAAGGCCCAGTCCGAAGTGACCGCGCTGCTGATGGCAATCCGCTTCTCGGTACGCCAGGTGGACAGTCTGTGCGATCAAATCCGCAATGCGGTGGAAGAGGTGCGTTCACACGAACGCAAGATCATGGAGTTCTGCGTGGCCCGTTCCGGCATGCCGCGCCCCCACTTCATCAAGGCTTTCCCCGGCAACGAAACTAACATGGCCTGGCTGGACAAGGAGATCGCTGCCAAGAAGGGGTATTGCTCGACGCTTGCCAAGGTGCAATATGAAGTCAAGGCTCATCAGGAAGCGCTTGTCGCCATGCAGGAGCGTGTCGGCCTGCCGATCAAGAACCTGAAGGACGTCAACAAGCACATGTCCACCGGCGAAGCCAAGGCCCGCCGTGCCAAGCGCGAGATGATCGAAGCCAACCTGCGTCTTGTGATCTCGATCGCCAAAAAATACACCAACCGCGGCCTGCAGTTCCTTGACCTGATCCAGGAAGGCAATATCGGCCTGATGAAGGCGGTGGACAAGTTCGAATACCGTCGCGGCTACAAGTTTTCGACCTACGCAACCTGGTGGATCCGCCAGGCCATCACCCGTTCGATTGCCGATCAGGCACGCACCATCCGTATCCCGGTGCACATGATCGAAACCATCAACAAGATGAACCGGATCAGCCGCCAGATCCTGCAGGAAACCGGTATTGAACCGGACCCGGCGACGCTGGCGATCAAGATGGAAATGCCGGAAGACAAGATCCGCAAGATCATGAAAATCGCCAAGGAACCGATATCCATGGAAACGCCGATCGGTGACGACGAAGACTCGCATCTCGGCGATTTCATCGAAGACTCCAGCACGCTTTCGCCTGACGATTCCGCCATCTATTCAAACCTGCGTGATGCCACCCGCGAAGTACTGGACAGTCTGACCTCGCGCGAAGCCAAGGTGTTGCGCATGCGGTTCGGCATCGAAATGAACACCGACCACACGCTGGAGGAGGTCGGAAAACAGTTCGACGTGACCCGCGAGCGGATTCGCCAGATCGAGGCCAAGGCCCTGCGCAAGCTGCGCCACCCGACTCGTTCCGAAAGGCTGAAAAGCTTCGTCGGCAGCGGCGAAGAGTAAATCCCCTGCCCCGCTCATGGTGGGGTTTGGTAATACGTTTTCGGGTCTGTAGCTCAGTTGGTTAGAGCAGGGGACTCATAATCCCTTGGTCCACGGTTCAAGTCCGTGCAGACCCACCAATTTATTGATACACATCATTTCACACGCGTGACAGCAACAGAAGTGTGTGAGACCGGGTCAAGGAATGGCGCTGAATGACAAGCTGAAAATCCTCTACCTGACGCTCATATATGGTTTCAGGGAACGGGCAATCAGCCTGCTTCAACGGATTCTGTTTGTTTCCAATAGCACCCCCCGTAGCATAGTTATTCACCGGGTGGCGGCCTTTGGTGATGCCGTTGTTTCCCTGCCTGCCATAGCGCTGATTCGCGCAAAATTTCCCGAAGCCGAAATTGATCTGGTCTCCACCTCTACGGAGGGCATCACCATTGCCGATGTGCTGAAGGGCAGTGGGGTTGTGGATCAGATCTATCTGTTTAAAAAGCGTGAACGTGCTGCTGCATTGAGGCAGATCAGGGCGCATGGCTATGATCTTTATATTGAGCTTCCACAAAACCTGAATCTCTATAAATCTTTTCGCAATATGTTCCTTGTCCGGTTCTACCTGAAGATCCCGTCGGCCTTTGGATGGGATCGCGGCAGGTTAAAACGGTTCGCTCGCACGCAGGTTGATTACATGGCCATTCCCAGGGAGATTGACCGATTCAGGCTGATGCTGAATAAGAACGGTGTTCAGGGATCCATCGAGTTCCCCATTGTTACGGATGATTCGGATAAGGAATACATTGATAGGCTGCTAGGTGAACAAGGGGAGAAGCCATTGGTCGGCTTGCTCATTGGCGGCAAGTTAGCGCAGAAGAAATGGCCGTTACAGAACTGGGCCCAACTGGCAGTGAGGAGTAGGGATCAATTTGACTTCTGTCTGATAGGTGGCAGCGGCGAGATGGCAGAGGCCGAGGTGATCTGTAATTCGGCGACGGCGGTCCGTAATTTTTGTGGCAGGACTTCCATTCTTCAAACTGCTGAATTGTTGCGGCGGTGTACTGCCGTGGTTTCGCTGGACACCGGAGCGATGCACCTAGCCTATGCTGTCGGCACCCCCGTTGTTGCCCTGTTCAGTACCCGAGACATTACCAACAAGTGGCACCCATACGGGGTGAATAACATCACGATCGAGAAGCGGGTCGATTGCAGTTACTGCTTCAGCAAGCATTGCGCTGACAACATCTGCATGAAGCAAATTTCCGTAGACGAAGTGGCTGCGGCACTGTCTGAGCTTGTTGCGAAGCAATTATCCATCCGTTAATGAGATCCCGTGTCTAGCTTGTTGGTTGTCAGGTTCAGTGCGCTAGGTGATCTGGCCTCGACTGCCCCCTATCTTTCATGCGCCGCACGGACGCATGACATCACACTGCTCACTTCACCTTTGGGTAAGGACTATTTCTCCGATGCCGGATATATTCACAACATTCTGGAGCTGAAGGACACACGGGTTGCCACGCTATTGAAAATGATTCCAAAGGTGTTCAACACTTTTGATTATTTTGTCGACCTTCATGGCAATGACCGTAGCCGCTTCCTCTCTCATTTTTCGCGAGGTGAACGGCTCTCGAATTATGTAAAGACGTATCGGAACCTCACACCTGAAGACGCTTTGGCCGGCTATGTCAAACAGGGCTCGGCGGGTCAGTTTGACTACTTCAGCATCCTCTCCATGCTGCCCGGTTACCGGTTTCAGCCAGAGCCCTTTGAGCCCAAGCCACGCGACTATATCGTGTTGAATATCGGTTCTAGTGGGAAATGGCTTTCAAAGCGGCTGCCACTTTCCAAATGGCAGGAGATCGTGCAGATCCTGCTGGAGCGTTATGGACTTCCGTTTTTACTGACAGGCGCAGCGGATGAGGTGGTTTACATCACGGAAACCGCCAGGTTATTGCCAGGTAAACACGAAATCGTTGCTGGCAAAACCAACCTGAGCGAGCTGAAAGCCATCCTGCAGAATGCCTATCTCACGGTATCGACCGACTCAGGCCCGATGCACATGTCAGCGGTTGAGCGAACTCCGACCATTGGGATATTCGGACCGACCAACTGGGTCCGCTCTGCCCCATACGGCCCTTGGTCCACCGTGCTGTTCGATCGGGTGCGGTATCCGGAGAGTGTGCCACCAGCCAAAAGCCTGCTTGAGGTTGATGACTATTTCAGTCATATCGACATCCGTGAAGGATTGGCCGCCATCAGCGACTACCTCTAACGCCCCCGGCGCGAATGCGACCACAAATCGTGACAAGGGCGCTGCCCCACATAGATATTTTGGCGCTGATGACTAATTTGGTGTGACGGCTAAAAACATCTTCGTGCCGGGTCAATAATAAGACAATCGCCCTTGACGAAGAATCACTTGATCCTCTGTTCTAGTCCGAACGAGACACCATTCAAGCAAACATCAGGGATAATCATCACCCATAACAACAAGGGAGAGTCTGATGGAAGGGGAAGCCAGAAAGCCCGGCGAGCGCCGTTTGCAGATCCTGCAAACGCTAGCCGCGATGCTGCAGGAACCGCAGCCGGAAAAAATCACCACAGCAGCGCTGGCAGCGCGCATCGGCGTATCGGAAGCGGCGTTGTATCGGCATTTTTCCAGCAAGGCGCAGATGTATGAAGGCCTGATCGAATTCATCGAGCAAACCCTGTTCGGACTGATTACCCGCATCACCGCCGAGACGCCCTCACCAACTGCGCAGGTTGAGGCCATCATCAGCATGCTGCTGAGTTTTGCGGCGAAGAATCCGGGGATGACGCGGGTGCTGATCGGCGAAGCATTGGTTCATGAAAACGAACGCCTGCAAAGACGCATCAATCAACTGCACGATCGCATCGAGGCGCAGCTTCGGCAATGCATCCGTCTGGGTGGCGGCCAGCAGTCCGAACTCAGCGCGCCGCTTGCCAACCTGCTGCAATGCGTGGTGGTGGGGCGCTGGCATCAGTTTGCCAAGAGTGGGTTTGCGCGCGCACCGGGCGGAGATATCGACCTGTTGATGACCCGCCTGCTGGACGTTCACCCTGCCTGAAACGCAGCAGCAACCCCGCACACCGGGCAGGCCGGGTCGCGCGGCACTTTCATCACGCGTGCACCTGCTTGCAGGCCGTCCCACAGCAACAACCTGCCGATCAAAGTCTCACCTACCCCGGCCAGAAATTTCAGTGCTTCCATCGCCTGCATCGCCCCGATCACCCCGACCAGTGGCGAAAATACGCCCGCTTCGGCACAGCGGACTTCGGGTTCATCCGCATGGTCCGGGAACAGGCAGTGATAACACGGGCTGTCGGCCTGGCGTGAATCGAAGACAGCCAACTGCCCGGAAAATCCGATCGAGGCACCTGACACCAAGGGCTTGCCGAGTGCCACGCAAGCGCGATTGACTGCGTGTCGGGTGGCAAAATTGTCCGACGCATCCACAACCAGGTCCACCGCCGCCACCGCCTCATGCAGAGCGTCGCCCGCCAAGGCCTCCGCAATGGACTTCACTTCGATTTCCGGGTTGATGGCGCGAACACTACGCGCGAGTGATTCGGCCTTGTTTTTCCCGATCGCCGCGGTAGTGTGCCCGATCTGCCGCTGCAGGTTGGTGAGGTCGACACTGTCGCCGTCCGCCAGCAGCAGGGTCCCGACGCCCGACGCGCCGAGGTACAGCGCCGCCGGACACCCCAAGCCGCCCGCGCCGACAATCAGCACCGTTGCATTGGCGATGCGCTCCTGTCCTGCAACACCAACTTCAGGCAGCAGAATATGCCGGCTGTAGCGCAGCAGCAGGTCGTCATTCAAGTCCATGGAAGCAAGCGCAACTACTTGTAGTCCCGCCATTCTTCAGGCGTATCATCACTGTCGCCATGAAGATGGCGTTCGTAAACCTTCATGAAAGCCTGCTGGGATTTGATGTCCGGTTCGTTGGCCTCGACATTGCGCCGTTGCACGCCTTCGCAGAAGTAGGCCAGTGCGCGCTTGAGCTTGCAGAGCAGGTTGTTGTCGAGATGGAACCCCTGACTCGCCAGTGCCGTTTCGAGCCCTTCCAGCGTGTACTCACAGACGTGGTAACGCACCAGCAGACTGTTGGTATCCGCTACGATCGTCACCTCCAGCCCTTCCAGCCCTTGCAGCAGGACCCGGGCACGCTCCACCTGGCCTTCAGGCAATGGATGGAACACGATTTCGCGAGTTTTTTCGAGGTCACACGGACGCATGGCACCCCCATCAGGCAAGGTAAGCGCAGTATACAGCGCCGGCCCGGTTGTAATGGTTCACCGGCAGCGCTGTTCGTTCCGCTCAGCGTCCCTGCAGAATCTGCAAGCCTTTGAGCAGGTTCAGCGCCTGGTTTACCTGGAAATCGTTCTTCGACACGATTTCACCAGGTTCCAGCGTGTGCGGCTTCTTGTCCTTCCCGTCTTTTCCCGGTTTGTCGGCAGGCAGCGCCTTGATACTCTCGCTCGGCTTGCTTTCAGGTCCCGGTTCATCACCGTTGGGATTGCTCAGGTGTTTGTCGAGGTCGGCCTCCCGAATACCCATGGACTCTTCCTCTGAAGGCATGTTGGGATCTTCCACCACGATATCCGGCTCGATGCCCTTGGCCTGGATCGAACGCCCGCTCGGCGTGAAGTAGCGCGCGGTGGTGAGCTTGATCGCCGTGCCATTGCCAATCGGCAGGATGGTCTGCACCGACCCCTTGCCAAACGTGCGTGTCCCCATGATGACCGCGCGCTTGTGGTCCTGCAGCGCGCCAGCCACGATTTCGGACGCCGAAGCCGAGCCGCTGTTGACCAGCACGACCATCGGCACTTTTTTCACGCCTTCAGGCAGACTCCTCAAATAATCGAGCTGCATCGGGCGCAGGTAGTTTTCACGGCTGGCAGTCAAGCGCATCTGGGCATCTTCGGTACGCCCCTCGGTATAAACCACCAGGCTGTCGGGCTCGACGAACGCCGCTGTAACCGCCACTGCGCCATTGAGCAAACCGCCCGGGTCGTTGCGCAAATCGAGGATCAGGCCCTTGAGCGGCGCCTTGTTTTCCTTGTAAAGCGTATTCAGCGCATCAGCCAGCAATTCGCCGGTGTGTTCCTGGAATTGCGTCACGCGTACGTAGCCATACCCGTTTTCCAGCAGCTTGAATTTGACGCTGCGGATTTTGATGACCGCACGGGTCAAGGTCGCCACGACTGGCTTGTCCACGCCCTTGCGGATAATGGTCAACTTGATTGTCGATCCGGGCTTGCCACGCATCCGCTTTACAGCATCGTTCAGCGTCATGCCCTTGACTGGCGTGTCGTCAAGCTTAACGATCAGGTCGCCAGGCTTGACCCCGGCCTTGAACGCAGGCGTGTCTTCGATCGGCGAAATCACCTTGACCAGGCCGTCTTCCATGCCGACTTCGATGCCGAGGCCGCCGAACTCGCCCTGGGTGCCCACCTGCAGGTCCTTGAAACCTTCGACGTCGAGATAGGTTGAATGCGGATCCAGTCCGGTCAGCATGCCGTTGATCGCCTCGGTGATCAGCTTCTTGTCTTCCACCGGCTCGACATAATCGCTCTTGATGCGGGCGAATACATCGGTAAATGCACGCAACTCCTCGACCGGCAGCGCCGTCTCCGCATCCTTGTCTGCGATCGCCGACAGGTTGACCGTTAACGCCGCGCCTGCCAGCAGGCCGGCCAATCCGACGAGTATGAATTTCGCCTTTTGAGTCATTTCACTTCATCCACAGGAGGGGATTAACAGGGCGGCTTTGATGCCGCATTTCAAAGTACAGTCCGGGGTCGGGCTGACCGCCGCTATTGCCGACCGCCGCAATGGGGTCACCGGGCTGAACCCGTTCACCCACCTGCTTATACAGACTTTCATTATTGCTGTACAGGCTCATGTAGCCCTCGCCGTGATCGACAATGATGAGATTGCCAAAGCCGCGCAACCACTCGGAAAAGACCACCTGCCCCGCAGCGATCACCTTCACCGCCGAGCCCTGCGCGGCACGGATGAACAATCCTTTCCAGCTTAATCCGCCGTCTTCCCTCGGAGCACCGAAACGGTTCATGAGTTCCCCGGCAACGGGCAGACGCAGCGATCCTTTCAAGCGTGAAAAAGGTTGGTCGGTGGAAAACGCAACCGGCGTTTCGGTATTGACATCGACAGGGCGACGCGACTTGGCAGCAGAATCCTTTCCCTCGGCCTGCGATTGTTTCGCCTGCTGTGCCGCACGCGCCCGTGCCGCTTCGCGCTCAGCCTGCTGCGCCATCAGTCTGTTCAGGCGCTCCACCAATAGGGTCAGGCTCCGTTCGTCCCGCTTCAGATTGGAGATTTCGAGCCGCTGCTGCCGAATCTGTTCGGACAGTTTTAGCATGACCTGCTCGCGTTGCTGCTTTTCGGCCACCAGTATCTTCTGTTCGACTTCGCGGGCTGCCTGCAATTGCAACAGATCGTTCGATTTTTTCCGGGTTTGCTGCTGCAACACGTCCAGTTGCGCCAGGTCGACGCGCAGCGACTCGATCATTGCCTGCTGCGCGCGTGACAAATGCGCCAGGTAGCGCAAATCACGCGCAGTCTGGTTGGGGTCCGCCCCGTTGAGCATGAGCTTGAGCGCATCGCCCTGCCCCCGCAGATAAGCCGCCCTGAGCGCCTGGGCAAGATGAGCCTGCTGTTGCCGGATACGTGCTTCGGCAGCGACTGCTTGCCGGGTCAGGGATTGCAGATCTGTCCGGGCGCGCTGACGTTCACCATCCAATTGACGCAACTGGCGTACCGCGCTGCTGATGGCGCGCTCCGATTGGCGCAGTTCATCCGCCGCTTCCCGGCGATCCACCTGGGTATTGTGGAACTCCTCCTGCAGGGTTTGCAGGCGCTGCTTGAGGGCATCGAGCTCGGACTGCTTGCGATCGGCCTGGTTGGCGCTGGCGCACAGGGGGACGCATAGCGCCAGCAATACAAAAAGGTGTCTGGAGTTCACCCTGATGAGCTTACCCGAAGCCGACGGGCTTACTCAAACTGAACCAGCGACTCGCCGGTCATTTCCGGGGGTTGCGGCAAGCCCATCACTTTCAACAGGGTCGGGCTGACGTCCTCAAGCGCGCCGGTGTCTGCCAGCGTGGCATGACGCCGCCCGACGTAGATCAGCGGCACCAGATTCAAGGTGTGGGCGGTATGCGCCTGCCCGGTTACCGCATCGCGCATCAATTCTGCGTTGCCATGATCGGCGGTCACCAGCACTTCGCCGCCATTCGCCAACTGGGCTTCCACTACCCGGCCCAGGCAGGTATCCACGGTCTCGATTGCCTTGATGGCAGCCTTCAAGTCGCCGGTATGGCCGACCATGTCCGGGTTGGCATAATTGCAGATGATCAGGTCGTACTGCTTGCTGCCGATCGCAGCGAGCAGCTTGTCGGTTACCTCGAAGGCACTCATCTCGGGCTTCAGGTCGTATGTCGCGACGTCGGGCGACGACACCAGCACCCGGTCCTCGCCCGGGAAGGACACTTCCTCGCCGCCATTGAAAAAGAAGGTGACGTGGGGATATTTTTCCGTTTCGGCGATCCGCAGCTGGCGCATTCCCAGATTAGCGACATATTCGCCCAGACCATTCTTGATCCGTTCGGGCGGGAACGCCACCGACACGTCAAAATCGTCGCTGTAGCCGGTGAGCGTGCAGTAAGTCGCCAGGCGCGGGGTCACCTCGCGTTCGAACTCGCCGAAATCGGATTCGATGAACGGCCGCGAAAGCTGGCGCGCGCGATCGGAACGGAAGTTGAGGAAGATCACCGCATCGCCGTCTTCCATCTTCACCGGCTTGCCGTTCGGCGGCAGAATCGCGGTGGCTTTGACGAACTCGTCGGTCTCTCCGCGCGCGTAGGCGGCTTCCAGCCCGGCATGCGGATTTTCTGCCCAGAACTCGGTGCGCCCCTGGGTCAACAGATCATAGGCAGCCTTGACGCGTTGCCAACGGCGATCGCGATCCATTGCATAGTAGCGGCCGATCATCGATGCGATATGCCCGACCCCCGTCTGTTCGATTTTTTCGGACAGGCGGCGCAGGTAGATTTCGGCGCTCTTCGGCGGCGTATCGCGACCATCCAGAAAAACATGCAAACACACCTTGTGCAGATTTTCGCGTGCCGCCAGTTCGAGGATCGCGTGAAAATGCGACTCGTGGCTATGTACGCCCCCATCCGACAGCAGGCCCAGTACGTGCAGCGTCTTGTCGTGGTCTCGCGCCAGGTGTACCGCATTGAGCAGAGCGGGGTTGGTGTAGAAGTAGCCGGACTCGATGGCACGATCGATACGGGTGAATTCCTGGTATACCACCCGGCCTGCACCGATATTCAGATGTCCCACTTCGGAATTGCCCATCTGTCCCTTGGGCAGTCCCACTTCGGACTCAGAGGCATGGATCAGGGTATGCGGGTTTTCCTTCCACAGGCGGTCGAAATTGGGTTTGCTTGCCTGTGCGATCGCATTGTCGGCGCGTTCGGTGCGGCAACCAAAACCGTCGAGGATGATAAGGAGAGCCGGCACGGTCTTCATGAAAAAATTTGTATTACCTGATTCGTTTTTGTGGGATTATTTTAATATATGCATGATTACTAATCTACATGCAGGCTTCAAAGAAGCTCTGGGAATGCGCTGCGACAGCGGTTTTGTGCCGAATTCGCATCGCGCTCAAGAGTACTACACGAACAGGACCGAGGTAATGAATATGGCAGAAGATTGGGACGAAGTGGACCTCATGGACAAGGACGAGCACATAGAGCAGGCCTCCCGTGCGATGAAGGCCATGTCGCATCCGCTGCGCCTGAAAATTCTATGCGTGCTGGGCGACAAGGAAGTCAGCGTGCAGGAAATCGTCGACCACGTCGGCACCTCACAAAGCAACATTTCGCAGCATCTCGCCATCCTGCGCGACAAGGGTGTGCTGCGCACCCGCAAGGATGCCAACCGCGTTTTTTACCGCGTAGGCGACACCCGTACACTCAAGCTGCTGGGCATGATGCGCGACGTGTTCTGCGGCTTCGCAAAATAATCTCCCTGTTCGCCGCCACGCAAGGCCTGGCTACGCGCAAGCATGCCGGGGTCTTTGCTTCAAGTCGCCACGCTTATGCCCCCCAGCTTGAGAGCGCCGCTCCGTCATTTGGAGTCCCCTCGGAGGTTCTTCTTGGGACAAGCGGCTTAGTCAAGACCTCGCGCGCCATACATATAATTAATCCAAGCACTTGAATTAAATGGTTAATTAGCATATCCTAATGGATGCTTTTTCAGAGGTGTTGCTGCTGTGCTGAACCCTGTCCGACTCTTGCTGACCTGCGCCATCCTTGCTGCCCAGCCCGCATGGGCAGCCCTGCCGTTTGCGGTTGCCACGGTGAAATACCAGATGTCCGACAGCGGATACTCGACCGAAGCCACAGTCGAAGCCGTCAGGCAATCCACCCTCGACGCGCAGGTGTCGGGGCGGGTGACGGCGGTCAATTTCGATGTCGGCGACTACGTCAAGGCGGGGTCAGTCATCGTCCGGCTCTCCGCGCAGGAGCTGTCGTCCGCGGTCGCTGGCAGCCGGGCGCAGGAAGCGCAGGCCGCCGCCACGCTGGCCAACGCGCGTGCCAACTACCAGCGCCAGCAACAGTTGTTTCAGCAAAAGTTCATCAGCCAGGCTGCGCTGGATCGCGCCACGGCCGAATTCCAGGCCGCCGAGGCGGCCGCGCGCGCGGCGCGCGCCGGCGTTGGCCAGACTTCCGCCATGAGTGGCTATACCGTGATCACCGCCCCCTATTCCGGCGTGGTCGCTGCCCGCCACGTGGAAGTCGGGGAAACCGTGGCCCCCGGCAAACCGCTGATGACCGGTTTTGATCCCAAGGACATGCGGGTGGTCGCCAATATCCCGCAATACAAACTGGCCGAAGTGAAGGCGGCAACCCGCGTCGCGGTCGAGATCCCTTCGCTCGACAAATGGGTCGATGCCACGGGCGTCACCGTCCTGCCCTCGGCCGACACCGCAACCCATACCATCAAGGTACGCATCGAGCTGCCGACCAACCTGGATGGCGTCATCCCCGGGATGTTCGCCCGCGCCCACTTCTCGGCAGGCAGCGCGCGCAGACTCACCATTCCGGTCAGCGCCGTGGTTCGCCGCTCCGAGATCACCGCGGTCTATGTGGTCAAGCAGGACAAGGTCAGCCTGCGCCAGATCCGCCTCGGCACCCCCAATGCGCAAGGACAGGTGGAAGTGCTGGCAGGCCTCAACCCGGGCGACATCATTTCGCTCGAACCGGTCAAGGCGGGGATCTACGCCAAAAGCGCCACCAACCCGTCCGCCAACTGACCGGAGAGACCGATGGGATTCTCTGGACGCATCGCCCGTTTCTTTCTGACGTCCCAGCTCACCCCGCTGATCGCCCTGATCGCGGCCCTGCTGGGACTGTTCGCCATTCTGGTCACGCCGCGCGAGGAAGAGCCGCAGATCAACGTGACCATGGCCAACGTGTTCATTCCCTTCCCCGGCGCCTCGGCGAAGGACGTCGAAGCGCTGGTGGCCACCCCGGCCGAGCAGGTGCTGTCGCAGATCGCCGGCATCGAGCACATCTACTCCGTCTCCAAGCCCGGGATGGCGGTGCTCACCGTGCAATACCTGGTGGGACAGGATCGCACGCAAGCCCTCGTCAGGCTTTACGACACCATCCAGGCCAACCGCGACTGGGTCTCGCCCGAACTCGGCGTCGGCGAACCCATCATCAAACCGCTCGGCATCGACGACGTGCCCATCGTCACCGTCACCCTGTGGACGCGTGACGAAACGCGCGGCGCCTATGAACTGGAGCAGGCCGCGCATGCGGCGGAAATCGAACTGAAGCGTATCGCTGGCACCCGCGAAGTCAAGACGGTCGGCGGTCCCGGCCGCGCGGTTCGGGTGATGATGGATCCCGATCGCATGGCGGCATTCGGCGTGACGGCGAAAGATATTCGCGATGCCCTGCAGGTGTCTAACGCTGCACAGCCGTCTGGCACCCTGATATCGAACAACCAGGAAATCCTGGTGCAGACCGGCACCTTCCTGACCGGCGC
>Ga0209254_10001377_pt1 | contig 21657 bp, 15 predicted proteins | sample FrelakmetDIP11DI_FD_187148 | JGI IMG/M metagenome (GOLD analysis project Ga0209254, IMG submission 187148) | Freshwater lake sediment microbial communities from the University of Notre Dame, USA, for methane emissions studies - DIP11 DI (SPAdes)... | ecosystem: Environmental > Aquatic >...
TTCAAGAAGCGAGTTCGAGAGCGCAGATTATTATCACAACCGGTGGACTCGGTCCTACAATAGATGATCCAACCCGTCAGGCTGTTGCCCTTGCGTTCGGGGTTGAAACCGAATTCAATGAAGTGCTTTGGGAGCAAATTCAGCGAAAATATCGGTGTTATAACCGAATTCCCTCTGAAAATAACCGGCGGCAAGCCTATATTCCCTATGGATCAATGGGAATTGAAAACCCAGTTGGAACTGCCCCGGGTTTTTATATAGAAAAGGATGACCGCACTTTAATTAGTCTGCCGGGTGTTCCGAAAGAAATGGAGTATCTGACTATTCATTTTGTTCTTCCATACCTTAAAGAAAAATACCAACTGAGGTCTGTCATCCAAGTTAAAGTTATCCATACCGCAGGGATCGGGGAATCCTTAATAGATCAGCTAATAAGTGATCTTGAAAACAAGCAAAATCCGACCGTCGGGCTCTCTGCCCATGCAGGGCAATGTGATATACGCATTACCGCTAAAGCCGAATCTTTAGAATCAGCCAACCGGATGATTGAAGAATTCGTCGATGTGATTGGTGATAGGTTGGGCAGTCACATTTTTGGATACGATTTGGACACACTTGAAGGAAAAATTCAGCATATCCTGAACTTGAACCAATTAACCGTGGGGTTGGTCAATTCAAATATTTCTCCAAATATTCTCGCCAGGTTTAGAAATCAAATCCCTTGTAATGTTCACCCAGTATCCGAAATGGAAATGACCGAAAACGGTCGGAAGACAGCACATTCTCAGCACCAATTCCTTTTTTTTGCACAATTAATGGACAGAGATGACCGCAAGGAATTAAATATATCCCTTTCAAAATCAGATGGTGAATTACTGGTAAAGTCCATGTTCTACGGAGGTCCACCCCAAATGGGAGAACAATGGGCTGTAAATTCCGCAATGGATTATCTTCGAAGGAATATTGATCCCGCTAATAAATCGAATCCTTGAGAGGAAAAATGCAAGAAATAGACACGCTATTTACAAATGCAATCGTCCTTACGATGGACAAAAACTTTAACCTCTACGAGCCAGGATATGTTGCCGTCAATCAGGGGAAAATTACTGCAGTTGGATTTCGGGGTGATATAAAAGAAGAATTGAAGGCAAAAAATATAGTTGACTGCGGCGGCAAGGTGCTTATGCCGGGGCTTGTCAATGCCCATACCCATGTTCCGATGACATTATTAAGGGGATTAGCCGATGATCTAAGGTTGGACGTTTGGTTAATGGGTTATATGATGCCGGTTGAGCGTGAATTTGTTTCGCCAGATTTTGTCAGGCTTGGCACCTTATTAGCCTGTGCCGAAATGATTCAGAATGGTATTACCAGTTTTGCGGATATGTATTATTTTGAAGAGGATGTAGCCAAGGCGACTGCCGATGCAGGAATGAGAGCTGTATGTTCTCAAACCGTTCTCAAATTTCCAACTCCAGATGCAATCTCCTTTGAAGAGTCCCTGGCTGCAGCCCGGGATTTCATCACTCATTGGAAAGGGCATCCCTTGATTACACCGTCTGTCGCCCCGCATGCACCATATACGTGTACTGCTGAGATCCTGCAAGCTACAGCCGCCCTGGCAGTTGAGTATGACGTCCCATTACATACCCACCTGGCAGAAACTGCCTTGGAAGTGGATAACATGCGCAAGAACACCGGCATGCCCGTGATACCCTACGTCAGAAAACAAAATCTTTTCGATGCAAAAGTTCTCGCTGCCCATTGTGTTCATATTGACGAAGGGGAAATGCGTACCATGCTGCACCATGGGGCAGGAATTGCTCACAATCCTTCTTCCAACCTTAAACTTGCTTCAGGGATAGCCCCAGTAAGTAAAATGCTTGAATTGGGGTTGAACGTCGGTATAGGCACGGATGGTCCAGCGTCGAATAATGACCTGGATATGTTCGAGGAAATCCGTCTGGCTAATTTTATAGCAAAAGCGAGTACAGGTGACCCCAGAACTGTTCCTGCGCAGCAGTCGTTATTAATGGCAACCCGTATGGGTGCCCAGGCAATGCATATTAGCGATCAAACAGGATCCATTGAATTGGGTAAATGTGCAGACCTTATTCTCCTTGATATTAAACCTCTTCATAATATTCCACGATTTCAAAGGGAACCACAAAATATATATGCCCAAATTGTATATGCCTCCAAATCTACCGACGTGCGTGATGTAATGATTAATGGGATTTGGAAAATGAGGGATCGAGAACTGATCGGTTTAAATCTGGAACACCTCATCCAACAAAGCCAGGAATACGCCAAAAAAATTGATATCTTCCTGATTAAGCGGGAAGAATCAATCTTGTCCAAGCTGATTGCAATTGGTGGAGCGATCGAGGAGGAAAGTTTTGAGGTACAAGCAAAAGTTCAAATCCCATCCAGAGATTCAGTTTTGCAGGCTTTGAAATCTCCGGAAATCCAGATCCTTTACCAGCGTCATTATCGGGAATACGATACCTATTTTAGTTTTGAAGATCTTGAACAAGGAAAACTGCGCTTCCGGGAAGATCACTTCGTCGATGACAAAGGAAATATATTAAAAGTACGTAATCGTTTAACCCATATTGGAATTAGAAGTGAGCGTACATTCCCATCAAAAGTATTGCTATCGAGGAGTCGTTATTACGCTCCCGCTAATGAGACTTTGCGATTTTACAAGGAGTACTTCAAGCCTTATCAGGAATTTGAAATTGATAAAGACAGATTGCGATTCATGGTGGAATACAAAGGGTCAGAATTTTATATCAATCTGGATTATGTGCATAATCCCTCAATGGGAAATTTTCTGGAAGTTAAGAGCAGAACCTGGACCCTCAAAGATGCCAAAAATAAATCAAAATTGGTTTCCGAACTAATCGAGCTTCTGGGAAGCTCGCCTGGGGAACCATTAACGGATGATTATATCCATATGGTCGAACTGCGGCAATAAATTAGGATTGGTGTAAATGGCGAAGAAAAATGCAAAGCATCAACCCAAAACCATCCGGATATTGTTTATAGCTTCTGAAGCCGAACCAATCATAAAAGTTGGCGGACTTGGTGATGTGGTGGGAGCCTTGCCGCATTACCTTGCAAATCTTCCAGCAGGAGAATTAAATGGCTACGAGTTGGATGTCAGAATTGCCATACCCCTCTATCCTACCCTTCCTGATAAATACATAAAGGACGAACCCCTCATTACCTTTTCAATACCATTCCGGGGAGAAAGCCTGTCAGGGTGGGCATACCAGTCTTCTTTACAAGATATTCCCATATTTCTTATATCCGGGCCCCCAATTCAAAGCGTCAAAACGATTTATAACTATGATTCAGAAAAGGACATGGAGAAATTCATCTACTTCAGCCTGGCGGCTCTGGAAATATGTAAACTGGAACGATGGAAGCCGGATATCCTCCACGCTCATGACTGGCACACCGCCCCAGCCGTGTACGCATTATCACAAAAAAGGACCAGCGATCCATTTTTTAAAGACACAAAATCCATTTTGACCATCCACAACTTACCATTCTTTGGAGGAAATGTCACTGCGCACTATCCAAATTTTGGAATACACATTTATCCTGAACCCGGACTGCCAGAATGGGCAAGCAAGATTGTCTTCCCCTTAGGCCTGGCAAAAGCGGACATAATCACAACTGTGTCCCCTACCTATTCGCAGGAAATTCTCACCCGTGAATTTGGCAGGGGTTTGGAAGAATACCTGAAAACCAGAAGAAAATCTATTTTTGGTATTCTAAATGGTTTGGATAAGGAACGTTGGAATCCAGAGATCGATCCCTGTATAACGCAAAACTTTAGCAGGGAGACGCTTGGAGACAAAAAGAAAAACAAGGAAAACCTGCTGAATGATCTTGGATTGAATATGGATATTAATATTCCACTGCTGGTAAGTATAGGAAGAATGGATAACCAAAAAGGATTGGATCTAACTGTTCAGACTCTCGCGGAATCCGGCAGTATGCCTTGGAAAGCTGTCATCATGGGCACTGGAAATCCAGCCATAGAGGCTGAATGCCAAAAACTAGAGGAAGTATTTCCAACCCGGGTAAAAGCGATCATCAAATATGATCCTTCCCTTGCCAGAAAAATTTACGCAAGCGGCGATCTATTCTTAATGCCTTCCCGCTATGAGCCTTGTGGATTGTCCCAGATGATTGCAATGCGTTATGGATGCATACCACTAGCCAGGGCTACGGGCGGTCTGAAAGATACCATTGTAGATGATCCACAAATCACAAAAAGTACAGGTTTCTTATTTGAGGAACCATCCTCGGCAGCCATGGGGGTTTGCTTGCAGCGCGGATTAATGGTTTACTCTGATCAAAATTCATGGAAAAATATTCAAGATAATGCCATGGAGCAAGACTTTTCCTGGCAAAAATCTGCCCTGGCTTATGCAGACCTTTATCTTGACATGGTGGGGAAGGATAAATAATCTCAGTTTATTACCATCAGGTCTTTCAAACGAGGGAGAACAGAGACATTATGCTAAATAATCGAGCATCAGGCATTTTACTGCACCCAACCAGCCTCCCGGGGCCTTATGGTATCGGGGATTTAGGGGGTCAGGCATTCGAATGGGTTAATTTTCTTCAAACTGCAGGATGCAGATACTGGCAAATTCTGCCATTGGGTCCCACCGGGTACGGGGACTCTCCCTATCAATGCTTTTCTGCATTTGCCGGAAATCCATATCTCATCAACCCCGAACCACTTTTCGGTATCAATATCTTATCGGGCCAGGATATTTCCAATCTCCCAGATTTTTCCAATAGCAAGGTTGAGTACGGCAGGGTTATTCAATGGAAGTTATATATGCTTAAAATAGCATATGAAAGATATATTAATGGTTCTTTCCCGGACCTGGACATCCAGATTGCCCGGTTTATCCAGGATGAGGAATTCTGGCTGCAGGATTACGCCGTCTTCATGACCATTAAAGAGAATTACCAAAACCAACCCTGGAATTTATGGCCAGACCCGTTGAGATTTCATCAGGAGCAAGCCCTCAAACGATTCATTTCTGAGCATCTATATGAAATTAAACGTCATATTTTTGAACAGTTTATTTTTTCTCAGCAATGGGGCAATTTGCGGCGATTTGCCAATGAAAAAGGAATTCAAATTATTGGCGATATCCCAATTTATGTCTCTTATGATAGTGCAGACTGCTGGGCGCATCCAGAGTTGTTTATGTTCGATGAAAATCGCCTGCCAACATCTGTAGGCGGTACACCCCCGGATCTTTTTTCAAATACCGGCCAACTTTGGGGTAATCCAATATATAGATGGGAAATTCACAACAAAACCGGTTACCGGTGGTGGATTGAACGATTTAAATCGAGTCTCAAGAACATTGATTATGCGCGTCTCGACCACTTCCGGGGATTCGGTGGGTACTGGGATGTGCCTGCCGGCGAACCAACTGCTATAAATGGTGTGTGGAAAGATGGACCGGGAATAAAATTTCTGCTTGCGATCCAAAAGGCTTTAGGGGATTTACCAATCATTGCCGAAGATCTTGGGGAAATCACACAGGACGTATTTGTTCTGCGTGATTTATTCAACCTGCCGGGCATGAAAGTCCTCCACTTCGCATTTTACGGATCCCCAGATGACAGTTTCTTTCCCCATAATTATGACAAGAATTTTGTTGCCTACACCGGCACTCATGATAACGATACCGCAGTAGGATGGCTGGAAATCACTTCACCAGAAGCGAGGCAAAACTGCCTGAGGTACCTGCATAGCGATGGGCAAGACATAGCTTGGGATATGATACGAGCAATCTGGGCATCTGCAGCAGCCATTTCAATTGCCCCTTTGCAGGATTTTCTTTCACTTGGAAATGAAGCCAGGATGAATTTTCCCGGTAGAAGTGATGGGAATTGGGATTGGCGTGTGGATCCGAAGGATATTAATCAGGATCTGGCAAACAAAATCAGGGAGATCAACTATACGTATGCCCGCTTAAACAAATAAGAATTTGTGTCTCATCTTATTGACTTTCTTTACAATCCTTGGTGTTTTGGGTCAATGAAGCAAGGTATATCCCTAACAAGATTAAGACACCCCCAAAAACCTCGAAGAAGGATGGAATTTCACCAAGAAATATCAATGCTAATATGGATGCACCGATTGGTTCACCCAGAAGTACTACAGCCACATACGTAACCGGTAGATAACCAAGAGCCCAGTTATACGTTGAATGCCCAATCACCTGTGGAAAAAAAGCAAGGGCAGCCAACCATAAATAAGTTTCATTAGAATACCCAGTTAAGTTTAGACCAAGTACAATGGATGTTACCAGAAGGATAATGGCTGAGAATCCATAGACAGTAAAGGCGTAAGGGATTACATCTACTGTTGCACGAACTTTCCTGCCAATTACCATGTACCCACTGGCTGCCCAGGCACCAGCCAGTGCAAGCAAATTACCATAATAGTATCTGCCATGAAAAAATTCCGAAACACCAGTACAATTTATTGTTCCATCCATAATGAAACACGACATACCAAGACCAACAACAGCACCTCCAATCAATGCGATGAAAAGACCTAGCATTAAAAGAGATCCTGGTTTTTCCTTTAGAAAAACCGCCGATATGATTGCTACCCATAATGGCACCGTGGATACCAGGACTACTGAGCTGGCAACAGTCGTATATTCAAGTGATGTAATCCAACATGCAAAATGGAGCGCAAGAAAGACTCCAGATAAAAGGATGAGAAGAACCTGTTTTTTGGTATAGCCCAGGATGACATGTCTATATTTTGTTATCGCCCATGGGAAGAAAAACAGGGTTGCCAGGACCATGCGATAGGTGGAAACAACCAGGGATGGGGCTTCCTGTTGAGCAAGTCGTGCAAAAATTGATCCGGTTGAAATAGCCAGCACTCCCAAAAAAATGGCTGCTTGGGGACCAATAGGAACTTTCCGGGAGAGATTATTGTGGGAAGGTTGTTGTGCCGCCAATAAATAATCCTCATTCCAAAAAACAAAGTTGGACAATTCTGAGCAGTCAATGATTATATCAGCCTTATTCGGAATACGAATATTTTCAATTCAGAATTTTGGTTATAATTACTTTATATTTTGGAAAAATAAACTTGACAATGGAGGAAATTATGCCACACGTAATAACCAGTTTGTGTTTGAGAGATGGTGGGTGTGCAACAGTATGCCCGGTTGAATGCATCGTACCAGGCAAACCGGTGGATAATTGGCCGTCGTATTATATTGATGCGGATACCTGTATTGATTGTGGAGCATGTGTAGCAGAATGCCCTTACGGAGCCATTTTTACTGATGATGAAGTGCCATCTGCATACAAAGCAAATGGTGGAGAATATCAATCTATGCCAATCGGGACACCAGGGTATGCCGAGATATTCGACGGCACCAGCCATGATGGAGAACCTGTACATTTGGTAGCAACCCGCAAATTATCACCGGGCGATGTCATTGACCTCTCTGGAGATACACAAACAAATGCAGATTTCTTCAAATCCGGTCCCGGTTACGACGCATTAAATCAATAATTGTCTACCAGGGAAAATGATAATGGAGGAAGTCTTCTGACTTCCTCTTTTATTTATCAATAGGTGTAGGTGTAAAGGCAGGTGTAATGATGGAGAGTTCAAATAAATATCGCCTTGAAACGGATTCCCTGGGGGATGTTCTGGTGCCGGAATTTGCGTTGTATGGAGCTCAAACGCAACGAGCTATCGAAAATTTTCCTATCTCAGGATTAAAACCATCCACTCAATTCGTTAAGTCGATGGTGTTGATTAAACATTCTGCCGCAATAATTAATCATCGGCTGGGCTTGCTCCGGACGGATATTACAGACGCAATAGTACAAACCTGTGACGAAATTCTACAAGGCAAATGGCAGGATCAATTTGTGGTAGATCCTTTTCAGGCTGGCGCAGGTACCAGCCATAATATGAATATTAATGAAGTCATCGCCAATTGTGCAACCCGGAAACTGGGTGGTGGACTGGGACATTATTTCGTGGATCCTAATAACCATGTTAATATGTCGCAATCGACAAACGATACTATCCCAGCAGCCATCCGGATAGGAGTCCTTTGTAGATTAGAACCATTGGTTTTAGCAGTAGACGATTTGGCAGATGCTTTAAGAATAAAAGCTGTTGAATTTGATGACATACTCAAATCAGGCCGGACCCACCTCCAGGATGCAGTACCCATCCGCCTTGGGCAAGAGTTTGGTGCTTATGCCTGTGCTGTCGAGCGGGACCGGGAGAGGATAATCAGGGCTTCGCACACGCTACGGCGTTTAGGAATTGGCGGAACTGCCGCCGGCTCAGGGTTAAATGCCCATCCGCTTTATCATGAACAGATGGTTGCTCAACTTTCTTCAATTACAGGTCTGGAACTCTTTCAATCGGATAATTTATTTGAAAGTATGCAATCGATGGCAGACATGACAGATTTCTCTGCCTCCCTTAGAACCCTTGCCATCACCCTGACAAGAATAGCCAATGACATCCGCCTGCTTTCGTCGGGTCCAAAAACCGGACTGGCAGAGATCACGCTACCGGCTGTTCAACCCGGTTCCAGCATCATGCCCGGAAAAGTAAACCCTGTAATGGCAGAAATGCTTAATATGGCCATGTTCCATGTCATGGGGAATGATCATACAATTGCCCTGGCTTCCCAAAGCGGGCAGTTGGAATTAAATGTAATGATGCCGGTAATTGCTCACAATCTTTTTGAAATGGTGGAGATTTCAATCAATTCCATCAGGGTATTTACCGAAAAGTGTGTACGGGGTATCCGGGCAAACCCTGAAATGGCTTACCACTGGTTGGAAAATAACCCTATCATCATAACCGCCATTACTCCAATCATTGGGTATAAATCGGGCAGCGACCTGGTCAATTATGCCGATAAATCTCGTATTACCATCCGGGAGGCTGTTGTGCAATTTCTCCAGGAAGGTAAAATCAAGCACATACACAGCGGCATACCTGTAACCATTGAGGAAATTGACCAGGCACTTAATCAATTCAGGAGGATGACAGAGGGGGGGATTTTGTAGGTTTCCCTGGAAGGTGATGGGTAGGAAATCCTTACTCGCAGGCGAATTCCAGGTGTTCAGAAAAGGTCTGCGAAAAATTATGGTATCCTGACCCATCACATTTCGCCCTGAAGAAATAATACTTGCTTGACGAGGGAGATCCAACAGCCTGCATAGCTTTCAAACCCGGGTTGCTAATAGGAGCTGGCGGTAAGCCATTCACCAGATAGGTGTTATAGGGCGAATTAACCATCAAATCCACCGTAGTCAAAGGATTTTTCCACCAGGTTTGCTGGTCTTGATTAAAACCAAGAGCATATTGGATTGTAGGGTCACTTTCCAATTTTTGATCAATTGCCAATCGGTTAAAAAAAACGGATGAAATGGTGGGTTGTTCTTCAGAGTGAACAGCTTCCTTCTCCACAATTGAGGCCAGAGTAACGGCTTCATACAAGGATAGATCCTGTTTTTCAAATTTTTCGATCAGGTTTTGATCCATCTCATCAAAAAACCGTTCCAGAAAGATGCCGAGTATATCCCTGGGTGATGAGTCCCTTGGTATCGGATATGTTCCAGGGAATAGCAACCCCTCTACCCCCTGGTCGTCCGGCCAGTTGTTAGGCAGAGAAAATTCATCTGGGTTATACGCAAGGTCCAGAAATTCATCCTTGTCATCCAACAATCCATAAACAACCAGCGCCTCAGCAACCTCTTCTACCCTCCAGCCTGCCAGTAAGGTGAAAGGAATTTCTCCCGGAGTTGCATCCTGCAACAGAATCGCAATTTCTCGGGGACTCAATCCTGGGCTGAATTCATATTGCCCAGCCTGGACAGTAGAATCCATACCAGAATAAGCAAGGTAAGTAATGAATATTCCCGCATCGGGAATCACGTCATCCTTCTTCAGGCGTCCTGCAATTGATTGCAGGGATTCATCCACATTAATACTAAAAGTGATCGGTAATCCATCTTTTCTTAAAGGGACGGTCAGTTTATTTCTTGATAAAAAGATTTGAAATGTATATAGAGAGTTTTGAAATCTTGGAAGGGCTGGATTTGGAGGCCCAAATTCGGATTCAACATAATTAGTGATGAGGTGAAACCCGAATAAGGAAATCGCACACAGGGTGCAGAAAATTGCAAAGAATGAGATCAAAAGCATGCTTGGAAAAGATTTCCGGTGATTACTTCTATTTTTGTGTTTATCTGGTTCTTCTGACATAATTTACCGCGTATGGATTATTAAAATTCCCTCATGCAATGTTCCTGTTATCCAGATAATCCTGCAGGATAATTACTGCTGCAATCATATCGTGGTGTCCTATACGTCGTTTTTGCCGGTTGCCCAGTTTAATGACAGTCTCCCGGGCAGTTTGTGTAGAACCAGACTCGTCCCAAAGGATTACCTGGATATCCGATATTTCGTTAATGGCATCCGCCAGGCGTTGGCTACTTCGTCCGGAAGGACCCACTGATCCATCACTTGACAATGCCTGCCCAACGACAATACAACCAACCTCAAATTGATTTGCTATCTCTGCAATCCTTTGTGCATCCTGTCCACGCGAACGATGCGGAAGTAATGAATGAGGATTTGCGATTGTTCCGGTTGGATCGCTCAGGGCAATTCCCAACCGTTTTGTACCCGGGTCAACTGCTAATATTCTGGTCATTATTAATTTTTATTCTAAATGGTAACAAAGGAACGTGTTTCCAAAATTTTGGCCAGATGATTATTGAAGGTGCTTCTTGTAAATCTAGTTGGTCTTCTAACACTTGGGAAGCCCGGCTTAACTTTTTACCAAGGATTAATGGCAATATTCTTTCAGTTTTCCACCCACGATAGGCAAGTACTCTAGCATCTACCTGCCATTTAAATCCATCATCAATAATCTCTACATCGCCAACATTGACAATAGACATGGAATTTTCCATTGGTAGCATGCCTTCTGGCAGACTTGTTTGGATCGCCATCTGCACTATTCTCTCCATATCATTCTTCCGGTAATACCAGATATCAACGGCAGCAGTTAATTCTATCGCAATGTCATCTGATGGAATACCCTCCTCTGGATTGATAACAATATCAGATATTTCTTTGACTATTATTGAATCCTCGAGATAAACCCTGTCTTTTTGCGCCATCCCAAAGCTTTCAAGCGCTTTTTGGATTAATTGATTGGTGATTTCATCCTGAAGACCTGTGATATCTTCAGTTGATGGTGCATTCTCATTGATATCCTCTCCGCCCGTTGTAGCGCTTGGATTATTGATGGATAGATATAGACCGATATCTCCCTCAAGGGTTTGAACAGAATTACTTGGAACATTACCGGAGTCTCCTGTCTCTAACGCCTCGATGCGGACAAACTCCGGATTTGTCAGGTTAGTTTGTACTTGTATCGGATGGATTGTCTTAAACCTAACCGGTGAAATCCCTTGTGTACGGACAATGGTCCCAGCCGGTAATACTATCGATTTTCCAGAGAGATTTCGCACATCAATAATTCCTGTAGCTTTTTTAAACGGGATCGCTATATTTCCGGATACCAGTCTTTTACCCCGCCCTCTTAATGTAATGCTATCCAATTTTACAGGTATCTCACCAAATATATTGGCAGAGGCGATTTCTGGGATTCCTTGAAATGGAATTCGAACATCGTGTTTTTGTAATGCCGGTTTTAGCGAAATTTGTGCCTGAGGAAGAAAAATTATGGAAATTAAAACCACAGACAGTAATCCTGTAATAAATGCAGATATCCGCCAAACCTTGTTCGGACCTTGACCCCGTGATTGGTTATCTGAAAAATATAGAAATAGCTGTCTACGGTCGGGGTGTTTGGGAAGCAATCGAAACTTCGACTTTTTGGAGCTTCTAATTCGGGTTGTTCTTGCCTTCTCTATCGTTGGAAATACTGGTATTCCGCAAAGATTTGCATTATTGATAATTTCAGGTGACCTGCTCACCAGAGCAAGTTGGTATCCCATATGACGGGCATGCCGGCTCAATAATTCCATGTCCAAACGATTTTCTAAAAATATTTTTTGGCGGGGAATATTTAGGATGATTTTTAAGGAACGGGTGTTTGTGATTTTCTCACAAATCGAACCCAGATAATCATTTATTTCAAGATGAATAATCACCCAGTCAGCCATAGTTGCCTCAGATTATACATGATACATTTAATGAATCTCATGGCAGAATATATTTTTATTGATGGATCAGTTAAACTATAATATAGGAATGAGATGTTTCCCCGACCTCATTCAAAGGATGCCATCATGAAGATTTTCTCAGCCTTCATTTTCGTGATCGTTTTATTCACACTTTCTGCATGCAATCTACCAAGCCGCCCTCCCACACCACAAGGAAATTTTGTTGAAACAACAGTAGCAAACACCTCGACCAGCCAACCAATCATGATTACACCACTTCAAACTGATACCGTCCCTGTCCTGATTACAGAAACCATAACACCTGAATTCACCAATACACCGACTGAAATATTTACGGATACACCAACAGCAACGCTTGAACCCCAAAATCTTAAATCCACTCTTGGAGATCCGACGAGAATTTACCAATTCAACGATGGTGCTGCCTTCGGATTGGAAGAACCGTATAATGATGGAATTACCAGTTTTACAGTAACGAACGGGAAACTAGTGATGAGCAGCCAGAATACGAATGGTTACCGCGGCTGGAGATTGACGTCCCCCACACCGGAAGACTTCTATCTGGAAGGTATATTCCAGACTTTACAATGTTCTGGCAAGGATCAATATGGGCTGGTTTTTCGCGCTGAAGATTATACAAGCGGAAAAGGCTATTACCTGGCAGTCTCTTGTGATGGTTTCTACAAACTAACAAAATGGACTGACAGCGGCACGGCAACAATAAAAGACTGGACATCTACTGATATTTTAATCAGCGGGGGTTACCAAAACAATTTGATCGGTGTTTATGCTCAGGATGACAATATCACCATTTATATAAATGACCATAAAGTAGATGAATTAAAAGACAGCAGCTTTACTGGTGGTGGGCACTTCGGGGTTTTCATTGCCGGAGAAGAAACAATGGGCTTTACTGTGGAGGTTGACTCCATATCATATTGGGATAGACCGTAGACTCAGGATAATTCATGCAGCATACTATTGAGAGAAAACATGCTATCGAAAAGGCAAATCAGATTTTAGCAAAAAAGCCGGTTTATCTCGATACCGAGACTACTGGTCTACACGAAACCGCAGAAATTGTTGAAATTGCTATCATCGATGATGAGGGCAATGCAATTTTCGAATCCTATGTCCGGCCGACACAATCTATTCCGCCAGATGCAATTCGCATTCATAGAATAACCGATGATATGGTTAAAAAAGCACCACTCTGGCCAACCATCTGGCCGGAAATAAGATCGATTCTCACAGAAAATCACTCTGCGATTTATAATGCAGATTACGATTTGCGTGTAATGCGCTCCTCGCTGAAACATTACAACCTCTCCTGGATAAACCAGTTTCAGACCTCCTGCATAATGAAATTGTATGCAATGTTTCGCGGCGATTGGAATCCTCAATATCGATCTTATCGATTTTATTCCCTTGAAGATGCCGGCCGGCAGTGCAGGATACCACTTTCGAATACACATCGAGCCAAGGATGATTCACTATTGGCAAGGGAATTACTGCACTATATGGCTAAAGCAAACCCATGAGAGTGGATTTGCGGTCAGGACTAGCTCAGAATTTTTCCGGTACCAACCTATCGAAGAATTTCCAGAATGTGGTAATTTTCACTCAAATATTCTTGCGGGATTGCTGCCATATTCCATTATGAATTCTTTAGTGCTTAATGAGCTTCAACAAAAAGTTGTTAATTCCGCCAAAAATTCTAAGATTTTCCTTGAAGGTCCATTCGGTACCGGGAAAACCACAAGTGCAATTTACCGAATGCTTAATATCGTATCAAACGGTGTAGATCCTGCAAACATCCTTATCCTTGTACCTCAGAGGACACTGGCATACCCGTACCAAAGCGCCCTCGACCGATCTTTATTACCCGCGGGATGTCAGCCAAAAATCACTACCCTTGCTGGTTTGGGGCAGGAGATCACCACTCTATTCTGGTCGATGATTGCGTCTGATGCCGGGTTTAAGAAAAATGATCAACCCCCTCACTTTTTATCAATCGAATCTGCGCAATATTATATGCATAAAATCGTACGACCACTCATCGAGCGCGGATTTTTTGAATCGGTTATTCTTGACCATAACCGCCTTCTCAGCCAGATACTTGACAACCTCAACAAATCTGCGATTGTTGGATTTCCAGAAACTGAAATTTTGGAACGATTAAATGCTGCCTGGGTTGGAGACCCTACCCAAAGTCACATTTACAAAGACTGTCAAACTGCCGCCAGCCTATTCCGCGAGTTTTGTCTGGAGAATAATCTCATCGATTATTCCTTGAACATTAAGATTTTTTGCGATATTGCCTGGAAAATATCGGAGTGCAAGGCTTACTTAAACTCCCGGTATAAGCACATCATCTATGACAACATCGAGGAAGATACACCGTCATCCCATGACTTAATCGAAAATTGGCTTCCAAATCTAGAATCATCACTATTGATCATGGACAACGGCGGTGGATACCGCAGGTTTCTGGGTGCAGACCCGATGTCTGCACGGCGGTTTAAGCAGCTTGCCGGATGCTGTTTTGACGCCCAGCAATCCTATTATGGAGACGGAAGTATGGCAATGCTGGCAAACGTCTTCACGGATGCGATCAATCGAAAAAAAGGTTTTCCGGTTCCTGAAATAATTAAAGGAAAAATGGAGTTTTCCAACCAACCCTACCTTCCCGAAATGGTGCGCTGGGTAAGTGAAAAAGTGGAATACCTAATATACAGGGAATCAGTTTCGCCTCGGGATATCGTAATCCTTGCACCATATTTATCAGATTCTATGCGGTTTTCCTTAATCCAGGCCCTGGAAAACAAATCCATCCCGCTTCAATCATACAGGCCATCCCGAAGTCTTAGTGCAGAACCTCCAACGTTGTGCATGTTAACCCTGGCGCAGTTAGCCCATCCCAATTGGAAGCAAATCCCTACCCGCTTTGAAATCCGCAATGCTTTGCTGCAGTCCATCGCTGAACTCGACCTGTTAAGAGCGGATTTAATGTCACAAATTATCTATTCCCATAACAAAGAAGGATTTTCCCTAAATTCGTTTGAAAGAATCAATCCACCGATGCAGGAACGGATTACATTCAGAATTGGACAGAAATATGAAAAGCTGCGCCTCTGGTTGGAAAAATACCATGAGAACCAATCCCTTGAAATGGATGTTTTCCTCAGCAGATTATTCGGGGAAATCCTCTCCCAACCTGGGTTTGGTTTTCATCGAAATTACCGGAATGCAGGTGTGGCTGCCAGATTAATTGCATCCGCAGCCAATTTTCGCAAACTCCCTACCTCAGGTGTAGGAACAAACCAGGACGCTGACTTCCGGGAATTCATCACCTTGTTCCATGAAGGAATAATTGGAAGCCAATATCTCATTCGGGAAAATGAATCAAATCAAAATGCAGTATTCATTGCACCTGCCTATACCTTTTTAATGTTGAATCGACCGGTTTGTATCCAGTTCTGGCTTGATATATCCAGTATGGGGTGGTGGAAAAGGATTAACCAGCCCTTGACACATCCCGTCGTTCTAAGCAGAAACTGGATTTCCGGGGTTCCATGGACGGATGCACATGAATATTCCTTTAATCAAACTACCTTACAACAGGTGGTCAGCGGGCTGCTTTTGCGATGTACGGATAAATTATTTCTTTGTGCCAGTGGGATAAATCAAAGTGGAGATGAGGAACGAGGTCCTCTTCTACAGGCAATCCAGCGCATAAATATGGCAATGATTCACCCTGACGCAGGAGCAGTATAATGTTTTTGCCGCGCAAATCCCAGGAAAGAATATTATCCTACCGCAAGGGCAGGATGGGGATAACCGCAGTTCCAGGAAGCGGAAAGACCTATACGCTTTCCATGCTGGCAGCTACTCTTATCTCCAATGGTTGCCTGGAGGATGACCAGGAGATTCTCATCGTCACTCTTGCGAATTCAGCAGTCAAGAATTTTTCTCTGCGGATTGAAAAATTTATCTCCCAGTTGGGATTATTACCAGGATTTAACTACCGGGTGCGCACACTGCATGGTCTGGCTCATGATATTGTCAGGGAAAGACCATCACTTGTTGGGCTGAGTGATCTATTTCAAATTGCTGATGAACATGACACCCGCCAGATACTTGAATCTGCCTGCCAATCCTGGATGCGGTCAAACCCAGAAGTCTTGCGCTCCTATTCTAAAGATGAAGGCGATCCATTTAAAGATCCCAGGTCAATTAAAAGTTGGCAGGGATTGATTTACGATGCATCCCTGGCTTTCATACGGCTGGCCAAAGATTTCCAGGTATCTCCGGCGGTTATTCAGAAAAAAATAACCCGTGTTCCAGACCCAAGTCCTTTGCTGAAAATGGGTTTGGAAATTTACTCTACTTATCAGGAGTCGTTAAATTATCGGGGCTCCGTGGATTTTGATGATCTGATTCGCTTTGCATTGCAAGCCTTGCAGACAGATGCCAGTCTGCTTGAAAGACTTCAAAAGCGCTGGCCTTACATTTTGGAGGATGAAGCACAAGACAGCAGTATGCTCCAGGAAAAAATCCTGCGGGCTCTGGTGGGTGAGAACGACAGCTGGGTTCGGGTAGGTGATCCTAACCAGGCCATTTATGAATCATTCACCACAGCCAATCCTAAGTTTTTACGGGATTTTTGCCTGGAGACCGGCGTTATTGCGGAATCGCTGGGAGAATCAAGCCGCTCGAGCCTCTCCATCATCCAATTAGCAAACGACCTGGTTACCTGGGTGTGCACCAAACACCCTGTCCCGGAACTCAGGAATTCTCTCATAGACCAAAAAATTTCTCCCGCTGCACTGGATGACCCCAACCCCAATCCGGTGGATAATCCTGATGGGATTATCCTAGTATCAAATCCCTTTACATCAAATGATGAGTTGAGTACCATCGTCCGCTCCCTGACAAAATGGCTTCCAGACCATCCAAACGATACGGTAGCCGTTTTATCCCTGAGCAATGAGCGCGGTGCAAAACTTGTTGAACAATTAAAGGAAAAAAACCTGGATTATGTTGAGCTGCTTCAAAGCAGCCAGCCAACCAGGAAGACAGCAGATTTGCTGCGGCAGATATTATCCACTCTTGCCGAACCGGCTTCATTTACTAAATTGGCAGAAACCTATCGTTTTATTCGCCAGTATGCCGAGAAATCAGAAATGGATAAAAATATTCTTCTTAAAACTGAAAGGATTATCAATAGTTTCAAACAGGTGGAAAATTATTTATACCAGTCAGATCACCAGGAATGGCCAACCAGCAAGATTGAGGATGTTCACGTAATTTCAGAATTATCCTGGTTCAGGGAATTAATGGTCCGCTGGCATCAGGCGATTCTCCTGCCTATTGATCAGGTAATTCTGACAATTTCCCTGGATATTTTCCAGGAACCTGCCGACCTTGCCCTTGGACACAAACTCGCTCTTTACCTGGAAAATATTGCGCGGTCAAATCCGCACTTTATGCTGCCTCAGTTTATCGATGAATTGAACAGCATTGCAAAAAACCGTCGCAAGTTTTCTGGTTTTTATGAGGAAGACATTGATTTTAATCCTGACCAACATAAGGGTAAAGTTGTCGTTGCCACCTATCACAAAGCCAAGGGGTTAGAATGGGATAGGGTTTACCTGACTTCGCTTAATAATTATGATTTCCCATCAGCCATGGATGACGATGGATTTTTCAGTGAGAAATGGTTTGTCCGGGATCATTTAAATTTACCGGCAGAATGCATTGCTGACCTGAGATCCATGCTTTCCGGGGATGACCAAACCAACCCGCAGGAGGGATCAGCCAGCTTAAAAGCAAGATTGGATGTTGCCGCTGAGAGACTGCGGCTCTTTTATGTCGGAATAACCCGCGCTAAAAAAGAACTGATTATTACCTGGAATACCGGGAAATCGGGGGCCCGTAAAGCACTTCCTTTTGTAGCGCTCCTCAATGAAATGGAGCAATCTGCTCATGAACATTCCGGAAAATTTTAAATTTAGTGCCTCCAACCTCAAGGATTATCTGGACTGTCCACGGAGGTTTGAATTACGTTATCTTATGTTCCTGGATTGGCCAGCCATCCAGAGTGAACCAGTTCTGGAGCGGGAACACTTTATCGAGGAAGGGAAAGCCTTTCACCACATTATTTACCAGTTTCTCTGCGGTATCCCGGCAGAGAAACTAACCCCCTTTATTAAAGGGAACAATCTTTCAAGATGGTGGCGCAGTTTTATATCACACCAATCACAACTCCTGGTCGATGGACAGCAGATGCCGGAGTTCAAGGTCGTAGTTCCTTTTAAAGGATTCATCCTTACCGGACAATTTGATTTATTAGTCCGGACACCAGAAAGTCATTTCATCATTTATGACTGGAAAACAACATCCAGTAAACCAAACATGCATGCAATGCGAAGAGGAATACCAAGCCGCTTATACCCATTACTTGTTTCCTTAACCGGTCAAGAAATCTTGAGCAAGTATTCCTGCAATCCGGATGAAATTGAAATGGTTTACTGGTTTCCAGACTATCCAGAAAACACAATACTCCTAAATTATTCAAATTATCAATTTCAGGAAGATATAGAGTTTTTCAAATCTCTCCTCAATCAAATAGCTGTAACTGGCCCCGGGAACTTTCTCATGACCCCAGAAAGAGAGCGTTGTTTATTCTGCCAATACCGGTCTCTTTGCGACCGCGGGGTAACCAGCGGGGATTGGAATCAAAATGAGGAATCCGCCACCCTAGATGCGGATGCATCCATCGAAATTGACCTGGATCTTACACCGGAGATTGAATATTGATCAGGAACAAGGCAATCTGGCTTGAACCACAGGTTTTAAATATTTCAGCCGAAATTCTCCAATATTCAAGTGGGAATAAATTCCTCGCTGGAGAATTAATTCTGCGGGGCATTCAATCAGCAGCCGATGCCAGTCGCTTCCTGGAACCGGCGAATTATACGCCGTCATCGCCTTATGATCTTGCGGATATGGAAATTGCTGTGGAAATCCTATTGAGGGCAATTCGCCGTGGAGATGTGATTGGTGTGTGGGGAGACTTTGATGTTGACGGCCAGACCAGCACATCCGTACTCGTGGATGGGCTTTGCAAATTGGGGGCAAGGGTAATCCATCACATACCGGTTCGGGGTTTAGAGTCCCATGGTATGAATATAAAAATCCTTGACCATTTTCTCGGGAATAAAGTTGATCTTTTACTTTCCTGCGATACAGGCATAACCTCCCACCAGGCTGTGGACTATGCGAAATCCCGCGGAGTAAAGGTGATCATTACTGACCATCATTCCCTTCCCGATGTTTTACCCCGATCCGATGCCAATATAAATCCTCGCCGTCTATCAGAAACCCACCCCCTCGCTGGTTTATGCGGGGTTGGTACTGCTTATAAGCTGATTGAAGCATTGTTCCAATCAACAAACCGGGAATCTGAGCTCAATACGTTCCTGGACCTGGTAGCTCTTGGTACTATTGCCGACCTGGCAGATTTACGGGGCGATAACAGGTACCTTGTTCAAAAGGGATTAAACGAACTGCGATCGTCAAAACGTCCGGCATTAAAAGCGATGATGGAAGCTGCTAACATCATGATGGATTCGATTTCGGAGGAACATGTCAGCTTTGCCCTTGCGCCCAGGTTGAATTCCATTGGTAGGCTGGGAGATGCCAATCCCATTGTGAATTTTTTCAGTTCTAATGATCTCCAGGAAATCCGTGTGATGGCATCGCACCTTGAGGGTTTGAATATTCACCGCCGGTTAATCGTAGACCAGGTTATCCTTGCTGCACTCGATCAGATTGAAAATCACCCCGAACTGATTAAGGGTCCTTTTCTGATTTTAGAAAACCGGAAATGGCCAGGCGGAATCATCGGAATTGCTGCCAGCCGCCTGGTGGAGTTGTACCATCTACCAACCATTCTACTGACCATAGATGATGAGGGTTTGGCTAGGGGATCTGCACGGTCTATTGAAGGAATAAATATTACCCAGGCAATTGGTGAACAGGCTGCCATTCTGGAGTCGTATGGCGGGCACCCGATGGCAGCTGGACTGTCGCTAAAAGCGGAAAATATAGCGGATTTTCGGAGGGGTCTTGGGGCAAGCATTGTTAAGATGACCACCGGAATGGATCTCACACCACAGCTTCAAATTCACTCCTATCTCGAACTCTCTGAAATATCTTCAACAGTAATAGATGCACTCGAACTACTGGCTCCTTACGGCCCGGGTAATCCGCTCCCGGTGCTGGTGGGCAAGGATTTGTTCATTAAGAGCAGTATGGCAATTGGAAAATCTGAAGATCATACACAACTAATCCTGGAAGACAATATGGGTGGGCATCATAAGGTGATCTGGTGGCAAAGCTCGGCTCTTCCTATTCCGGAGGGACGTTTTGACCTGGCTTACTCGATGCGCAAATCAAATTACCGCGGAAAGGAAGAAATTCAAATTCAATGGGTGGATTTTCGCCAGATTGAACCTGCCATTTTGACACCAACAACCAGCAGACCAGAGGTACAGATAATTGATTTGCGCAGCAGCAGTTCCCAGGAAGAAATTATCCAATCTTTGGTTAAGGATTTTGATCCTTTAATATGGGCTGAAGGGATTAGCCAATTTCAATTCCCTTGTGTAAACCGGCTTTATCTAAAACCCACAAACAACCTGGTGATTGCATCCATCCCACCTTCCTTCCAGGTATTAAACGAGATACTGACAATTACAAGACCAAGGAACATTTATTTGTTAAAATTCGATTCTGAAAATGATCAAATACAAATTTTTCTGCAGCAGCTTTCCGGGTTGGTCTTATTCACTATCAATCATCGTGGCGGCTGGTTATTATATAAGGAACTTGCCGCAAAATTATGCCATACCGAGAAGTCAGTACAGACAGGGATCCAATGGCTCATTGCCAATGGCACTATTCAGGCAAAAGACTTCATGGGAGAGACAGTCCGTATAGATCGGGATGGGACCAAGGACAAATTTCTACTCCCGCACATCACAAAGAAATTGAATGACCTTCTGAATGAGACCAGGGCGTATCGCAGGTACACCCTGACTGCCAACCAGAACCTCTGGTTGGGTACTATGGATAACCAGGAAACCGGTATAAAAACAGGAAATCAATTCGGTACTTAATCCATTTCAAACCGAACGGATCAATAGAACGGTTCACAATATAACGGTTCATAATATAACGGTTCGCCCTTGTAATATTCAACAATTGTGTTAAACTTACCCCTGTTAAAGCAACATCCTAATAGTTGTTGCCTTTCCGTTCCCGCATCACCAACGGTGAAGGGCGCGAGCAAACCCATGGAAAGGAGGAATC
>Ga0209254_10001378_pt1 | contig 21654 bp, 31 predicted proteins | sample FrelakmetDIP11DI_FD_187148 | JGI IMG/M metagenome (GOLD analysis project Ga0209254, IMG submission 187148) | Freshwater lake sediment microbial communities from the University of Notre Dame, USA, for methane emissions studies - DIP11 DI (SPAdes)... | ecosystem: Environmental > Aquatic >...
CGAAAGAAAACCGGCAAGTCAACGAGGCGAGGTTCTGCAAGTGCCACGTTCAGTAAGAAAGGGACCCTTTGTGGACCACCACCTGGCGAAGAAGGTGGACGAGGCGGTCGCGCAAAACAGTAAGAGACCCATCAAGACCTGGTCGCGCCGCTCCATGGTGCTCCCTGATATGGTTGGTCTGACCATTGCGGTCCACAACGGGCGGCAGCACGTCCCCGTGCTCGTCAACGAGAACATGATCGGCCATAAGCTCGGCGAATTCGCACTGACCCGGACCTACCGAGGTCACGCCGCCGACAAGAAGGCTAAGAAGAAGTAATCGGGGAGCCGCAGATGCGAGCCGAAGCAACACTGAAACATGCCCGAATCTCGGCCCAGAAGGCGCGTCTGGTCGCCGACCTGATCCGGGGTCAGCGGGTCGAGCAAGCCCTTAACACCCTGAGCTTCAGCACCAAGAAGGGTGCTGGACTGGTCAAGAAGGTGTTGGAGTCGGCCATTGCCAATGCCGAGCACAACCAGGGTGCGGATGTCGACGAGCTGAAGGTCGAGTCCATCCAGGTTAACGAGGGGCCGACCATGAAGCGGACCATGCCGCGTGCCAAGGGGCGCGCCAATCGCATCATGAAGCGGACCAGTCATATCACCTTGACGGTGGCGGAAGCCTAAGGGGACCAGGGGACCAGCATGGGACAGAAAGTTCATCCGAACGGCATCCGCCTTGGCATCGTCAAGGACTGGACCTCCAAGTGGTACGCCAATACCCGGGACTATGCCGAGCTGCTCAACAAGGACTTGGCCGTGCGTACCTTTCTCAGAAAGGAGCTGGCCAACGCCTCCGTGAGCCGCATCCAGATCGACCGGCCGGCCAAGAACGCCCACATCACCATCCACACGGCGCGACCCGGGGTGGTGATCGGCAAGAAGGGCGAGGACATCGATAAGCTGCGCGCCAAGGTCTCGGGCATGCTCGGGATCCCCGTGCACATCAGCATCGAGGAGATTCGCAAGCCTGAGCTCGATGCGCAGCTTGTGGCGGAGGGGATCGCCCAGCAGTTGGAGCGGCGCATCATGTTCCGCCGCGCGGTCAAGCGCGCCCTGCAGAACACCATGCGCCTCGGTGCGGAGGGGATCAAGATCAGCGTCGCCGGTCGGCTCAACGGCGCGGAGATCGCGCGCACCGAGTGGGCACGCGAGGGCCGAGTTCCCCTGCACACCCTGCGCGCGGACATCGATTACGGCTTCGCCGAGGCGCACACCACCTACGGGGTGCTGGGCGTCAAGGTCTGGATCTTCAAGGGCGAGGTCTTCGGTGACCAGGTGGCCGAGGAGCCCAGCCCTAAGGCCGCGCCCAGATTCGCCCCGAGATCGGCGGGGGCGAGGGGTTAAATCATGCTGCAACCCAAACGTACCAAGTTCCGTAAGCAACAGACCGGGCGCAACCGCGGTCTGGCCCAGAGCGGCAACCGGGTGAGCTTTGGCGAGTTCGGGCTCAAGGCCACTGGGCGGGGTCGTCTGACCGCCCGCCAGATCGAGGCGGCGCGACGTGCCATCAACCGGCGGGTCAAGCGGGGTGGCAAGCTGTGGATCCGGGTCTTCCCCGACAAGCCGGTGTCCAAGAAGCCCCTCGAAGTGCGCATGGGCAAGGGCAAGGGCAACGTGGAGTACTGGGTGGCCCTGATCCAGCCCGGGAAGGTACTCTACGAGATCGAGGGGGTCAGCGAGGAGCTCGCCCGAGAGGCCTTCGGCCTCGCGGCGGCCAAGCTGCCCATCCAGACCACCTTTGAGAAGCGGACGATTCTGTGATGAAGGCGAAAGAGCTTAGGTCCAGCGACGTCGCGGGTCTGCAGAAGCAGCTCGAGGACCTGCTGCGGGAGCAGTTCAATCTGCGCATGCAGCGGGGGGTGGGCCAGCTGACGCGCCCCTCCCGGATGAAGGCGGTACGCCGGGATATCGCCCGGGTCAAGACGGTGATGGCTGAGATCAAGGCGGGCTCCAGGTCATGAGCGACGAAAGCAAGGTGAATCGAACCCTCACGGGTCGCGTGGTGAGCAGCGCGATGGACAAGACGGTGACCGTCCTGGTGGAACGGCGTGTGAAGCACCCGCTCTACGGGAAGTTCATGCGCCGCTCGACGAAGATACACGCCCACGACGAGGCCAACGCCTGCGGTCAAGGCGACCTTGTGCGAGTGGAGCAATGCCGTCCGCTTTCCAAGACGAAGGCTTGGCGGCTGATCGAGGTCGTCGAGAAGGCCCAGTGAATTGCAGCGCCCGACCGTCACGGTGATCTGCCGGCTCGACCACTTCCCAGTTAGGTAAAGAAACATGATTCAGATGCAGACCAATCTGAGCGTTGCCGACAACAGTGGCGCCCGGAGCGTAATGTGCATCAAGGTGCTCGGCGGCTCCCACCGGCGCTACGCGGGCATTGGCGATGTCATCAAGGTGACCGTCAAGGACGCCATCCCCCGGGGCAAGGTGAAGAAGGGCGATGTCTTTAATGCCGTGGTGGTGCGCACCCGCAAGGGTGTGCGGCGTCCCGACGGATCGCTCATTCGCTTCGACGGCAATGCCGCTGTATTGCTCAACAATCAGTTGCAGCCTATCGGCACCCGGATCTTCGGGCCCGTGACCCGTGAGCTGCGCGGGGAGCGCTTCATGAAGATCATTTCATTGGCCCCGGAAGTGCTGTAAGGACATCGATCATGAAAAAGATCAGAAAGGGTGACGATGTCATCGTCATCACGGGCAAGGACAAGGGTAAGCGGGGAACCATACTGCGAGTGCTTGACGAGGACCACGTGGTGGTCGAGAACGTCAACATGGTGAAGAAGCATCAGAAGCCGAACCCGCAAAAGGGCATCCCTGGGGGGATCATCGACCAAGAGATGCCGCTGCACCGTTCGAACGTGGCCCTCTATAACCCCCAGAAGGGCGGTGCGGATCGGGTCGGCATCAAGGTCCTGGAGGACGGCCGCAAGGTGCGTGTCTTCCGGTCCAATGATGAAGTTGTCGATCTCTGACGGTTCGGGCCCGCCGGCCAGGTGACAGTGAGTTAAGCGAAATGTCCAGATTACAGACCGTATACCGCGAGCGCATCGTCGGGGAGCTGAAGGAGCGTTTCGGCTACCACAGCGTGATGCAGGTGCCGCGCATCGAGAAGATCACCCTGAATATGGGCGTCGGTGAGGCCATCGCCGACAAGAAGGTGATGGATAACGCCGTCGCGGATATGCGGGCCATCGCCGGACAGCAGCCGATCGTGACCAAGGCGCGCCTGTCAGTGGCCGCGTTCAAGATCCGCGAGGGATGGCCCATCGGCTGCAAGGTCACCCTACGACGGGAGCGGATGTATGAGTTCCTGGATCGCCTGATCAACGTCGCCATCCCGCGAATTCGCGACTTCCGCGGGCTCAGCGCTAAGTCGTTCGATGGCCGGGGGAACTATTCCCTGGGGGTGAGGGAGCAGATCATGTTCCCGGAGATTGACTACGACAAGATCGACGCGCTGCGGGGGCTGGATATCACCATCACCACCTCGGCGCCCACCGACGAAGAAGGGCGGGCGCTCCTTGAGGCATTCAACTTCCCCTTCCGGACCTGAGCCGGGCCCAAAGGGGAATCGACAGCGGATCAAGAAACGGGAACATCGACAGCATGGCCAAAACCAGCATGATTGAGCGCGACCGTCGTCGCACCGAGGTGGTCGTCAAGTATGCCGCCAAGCGCGTCGCCCTGAAGGCGATCATTAAGGATCGCTCGTCGACTCCGGAGCAGATCGACGAGGCCTTGCTCAAGCTACAGAAGCTTCCGCGGGACGCGAGCCCGACGCGCCAGCAACGTCGCTGCCAGGTGAGCGGGCGTCCCCACGGGGTCTATCGCAAGTTTGGGCTCTCGCGCAACAAACTGCGCGAGGCCGTGATGCGCGGCGATGTGCCGGGCGTCGTTAAGGCGAGCTGGTAGGCTCTCCTGCCCGGGAGAGTCCTGGCCTTTTCAATACAGTGGGTATCGCACCGCAAGGGTGGTCTGACCCGGAGATCAGTTCATGAGTATGTCGGATCCGATTGCGGACATGCTGACCCGCATCCGCAATGGACAGCAACGGGGTAAGGTCACCATTGTGATGCCCTCCTCCAAGCAGAAGGTGGCCTTGGCCAATCTGCTGAAGCAAGAGGGTTACATCACGGACGCCACTGTTGAGACCAACGGCGGTAAGGCAGAGCTGTCCATCAAGCTGAAGTACCACCGCGGTAAGCCGGTCATTGAGATGTTGAAGCGCGTCTCCCGGCCGGGGCTGAGAATCTACCGCGGCCAGGGTGGCCTGCCCAAGGTTTGGGGCGGTCTCGGTGTCGTGATTGTCTCCACCTCCAAGGGGATGATGACCGACCGTGCGGCCCGTCAGGCGGGCCACGGCGGCGAGATCATCGCATTCGTCGCTTAAGGGGAAGGGAAATGTCACGTGTAGCTAAGGTTCCCATCGCCCTCCCCAAGGGCGTGAGCGTCGAGATTTCAGGCCGGGACGTCAGGGTCAAGGGCCCCAAGGGTGTCTTGGGGTGGACGGTGCACCCGACCGTGGACGTCGTGCAAGAAGGGGGCACCCTGAAGGTGGCGCCGGCGGATGGGCAGGAGAATGCCTGGGTGATGGCGGGAACCACCCGCGCCCTATTGAGCAACATGGTGGTCGGCTGCGGCACCGGATTTCAGCGCAAGCTGAGCCTGGTGGGCGTGGGCTACCGCGCCCAGGCCAAGGGCCAGGTGCTGAGCCTCAGTCTGGGCTTTTCCCACCCGGTCGAATACCCGGTGCCCGAGGGGATCACGGTGGAGACACCTACCCAAACGGAGATCCTCGTGTCGGGTGCGGACCGTCAGCGGGTCGGGCAGGTCGCGGCAGAGATTCGTGCCTATCGGCCGCCGGAGCCCTACAAGGGTAAGGGCGTGCGCTACGCGGACGAGAACGTCCTGCGCAAAGAAGCCAAGAAGAAATAAGGGGTTCTAGCAATGGACAAGAAACAAGCACGGCTGCGCCGGGCGGCCCGTGCGCGGGCGAAGATCCGCGAGGTGGGCGCCTTTCGCCTCTGCGTCTACCGGACGCCGCGTCATATCTACGCACAGATCATCGCCCCCGCGGGCGACCACGTGGTGGCGAGCGCGTCAACCCTGGACAAGGGGTTGCGGGAGTCGATCGCGGGCCACAAGGGCAACGCCAGTGCCGCCGCCGCGATCGGTAAGGCGATCGCCCAGCGCGCCCTCACGGCGGGTGTGGATCAGGTGGCATTCGATCGTTCCGGGTTCCGCTATCACGGGCGGATGAAGGCACTGGCCGATGCGGCGCGCGAGAACGGACTGAAATTCTAAGGGCATTCCTATGTCGAAATTCGATACCAAGCCGGAGGGCGGCGACGACCTTCTGGAGAAGCTGGTGGCGGTCAACCGGGTCGCCAAGGTGGTCAAGGGCGGACGCCAGTTCGGCTTCGCCGCCCTGACTGTGGTGGGTGACGGCAAGGGCCGGGTGGGTTACGGCCGCGGCAAGGCCCGCGAGGTCCCGGTGGCCATCCAGAAGGCAATGGAGAGCGCCCGTAAGAATATGATCGACGTGAAGCTCAACGGCAGCACCCTTCAGTATCCCCTCCAGGGGCGTCACGGGGCCGCGAAGGTCTTCATGCAGCCGGCCTCGGACGGTACCGGGATCATCGCCGGCGGGGCCATGCGGGCGGTCTTCGAGGTGCTTGGTGTTCAGAACGTGCTGGCCAAGTGCATCGGTACCAACAACCCGATCAACGTGGTGCGCGCAACCGTCGCGGGCCTGGCTCGGATGAGCGATCCCCAGGCAATCGCCGCCAAGCGGGGCAAAACGGTCGAGCAGATCCTGGGGTGAACCATGCCTGACAAGAAGATGATGAGGGTGAAGCTGGTGCGCAGCGTCTACGGTCGCCTGGAGCGGCACAAGGCCTGCGTACGCGGCCTCGGCCTGCGCCGGATGCACCAGGTGGTCGAGGTGGAAGATACCCCCTGCACCCGGGGCATGGTGAATGCCGTGTCCTACATGGTGAAGGTCGTAGAGGAGTCCTGACGATGCGACTCAATGAGCTCAAGCCCGACGCGGGCAGCAAGAAGGCGCCCAAGCGGGTCGGCCGGGGTATCGGCAGTGGCCTGGGAAAGACCGCTGGACGCGGCCACAAAGGGCAGAAAGCCCGGGCCGGGGGCTTCCACAAGGTGGGTTTCGAGGGGGGTCAGATGCCCCTGCAGCGCCGCCTTCCCAAGGTCGGTTTCCGCTCCCGTAGCGCGCTCACCCGAGCGGAGGTTCGCCTCGGTGAGCTTGGCCGGGTTTCGGGCGACGTGGTAGACCTAGCCGCCTTGATCGAGGCGGGGGTAGTGAACCGGTCGACCAAGACCGCGAAGATTATCGCCTCTGGCGAGGTGAGCCGCGCCCTGACCATTCGCGGCGTGGGCGTCACCAAGGGGGCCCGGGCGGCGATCGAGGCCGCGGGCGGCTCGGTCGAGTAGCGGATCGAGTACAGGTACGGGGGTTCCTGCGGATGGCGAAGAACGCTGCATCGATGGGTCAGGCCTTGGGCGGCATGGGACGCCTGACGGAGCTACGTCAGCGCATCCTGTTCCTCGTTGGCGCCCTATTGGTCTACCGCATCGGTACCTTCATCCCGGTCCCGGGGGTGAACCCCGAGGCCTTGGCGATCCTGTTCGAGCAGAACCAGGGATCGATCCTGGACATGTTCAACATGTTCTCGGGCGGGGCCTTGGAGCGGGCCAGTCTCTTCGCCCTCGGCGTCATGCCCTACATCTCCGCCTCCATCATCGTGCAGCTGATGTCGTCGGTGATCCCCCAGCTCGAGCAGCTGAAGAAGGAGGGGGAGCAGGGACGCCGCAAGATCACTCAATACACCCGCTACGGGACCGTCGTGCTTGCCACCTTTCAGGCGATCGGGATCTCGGTCGCCTTGCAGGGACAGACCGCTGGGGGCTCCGCCTTGGTAACCCATGCCGGGCCCGGTTTCGTCTTCACCGCGGCCGTGTCCCTGGTCACCGGGACCATGTTCCTGATGTGGCTGGGCGAGCAGATCACCGAGCGGGGTATCGGCAATGGCATCTCGATGATCATCTTCGCGGGTATCGTGGCGGGGCTGCCCAAGGCCGTAGGCGGCAGCCTAGAGCTGGTGCGAACCGGCGAGATGAACGCCCTGGCCGTGCTCGCCCTCTTCGCCCTGGTCTTGGCGGTGACCGCCTTCGTGGTGTTCGTGGAGCGGGGGCAGCGGCGCATCACCGTGAACTATGCCCGGCGCCAACAGGGCCGCAAGCTGATGCAGGCCCAGAGCAGCCACCTGCCCCTGAAGCTCAACATGGCCGGCGTCATCCCGCCGATCTTCGCCTCGAGCATCATCCTGTTCCCCGGGACCCTGGGTCAGTGGTTCGGCAGCGACGAGCGCTTTCGCTGGCTTGCGGACATCACGGCAAAGCTCTCACCCGGTGAGCCGGTCTACGTGATCCTCTATGCCGCCGCGATCATCTTCTTCTGCTTCTTCTACACCGCTCTGGTGTTTAATGCGCGGGATACGGCGGATAACCTGAAGCGCTCCGGCGCCTTCATCCCGGGTATCCGTCCGGGTGAGCAGACGGCGCGCTACATCGACGGGGTCATGACGCGCCTGACCGCGGCAGGGGCCATCTACATCACCGCCGTGTGTCTGCTGCCCGAGTTTCTGATCGTCAGCTACAACGTCCCCTTCTACTTTGGCGGCACCTCGCTGCTCATCGTGGTCGTGGTGGTCATGGACTTCATGGCCCAGGTGCAGGCCCATCTCATGTCCCATCAGTACGAAGGGCTCATGAAGAAGGCCAACCTCAAGGCCCCGGGTGCTGGACTGTTGCGTTGACGGGCGCCAAGAGTCTTAGGAGAGAATCATGAAAGTACGTGCCTCGGTGAAGAAGTTGTGCCGAAACTGCAAGATCATTCGGCGCAATGGCACCGTGCGGGTCATCTGTAAGGACCCGCGACACAAGCAGCGCCAGGGGTGAAGGCTTTCCTTGACCGCCGGGTTTGCATTGATATAATGCCCGGTTTACCGCTGAGCAATTAGGACAGAGGGTTCGGAATCATGGCCCGTATAGCCGGCGTCAACATCCCGGAAAAGAAACACGCCGTCATTGCGCTGACCGCGATCTACGGCATTGGTCGGTCGCGCGCGGGGGAGATCTGCGATTCCGTCGGCGTGCCGCGGGACGCGAAGGTCCAGAGCCTCACCGAGGAAGAGATCGATAAGCTGCGTTCAGAGGTCGCCAAGTACTCGGTGGAGGGAGACCTGCGGCGAGAGGTCTCCATGAACATTAAGCGATTGATGGATCTCGGCTGCAACCGCGGGATCCGTCATCGGCGCGGCCTGCCCCTGCGGGGTCAGCGTACTCGAACCAATGCGCGCACCCGCAAGGGCCCGCGTCGTCCAATCAAGCGATAAGGCCGCGCGAGCAGTGCGCACCGGCTGGTAAAGGCGAATGGCTAAACCGACTCGTACCGTCAAGAAGAAGATCCGCAAGCAGGTCGCGGATGGGGTTGCCCACATCCACGCCTCCTTCAATAACACCATCATCACCATCACCGACCGCCAGGGCAATGCGCTGGCCTGGGCGACCTCCGGGGGCTCGGGCTTCCGAGGCTCTCGCAAGAGCACCCCTTTCGCGGCCCAGGTGGCCGCCGACAAGGCGGGGCAGATCGCCAAGGAGTACGGGCTGCGCAACCTCGACGTGAACGTCAAGGGACCCGGGCCGGGTCGGGAATCCGCGGTACGGGCCCTGAACAACGCGGGCTTCAAGATCACCAGCATCACCGACGTGACGCCCATCCCGCACAACGGTTGCCGTCCGCCCAAGAAGCGGCGCGTCTAAGGGAGCGACAGAGCAATGGCACGTTATACAGGCCCTACCTGCAAGCTGGCGCGACGCGAAGGTACGGATCTATCGCTGAAGAGCCGGGCCCGGGCGCTCGATACCAAGTGCAACCTGGAGAAGCAGCCCGGGCAGTCGGGTGATCGTCGACGCCGCATCTCCGATTACGGGGTTCAGCTGCGGGAGAAGCAGAAGGTTCGCCGCATCTACGGCGTGATGGAGCGCCAGTTCCGGAACTACTACAAGAAGGCGGCCCAATCAAAAGGCGCGACAGGCGAGAACCTGCTGCAACTGCTGGAGCGGAGGCTCGACAATGTCGTGTTCCGCATGGGGTTCGGATCCACCCGTGCGGAGGCGCGCCAACTGGTGTCCCACAAGGGGATCCTGGTGAACGGGCGGGTGGTGAATATCCCGTCATACACGGTGGGTACGGAAGACCAGGTCGAGGTCCGCGAGGCGGCGAAGAAGCAGGTGCGCGTCCAGAATGCCTTGGCCTTGGCCGAGCAATATGGCTTTCCCGACTGGGTCGAGGTGGATACGAAGGGGCTCAAGGGAGTGTTCAAGCGTGTCCCGGATCGCTCCGATCTGCCCGCCGACATCAATGAATCGCTGATCGTCGAGCTGTACTCCAAGTAAGGAGCGGCAAGGGGGTACTGAATGACAGAGGCAATCGGCGAGTTCCTGCGTCCGCGTATCGTCAAGGTCGAGTCGGTCGAGGGTCATCCCAACCGGGCCAAGGTTTCGCTGGAGCCCCTCGAGCGGGGCTTTGGTCATACCCTCGGCAACGCCCTGAGGCGGGTCCTGCTCTCCTCCATGTCGGGCTGCGCGGTGACCGAGGTGGAGATCCAGGGTGTGCTCCACGAGTACACCACCCTGGCGGGTGTCCAGGAGGACGTGCTGGAGATCCTCCTGAATCTAAAGAACCTCGCCATTTCACTCAGCGGGAAGGATGAGGCGACCTTCGCCCTGAGCAAGAAGGGGCCTGGCCCGGTCCTGGCCGCCGATATCGACCTGGGTCATTCTGGGGTGATCGCCAACCCGGACCTGATCTTGGCTAACCTAACAACGGACGCCGAGCTCAGCATGACGCTCACCGTGCGTCGCGGGCTCGGATATGAGCCGGCCACCCAGCGGGATGTCGAGGGGGCCGAGGACAGGCCGATCGGACGGCTTCCGCTGGACGCGTCATTCAGTCCGATCCGGCGGGTCGCCCTGGACGTGCAGTCCGCGCGGGTAGAGCAGCGCACCGACCTCGACCGCCTGGTGATCGACCTGGAGACGAATGGGACGATCGACCCCAAGGCGGCCATCCAGCGTTCCGCCCAGATACTCCGGGACCAGCTCTCGAGCTTCGTGGCCCTGGAAGGGGTGCCGGTGCCGGAGGGCGCGACCCTCGAGGTGCCACGGGAGCCGGCCTACGACCCCATCCTGCTGCGACCGGTGGATGACCTGGAGCTCACGGTTCGCTCGGCGAACTGTCTGAAGGCCGAGAACATCTACTTGATCGGCGACTTGATCCAGCGCACCGAGGTGGAGCTCTTGAAAACGCCCAACCTTGGAAAGAAGTCGCTCACCGAGATCAAGGACGTCCTGGCGACGAGAGGTCTGTCGCTGGGCATGCGCCTGGAGAACTGGCCGCCAGAGAACATCGAAGAACTCAGCATTCGATAACCTTTGAAACTGAAGCGTCGGGAAACGGATCATGCGCCATCGCAAGGCCGGAAGGCATCTCAACCGTACCAGCTCCCATCGTGAGGCGATGTTCCGGAATATGGCGGCCTCGCTGTTCCGTCATGAGCTGATCAAGACCACCCTGCCCAAGGCCAAGGAGCTGAGGCACGTTGCCGAGCCTCTGATTACCATGGCCAAGAGCGATTCGGTGCATCTTCGCCGCCTGGCCTTTGCTCGGCTGCGAGACAAGGAGGTCGTGGGGAAGCTTTTCCTGGAGCTTGGGCCCCGGTATCAGGCGCGCCCCGGCGGTTATCTGCGCATCCTCAAGTGTGGTTTTCGCGCCGGGGATGCGGCCCCCATGGCCTATGTGGAGTTGGTGGATCGCCCCCAACGGGCGGAGGCGGTGGAGGAAGACGCGGATTGAGGCAGCCGAGCCAGGGGCTTCGGCGGCTAGGCCGGGCGTGAGCCCGGCCTTCGCATTTCTGGGGTCCATCCGAACCGCGTGGACCCCCGGGTGCCGAGGCCACGCCTCGGCGGGGATCCACCGAGCAGCCCGAGGCCCCGTCGGGATTTTATCTAGGCGCCTAACCCTCTTCCCATGCTTCAGATCGTTGACCGTTATCTGATCATCGAGGTATTGAAGACCTTCCTCGCGATTGTCTTCGTGCTCCTTCTCATCGTCGCCAGTCTGCTGTTTCTGCGGACCCTGGAGGAGGTCAATCTGGGCGCGATGACCGGGGGTGTGGTGCTGCGCTTCCTCGGGCTCCAACTGGTGAGCGACATTGCGAGCCTGCTGCCGCCGGCCTATTTCATCGCCGCTCTGGCCACCCTGAGCCGCTTCGCCCGGGACAGCGAGCTGATCGCCCTTACCGCCTGCGGTATAGGGCCGCGCCGGGTCTACGGGGCCCTGCTGCTGGTAGCGGTGCCGATCGCCCTCGTCACCGCCTGGTTCTCACTGATCCTCCAGCCGCAAGCCTCCGCGGGTATCGCTGAGATCCGCTATCAGCAGAACGAGCAGGCCAGCCAGATCGCCGGGTTGCGGGCGGGGCGATTCTACGTGGAGGATCGGGGACACCTGGTGGTCTATATCGGAGGCGTGACCAGGGAGCGCGGGCTCGAGCGCGTCTTCATCCTGGACCGGCGGGAGACCACCACCCGCCTCGTGGTGAGCGAGACGGGTCGTCACGGCATCGAAGACCCCACGGGGGACCATATCGTGACCCTCTCCAACGGCCACCGCTTTGATGGCAATCCCGGTGAGGCGGAGTTCCTGATCGGCCGCTTCGACACCTACCAGGTGCGGATCCGTGGCAGTGGAGCCGAGCGGCGCGCCATCTCCAAGCGGTCCGCGGCTCCCAGCCTTTCGCTCTTGGGTACTGGCGATGTAGAGGACCAGGCAGAGTTGGAGCATCGCCTCTCGGCCCCCATCGCCATCTTCGTCCTCGCGGTGATCGCCGTTCCGCTGGTGGCCATCTCGCCCCGCCAGCGGACGTCGGGGCGCCTGCTACTGGCCTTCTTGGCGTACTTCAGCTTCTTCAACCTCCAGCGGTTGGCGGAGAGCTGGCTGGCTAGCGGAACCACACCGCCTTGGATCGGCAGCCTTTGGCACCAGGCCCTGGTGCTGGGGCTAGTCTATCTGGTACTGGCGCCCGAGAGCCTTTGGTACAGGCGGCTGCGAGAGCGTCTGCGCGGGAGGCCGCGGGTCCAGACGGTCGTTTGAGGTCCAGGTTTCCGGATCCCGGGTCCCTGGAGTGTTCCCTCACTGGGGTTCTTTCACGGAGCGCCTGCCCATGGTCAGGGCGGCGATGATCACGGCTACGGACACGATAAGCACGATGATCGTCGCCAACGCGTTGATCTGAGGTGAGACCCCCATACGCACGCTGGAGTAGATCACCATCGGCAGGGTGGTGGATCCGGGACCGGCTACGAAGCTCGCGATCACGAGATCGTCGAGGGACAGGGTGAAGGCCAGGAGCCAGCCGGACAGCAGGGCGGGCGCAATGAGTGGGAGGGTGATGGTCAGGTAAACCTTGAGCGGCCGCGCCCCCAGATCCATCGCCGCCTCCTCCAGTGAGCGATCCATCTGGGACAGGCGTGAGCGCACCACCACGGCCACATAGGCCATGCTGAAGGTGATATGGGCGATGGTGATGGTGGTGAAGCCCCGTCCATTGGGCCAGCCGATAAACTGCTCCATGGCTACGAAGAGGAGCAGCAGGGACAGGCCGATGATCACCTCAGGCATGACCAGGGGGGCGGTCAGCAGGAGCTCGAAGGGTCCCCGCCCCCGGAACTGGCCGTGTCGCACCAGGGCGTTGGCCGCGAGGGTGCCGAGGATCACCGCGAAGGTGGCATTGGTGGCGGCAATGCGTACGCTGAGCCAGGCCGCGTCCAGGAGCTGCTGGTTTTGCAGTAGCTCCCGGTACCATTTAGTGGAGAACCCCGACCATACCGTCACCAGTCGCGACTCGTTGAACGAGTAGATGATCAGCAGGATCACCGGCACGTAGAGGAAGGCGAACCCCAGACCCAGGACGACGTTGAGCTTCCAGCGGCCCTGCCTCACAGCGCCTCTTCCTCCAGCTTCTGCTCCAGGCGGCGCATCAACATGAATGGGACCACCAGCAGGGCGAGCAGGCTGATCGCCACTGCCGCCGCCAGGGGCCAGTCCTTGTTGCCGAAGAACTCGGTCCACAGCATCTTGCCCACCATCAGGCTGCCGGGCCCCCCGAGCAGATCGGGTATCACGAACTCGCCCACCACGGGGATGAACACCAGCATGCTTCCGGCCACGATGCCGGGAAGCGAGAGGGGCAGGGTGACCTTGAGGAATGCCTTGAAGGGGCGGCACCCCAGGTCCGCTGCCGCCTCGAGCAGGCCCATGTCCATCCGGGTGAGGTTGGCGAACAGGGGCAGGATCATGAAGGGCAGGTAAGAGTAAACCACCCCGATGTAGACCGCGGTCTGGGTGTGCAGGATGGTCAAGGGGGCGTCGATGATGCCGAGCCACATCAGGAAGTTATTGAGCAGCCCGTTGGGCTTCAGGATCCCGATCCAGGCATAGACCCGGATCAGGAAGGAAGTCCAGAAGGGCAGGATGACCAGCATCAGGAGCAGCACCCGCGCCCGTTCCGACGCCGTGGCGATGGCATAGGCCATGGGGTAGCCGATCAGCAGGCACAGCAGGGTGCAAACCAGGGCCACCCAGAGTGAATTGAGGAAGGCCGCCCGATAGAGCTCATCCCCGAGCACCAGGACGAAGTTCTCCAGGTTGAGCCGAATCTGGAGCACACCCTCCTCCGCCCATTCCCAGAGCAGCGTGTAGGGGGGCTGGGCGAGGGCCGTCTCCGCCAGGCTGATCTGGAGGACGATGACGAAGGGCAGGAGGAAGAACAGGCTGAGCCACAGGTAGGGGACGCCGATGTTCGTCCATCGGCTCAGCCGCCGCTCGTCCTGACCATGGAGGAGCGCCTGTAGGTTGGCTAAGGTCTTCTTCATGCCGAGGCCCTATTCAGTCAGGACCACGCCGCTGGTGGTTGACCACTCCATGGCCACTTCCTGCTCCCAGGTGAGGGCCTGCTCGGTTCGGGGCTGGACGTTGGTAAGGGTCATCTCCACCAGGGTTCCGGGTCCCACCCGCACCCGGTAGATGGAAACGTCACCCAGGTAGGCGATGTCCTCCACGACCCCCTTGATCTGATTGATGCCGTCTTCCCGGTAGTCCTGACACAGGCGCAGCTTCTCGGGGCGGATGGCCACGGTCACGGGGGTGCCGATGGCGTGGGGATGCAGGTCGCGCATGCGCAGGAGGCGCCCGAGGGGGGACTCCACCAGGACATGGTCGCCCTGGGCCTCCACGACCTTGCCCTCGAACAAGTTGACCGAGCCGATGAACTCCGCCACGAAGCGGTACTCCGGGTACTCATAGATGGCGGTGGGGGTGTCCACCTGGAGGATCTGGCCGGCGTTCATGACGGCAATGCGGGTGGACATGGTCATGGCCTCCTCCTGATCGTGGGTCACGGTCACGAAGGTAATGCCGATGCGCTCCTGGAGATTGACCAGCTCGAACTGGGCACTCTCACGCAGGCGTTTGTCCAGCGCCCCCAATGGCTCGTCCAGGAGCAGGAGCTTGGGGTGCTTGGCCAGGGTGCGGGCCAGGGCGGCACGTTGGCGCTGGCCGCCGGAGAGCTGATCGGGCTTGCGCTTGCGCAGCTCCGAGATCTGCAGTAGGGCGAGCATCTCACCCACCCGCTCGGCGCGCTCCTGGCGCGGCATCCGATCCTGCTTGAGCCCGAACTCCACGTTCTGCTCCACCGTCATGTGGGGGAACAGGGCGTAGGACTGGAACATCATGTTCACGGGACGTGAGTAGGCGGGAATATCCGTCACGTCCGTCCCATCGATGAAGATGCGCCCCGAGGTGGGGCGCTCCAGCCCGGCCAGCATCCGCAGCAGGGTGGACTTGCCACAGCCCGAGCTGCCCAGGAGCGAGAAGAACTCCCCCTGGAAGATGTCCAGGCTCACGTCGTCCACCGCATAGACGTCACCGAATTGCTTGGTGACGTGATCGATGCGCACATAGGGCGGGGCCTTGGGATCCTGCCAAGGCTCCAGCTTGCGGCGGTCGGGGCTCAGCGCCATGGTCGCAGTGCTCGCGCGGTTGCCGCGGGTCAGCGCTGGGCCTTGATGCGGGTCCAGCGGCGGTTGAGGTCGCGCATCTGATTGTCGTTCGGTGTCTCCATCACGAACAGTTTCTGCTTGACCTCCTCCGAGGGATAGATGCCGGGGTCCGTCCGCACCGCGTCATCCAACAGCGGCGTCGCCTCGGTGTTGGGGTTGGCATACATCACATAGTTGGAGATGGCCGCTACCACCTGGGGATCCAGCACGAAGGCGATGAAGGCGTGGGCCGCCGCCGGGTTGGGGGCGTCCTTGGGGATCGCCATCACGTCGGTCCAGAGGACCGCCCCTTCTCGGGGAATGCGGTAGCCGACCTCCACCCCCTTTCCGGCCTCCTCGGCGCGGCTCCTGGCCTGCAGAATATCCCCTGAGTACCCATGGGCCACGCACAGGTCCCCGTTGGCCAGATCGCTGATGTACTGGGAGGAGTGGAAGTAGCGGATGTGGGGGCGGGCCTGGTTCAGCAGCTCCGTGGCGGCCTTCAGGTCCTCCTCGGCTTTGCTTTGAGGATCCTTGCCCAAATAGCTCAGGGCGGCGGCGAAGCCTTCGCTCGGATCGTCGAGCATGCTGATGCCGCAGGCCGCGAGCTTGCTCGCCTTCTCGGGATCGAAGATGAGCCCCCAGGTGTCGGTAGCCTGGTCCTCGCCGAGGGCCGCCTTGACCTTGGCCGTGTTGATCCCGATTCCGGTGGTCCCCCACATGTAGGGCACCAGGTGGGCGTTACCGGGGTCCAGATCGCTCAGGCTCCCGACGATGGCCGGGTCGAGCCGCTCCAGCCCCGGCAGTTTGGACTTGTCCAGGGGCTGGTAGAGCCCGGCCTTGAGGTGGCGCGAGCCGAAGGGCCGGGCGGTCGGAAACACCAGGTCGTAGCCGCTGCGGCCGGCGAACAGCTTGGCCTCGAGCACGTCATTGGAGTCGTAGAGATCCAGCACGGGCTTGATCCCCGTGCGTTCCTCGAACTTTGCGAGGGTGTCCTCCGCGAAATAGTCGTTCCAGTTATAGAGATGAACCGTCTCCGCGGCCTGGGCATGCAGGGTGGTGGACAGGAGTCCGGCAAACAGGACCGGCAGGATGGGGCGCAGGGTGGATCGGCTGGGCAACGGAGGACCTCCTGGGGACGAGTCGGTGGAATGGGCCACTGATGGCCCGACAACGGAGCGCGATGCTACTGCAAAAGGCGGCTTACGCCTATGTCGGCGGCGGACATCTTTCACGGGCTGGATCAGGGGCTTGCTCAGATCCGCCTGATGGAGGGCCGGGGTGCGGAGGGGGTGGAGCTGGGGTCCAGGGGTCGCGCAGTCCTGCTCGACCGTTGCCCATCCAGGGCAACAGGTCTTCAAACATCAGAGTTGACTCGCTGAGCGAAGGAGACGGCGCCGAGTTTCGCCGAAGCCGAGGTGCCGTGGCTCAGGCGGCTGCGCGAATCCAGGGGGCGTCCGCCAGTTCGATGTGCTCCAAGTGCATGCCCTTGCCTCCCAACCCGGGCGCTGACCTCTCCCGGGTCTCGTGGACCGCCGCAGCGATAGTGAGGGCCTGAAGCACGTCCGACGTATCGAGAGGTTGACCGCGACCGTCCAGGTCCTCGATATCTCGCAAGATGGCCGCGACCAGGCTGGAGACGCCGCCAGGGTCTCGGGTAGTGGGCAGGAGGGGGATCTCCAGCTCAACGAAGCCGCGCGAGGGGGTGTACTGAATCATGGCTCGGACTCCAGCTTTGAGGAGGGGTTGAGGGAGAGCTCGGGGGTCAAACGTCGCTTACCCTGACGGGATCGGGCTGAGCTTCTTCGGCGCGCTAGGGGTCTCCGGGCACTGATACGGTCGAAGAGAGACGGTATCTTGGACAAGGCCTGGACAAATAACGTATGGTCCCTATCCTAACTTCCCAGATACTTCGGCATCTCATCCGAGCCGAAGAAGTTTTGAGCAGGATCTAGCGGCTTAGTTCCTAGACAATAGGCGCGATTATCGGGGTTGTCAAATGACAGAACATTTACAAAATCTGTGCAACATGGTCGGTGCCGGGAGCGCCGCAGCGTGACTGATAAGGCGCAAGGAAACTCTCCGACCTACCGGATCGGGGCCGTCTCGCGGCTCACGGGAGTGCCCGCCGACACGTTACGGGTGTGGGAGCGGCGCTACTCGGTGGTCACCCCGTATCGGGCGGAATCGGGGACCCGACTCTACGGGCCCGAGGATGTGGGTCGCCTGACCTTGATCAAGCGCCTCGTGGACCGGGGCGATGCCATCAGCAGTGTGGCCAACCTGTCTCTCGCCCAGCTGCGCGATCGCGTCAGCGGTGCGGATCTGCCGGAAGCGGAGGGGGGGCTGGGGCGGCCGTGCCGGGTGGCGGTGTTGGGCGCATCCCTCTCGGACCGGCTGCGCCAGGAGGTTCCGGTCCTGGATGGGCTGGAGCTGGTCGGACTCTACGACGGCCCGGAGCAATTCCTGGCCTCGGTTCGAGACCTGGCTCCGGATGTTGTCTTGTTCGACTTCCCGACGATCCATGCCGCCCAGGTCCGCGAAATCGCCAATCTGTTGACTCACTCGGGGGCCTCATGGGGCATCCTCGTCTATCACTTCGCGGCCCGCGCGACCCTGGAGCGCCTCGAGAGCCGCCGCATCCTGGGCAAGCGCGCCCCGCTGGATACGGCAGAGCTTCGCCGGTGGTGCCTATCCCTGCGGCAGGCCCCGCGCCAGCCGGAGGACGGGGATGCCTCGGAGATCGACATCGCCCAGCCCATTTCGCCCCGCCGTTTCACGGATAGGGAGCTGGCCCAGATCGCCACCGCATCCACCACGGTCCGCTGCGAGTGTCCGCGTCACCTGGTGGACCTTGTCTCCGCACTCGAGGCCTTTGAGGCCTACAGCGAGGAGTGCGAGATCCGCCACGCCGACGACGCCGCCTTGCACGCCTACCTGCACACCGCAACGGCCCGCGCCCGATCCATCATGGAAACGGCCCTCGCGAAGGTCGTCTCCGCCGAGGGAATCCCCGTGGTCCCCGACCAGGCATCGGACGATGGCGGTGCCCCGATGGAGGAACCTTAACCCAGACTTTGCAAGTAGCCGGTGAGGGCGTCCATCAGCATCTGCACCGCCATCATGATAAGGAGCATGCCCATCAGCCGCCCCAGAGCCCGCAAGGTTCGGGGACCCAGGCGCTCCATCAGGAGGCCCGAGGCGAGCAGGATGGCGGCGCTCAGGACCCAGGCGGCGCTCACCGCGCCCCACCACGTGACGAGCCGCTCCGGTTCGCGGCTCACCAGGAGCAGGATGGCCGCCACCGCCGAGGGGCCGGCGATCATGGGAACGGCCAGGGGGACGATGAAGGGCTCCTCGTCACCCTCGATCGGTAGTGCGGCCCCGGGCTCGGGGAAGACCATCCGCAGGGCGATGATGAAGAGCACCACCCCCCCGGCGATCCCCAGGGCCGGCTGCTTCAACCCCAGATAGCCGAGCAGCGACTCACCGGCGATCAGGAAGCCGATCAGGACCAGATAGGCGATGACCAGCTCCCGGGCGATCACCCGCAGACGCTGCTCCCGGGGGCAATGGGCGAGCAGGGAGTGGAAGACCGGGATGTTCCCGAGGGGGTCCATGATGATCAGGAGCAGGATGGTCGCGGATACGAGGTCCATTGCCAGGCTCCGGTGGCCCGCCCGGGTAGGCGCGGGCTAACGATGGTCTCCTCGGTTCGGGGTGCCAGCCGAGAGACGCGGTCACGCATTGGGGCGGCGTGAGATTAAATCCCGAGGTGGCGAGGTTACACTAAGGGCCTAGGGCGAGCTCCCCACAACCGTTCCCCACACCCTCAAGATCCCGACAGCCCCGGTATTCCCATGATCTCCCTCCTGGACTACGGCGCGGGCAACGTCCGCAGCCTGCGCAACGCTATCCACGCACTCGGATTCTCGCTGACCGAGATCGAGCGGCCCGAGGATATCCTCAAGGCGGAGCGGCTCATCTTCCCCGGGGTCGGGGCCTTCGGGGCGGCCATGGAGCGCCTGCATCGACTGGGGTATGTTGAGCCTCTGAAGGCCTATCTCGAGGCCGGGCGGCCCTATCTCGGCATCTGCATCGGGCTACAGACCCTGTTCGAGGGGAGTGAGGAGTCACCTGGGGTTCCGGGCTTGGGACTGATTCCAGGGCTGATCCGGCGCTTCGACTCGACCGGGCTCTCCGTGCCCCATATGGGCTGGAACGGGGTGCGCCTGGAGCGCCCCTCACCCCTGTTCTCCGACTACCAGGGGGAAAAGCTCTATTTCGTCCACTCCTACCACGCGGAGCTAGATCCAGAGAATGCTGCCTGGCGGCTCGCGGTGACCGACTACGGCAAGCCCTTTCTGAGCGCCGTGCAGCGGGGCCGGATTGCGGCGGTGCAGTTCCACCCGGAGAAGAGCGGCGCGGCAGGTCTCAAGCTCCTGAGTCACTTCCTGGTGGGCGAGGATCTGGCCGCCGCGGCGGCTCCCGCGGCCGGCGACCTGGGGCCTACCCGCTTTGCGCGCCGCATCATCGCCTGTCTCGACGTACGCACCAACGACCAGGGGGACCTGGTGGTCACCAAGGGGGACCAGTACGACGTGCGCGAGCGGGGAGAGGTACGTAACCTGGGCAAGCCGGTGGAGCTCGCCCAGCGCTACTTCGAAGAGGGGGCGGACGAGATCACCTTTTTGAACATCACTGCCTTCCGGGACTTCCCGCTGGCGGATCAGCCCATGCTGGAGGTCCTGCGTCGGACCTCCGAGCGGGTTTTCGTGCCCCTGACCATCGGCGGGGGTATCCGCGCCTTCACGGATGCCGTCGGCCGCCACTACTCGGCCTTGGACGTGGCCGATGAGTACTTTCGTTCGGGCGCCGACAAGGTCTCCATCGGCTCGGACGCGGTGGAGACGGTGGAGGCCTACCGCTCCCGGGGCGGGCGCGGGCGGGGCAAGGACGGACGGAGCTCCATCGAGCAGATCGCCGCCGTGTATGGCAACCAAGCGGTGGTGATCTCCGTCGATCCGCGGCGCGTCTACGTGGACTCGCCCGACGCGACACCCCATTTCACGGTCGAGACCCAGACTCCGGGGCCTAACGGCGAGGGCTACTGCTGGTTTCAGTGCACGGTCAAGGGGGGCCGGGAGGGGCGGGACCTGGATGCGGTGGAGCTTGCGCGGGCCTGCGAGGACCTCGGGGCTGGCGAGATCCTGCTCAATAGCATCGATCGGGACGGCACCGGGCTGGGATTCGACCTGGAGCTGGTCCGGGCCGTGGCCGAGGCGGTGACCATTCCGGTGATCGCCTCCAGCGGTGCGGGACGGGTGGAGCACTTCGCCGAGGTCTTTGCCGCCACGGGGGTCGAGGCGGCCTTGGCGGCCGGTATCTTCCACCGGCGGGAGGTGCCCATCCAGGCGGTCAAGGACTATCTCCGAGGGCAGGGGATCGAGGTCCGCCTCTGATGCCGGCCCCTCTGTTCTATACCCGATCCTTGTTAGTTACTGGTTTGGCCCCGAGCTAAGTCGCTGGCCGGCCGGCGAATCCTCGCTACTCGCCACTCGCAACTGTCAGATACACATGCGACCGTCAAGGCGTCTGATATCCCTGGATCCTCGATTCTCGCTGTTCTTCGTACTGCTGATTCTGGTCCCTTTGGTAATGGGGCTCAGCGGTTGCGCCTCGGTCGGATCGGGCGTGACCTTGGGCGGGGCTCGGGCGCCCGATGGGCTGAGCCGGGATCAGCTCCTGTCCCTGGTGGCCTCCTGTCATCTCCTGCGGGTGGGGCAGAACCTGGATAACCGGGTGACGGACGCGACCGTGGTCTCCGCGGTCCAACAGTTCCGGCTCTCTTTCGAGGCCGTGATCAAGCGGGCTAACCAGCTGGTGCTTCGCTATCAGACCGACGGTCCGGCCCTAGCCGAGCGCGCCATCGCGGCCTGCGGCGATCTTGCCCTCTTGACGGGGGTTCGTCCGGCCCTGGTCCGACTCGAGGAGAGTGGGCGGCCGCGCGCCGTCTGGTTGCGGCTCGACGCTGCCGAGATCACGGAGGGCTTCGCGGATCGGGTCATCCGGGAGCTGCGTGACAAGAAGGCGGTGGGGCTGATCATCAACAGTCCGGGTGGCTCGGTTCAGGAGGCGCGCAAGCTCGGGCGTTACCTGCGCGCCAACGGCCTGCGCTCGGCAGTGGATCAGGCCTGCGTATCCGCCTGCATCGACGTGCTGGCGGGCGGGGCGGAGCGATATGCCCTGCGCGGTGCCCGCCTCGGGATCCATCAGAGCCGTGTGCCGACCCGTTACAGCAGCCACGAGGGGGGGCAGCTCTATGTCGCCGATTCCTTCCGCTACCTGAGGGAGATGGGTGTGGACGCGGATGTGGCCATCGCCGCGGCCTCGGTGCCGAACAACAAGCTGCTCCTGATCCCCC
>Ga0209254_10001379_pt1 | contig 21654 bp, 20 predicted proteins | sample FrelakmetDIP11DI_FD_187148 | JGI IMG/M metagenome (GOLD analysis project Ga0209254, IMG submission 187148) | Freshwater lake sediment microbial communities from the University of Notre Dame, USA, for methane emissions studies - DIP11 DI (SPAdes)... | ecosystem: Environmental > Aquatic >...
CGGTCGCCACGCCGGCGAGAGCAAGGTACACGGCGGGCGAACCGAACGCGTGGAGCATGAACGCCGCGGGCCCGTGGAACTGCTCGCCGAGCACGGCCAGCGGGCCGTCCGAAGCCTGTGCGATCGCCCCGGAAAAGAAGCCGCCGAACACGACCGGGCCGACGGTGAACCAGCCAATCAAGATCGAGGGGATGGCGAGTGCGACCAGCGGCAGCGTCACGACCCACGGACTCTCGTGCAGGTGCTCCCGTGTGTGCTCGTCCATGCGTTCCTTGCCATGGAAAGTCATGAAGACGAGGCGGAAGCTGTAGAGCGCCGTCACGAAGACGCCAATCAGGGCGCACCAGTAGGCGTATCCGGCACCCTGCGTTTCGCTGTGGTGCAGGGCCTCGATGATGATGTCCTTGGAGAAGAACCCCGAGAACCCCGGAAAGCCGATCAGGGCCAGCGAGCCGATCAGGCAGGTCCAGTAGGTCACCGGCAGGTACTTCTTCAGCCCGCCCATGCGGCGCATGTCCTGCTCGTGGTGCATGGCGATGATGACGGAACCCGCCGCGAGGAACAGCAGCGCCTTGAAGAAGGCGTGGGTCATCAGGTGGAAGATGCCTGCGCCGTAGGCCCCAGCGCCGAGTGCTGCCGTCATGTAGCCGAGCTGCGAGAGTGTCGAGTACGCGACGACCCGCTTGATGTCGTTGTTCACGAGGCCGAGCAGACCCATGAACAGCGCGGTCGTCGCGCCGATCACGACGATGAAGTGCAGCGCGTCCGGCGACATCTCGAACAGCGGCGACAGGCGGGCGACCATGAATATGCCGGCGGTGACCATGGTCGCCGCATGGATCAGCGCCGAGATCGGGGTCGGGCCTTCCATGGAATCGGGGAGCCAGACGTGCAGCGGCACCTGCGCCGACTTCCCCATCGCACCGATAAAGAGACCCACGCAGATCACCGTGATGACCTTCGAGGGTTCGCCCGGCGTCAGGAACAGGTCATGCCCGATCGCGCGCGGGATACGCTGGAACACCTCCACGTAGTCCAGGCTGCCCATGTAGGCGACGATGATCGCGATCGCGACGATGAACGCGAAATCACCGATGCGATTGACGATGAAGGCCTTGTAGTTCGCGAATATCGCCGTCGGGCGCCTGAACCAGAACCCGATCAGCAGGTAGGACACGAGCCCGACTGCCTCCCAGCCGAAGAACAGCTGCAGGAAATTGTTCGACATCACGAGCATCAGCATCGAGAACGTGAACAGCGAGATGTACGCGAAGAAGCGCGTATATCCCGGGTCGTCGCGCATGTAGCCGATCGTGTAGACGTGTACAGCGAGCGACACGAACGTGACCACGGTCATCATCAGCGCGCTCAGCTTGTCGACCAGGAACCCGATCTGCATCGAGATCCCGTCGCTGACACCCCAGGTGTAGATGTTCTGGTTGAACACGGGTGCGCCGTCCAGCAACTGGACGAGCACCCAGGCCGAGCCGGCGAACGACAGCGCGACGCCCGCAATGCAGATCGAGTGGGCACCCGCGCGACCGATGTAGCGGCCGCCGAATCCGGCGACCGTGGCCGCGATGAGCGGGGCCAGCACGATGGCCAGGCAGACTGCGGCGAAATCCATGCTCATCCCTTCATGACGTCGAGTTCCTCGACGTTGATGGTTCGGCGCTGGCGGAACAGCACCACCAGTATCGCAAGCCCGATTGCCGCCTCCGCTGCCGCGACCGTGAGTATGAAGAACACGAACACCTGGCCGTCCAGGATGCCGAGGAAGCGGGAGAAGGCGACAAAATTGAAGTTCACGGCAAGCAGCATCAGCTCGATGCACATGAGCAGCAGGATGACGTTCTTGCGGTTGATGAAGATCCCGGCCACGGCAATCGCGAACAGGACACCGGCGAGCAGCAGGTAGTGCGCCAGGCCGATCACGGTTCGCGCTCCGGCGGCATGCTGACGAGGCGCACGCGATCGGTGGCGCGCACCGAAACCTGCTTTGCGATGTCCTGCACCTTGAGCCCAGGGCGCCGGCGCATTGTCAGCGAGATGGCGGCCACGATCGCGATCAGCAGCACGATGGCAGCGAGCTGGAAGGGATAGACGTACTCGGTGTAGAGCACGGCGCCGATCTGGGCGGTGTTGCTCGTCCCCTCCGCCATCGGGACGGTTGCGCCCGGCAACTCGATGCCGAGGCGCCTGACCCAGAGCACGTAGGCCAGCTCGACGACCATGATGAACGCGATCAGCGCGCCGAGCGGGGCGTTGCGCGCGAATCCCTCGCGGAGCTGCTCGATGTTGATGTCGAGCATCATCACGACGAACAGGAACAGCACCATCACGGCGCCCACGTAGACGAGCACCAGCACGATCGCCAGGAACTCGGCCTCGATCAGCAGCCAGAGCACAGCCGCGTTGAAGAAGCAGAGCACGAGGTACAGCACCGAGTGCACGGGGTTGCGCGACAGGATCACCCCGAGCGCGGCACCGACCAGCACGGCGGAAAAGGACCAGAAGAGGATTTCGACGAGCATTGGGCTACCGGTAGCGCGAGTCGGCCGACCTGTCGGCGGCGATCATCGCCTCGTACTTCTCGCCGATCGCGAGCAGCTTGTCCTTGGTCATGATGTTCTCGCCGCGGTTCTCCATGTGGTACTCGTGGATGCGCGTCTCGACGATCGCGTCGACCGGACAGGCTTCCTCGCAGAAGCCGCAGTAGATGCACTTGAACAGGTCGATGTCGTAGCGCGTCGTCCGGCGCGTCCCATCGTCGCCCACATCGGACTCGATCGTGATGGCGAGTGCCGGGCACACCGCCTCGCAGAGCTTGCAGGCGATGCAGCGCTCCTGCCCGTTCGGGTAGCGGCGCAGGGCGTGCAGTCCCCGGAACCGGGAGGACTGCGGGGTCTTCTCCTCGGGGTAGTTCAGCGTCACCTTCGGCCGGAAAAAGTTCTTCCCGGTGACCCAGAGGCCGCGCAGGAGCTCGGAGAGGAACAGCGTCCGGAACAGCGAGCGGATGGTGTTCATGGCTGCCTCATGCCGCCCAGGGCCCGATCCCGCGCCAGGCGAGCACGCCCTCGACCGCGATCCAGACCAGCGTGATGGGGATCAGCACCTTCCATCCCAGTCGCATGATCTGGTCGTAGCGGTAGCGCGGAAAGGTCGCGCGAACCCAGAGGAAGATGAACAGGAAGACGCAGATCTTCACGAACAGCCAGTGGAAACCGTTGCCGAGCAGCGCACCGAGGACAGGCACTTCCCGGACCGCCGCGTCGGCAGCGAGATAGCCGTCGAGGGGACTCAACCACCCGCCGAAGAAAAGCAACGCGGTGAGGGCCGAGATCAGGATCATGTTCGCGTACTCGGGCAGCGCGAACAGAGTCGCAAACGCGGCCCCCGAATACTCGACGTGGAAGCCTGCGACGATTTCCGACTCCCCCTCCGCAACGTCGAAAGGCGCGCGATTCGTCTCGGCGAGCCCGGAGATGAAGTAGACGATGAACAGCGGGAACAGCCACAAGACGTACCAGCTTCCCGCGCCCTCCTGCGCGCGCACGATCGCGCCGAGGTTCAGGCTGCCCGCAGCCATCAGCACGCCGACCAGGGCGAAGCCCATGGCGATCTCGTAGGCGACCATCTGGGCGGCCGAGCGCATGGCGCCGAGGAAGGCGTACTTCGAGTTGCTGGCCCAGCCCGCGAGGATTACGCCATAGACGCCGAGCGACGTCAGCGCCAGCACATAGAGGAGCCCGGCGTCGATGTCCGCGAGCACGAACTCCGGCGATAATGGGATCACGGCCCAGACAGCCAGAGCCGGCACGAGCACAATCAGCGGCGCCAGCAGGAACAGGAACCGCGAGGAGCGGCCCGGCACGATGATTTCCTTCAGGAGCAGCTTGAAGACGTCTGCGAACGGCTGCGCGACGCCGTGCAGGATCGGCAGTCCGAAGAAACTGACGCGGTTCGGCCCGCGCCGCAGCTGCATGTAGCCGATCACCTTGCGCTCGAGAAGCGTGAGCATCGCGACCGAAACCACGATCGCGAGAAGCACGACGACGACCCAGATTGTCGACGTGATCGTCGCCTCCCATGCGGGCGAGAGACCCGCTAGCCAGTCCCCGATGAACGGCACCGGCACCATCAGGACCCCTGCCCTGCCGCTCTGCCGCCCGCAGCGCGGGTGCGCTGCAGCGCGGGTGCCCGGCGCACGATGGCGTCCACGCCGTAGATCGGAAGCTCGGAAGTCGTGCCGCGCCGTTCGGCCTTGACCGCGCGCGCGGTCGCCAGCCGGCCGTCATAGGCCGCGCCCGACGCGAGTGCCCGAAGCTCCGCGAGGACCTCCGCGCTGCTCTCGTACGTGAAGCCCTCGAGCCCGAGCAGATTCGCGAGCACGCGCAGGACTTTCCAGGCCGGCCGGGCCTCACCGACCGGCTGCGCGCAGCCGCGGAAGTCCTGCCAGCGCCCCTCCACGTTGACGTAGCTGCCCGAGGTCTCGGCAAACGTCCCCATGGGCAGCAGCACCTGGGCGAATGCCATCACCGATGGCTCGGCATAAGGCGTGATCGCAATCAGGCGCCTGCACGCGGCGAGCGCCCTTTCGGCGCCCGGCAGGCCGATGTCATGCGCCGGCTCGATGCCGCCCAGCAGCACGCAGGCCGCGAGCGGCGACTCGAGCATGCGCGCGAGGTCGAGCCCTGGTTGCGGATCCGGCCGGCCGCCGGGCAGGCGATGCGGCAGGGCGCCCGCGAGCGCCGTGCCCGCCGCATTGCCCCCTTCCGCCAGGAAGCCGAGCGTCGCACCGGTCCTCGCGGCGAGGGCTGCAGCCGCGGCGCGGATGTCGGCGAAATTCGTGTGCCGCATCGCGGCTGCCCCCAGCACGATAGCGCTGCGACCGCTCGCAAGCGAATCGACGACCGCCTGGCGAGCGGATGACAGGTTGCCGACTGCAGCAAGTGCAGCGAGCTCACCGGCGAGGTCGGAGGCGGCGGTCACCGTCTGCTGCAGCACGCTGAAGTGGCACGCCTGGGGCTGCGTCGATATGAAGCTCACCCGGCAGCCAGCAAGCGCCGCCTTGCGCACGCGATGAGCGACGATCGGGGCCTCCTCGCGCACTTGGCAGCCCGCGAGCAGGAGGCCCGAGAGCGTGTCGATGCCGGCGAGCGGCATGCCGAGGCCCGGGTAGGCCGGGTCGCTCGCCTGATCGCTGAAATCGGCCTGGCGCAGGCGTGAATCGATGTTGTGCGAACCGAGGCCGCGCGCGAGGCGCGCGAGCAGATAGGCTTCCTCGCTGGTCGAGCCAGGCGCCACCAGGAAGCCGAGGCGCCCTGCCTCGCCCTCCGCAACTGCATCGCGCAGCAGGCCGGCCGCGGCCTCGAGCGCGGTTTCCCAGGAAACCGGCTGCCAGCGACCTTCGGTGCGCAGCATCGGCTGGCGCAGGCGGTCCGGCGCGTAGATGCCCTCGTAGGAGAAGCGGTCGCGGTCCGCAATCCAGGTCTCGTTGATCTCCTCGTTGGCGCGCGGGACCACCCGCATCAGCCTTCCGCGCAGCACGTGTCCATAGAGATTCGTGCCGGCGCCGTCATGCGGCGAGACGAGCGCGTGTTCGGTCATCTCCCAGGAGCGCGCCCGGTGCCGGAAGGGTTTCGAATTGAGCGCGCCGACCGGGCACAGGTCGATGACGTTGCCGGACAGCTCGTGATCGACGCTCTTCTCGATGAAGGTGCCGATTTCCATGTCCTCGCCGCGGCCGGTCGCGCCCAACTCCTGGAAGCCCGCAATCTCCGCCGTGAAACGCACGCAGCGCGTGCAATGGATGCAGCGCGTCATGTCGGTCGAGATGAGCGGCCCGAGATTCTTGTCCTTGACGACGCGCTTGCGCTCGTCAAAGCGCGAGGCGGCGGAGCCGAAGCCGAGGGCGAGGTCCTGCAGTTCGCACTCCCCGCCCTGGTCGCAGATCGGGCAATCGAGCGGGTGGTTGATCAGCAGGAATTCCATCGTCGCTTTCTGCGCCGCGATCGCGCGCGCGGAGCGCGTGAACACCTTCATGCCCTCCGTGACCGGCGTCGCGCAGGCCGGCATGGGCTTCGGCGCCTTCTCGACCTCGACCAGGCACATGCGGCAGTTGGCTGCGATCGAGAGCTTCTCGTGGTAGCAGAAACGCGGCACGTACACGCCGGCCTGGTCGGTGAGCTGGATGATCATCTGGCCCTTGCGCGCCTTCATCGGCCGGCCGTCGACCTCGACGTTGACGAAGTCGTCGCTCATGGGAATTGAAGGGGACGCACCCCTTCATGTTCTCGGCGATGCGCGTCTGTTTCCCGAATATGAAGGGGTGCGTCCCCTTCAATTCCGGGCGCGTCGACGATGCTCTTGCCGCCGTGCTCGATCATGTACGCGAATTCGTGCCGGAAATGCTTCAGGAAGCTCTGTACCGGCCAGGCGGCCGCGTCGCCGAGTGCGCAGATCGTGTGACCCTCGATCTGGTTCGCGACCTGGACCAGCAGGTCGAGGTCGTTCATGCGGCCCTGACCGGCAAGGATCCGGCGCAACATGCGCGTCATCCAGCCCGTGCCCTCGCGGCAGGGCGTGCACTGGCCGCAGGATTCCGCCATGTAGAAACGCGAAATCCGCTCGAGCACCCGCACCATGCAGGTGGTCTCGTCCATGACGATCATTGCGCCGGTGCCGACGCTGCTGCCGGCCTTGCGCAACGAGTCGTAGTCCATCGTGCAGTCCATGATGAGCGCAGCCGGCAGCACCGGCACCGAGGAGCCTCCGGGGATGACGGCCTTGAGCCTGCGGCCGTTGCGGACCCCGCCGCAGATGTCCATGAGCTCGCGGAACGGGATGCCCATCGGCAGTTCGTAGTTGCCCGGCTTCTCGACGTGGCCGGACACCGAAAAAATGACAGTGCCGCCCGCGTTCGGCACGCCCATCTCGGCGAACCACTTCGCGCCGTTGCGCAGGATCGCGGGCACCGAGGCGAACGACAGCGTGTTGTTGATCGTCGTCGGCTTGCCGTACAGGCCGAAATTGGCCGGAAACGGCGGCTTGAACCGCGGCTTGCCCGGCTTGCCCTCGAGCGACTCGAGCAGGGCGGTCTCCTCGCCGCAAATGTAGGCGCCCGCGCCGGCGACGCCGTACAGGTCGAAGTCGATGCCGGTGCCCAGGATATCCTTGCCGAGCAATCCCGCGGCGTAGGCTTCCGCAACCGCCGACTCGAAGCGAGGGAACGGCTCCGCCAGGAACTCGCCGCGGATGTAGTTGTAGCCGACCGTCGCGCCCATGGCGTAGCCGCCGATCGCCATACCCTCGATCACGGAGTGCGGGTTGTAACGCAGGACGTCACGGTCGTGACAGGTCCCGGGCTCGCTCTCGTCCGAGTTGCACACCACGTACTTCTGGCCAGGGGCGCCGCGCGGCATGAAGCTCCACTTCACCCCGGTCGGGAAGCCCGCCCCGCCTCGGCCGCGCAGGCCCGAGGCCTTCACTTCCTCGATGATCGCCTCACGCGGCGTCTTTTCCGCGAGGATCTTCCGCCAGGCCTGGTAGCCGCCGAGCTTCTCGTACACGGGCAGAGTCCAGCTGTTCGCATGCGCGAGCGGCTCGAATACGACCTGGTTCATCGCGCGTGCCACGGTCACTTGACCCCGTCCAGCACCTTGATCGCCGTCTCGGGCGTCAGGTTCTCGTGGTAGACGTGGTCCACCATCATCATCGGCGCGTTGTTGCAGGCTGCGAGGCACTCCTCCTCGCACTTCAGGTAGATCCGGCCGTCTGGCGTGCTCTCGCCGGTCCGGATGCCGAGATGCTTCTCGACGGCGGCGACGATCTCGTCGGCGCCGCGGAGCATGCAGCTGATGTTGGTGCAGACGGAAACGTGCACGCGGCCGCAGGGCTTGGTCTCGAACATCGAATAGAAGCTCGCGACCTCGTAGACCTGGATCGGCTGCAGGCCGATGTATTCGGCAATCGCATCCATCAGCGGAACGGTCAGGTAGCCACCGTTCTGGTGCTGTGCTTCGCGTAGCGCCGCGATCACCGCCGAGCGGCGCCGGTCGGGCGGGAACCTGGCCAGCCAGCGGTCGATTTCCTGCCGCGTGTGCTCGCTGAGGACCGCGGTGCCGGTCAGCTGCGCGGCGCTCACCGGTCAATCTCCCCGAATACGACGTCCATCGTGCCAATCATCGCGACCACGTCCGCGAGCATGTGGCCGCGGGTCAGCTCGTCCATCGCGGCCAGGTGCGCGAAGCCCGGGGCGCGGCATTTCACGCGATAGGGCTTGTTGGCGCCGTCCGACACCAGCCAGACGCCGAACTCGCCCTTCGGCGCCTCGACGGCCGCATAGGTCTCGCCCTCCGGCACGCAATACCCCTCGGTGAACAGCTTGAAGTGATGGATCAGCGATTCCATGTCGTCCTTCATCTCGCCGCGGCGCGGCGGCGTCACCTTGTGGTCTTCCAGGATGACCGGCCCGCGGTTGGCGCGCAGCCACTCCACGCACTGGCGGATGATCTGGTTCGACTGGCGCATCTCTGCGACGCGGCAGAGATAGCGGTCGTAGCAGTCGCCGTTCACGCCGACGGGCACGTCGAAGTCGACCCGGTCGTACGCCGCATAGGACTGTTTCTTGCGCAGGTCCCAGGCTATTCCAGAACCGCGCAGCATCGGTCCCGTGAAGCCGAGTTGCAGGGCGCGCTCGGGCGACACGACGCCGATGTTGACCGTCCGCTGCTTCCAGATGCGGTTGTCGGTCAACAGCGTCTCGTACTCGTCCACGCAGGCCGGAAAGCGGTCGGTGAAATCGGCGATGAAATCCAGCAGCGAGCCGGCGCGCGCCGCGTTGCGGCGCGCAAGGTCGGAGGCGCTGCGACCCTTCGCCTCCTTGTACTGGGGCATGGTATCCGGCAGGTCGCGGTACACGCCGCCCGGGCGATAGTAGGTCGCGTGCATCCGGGTCCCGGAGACCGCCTCGTAGCAGTCCATGAGGTCCTCGCGCTCACGGAACGCATAGAGGAAGACCGTCATCGCGCCGATGTCGAGGGCGTGCGAGCCGATCCACAACAGGTGGTTCAGGATCCGCGTCATCTCGTCGAACATCGTGCGGATGTATTGCGCGCGCTCGGGCGCCTCGACGCCGAGCAGCTTCTCGATCGCGCGCACGTAAGCGTGCTCGTTGCACATCATGGACACGTAGTCGAGGCGGTCCATGTAGCCGATCGAGTGGTTGAACGGCTTCGACTCGGCGAGCTTTTCGGTGGCGCGGTGCAGCAGCCCGATGTGCGGGTCGGCTTTCTGGATCACCTCGCCGTCCATCTCCAGCACCAGGCGCAGCACGCCGTGGGCGGCGGGGTGCTGCGGGCCGAAGTTCAGCGTGAAGTTCTGGAATTCAGGCATCGCTGCGCGCCTTGCGGATGACCTTGGGCACGGTGACGCGGGTTTCGATGCTGACCGGCTCGTTCACGACGCGGCCACGGGACGGGTCGTAACGCACTTCCACGTAGCCCGAGAGCGGGAAGTCCTTGCGGAACGGGTGACCGATGAAACCGTAATCCGTCAGGATCCGGCGCAGGTCCGGGTGGCCGCGGAACAGGATTCCATAGAGGTCGAACGCCTCGCGCTCGTACCAGTCCGCCGACGCCCAGACGCCGGTCACCGAGTCGATCATCGGCGGCTCGCCGGCCGCACAGCGGCAGCGGACCCTGAGGCGCGTGTTCCGCGACACCGACAGCAGCTGGTAGACCACGGCGAACCGGCCTTCTGTCGCGGGCGCCTCGACGCGCAGCGCGCGCTCGACACCGCGGCTGAATCCGGTCGACGTCGCCTCCGCGGTCGCCCACTCCGAACGCCCGAAATCCAGGTAATCAATGCCGGACAGGTCGATGAGCTGCTCGAAGGCGAGCCCCGGTTCGTCGCGCAGCTCCTTGCAGACCGCAACAAGATCGTCCGGCGCCACTTCGATAGCGATTTCGCCGGGAAGCGCGGCGATGCGGACGGCTCGCTCGCCGATCCGTGACGCGAGGGTTTCTGCGGTCGCCTCGGTGCGGCTCATGCAGAACCGCGCGCGATCGTGCTGGTGCGACGGATTTTGTCCTGCAGCTGCAGGATGCCGTAAACGAGCGCCTCCGCGGTCGGCGGGCAACCCGGGACGTACACGTCGACCGGGACGATGCGGTCGCAGCCGCGCACCACCGCGTAGGAATAGTGGTAGTAACCGCCGCCATTGGCGCAGGAACCCATCGAGATCACCCAGCGCGGCTCCGGCATCTGGTCGTAGACCCTGCGCAATGCAGGGGCCATCTTGTTGACCAGGGTGCCGGCCACGATCATGACATCGGATTGTCGCGGGCTGCCACGGAACACGACGCCGAACCGGTCAAGGTCGTAGCGAGCGGCGCCCGCATGCATCATTTCGACGGCACAGCAGGCGAGGCCGAAAGTCATCGGCCAGAGCGACCCGGTGCGCGCCCAGTTCATGAGGTTGTCGATGCTGGTCGTGACGAACCCTCGCCCCTGGATGACGGGGGCGAGTTCCGGCGCGGCCTCGATCAATCCCATTCGAGCGCCCCTTTCTTCCACTCGTAGATGAACCCGACCACCAGCACGGCGAGGAATACGCCCATCGACAGGAGACCGAATCCGCCGATCACCTCGAGCGACACCGCCCACGGAAACAGGAACGCGATCTCCAGATCGAAGATGATGAACAGGATCGCGACGAGGTAGTAGCGGACGTCGAACTTCGCGCGCGAGTCTTCGAAGGCCTCGAAGCCGCATTCGTACGGCGAATCTTTCTGGCTGTCCGGCCGCCGCGGCCCGAGCACCCAGCCGGCGACCAGGAGCATCAGGCCAAAGCCACCGGCGACCGCCAGAAAAATAAGGACAGGCAGGTAGTTATGAAGCAATGGCGGCTGCTCTCGCGCGCGGGACGGGAACCCGCAAACCGGCCGCATTGTAACCGCCCGGGAGCGCCCTTGGGACCCCCGGCCACGGCTCAGCATCGAAACAATAATGGTGCCGGCGGTCGGACTCGAACCGACACGGGTTTCCCCACTAACCCCTCAAGCTAGCGCGTCTACCAATTCCGCCACGTCGGCACTTGAATCGATGCAGTTTCCGCTCATTGGCCGCCCGGCTGGGGCGGCTCCTCAGGCGTCGCGTCCGGTAAAGCCGGCACTTCGCCGCCGTCGACGCCCGAGGCAGGCGCCGGCTCCGTCACGACCGTATCCACGATGCTCTTTGGCGCTGCAACGCTCGGTCGCGTCGCAAACCATGCGAGCGACATGCTCGTCAGGAAAAACAGCGTCGCCAGCACAGCCGTCAACTTCGAGAAGAAGGTCGCCGAGCCTCGTGCCCCGAACACGGTGCCGGATGCGCCGGCGCCGAATCCGGCGCCCGCATCAGCGCCCTTGCCCCGCTGCAGGAGCACGAGCGCGACGATTGAAAAGCACAGCAGCCCGTGCAGGAACGTGATCAGGTTCTGAAGCATGTCAATTTCGCCAGGCCTTGTTTGTCAGCGGTCAGCGGCGGCGCAGATGCTCGCGAACTCTTCCGCCTTGAGCGAAGCGCCGCCGATCAGGCCGCCGTCCACATCGGGCATCGCGAACAGCTCCGCGGCATTCGCCGCCTTGACGCTGCCCCCGTACAGGACCCGAAGGGAAGCGGCGATTGTAGCATCAATTTCGGCGATCCGGCCGCGTATCAGGGCGTGGACTTCCTGCGCCTGCGCGGGCGTGGCAGTGAGGCCGGTACCAATGGCCCAGACCGGCTCATAGGCGACGACCGCGCTGGCGAATGCGGGTACCCCCGCGGCCTCAAGCGCGGCATCGAGTTGGCGCAGGATGACCGCCTGCGTTGCATCCCGCTCGCGCTCGGCGAGCGACTCGCCGACGCACAGGACGGGCACCAGCGAATGGCGCCCGGCGGCAAGGAACTTTCGCGCCACGAGTCCGTCCCCTTCGCCGTAAAGGGCGCGCCGTTCCGAATGCCCGACGATCACGTAGCGACAGCCGGCGTCGGTGAGCATGCTCGCCGACACCTCCCCGGTGTGGGCACCGGACTCTTCCGCGCATACGTCCTGGGCGCCCAATCCGATGCGGCTGCCGTCAAGCTGGTGGCGTACCTCCGCCAGGTGTACGAACGGCGGACAGACGATCACCTCTGCGGCGCCGCTTCCCACCCCGCGCGCGATGAGCTCGCCGACGAGTCGCACCGCATCCGCGCGGCTGCCGTTCATCTTCCAGTTCCCCGCAACGAGCGGACGACGCGTAGCGGGATTCATGCAGCGGGTTCCGCGGCACGCACCGCCGCAGCGAGCTCTTCGGCGTGGCGGCCGACCGCCTGCGCATCCTCGCCCTCGACCATGACCCGTATCAGGGGCTCGGTGCCAGACGCGCGCAGCACGACCCGACCCCGCTCCCCGAGCGAGCGTTCGACGCGCGCTATTGCAGCGGCAACTGCAGGCTCGCGGGCTGCGTCGAAGCGCCGGGCGACGCGCACGTTGATCAATTGTTGCGGGAAGCGCTGCATGCCGGCTGTGAGCTCCGCGATTGATTTTCCCGTGGCTTTCATCACGGCGAGGACCTGCAAGGCGACGATCAGCCCGTCGCCGGTCGTCGTCTTGTCGAGGACCAACAGGTGACCGGACGCCTCGCCGCCGAGCACCCCGGCATTCGAGCGCAGCAGCTGCAGAACGTTTCGGTCGCCCACGGCCGCCCGCAGGAACGCTATACCGAGGTCCTTCAGTGCCAGCTCGAGCCCCAGGTTGCTCATGACGGTCCCGACGACCGGACCCGCGAGGCTGCCCGCGGCGAGGCGCGCGCGGGCCAGCACGTAGAGGAGTTGATCGCCGTCCACCGTGCGGCCGAGATGATCGGCCATCACCAGGCGGTCGCCGTCGCCGTCCAGCGCGATGCCGGCGTCCGCCCGCACGCCCGCTACCGTCATCGTGAGCAGGCCCGGCTCGGTCGACCCGCAGCCGTCATTGATGTTGCGGCCGTTCGGCGAACAGCCGATCGGCACGATCTCGGCGCCGAGGTCAGCGAGTACCCGCGGTGCGACCTTGTAGGCCGCGCCATTCGCGCAGTCGACCACGAGCTTGAGACCCTCGAGGCGCATGCCCTGAGGCAGGGTCGATGCGCAGAACGACTGGTACAGGGCTCGCTCGCTGTCGACGCGCGTAGCCCGACCGAGCTTGCTCGATTCGCGCGTCAGCGCCGGCTCGTCGAGATGGGACTCGATCGCCTCTTCGAGTTCGTCCGCGAGCTTGGCCCCGCTACGGTCGAAGAACTTGATCCCGTTGTCGTCATAGCGATTGTGCGACGCGCTGATGACGGCGCCGAAGTCGGCGCCGAGTCGCTGGACCAGGTAGGCGATCCCCGGCGTCGGCATCGGTCCTGCGAGCTGCACGTCGACGCCGGCGGCGACGAAACCGGCCTCGAGCGCCGCCTCGAACATGTACCCCGACAGGCGGGTGTCCTTGCCGACCAGCACACGGCCACCGTCCGGCGCCAGTACGCGTGCGGCGGCGCCCGCGAGGCGCAGCGCGAATTCCACCGTCATCGGGTGGGTGCCGACCCGCCCACGTACGCCGTCAGTGCCGAAGTAGCGCATCCCTCAATTGTCCCGCAATGCGCCGCTCGCCGCCAAGACCGCGAGCGCGTCTACGGTCTCGCGCACGTCGTGCGCGCGGATGATCCGCGCGCCGTTGATCGCCGCCACCACGGCGGCGGCGAGGCTGCCGGCGAGGCGTTCACCCTCCGCGCGGCCGGTCAGGGCGCCGATCAGGCGCTTGCGCGAGAGGCCCGCGAGCACGGGCAGCCCATCTTCTGCGATGCCAGCAAGGCCCGCGAGCAGCGCGAGATTGTGCTCAAGTGCCTTGCCGAAGCCGAAGCCCGGGTCGATCGCGAGCCGCTCGCGCGGTATCCCGGCTGCGATGCAGGCGTCGACTCGGCTGCGCAGGAATCCCCGCACCTCGGCAACCACGTCACCGTAGTGAGGCCCGGCCTGCATGGTGCCCGGCTCGCCCTGCATGTGCATGAGGCACACGGCGGCCTCGCTTGCAGCGACCACCTCGAGCGCCCCGGGTGCAGCAAGCGCCGAGACGTCGTTCACCATCGACGCGCCCGCCGCAAGGGCCCGCCGCATGACCTCCGGCTTGCGAGTATCCACCGACACGGGAACCGAGAGGCTCGCCGCGAGGCACTCGACGACTGGAATGACGCGCCGCAATTCCTCACTGGCTTCGACCGGCGTTGAGCCCGGCCGGGTCGATTCCCCGCCGATATCCACGATTGCCGCGCCATCCTCCGCGAGCTGCATCGCACGCTCGAGCGCCGCCGCGGGCTCGAAAAATCGGCCGCCGTCAGAGAACGAATCCGGCGTGACATTCAGCACGCCCATGACCACGGGACGTCCGAGCTCGATCCGGTGGCGACCGCACTGGAGGTGCATGGAAATAAAGGGGACGCTCCCCTTTAACGGCGGACGCAATTCTTTAGGGGCACTGCGGATCCGTTAAAGGGGAGCGTCCCCTTTATTTCAGGTCTGGCTGGCCGGCGGGCCGATGACCGGCTCGGGCTTCGGGTCGCCCTGACCGCCGCTGGGCGTACCCGACTCTTCCCAATCCTTGGGGGGCCGCGGTACGCGTCCGGCCATGATGTCCTTGAGCTGCTCTTCGTCGATGGTCTCGAACTTCATCAGCGCAGCGGCCATCACGTCGAGCTTCTCGCGATGATTGGTCAGGATGTCGCGCGCATTCGCGAATGCCCTGTCTATCACGCGGCGGATCTCCTCGTCGATCGCGTGCGCGGTGACGTCGGAGACCTGCTTGTGCTGCGTGACCGAGCGGCCGAGGAACACCTCGCCCTGGTCCTCCATGTAGGACAGTGGGCCGAGGCGGTCGGAAAGCCCCCACTTCGTCACCATGTTGCGCGCGAGATTGGTCGCCCGCTCGATGTCGTTCGATGCGCCGGTGGTCACCGCATCGGGGCCGAATCGCAGCTCTTCCGCGATGCGGCCGCCGAACAGGCTGGTGATCTGTCCCTCGATGCGGCGCTTGCTGTAGCTGTAGCGGTCCTCCTCGGGGAGGAACATCGTGACGCCGAGCGCACGACCGCGCGGGATGATCGTCACCTTGTACACCGGGTCGTGCTCCGGGAGGCTCATGCCGACGATCGCGTGGCCGGCTTCGTGGTACGCCGTGTTGAGCTTCTCCTGCTCGCTCATGACCATCGAGCGCCGTTCGGCGCCCATCATGATCTTGTCCTTGGCACGCTCGAATTCTTCCATCGTGACCTGGCGCTTGTTGGAGCGCGCCGCGAACAGGGCCGCCTCGTTGACCAGATTCATGAGGTCGGCGCCCGAAAATCCGGGCGTGCCGCGCGCGATCAGGTTCGGCTTCACGTCGTCCGAGATCGGCACCTTGCGCATGTGGACCTTCAGGATCTGCTCACGCCCGCGGACGTCAGGCAGCGGCACCACCACCTGGCGGTCAAAGCGGCCCGGGCGAAGCAGCGCCGGGTCGAGCACGTCGGGCCGGTTGGTCGCCGCGATGACGATGACGCCTTCGTTGCCTTCGAAGCCGTCCATCTCGACCAGCAACTGGTTGAGGGTCTGCTCGCGCTCGTCGTGGCCGCCGCCGAGACCGGCGCCACGGTGGCGACCAACCGCGTCGATTTCGTCGATGAACACGATGCAGGGCGCATGTTTCTTTGCCTGCTCGAACATGTCGCGGACGCGGCTGGCACCGACGCCCACGAACATCTCGACGAAGTCGGAACCCGAGATCGTGAAGAAGGGCACCTTGGCCTCGCCCGCAATCGCGCGCGCGAGCAGTGTCTTGCCGGTGCCTGGGCTGCCGACCATCAGCACGCCCTTGGGGATCTTGCCGCCGAGCTTCTGGAACTTGGAAGGATCCTTCAGGAAATCGACGATCTCGGCGAGTTCGTCCTTCGCCTCTTCCACGCCCGCAACGTCGGCAAAGGTCACTTTGACCTGGTCCTCGGACAGCAGGCGAGCCCGGCTCTTGCCGAAAGACATCGCGCCGCGCCCGCCGGCGCCGCCCTGCATCTGGCGCATGAAGTAGATCCACACACCGATCAGAAGCAGGATCGGGAACGAGGAAACGAACAGCTGCAGCAGGAAGTTCTGCCTTTCCGGCGGCGCGGCGCTGAACTTCACCTTCTGCTTGTCGAGCAGCCCGATCAGGACCGAGTTGTCGCTTTCCGGGTTATAGGTGACGAAGGGCTGCCCGCCCGCGCGCTCGCCGACAATCGTGTCGCCCTTGAAAGTGGCGCTCTCGATCCCGCCGCTGCGGACCTCGCTCAGGAACTGGGAATACTGGAGCGGCTCAGGCGCGCCCGGTCGCTGGCCGAAATTGGAGAAGACCGCGAGCAGGACGATCGCGATGACGACCCACAAGACGATATTTCTGGTCAGATCGTTCAAACGCGGACTCCTCGTATCGCATCAATTGCAGGCGGTTCAAGGGCTTGGACACCGCCATCGCGTGTCGGTTTCACATTACACCTGACGGGGGTCTCTGGCCACCAAATACGTCTCGGAACTGCGCTGCCGCGACGCCTTCGGCTTGCGCATCCGGACCTGCCGGAACGCCCCGCGTGCCCGCGCCAGCAATTCCTGGAAACCGGCGCCCTGGAAGACCTTCATGACCAGTACGCCTTTGGGCCCGAGGGCGCCTAACGCAAAGTCGAGGGCCAGCGTTTCGAGGTCCGCTGCACGGGCCTGGTCAACCACATCCACCCCGCTGATGTTGGGGGCCATGTCGGACAACACAAGATCGGCGCGAGCGCCGCCGAGCTCCGCCAGCAGCTGGTCGAGCGCCGACTGCTCGCGGAAGTCGCCCTGCAGGAAGGTCACCCCCGTGATCGCGTCCATCGGCAGCAGGTCCAGTGCGTACACCCGCCCCTGCCCCTTGAGCTTGCGTGCCGCATACTGGCTCCAGCCACCTGGCGCGGCACCGAGATCGACTACGACCGCGCCGGGGATGATCAGCTTTTCGGCTGCGTCGATTTCCTCGAGCTTGAAGGCCGCCCGCGAGCGAAGCCCCTCCCCCTGCGCGCGCCGCACGTAGGGATCCGAGAAATGTTCCTCGAGCCATCGGCCGCTCGACCTGCTGCGTCGCCCCAAGCCTGATCTCCGCCGTCCTGCCCCTATAATGCGATGATGGCGCTTACCGAGCGGCAAAAAAAACATCTCCGGCGTCTAGGCCACGATCTGCACCCGATCGTCCTCGTCGGGCAGCGCGGAATGAATCCCGGTGTCGTCGAGGAGCTCAAGCTCGCTCTCGAGCACCACGAGCTGGTAAAACTGCGTGTGCGTGCCGGTACCCGGGAGGACCGTGATGCGATTCTTGGGGAACTGGCAACCCAGAGCGGCTCCGAGTTTGTCTTCCGGGTCGGAAATGTCGGACTATTTTACAAGAAAAACAGGACGTTACAAAAACTACTTCTGCCGGATTCCTGATTCAGGCGATGCGCACGGCTAGCACTTCGAAACTCCGCGCACCGCCCGGCGCCACGACTTCGACTTCATCCCCGACCGCGCGTCCAATCAGCGCACGGGCGATCGGCGAGTTGACCGAGACCAGGCCCTGGCGTATGTCGGCCTCGTCATCGCCGACGATCTGGTAGCGCAGCTGCGGGCCGCCGTCGACCGGGACCAGCTCGACGGTCGCGCCGAACACGACCTTGCCGGTGTCAGGGAGCGAAGACGGGTCGATGATCTGGGCATCGCCAAGGCGCTGCTCGATCTCCTTGATGCGACCCTCGACGAAGCCTTGCTGTTCCCGCGCAGCGTGATATTCCGCGTTCTCCGAGAGATCGCCATGCGAACGCGCCTCGGCAATCGCACGGATGATCGCCGGCCTGTCCTCCGACTTGAGCTTCCTGAGCTCGATGCGCAGCTTTTCGGCGCCCCGCAGCGTGATGGGCATCCTCATGCGGCACCGAGTTCCTGGTGCAGGTCCTGCAACCGGTTGACATCGTGGTCCTCGAGGTGGTCGAGCGCATCGCAAGTCGCGTGGGCTGCCGCGACTGTCGTGTAGTAGGTGACCTTTCGCAGCTCCGCCTCGCGGCGGATCGAGTGAGACTCGCGGATGGCGCGCTTGCCCTCGGTCGTGTTGATGATCAGGTCGACTTCGTCGTTCTTGATCATGTCGACGATGTGCGGCCGGCCTTCACGCACCTTCAGCGCGCGGCGGCAGGCGACGCCGGCGGCCTCGAGCGCAGCCTGCGTACCCTGCGTCGCGATGATCTCGAACCCGCGCTCCGCGAGCAGCCTCGCGATCACGATTGCGCTCTCCTTGTCGCGGTCTCGCACCGAGATCAGGCACACGCCGCGCGTGGGCAGCCGGGTCCCGCTCGCTGCCTGCGACTTCGCGTAAGCCTCGCCGAACGTGCGGCCAGTACCCATGACTTCGCCGGTCGACTTCATCTCCGGCCCGAGGATCGGGTCGGAATCCGGGAACTTGGTGAACGGGAACACCGCCTCCTTGACCGAGAAGTACGGAGGCACCCGCTCCTCGGTCGCATCGAGATCTGCCAGCTTGCGGCCCGCCATGACGCGCGCCGCGATCTTGGCGAGCGGGCGGCCGGTGGCCTTGGATACGAACGGCACCGTGCGCGAGGCGCGCGGATTGACCTCCAGCACGTAAACGACGCCGCTCTGGATCGCGAACTGGATGTTCATCAGCCCGACGACATTGAGTGCCTGCGCCAACTTCCGGGTCTGGCTGCGCAATTCATCCTGGATTTCATGCGAGAGGGTCGCGGGCGGCAGCGAACAACTCGAGTCGCCGGAATGCACGCCCGCCTGCTCGACGTGCTCCATGATTCCGCCGATCAGCACGTCCTGCCCGTCGCAGACGGCATCGACGTCGACCTCGATCGCGAGATCGAGGAAGCGGTCGAGCAGCACCGGGCTGTCGTTCGAGACCTTGACGGCCTCGCGCATATAGGTGCGCAGATCCTCCTCCTCATAGACGATTTCCATTGCGCGGCCGCCCAGCACGTAGGAAGGACGCACGATCAGCGGGAAGCCCACCTCGCGGGCGAGCTCGATGGCGCGCTCCTCGTCGCGGGCAGTGGCGTTGGCGGGCTGGCGCAGACCGATCTTGGTGAGCAGCTGCTGGAAGCGTTCGCGGTCCTCAGCAACGTCGATCGAGTCGGGGCTGGTGCCGATGATCGGCGCGCCGGCTGCGGCGAGCTGGCGCGCGAGCTTGAGCGGAGTCTGGCCGCCGAACTGCACGATCACGCCCTGCGGCTTCTCGCGGCTGATGACCTCCATGACGTCCTCGAAGGTCAGCGGCTCGAAATAGAGCCGGTCCGAAATGTCGTAATCCGTCGACACGGTCTCCGGATTGCAGTTGACCATGATGGTCTCGTAGCCGTCCTCGCGCAGGGCGAGGGCCGCGTGAACGCAGCAGTAGTCGAACTCGATGCCCTGCCCGATGCGGTTAGGGCCGCCGCCCAGGATCATGATCTTGGGCCGAGGGGTTGGGTCCGACTCGCATTCCTGGTCATAGCAGGAGTAGAGGTAGGCGGTCGAAGTCGCGAACTCCGCGGCACAGGTATCGACGCGCTTGTAGACCGGGTGCACGCCGCAGGCAAGACGCCGCGCGCGCACCCTCGATTCGGGCGCGCCCATGGAACGCGCGAGTGCTGCGTCGGAGAACCCCTTGCGCTTCAGCGCGAGCAGGCGCTCGAAAGTGAGGCCGGTGATCCCCTCCTCGCCCACGATTGCCTCCTCGCGCACGAGGTCCTCGATCTGCGCGAGGAACCAGGGATCGATCATCGTCTCGGCGTAGACGCGCTCGAGCGTCCAGCCGGCGCGAAATGCGTCGGCAACGTAGCGTATGCGGTCGCCTCCCGGATGGCGTAGTTCCTCGGCGAGCTTCAGCTCCTGGTCCGCGTCCAGCGGCAGTGCCAGGATCGGCGTCAGCCCGTCGCAGCCGGTTTCGAGGCTGCGCAGCGCCTTCTGCAACGACTCCTGGAAGGTGCGGCCGATCGCCATCGCCTCGCCCACGGATTTCATCTGCGTGGTGAGGCGGTCGTTCGAGCCCGGGAATTTCTCGAAGGTGAAGCGCGGCACCTTGGTAACGACGTAGTCGATCGCGGGTTCGAACGACGCCGGAGTGGCCCCGCCCGTAATCTCGTTCCTGAGTTCGTCGAGCGTGTAGCCGACCGCGAGCTTCGCCGCGACCTTCGCGATCGGGAACCCGGTCGCCTTGGAGGCGAGCGCCGAGGAGCGCGACACGCGAGGGTTCATCTCGATCACGAGCATGCGCCCGTCTTCGGGATTGATGGCGAACTGCACGTTCGAGCCGCCGCATTCGACGCCGACCTGGCGCAGCACGGCGATCGAGGCGTCGCGCATGCGCTGGTACTCCTTGTCCGTGAGCGTCTGTGCCGGCGCCACGGTGATCGAGTCGCCCGTGTGCACGCCCATCGGGTCGAGGTTCTCGATCGAGCAGACGATGATGCAGTTGTCCTTGCGGTCCCGCACCACCTCCATCTCGAATTCCTTCCAGCCGAGCACCGACTCCTCGATCAACACCTCGGCGGTCGGCGAGGCGTCGAGTCCGCGCAGGACGATTTCCTCGAACTCCTCGCGATTGAAGGCGATGCCGCCACCCGTGCCCCCGAGCGTGAACGAAGGCCGGATGACCGTCGGGTAGCCGACTTCCGCCTGCACGGCGAGCGCCTCGTCCAGGTCGTGGGCGATGTAGGACTTCGGGCACTCGAGCCCGATTCCGCGCATGGCGTTGCGGAACAACCCGCGGTCTTCCGCCATGTCGATGGCTTCGCGCGATGCGGCGATCATCTCGACGCCGAACTTCTCGAGCACACCCTCGCGGACGAGGTCGAGCGCCGTATTGAGGCCCGTCTGCCCGCCCATCGTCGGCAGCAAAGCGTCCGGCCGCTCTTTCTCGATGATGCGCGCGACGGTCCGCCAGTCGACCGGCTCGATGTAGATCGAGTCTGCCATTTCCGGGTCCGTCATGATCGTCGCCGGGTTCGAATTCACGAGGATGACGCGGTAGCCCTCTTCGCGCAGCGCGCGGCAGGCCTGGGCACCCGAATAGTCGAACTCGCAGGCCTGTCCGATGATGATCGGCCCGGCCCCGATGATCAGGATGCTCTCGATGTCGGTGCGCTTGCCCATCAGCGCGCAGCCGCTTCCTCGGCGATCGCGACCTGCGCGCGCAGCATGGACTGCAGACGGCGGACCATCAGGAACACGAAGTGCTCGAACAGCGGCCTGAGGTCGTGCGGCCCCGGGCTAGCTTCCGGGTGCCCCTGGAACCCGAAGGCCGGCCGGTCGGTACGCGCGACGCCCTGCAGGGAACCGTCGAACAGCGAGCGGTGGGTGGGCAGCAGTTGCGGCGGAAGCGAATCCTGGTCGACGGCGAAGCCGTGGTTCTGGCTCGTGATCAGGACGTGGCCGCCCGCGAGTTCCTGCACCGGGTGGTTTGCGCCGTGATGGCCGAACTTCATCTTGACGGTGCGGGCGCCGCTTGCGAGACCGAGCAGCTGGTGACCCAGGCAGATGCCGAATACCGGGATGTCGGTCTCGAGGAACTCCCGGATCGCGGCAATTGCGTAGTCGCAGGGTTCCGGGTCGCCGGGGCCGTTC
>Ga0209254_10001380_pt1 | contig 21652 bp, 21 predicted proteins | sample FrelakmetDIP11DI_FD_187148 | JGI IMG/M metagenome (GOLD analysis project Ga0209254, IMG submission 187148) | Freshwater lake sediment microbial communities from the University of Notre Dame, USA, for methane emissions studies - DIP11 DI (SPAdes)... | ecosystem: Environmental > Aquatic >...
TCAGAAAATGAAATTCGCTCTTTTCCCCTTTCAAGGAAATACCGAGGTCTTTAAATACTTCTTTCATAATGAAACCCTTAGTCCTTCTTTCGGTTTATTTTTTGGTAGATTCCTTCATTTTTCCCCCGGCTTCCTCAATTTTATCACCTGCTTTCTCAGCCGACTCTTTAATCTTTTCCCCGGCTTTTTCTACAGTCTCGTCTATTTTTTTTCCAGCACGCTCGGCTGGCCCTTCTTTTTTACAGGCGGTAAAAGAAACGATAATCATGCAGCTGAATAAAACCAAAATACTATTCTTTAAAATTGACATACCTTAACCTCCCTGGCGGGCGAAACCCGCATTAATGTCTTGCTAAACCGATTTTCTTGAAGTCGATGAATCCCTGCTTTACGTCTGTATGAACCAGCTCTACGCGAATCCTGTTTCCAACGTCTATACCCTCAAACCCATGGACCACCCTTCCCTCGACGGGGAGCGTGAGAAGCCGGGCCCAGGTGCCTTTTGCCGCGGCGCCGGTAACGATGGCATCGAACTGTTCCCCAATTCTGTGTTCCAGCAGCATTGCCGCTGCTGATTTTCTGACCTGTCGTTCGACTTTATTTGCGGAGTCTTCTTCTTCCGTGCAATGTTTGGCCAGGGCCTCAAGCTCATCACTGCTATACGACAAGGAATGTTTTCCTATCGCAGCCTTTAACAGGCGTTGTGTGATAAGGTCAGGATACCGGCGATTAGGGGCTGTGGAATGGGTATAGTCCCTGACCGCGAGACCAAAGTGTCCAGTGGCATTATCTCCCGGAAGTTCAGCAATGTATTCACCGGCCCCCATAAGTTTGATCACCGCGAGGGAGAGGTCCGGGAATCCGACCGGGTCGGCTGCTTTCTCCTTAGTCAGGAATTCCTCCAGAGAGTTTGAATCCGGCGCATTAGGGAGCTTGAACCCATTTTCATCAGCAAGTTCGACAATCCGTTCCCATCGTTTCGGAGTGCGGACTACACGACGGAGAGAAGGGAATTTTCTTGCCGCGAGATACCGTGCGGTCACGCCATTTGCCCCTATCATGAAATCCTCGATAATGTCCTTTGCCCTGTTCTTTTTTTCGACTTCGAGATCACGGATTTCGTCTCCGTCAAATACCGGCCTCGCCTCAATCGTTTCAAAGCTAAGCGCGCCGTGCACATACCGAAGGTTCTTCATGCCATGTGCCGCCTTGTCCTGCAGGCGCAGATTTTCCTCAAGACCTTTTACAGCAGCGACCGCCTCAGGCACAATTCCATTCCCCTCAAGCCATGCGGCAACGCTGTTATAGGCGAGCTTGGCATGATTGCGGACACTCGCTCTGTAGATATCAGAATCCGTTAAAGAGCCGTCCGCGCCGATCACCATTTCTACGACGATTGCCAGTCGATCCTCATTGAAATTCAGGGATGTGAGGTCAGTGGAAAGCTTTTCAGGGAGCATCGGAAATATCATGCCGGCGGTATACACAGAGGTAGTATTATGGCGGGCATGTTCATCAATTGCCGAGCCATTATGAACAAGCGCGTCTACATCAGCCACGGCAACAAGTATCTTTACCTTGCCTCCCGGCATTGCCTCCGCAACGGTAAGCTGATCCAGGTCGCGGGAATCATCGTTATCGATAGAGGCCCATAGCAGACCCCTAAGGTCACGAACCTTTTCCCCGTTTATTGCTGCAGGCGCCTGAATTCTGCCAAGTTCGTCGAGTACTTCACTTGAAAAGTCAGGGAGTAATCCTCTCTGAAGCATCGCTCTGTGCGCGATTTTCTGTAAGATAGAGCGGTGTTGCTTATCATCCATATTCATAGATGCACTTTCTACTTTTTCTTTTCTACTTTCAAATTGCTCTTAACGGATTTCACGCCCTTGATCTTCTTGATCTTTGCTACAATCCGATCCTGGGCCTTTTTGTCGCGTATATAACCCGCAAGAACAACATTTCCATTGGTAGAGGAAACATCGATCTTCAAATACTTGGCGTCCGGGTCTTTGACGATTATCGCATTCGCTTCCGTGGTAATACTCGCGTCATCGATATATTCACCTGTAGTTCTGCCTGTCATAGAGGCGCAGCCTGAAAACAAGGCTAATCCAAAAACCATCAGTACTGTCAATAAAACAACGTTCTTCATTTCTCTCCTCCTGTTTTAGTTGCAACGTTAATAAAAACTAACCGGGCACGTTTAAATCAGCAGAGCATTCATATAGGTCTTCGCCCCTGAATGATCCTGATCAACACTACAACGACTGCGATGACAAGCAGAATATGAATGAATCCGCCAATCGTATAGCCGCTTACCAGCCCCAACATCCAGAGAACCAGGAGAATCCCAAAAATCGTCCAAAGCATAGTTACCTCCTTTCCGGTTACAGAAGCGCGAACATTATGTCATGTCATTGATTAAAAAGCACAATGTGTACCAGGAGGCAACCCACTGAATTTAATGAATTTATAGAACTGAAGAAGCTATATAAAGCGGGCAAGCTGTCTTATCGAAAGGGAGTTTTGACCGAAGCATGTTGAAAGAATAACGCCATTATCAAACCATTGAGCGTTGTCACCTTTACAGGTCGTAAAAGACAATAGCCTTCCTATGGTCAATCCACAATCACACTATTGTTTTCATAGCTTTTCCTTTGGCTATAAGATTCTTTCAGCTATTTCAGTACCCTTTTGGGCTGCTTGCCCTGCTTGTCTTTCAGATCTTTTTCATGTTTCATCGATTTCTGTTTCTGGTCTTTCTCTTTGTCCTTTTTACCGCCTTTGTCTCCCATTGTGCGCCTCCTTTGGTATAGCCGGTCATATTCTTGCGATTCGGGTACCTGTACCCCTTACGATGATGCTATCAGAAGTATGAGCCGAAGGCAAGGGCGGGAACCATGCGCCGACTCCAAGATTAAAAACCTCTTCCCGTTGGATCTCTTAGATACATGGGCATATCTTGACGCAGTTTAAGGTTTGATATCAATTTGGAGTGTAACAAGCTGATTTCTCGCACCAATGGTGCGAGTTTTTCATTAATTATTTTAAAGCCTTTTGTAAATATCTTTCCTGTGTCCAACCCTTAGGATGACAATATCTTTGCCTGCGATATCAAAAACAACTCTGTAATCACCGTTTCTGAAACGGTATGTCCCTATTTTCGGGTCAGTCAGCTTCTCAGAATATTCCAACGGATTGCCTTGTAATTTCAGAATAGCTTTCCCTATCTGTCGTTTTATGGAAGAGTCAAGTTTTTTAATATCTTTTTCTGCTCTGAGGGTATAGACAAGATTATAACTCATTCTCCAAAAAGCTCTTTATGCGATTTTGTCCTGCCTGTCTTATATTCGGCTCTTGCATCCTTAATGCTTTGAAGATAATCAGGCGAGGTCACGGCAAGCAAATCTTCAATGAAAGCCTCTCTTTCATATTTCTTCATTTTTTTAACAGCATCAATAATATTTTCTGATGAAATAGGCACTTTTACTTCTATCATGAATAGCACCTCCTTATATTCGCTATTTTAACATTCATTTCTTCCCCTCCACAATCGCAACCTCTTCCGGCTGTCCTCGGATAATGTGCCTGTCCTTTTTTCCCTGGCGCTGTCCTTATCTTCGCAAACCCGCCTGAGGATAGACAAGCCTGCAGCCTGCGCTCCTACGACATTCAAAAGGCAATAATCAAGTCTAACCCAGAAAGACTCAGGCCAACTGCTGCATCAATTCCGACTTCCAACCAGCATACTTCTTCTCACGGACCTTCGTAAAGAACGACGTATAGTCCTCGGGAGAAAGAAAACAAAAATGATAGCGCCATGGCTCTCCAAGCTCAGCAAGTCGGGCATTTAATGTTTCAAAATGCTTTACTCCATCACGACACTTAGCCCGGTTCCGATTCGAGTCGTCGCCTTCCGCTTTCACTTCAACGACCAAAATATCATAATAGATATTCTTCAAGTCGCCTGATGTGAACCCTTCCACCTCAAACTCTTTTTGAAGCCCCAAGACAGGCACTATATTGATCTTGAAATCAAACTCGACGATCTCTTCGATGGGGACAGGGATGTTACCGGAAGTATTATATTTCAGCAGAAATTCGTCTGCTTTTTTGCGCAAATCCTCATAACTATATACAGGGATATCGGTCATGGATTACGCTTTTTTGATCAGCTCAACCAGTTTTTCAAGCTTCTTTTCTGAAATCTTCTGCCCCCGCAGTGTTCTGAATAGAATGGGCAGACTTGCAACGACCGACTCGTTTTTTAGCAGTTCATCAGGAATACGTCCGGCCTCAATGCGGGCAAGGTCGAAGAATCTGTACCAATCATCGGAGCCTTTCTTGATCTGCAAATACCGCGCATACTCTTCAAGCTTGTCGCTTCCCTGTGGCGGCGGCATGAGCCCGCGCTCAAGCCTGCTGACGTTTCCGGGATCAAGCTTATTTTCAGTGCAGAACTGTCGCAAGGTTTTCTTGAGATCTGTGCGTTTTTGCTTAAAGAACTCACCGAATGTCATTTTGGAAGACATAGCATTCCACCTCCTTATCGTATGGTGTTGTATTAAACATACAACAGATGAAAAGTATTGTCAAGCGACACGGTCAAAAGCGGGCGAAGCGGCAATTCCGATATGACAAACTGCATGGAAACGGAGAAATAGCTGAAGAATGCATTTTATGCGACTTTAGAATATATCCTGACTTCTTTCTCCAGGCGCTCACCAAGCGCATCGGCAGTTACATCAAGCTCGTATTGAGATTGCAGACCAATCCAGAACTCGGAGGACATTCCGAAGAATCTTGCAAGTCGAAGAGCTGTATCAGCAGTAATTTTCCTCTTTTCAAGGACTATTTCATTTATTCTCCGGGCAGGCACTCCGATATTCAGAGCCAGTTTGTTTTGACTCAAACCCATGGGTTTGAGAAATTCCTCAAGGAGAACTTCTCCTGGATGTATAGGGGATAATTTTTTCTTTTTCATGTATCTACTCCTTAATGATAATCTTTTATTTCGACATTATATGCGCTATTATCTTTCCATTCAAAACAGATTCTCCACTGGTCATTTATTCTTATACTATATTGTCCTTTTCGATCACCAGCAAGCTTCTCAAGTCTGTTTGATGGTGGTATTCTCAAGTCATGTATATTCTGAGCATTATTGATCATCCTTAGTTTTCTCAGAGCAATTTGTTGAATATCTCCCGGCAACTTTGCTGATCTTTCCCTTGAATATATTTTTTCAGTCTCTTTGTCCCTGAACGATTTTATCATTGCCTTATATTATAACGCTACACGTTAAACGTCAAGTGTTATGTGTAAATGATCCATTTATAACGAAAGACTTAACTATTTAAAATCTCATTACAGATAGACACAATAGTTCGAGTCCGAATCATCAATTCTCATTGTGTACTTGAGTTGCAGACTTGCAGATGAACAGCGCAATCTAATACCTTCAGTGTGCGACAGGGGGACGCGCACTCAGGTCACACTGGAAGCTTTTCCTGCTCTTTATCCGGGACGGGTATTCTCACCTCGACCAAGTGTTCCTGAAGGTCGTCAACAAGGGGAATAACCTGATCGTCGCGCTCAACACCATCGACTGTCACGCGTGTTGCGCCCTTTCCAGTGCGCGTTTGCAGGACAGTGATATGGTAGATAGTTTCACGGTATCGGTAGTGTATCTTGAATGTCTCCCAATCAGCAGGGAGGCACGGTGCGAAACTCAGCTTATCTGTTTCAAGCCGCAGCCCCAGAAGTGATTCAACGATAAGCCGGTACATCCAACCTGCAGATCCCGTATACCACGTCCATCCACCGCGGCCGGTGTGCGGCGGGAACGCATATACGTCCGCAGCGACGACATATGGCTCTACTTTGTATGTCGCAATCCCCTCCGGAGAGCTCGTATGGTTTACCGGGTTGATCATAGACAGCAGTTCCCACGCGCGTCTGTTGTCGCCTATCTGGGCAAACGCCATTGCCGTCCAGATCGCTGCGTGAGTGTACTGTCCGCCATTTTCCCTGACGCCGGGGACGTACCCTTTTATATAGCCGGGATTCAAATTCGATTTGTCGAAGGGCGGGTCCAGGAGCTGGATCAGCGCATGGTCCCGTCTGACGAGACGCTTATCCACCGCTTCCATTGCCATGTGCGAGCGTTCAGCATCCCCGGCGCCGGAGAGAACGGCCCAGCTTTGCGCAATGGAATCAATTTTGCATTCGGGATTACTATCCGATCCGAGCGGCCATCCGTCGTCGAAGTAAGCACGCCGATACCATTCACCATCCCAGCCATTCTTTTCGATATTACTCTGCAGTTGGGCCGCCTCCCTCTCGCAGCGTTCGACAAAGGGCAGGTCACCATGTATGCGTGCAATATCAGTGAACCGCATGAGCACTTCATAGAGGAAGAACCCCAACCATACACTTTCGCCTTTACCGTGTGCGCCCACCATGTTCATGCCGTCGTTCCAATCACCCGAGCCGATGAGCGGCAGGCCGTGTGCGCCAAAGCTGATGCCTCTCAGTATCGCCCGCACACAGTGATCGTACAAACTGGTCGCTTGTGCAGACCTGCCTGGAAGATCGTAATACGAGTCTTCGTCTGTGTTTATCGGTCGGCCCTCGATGAAGTGGACGGATTCATCCAATACCCCGGTGTCTCCGGTGGTGAGAACGTAACGGCACGTGGCCAGAGGCAGCCAGAGGAAATCGTCCGAGCAGTGCGTGCGTACGCCGCGCCCCGACGGAGGATGCCACCAATGCTGTACATCTCCCTCCCGGAACTGACGGCCAGCACAGAGGAGAAGGTGCTCGCGCACGAAACGCGGCTCTGTGTGGATGAGCGCCATCACGTCCTGCAATTGATCGCGGAAACCAAAGGCGCCCCCCGGCTGGTAGTATCCGCTGCGGGCCCAAAGGCGGCACGCTATTGTTTGGTATAAGAGCCAGCCGTTGGTCAGGACATTGACGGTCGGGTCGGGTGTTTCCACATTCACTGCGCCGAGCGTGTGATTCCAGTACTGCCACACCGCTTCAAGTGCGCCGTGCGCGGCAGCAGTGCCCCGGAAACGACGCACCAGTTTACTGGCGTCATCGGCATCCTGCCCTGCGCCGAGCCTGAAAATGATTTCACGCTCTTGTCCGTCGGCTAACTCGAAGGGCACCTGTATAGCGGCACAGGGGTCTAAAGCGGCCCCTAACTTCCCGGAAAGCCGGGAGCGTTTCATCGCGGCAGGACTCCGAAGTGTGCCGTTGCGCCCAAGAAACTCAGTCCGGTCGCCGCTTAAGGTCCGGTTCATATCATCCACATCGAAGAAAGCAGTCCGGCTGCGAAACTCCGTGTTATATGGGTTGCGCGCGAAGAGCGCGCCGCTATTCGGGTCAATTTCGGTTATCACGTACATGCTCGATTTCGTCCGCAGGTCGCCAAGGACCCATTCAGCGTATCCGGTAGCGGAGAGTCGGCGTGATCGCCCCGACTCGTTTCGAATTTTGAGCACCGTGAACTTGATCGGTGCGTCCAGGGCCACGTAAACCCACACCTCTGAGTGAATGCCGCGCTCCGTGTGCTCGAAGACGCTGTAGCCAAACCCGTGCCGGGTGACGTAAGGCGTTGCCCCGCGGCTGGGCAGCGGCGTGGGAGACCAGAAGTGGCCGCGCTCTTCATCACGGAGGTAAAACGCCTCTCCGCCCGAATCGCTCACAGGATCGTTCCCCCAGGGAGTGAGGCGGAACTCATGGGCATTCTCGCACCAGGTATTGGCAAGCCCGCTCTCTGAAATGATGGTCCCGAATTGTGGGTTTGCCAGCACATTCACCCACGGCGCCGGCGTCAACTGGCCGTGCGCGGTCGTAATGACATACTCGCGCCCATCAGGGGTGAATCCGCCCAGCCCATTAAAGAATGTCAAGTCGTGTCGAGGCAACGCCGTGACCGCCAGAGGCTCAGAGTGGTGGGTACGGGTCGGTATAAGGAGCGGGACTGCTACTTCCATAAAACTGCGACGGTTGATCTGGTCAGCAAGCGCCCCACGGCTATCGGTGATGATAGCGCGGGCGACCGTTTGGATCAGAATGCGGTCCTCCTCCGATATCTGGTCTGCGGGTCTAACAAAGATGCCGCCAGGTCGATCGGTCACGTTGGCTTCGATGCCTGCTGCAATGAGGCCCATGATCTGGTCGTGCAGAAGTTGCCGGTAACCGGCATGATCTTCGTTCCATATCACCAGGTCAACCGCCAGTCCCTTCAAGCGCCAGTACGCATGGGCCTGCACGAGTTGTCGCACCAGGTCGATATTGGCCGGATCTTCAATCTGCAACAGCACGATCGGTAAATCGCCGGATAGAGCATAGCCCCATAACCCTGATTGTCCGCGGCGGTTCTTTACGAGAACTCCCGGATCGGCGCGCAGCGAGGAATTGGCATAGATTACAGCGCCGGCAAGGCGTCCGTAGAGTTGCGCATCGCCCTCTGAGGCATTGAGCTGCCGCAGAAGTACCTGACTGTGTGTCCATGCCAGGTCGAAGACGCGGTCCGCGAATCGTCGATCCTGGTATTTTTCGACAAGGCCCAGACAGCCGTCGCGAGTGTCCCCGATGCCGGAGACAATATTTACCGTTGCCGTTTCTTCCGGCTCCAGCATTATTCGATAACGGATTGCTACAATCGGGTCGAGCACCGGGCCCTCACTGTCCGAGAGCGCCCCCGTAAAATAATCAGCCGCACCGCTCATGGCTTGCGGATTTTCAACGGTGTTTCCGCGGCCAATGAACTGCACGCGATCGGTCTCATAGGATACTTCTCCGGTTTCCGCCCCATGTACAGCCATCAGGTGAAACATCCAGGGCGACTGCTCGTCGAGAGAGCGGGGTCTGCGGGTGCAGAGGATCGCCCGCTGCTTGCGGACGATCTCGGTCTGAACAAAAAGATTGCTGAACGCCGGGTGCAACGCGTCTGCCGCAGCCGAGGTGAGAACGATTTCAGCATAACTTGTTACATCAATCGCTCTGCGTGTCCGGGAGTGGTTGGTGATGGTAATTCGGCGAAGTTCAATGTCATCCTCCGGCGACACGGCAACCTCGGTATGTGTGACAAAGTCGTTGCTGCGGCAGCGAAACTCTGCCCGCCCTTCCGAGAAAATCGCTTCGTACTTCTCCGTTTGTTTAAGTGTCGGTTGATATGCTGTTGACCAGACGTCCCCGCTCGTCACATCGCGGATGTAACAGAACGTGCCCCAGTTGTCACAGGTGCTGTCTTCGCGCCAGCGGGTGACTGCAATGTCTTTCCAGCGACTGTAACCGCCGCCTGCATTGGTGATCATAACGTGGTATCTGCCGTTCGACAACAACTGCACTTGAGGGACCGGCGTATCCGGACGGCTGAAAACGCGTACCGGCATCTCCGCACTATCCGAGGCAACATGCAGTTCGGCCGGTTCAGCGGTATGCGAATAGAACGCAGTGGCCTTAGGGATTCGCTCCTGGAGCAACAATATGGTCGCCTGGAATAAAAGGTCCGACACAAATCGCTTCTGCATCGGACGGTCCAGGAGCAGATAGGCTAAAGAGAGTAAGCTCATACCCTCGTGATGTGCCATGAAAGATCGAACCACAGCGGTCGATTGCCCGCGCGGCAGACGAGAAAGAGTGTAGTCGATCGCTTCATAGAAGCCATACTTACCTTCAAATCCTTCGGCGGCGAGTCGCTGCAAATTCATGCATGCCTCCTCCGGCGCTACCATCAGCGCAAGCGCAGAGGCATAGGGTGCAATTACCAGGTCCTCGGCAAGCCCTCGCTTAAGCCCCAGTCCGGGCACGCCAAACGCGCGGTACTGGTAGTTGAAATGGGCGTCGATCATGTTATAGCCGGATTCCGAAATGCCCCATGGCACTCCCCGCTTCTTTCCATACTCGATTTGCCTGTCCACAGCCGCCTTATATGTCTGGTCGAGCAATGTGTGTTCGTATGTCGGCATTACCAGCAATGGCATAAGGTACTCGAACATCGATCCGCTCCATGAAAGGAGAATCGGCTCTCCACCGACGGTAGTGAGCAGACGCCCCAGGGCGAACCAGCTCTCCTGCGGTAGTTGTCCCTGTGCAATCGCCACAAAACTGCATACCCTCGCCTCCGAGGCCAGCAGATCGTAGTAACTCGAATCCCGCCTGCGCTCACTGAGGTTGTACCCAATAGCCAGGAGATGACTTGCCTTATCAAACAGAAAGTCATACTCCATGTGTGATAGTTCGCCAATTTGCAGCGCAAGTCGTTCGATGGCCGCAATTCTCTCAATGGCGTGTTGGTTGCCAAATCCTGCCAGTTCGCGCAGCGTCGGTATCTCATCGATAGCGCTAACTGCAGGCGGATTAAGAAGGGTCAGCTCATCGATGGCGTCCTGACATTGCCCGGCGAAGGCGAGCGCCCACCACTTTGCATTACTCTCGCGAGCAGAATCATGGGAATCGAAGTTGGCGACCATTTTCGCAGTAGACGTTGCAAGGTTATCAAGGCACAGCCACGCCGCTGCGAGTGTGGTTGGAAGGTTACCGGATGCAAACTCCAGATCTTTCTGAAGTTCAACAAGTGTGGCCGGTGCAGGTCCTTCCATAGTGTCCATGAGGACCTTTAATGTGTCGTTAAGCCCGTCAAAAAAACGAGCTTCCAGAATTCTTTGATCGGGAAGTGCGAGCAGCCCCGGCCGCAAGGTCAGCAGATGGGCAGCAAGGTTCCCGCTGTCTACCGTCGAAATATACATAGGTTGCAGCGGTTTTAGAGACTTCGTGTCATACCAGTTGTAGAAGTGGCCCCGGTATCTTTCCAGTATCTCCATCGTCTTCAGTGCATTCGAAGTGCGATTGATGAGCTGTCCGGCCGAAATGTAGCCGAAGTCATAGGCGGACAAATTCGCGAGCAGTGCAAGTCCCATGTTGGTTGGCGACGTGCTATGTGCAACCCCGGCAACGGGAAGTTCCTGATAGTTATCAGGCGGCAGCCAATTGTCTTCCGGGCCCACAAATGTCTCGAAGAACGCCCAGGTTTTTCGGGAAAGCTTCCTGAGAAAGATGACCTGATCATTTGTCAGCCTTGCTTTGCGGCGGGCGAGCGGCCGGCTGATCCACCATGCGACAGCAGGGGAGGCAAACCAAAGGCACAGTATAGGCAAAGCCACAGCTAAAGTAGCCGGTCTTGAAAGCGTCAGACAGATCACCGCGACAAGGGCAATAAAGGGGGCAATCCACATCGTTCGGCAGGAGGCGGCGAGATCTGTGCAATTACGATCCGGATCGCCCGACGGACTCCATTCAAGAAGTCGCCTGCGCGTGACCAGCATCCGCACGGCCGTGCGCAAAATCGCATCCATACTGAAAAACGCCTCGTAGGGGAGGCACACCAAAGTGAATACAGCCTGAGCAAGGCGCCGGCGCGTAGAGCGCACTGCGGCAGCGAGATGCTGACTAAAAAGCACCTCGACAGGCTTCTGAAACACTTCCAGAATAGAGATAATCAAAGAAGGAATCAGGATGATTCCGATCACAGACAGAGTCCAGAACCAGGGCGATGACAAGACTCTCCAACCGAGCAGCAACAGGATTGTCAAAGCTGCCGGCACGACACTACGCCGAAGGTTGTCAAGAAGCTTCCACCGGGATAGTATCGAGAGTGGATTCTTCAAACAGTGCCCCCGAGGGCCGGGAACCCACGGCAACAGCCACCGCGTAAGCTGCCAATCCCCACGAATCCAGCGGCGGCGGCGGGCAACATCCGTGCTGTAGGAGGATGGATACTCCTCGTACAACTGCACATCGCTCAACAGCCCCGCCCGCGCGTAGCACCCTTCCAGAAGATCGTGGCTGAGGATATGGTTATCGGGGAAACGTCCACTGAGCGCCAGATCGAAGGCATCAACATCATAGATACCTTTGCCGATAAACGAGCCTTCACCGAACAGGTCCTGGTAAACATCGGAGACAGCGCGCGTATACGGGTCGATGCCCGGCTCACTTCCGCACATTCGCGCATACCGCGACCGGTTCATGCCCGGCAGGCTAACGGAGACCCGTGGCTGAAGGATGCCATACCCCTCACAGACACGCTGCTTGTCTTCGTTGTATTGCGCACGATTCAGTGGGTGCGCCATGGCTCCTACAAACTGCCATGCCGAATCGCGCGGCAGTTGCGTGTCCGTGTCAAGGGTGATCACGTACTTCACATGCAATAAAAGCGCAGTATTACCAACGACGAGCGAGAAGTGTTCCCCTGGAGCGCCGCGCAGAAGCGCATTCAATTCCGCAAGCTTTCCTCTCTTACGCTCGTAACCCATCCAAACCCGCTCCTGAGGATTCCATCGGCGGGAGCGATGGAAAAGGAAGAAAATATCGTCTTTTCCCCGCCTGTATTTTTTATTCAGTTCATCGATTTTTTGCCGGACCAGCCGCAACAGCGGTTCGTCTTCAGGAATCGTTTCCTCGTCCGCGTCTTGAAAATCAGTCAACAGGCCGAAGTGCAGATTTTTATCCTGATTCGCCAGGAACCGGACTTCAAGCGCTTCGACCAGATCCTCAATATTTTGAGCGCTTACGAGCATCGTCGGGACTACGGCCAGAGTACGCGATTCAGGCGGAATTCCTTTGGAGAAGTCAATTTTCGGCAGCGGATGGGGCGTCGCCAGCAACGTCGCCATCCAGTTCACCAGCGCTACCGACAGATGACTTGTGCACAGAAGCGACAGTGTCCCAATTAGCGCGAGCAACCAACCATTCACCCCACCGTTATAAGCCTTGACCAGTAAGCCACCGCAGAAAATCACCGTCATCGACATGATAGTGCCCAGATAGAGAAGCAAAGGAAACCGGCGGCCCATTCTCTGAAGTGCCTCAAGGGTGGAAAGGCGCACCTCCGCTTTTTGTTCGAGCTGTGGAAAGCCCTTGTCGATGAGGTAGAAGCCTACATGTGCCGCTCGACCGTCACCGTGTTTCCCGGCTGCAGCCTCGTGTGCAAGCTGTATCGCTTTACGCGCCACGTCGCCTTCGGACAGCTGGCTGCTCTTCGCCATCTTCTCCACCACGTGACGGTAGCGGTCACGGGTCGCGAAATCCATCTTGCCGTAGACTCCACCGTTGTCCTCTCGCAGAGTCTGTTCAACTACGCTCATCATCTCGACGAACTCCCGCCAGTCCATCGTCCCAAGTAAACGGAGACTGGCGATGCTGTTGCTTATGGAAACCTGGTCGGCAGCCTGCTGCTGGTTCTCCGTCTGCACTAACTGTTCAATCGTAAGGCTGCACTCGGCGAGTTGCTGCTCAATCCAGGTGAGAGGCATTGCCAGCACAGGACTCTGTCCCTGCAGCCGGCGCGTAAATTCTGCAACAAACGAACCCACCATCGGCGGGTTCGAGCGTGCCATGTCCGCAATCGTTAAAATCAGGCTCTTCGGGTCCTTGCCGGCAATATCCGTCATCTTATCCGCCCAATAGTCGGCGAGGTTGCGGTCTCTTCTGTCAGCGGCGATCCGGGTCCCGATGCGACGGAGATTTTCGATCAGCGCCAGGCGCAGCATAATAGGGATAGCCCACAATTCTCCCAATTTCAGGGCAGTGACCGTCTGGTAGGCTGTAACGAAAATACTGAGACTTTCCGGATCCACCCTGCCATCGCCGTGTGAGATCATCTCCAGCGCGATGTCATAAACGCGCGGCAGTCCGGACGATGGACCATCCAGCAAACGAGGCAGTTCCCGGCTGTACCCCTTTGGCAAATGCTTTCTGGCTGTCCGAATCTGCTCTTCAATAAGATAGAAGTTATCGAGCAGCCATTCCCCGGCCGGCGTAATACGGCGGGTTGCTTTAATAGCATCCGTCAGCAGGTTGCGGACTCCAAGCAGCACGTCTTCATTCTCAGCCAGCCGCGTCAGAAGCCGGTCCCGTGTACGTCCCAGCCCCAACTTATGCGAGCCTGCCAGAGTTTTGCCATGCTGCTCCATCTGGTCGCTGCTGAACAGTTCAGATCGCAGTGGTGGCTCGTAGCAGACGTTCTTTTGTGCCAGGTCGTCTCCCCGGAGGCCTGTCCGCAAACGGCGCAATTTCTTAAGAATGGTCTTGCTGCTCACCTTCACTGGAGGTCTCCTTCTCAGACGCAAAGTCTCAGCGCTTGAATGATGTCATTCTGAGCAATGCGAAGAATCTCGCCTTTTTATGCTGGTACGAGGTCCTTCACTCCGTTCAGGATGACCACTATAATTGCCGGGTCATTGGTGTTTCTTTACGGGATCAATTAGACGAGAAAATAGTGATTGAACAATGGCACAATAGTGGCGTGCTCGAATAATGTATATCTCATACCTCATAGCAAGTTTTTGCTCTCTTTTTTTCTGGTTCTATTCCACCACAATATCTTTCCAGAAAATCTTTTCTGCTTATCTTGTGTCCTAAGCAAAGGCCGGAAACATCCATCCTGTCGCATCTCAAAGTCTGATAATGTCCATTCAATGTTATCACTTCAGAGTGATACATCAGGCTATTGCATCCCCCTTGAGTTATAAAGCGAATATGAGCAAGGATAATAGAATTGCCTATGCAATATGCTCTCATGACATTTGACTCCTTTGTGTTGCTTAGACATGTGCATCATCCTGTACGAAGGGGTAGAAGTGCGTTTCCACCTAAAACACGAAAGGTTACATCTGTTCAGTGGGGAGACTGTTAAGGGTGAGGATATCAAAATGCAAACAAATCGCCGGCTCCACTGTTAGGCTATTTATTTTTTCTATTGGAGCTATTATAACAAATTATCACACCTTATGTTCTTATTACTCCGGCAAGTCAATATAATAAAACGTCATGCTCCGTCTTGATCCCCGTATCAAGTACGGGGCAGGCTCTGCATCCGGCCCTTTCGGTACCGAAAGCCTTCGGGGCCGGTCAAGCCGGGAAATGGGCGCAGCTGTAAATCTGCAGTATGGTATTATTTAATAGTATCAGAAGATTGATAACGCAGAGTGAACAAACTCCTTGATATCCACTAATAAAAAAGTCATTATTCTCCTCGGCCCTACCGGCGTCGGGAAAACCGGGGCCGCCCTTCTCCTTGCAAAAAAATTAGATACGGAAATTATCAGCGCAGATTCAATGCAGATATACCGGCATATGGACATCGGTACTGCCAAACCGTCAAGGAAAGAAAGAGCTGTCGTCGCACATCATATGATAGATATCGTGAATCCCTGGGAGAGCTTCAGCACAGGAAGATATATATCAATGATTGTTCCGATCATTGAGGATTTGCATAAAAAGGGAAAGATCCCTGTTGTTGTCGGAGGCACAGGCCTGTATATCAAGGCAATGACAAGGGGTATATTCAGCGGCCCCTCTGCTGACTGGACATTGAGGGAAGAGCTCCTTTCCATGGAAAAGGAGAAAGCCGGTTTTTTGTACGCTTATTTAAAAAAACTCGATCCCGAAGCCGCTGAAAAAATAACGCCGAATGACACGCGGAGGGTTGTTAGAGCGCTGGAGGTATCTCTGAAGGGTCATGCGAGCATTTCGGAAATGCAGCAAAAACTCACCCAGCCACTGCCATACGATTTCATCAAAATCGGCCTTTCGAGAGACAGGAAAGAGCTTTACCGGATCATTGAGGAGAGAGTCGATGCAATGATCCGGCATGGTTTGATGAATGAAGTCAAAATGGTTATCGATATGATAAAAGAGCCGTCGGTAAATCGTGAGCTTTCATCACCTGCCCCATTACCCGTTCCCCATTACCCATTACCTTCGTTGCAGGCGATCGGATACAAAGAGGTGTCGATGTGTCTGCGGGGAGAGATTAGCCCGGATGAAACCATCAGCCTTATAAAAAGAGCAACGAAGCGATATGCGAAAAGGCAGTTCACATGGTTTAAGAAAGAGGAAGGCATCCATTGGGTCGATATAACCGGGATTTCTGAAAGCGATGAAGCGTTCATCCGTGCCTGGGGTGTCCTGAAGAACCTGCCCTGAAAACAACACTATTTTGCCTTGACACCTTGCAATATTAAGAGAAATACTTTATGTTAGAAAGTAAAAAGAATAAGGAGAAGCGGGGGATGACGAATGCTAACAAGAGCCCTAACCTTCAGGACAGTTATCTGAACCAGCTCAGAAAAGAAAAAATCCCCGTAGCCATTTATCTGACAAACGGCATACGGCTGAAAGGTGTCATAAAAGGATTTGATAACTTTGTAATCCTGTTGAAGGAAAATGCTCATTCTCTCATTTACAAACATGCAATATCTACCATCGTGCCTGACAGAGAGATAGAGACGGGCTTTGAAGAGCAGTCATAACCTCAAAAACCCTCTCCCCATGGTTGACATCATTATCGAATTGAACGAAGGTATTCTGTTGATAAAGAGAAAGGATCCGCCGGAAACAATGGCATTCGATCACGGCTACATCTTGAACGATTATTTTACAGGGAGGTATTCATAGATGCTGAAGGGAATGCGAAAGCATGCAAAATATTTTTATGTGCTGTTCTTCATCGTCATCCTGTCTTTTATCTTCTGGGGTATTGGCCCCAAGGATATTTCCAACGGCGTTGAGATCGTTGCAGAAGTCGGGAAATACAAAATCACGACAGAGGAATACTGGAAAGGCTATGACGGGGTGTACCGGTTTTACCGGGAGCTTTACAAAGACAAATTCGATGAAGAGATGGAGAAGACCCTGAACCTCAAGGAAAAAGTCCTCGACCAGATGATCAATGAACGCGTGCTGCTCATCGCTGCACAGGAAGAAGGGGTACAGGCAGGCGACGAAGAACTGCAGGACTCAATTGCACGCGACCCGGCTTTCATGAAAAACGGGGTTTTTGACAACGGGGTTTATCTCAACAGGCTGAAGCTGAGCAGACTGACTCCCGAGCTGTACGAAAACTTAAAACGCCAGGAATTGACGCTGAATAAGATGAGACGAATGATCGGGTTGACTGTCGATGTAACGGACATCGACTCTGCTGCGCTTCAGGCATCCGGCAATGAACAGCTCGCGGCAATGCTCGGTCAGACGATGCTGAATGACAAAAAAGAGAAGGCGGTTCAATCGTACATCGAAGGGCTCAGGAAGCAGATAAAAATCAAAGTCAATAAGCAACTCATTACGTAAATACTGTTATTCATGGAATAGTACAGCCGACCGCACATCCGGCTTGAAAACCCCCTGATTTATGTAGTAGCATAGATATCTGTGCCGAAGTGGTGGAACCTGGTAGACACGCACGTTTGAGGGGCGTGTGGGGTAACCCATGCGGGTTCAAATCCCGCCTTCGGCACCAAAATACCCCTTTCATCCCTCACTTTCCCCGGATAAAAACAGGCACATCTGCATCCGTACTGTTATCTCCTATTTTATGAAAGAATTTCTTGACGATTGCATTTCACTCCACTATACTTTGTAGAGAATAGCAATTCATACATTCAATAAGGAGGGGGAGAGATGAAGTCAGAACAATGTATTTGCCTGAAATTTTTTGTATTGAGTTCTCTTGTGCTGTTGCTTCTGTGCGGTTTCGCGGCAGGCAGTGCCTATGCCACCAACGGTTATTTTGCCAATGGGTACAGTATTGAGAGTAAGGCAATGGGTGGCGCCGGCGTTGCCCTCCCGCAGGGATCTCTTGACGCATCAATGAACCCCGCTTCGATGGTTTTTGTCGGAAAGCGGCTTGATTTTGGGCTCTCCGTGTTCAATCCGAACAGAGAATACGATGTCAAAGGGAATCCGTCAGGGTTTCCCGGCACATTCGGACTGGCGCCGGGTCGGGTCGAGAGTGATTCGGAATGGTTTGTGGTTCCCTCTGTCGGCTTTAACTGGCAACTGGATGATAAAAACTCATTAGGCATATCGATCTATGGTAACGGCGGGATGAATACGGATTATGATGAACGCACCTTTGGAGGTTCTTCACCGACCGGCGTGGATCTCATACAGCTTTTCATCGCTCCTACCTATGCAAGAAAAATCACTGCCCACCATGCGATCGGTATTACCCCCATCTTCGCGTACCAGAGTTTTGAGTCCCAAGGGCTCGAGGCATTTCAGTTTTTTTCGAACAGTCCTTCTAAACTTACAAACAATGGCCACGAGGGTTCTTATGGCTATGGAGCGAGGATAGGATATTTGGGCGAGATATTTCCCTTCCTGAATATCGGTGCTGCGTACCAGACAAAGATATACATGAGCGAACTTGACGATTATGAGGGACTGTTCGCAGAAAAAGGCGACTTCGATATCCCTGCAACCTGGACTGTCGGAATTGCCCTGAAGGCAGCCGAAGGAGTTACATTTCTGGCGGATCTGCAGAGAATTTATTACAATGATGTCGACTCGATCGGGCACCCCCTCCTGCCGAACCTGACGCCGGGTTCCCTCGGCAGAGATAACGGGCCCGGGTTCGGATGGGACGATATCACGATTTTGAAATTTGGAGTGCAGTGGCAGAGCAGCAAAGACTGGATATGGCGGGCAGGCTACTCTATCGGCGAGCAGCCAATCTCCCAGAGCGATGTACTGTTCAATATCCTTGCACCGGCAACAATCAAAAATCATGCGACGTTTGGCGTCACAAAAAAGATAGGCGACCATCAGGAGTTCAAGTGTGCGCTCATGCACGCATTTACCCACAGCGTCTCGGGGCCCAATCCACTTGAGGCGCCCGGTCAGCAGACGATTAAACTGACGATGGACCAGTGGGAATTTTCTCTGGGGTATGCATGGAAATTTTAGGGCTCTGATACAGACGTTCAGCCTCTGAGGATTTCAAAAAGGCGGAACAACCTTTGGTTGTCCCGCCTTTTATTATTAAGGAATACTGTGAGGCTAACCCGGCGGCCAGTTCATGAAACGGCCACCGATCAGGTGAAGGTGAATGTGAAATACCGTCTGTCCTGATTCGGGATTGCAGTTCATAACAAGCCGGAACCCGCGTTCTGCTATCCCCTTGTCCCTCGCGATTTTGTTCGCTATCTGAAAAAGGTGTCCGACAAGCCCGTTTTCTTCTTCTGCTATTTCGAGACTCGTCTCGATATGTTTTTTTGGCACTATAAGCGTATGAACAGGCGCCTGCGGGTTTATGTCTTCGAAGGCAACCGCAAGGTCATCTTCATGAACTATTTTGGCGGGCCTTTTTTTCTGAATTACATCACAGAAGAGACATCCCATATTCAAGCTCCCCTTATTCTTTTAACCCCTCGGCTGTCTGTCATTTCTGCGGAGAACATTACGCTCCCCCGCAGGGCGCTTAAACGTGGTTGGAATCGACCCCGCAAACGCTGTCAACCATCCGTTTGTTATGTGAACAAACAGATATTGCAATCCTTTGCATATTTCAGAAAAGTCTCGGCGGCTTCAATCACAACGCCGTCAATAAAATCTTCTTGCTTTAGCCCCATCATATCTATCGTCATTTTGCATGCCACGAACTCAACTCCCTCTATTTGGGCCATTTCAATAAGGTCGGGAAGCGCCGGAATCTGTGCTTTTTCGATCTTTCCTTTCATCATCCAGGTGGCAATGGCTGACATCCCGGGTATCGCGCCCATAAAGCCGGGGGGCTGAAATTTCGCATTCTCCGCCCATCCCTTGCGGATGACGTTAATCCCCATAAAGGTGTAAAAAACTTTTGTCCGCATTCCCAATCGCCTTGCATTAATGCCTAAAATCAATCCCGGATATGCGCCGTCCAAGGTCTCTTTTGAGGTAATAAAAGCTGCTGTTTCCTCTTTCACTTCTGACTTTTCCTGTCCCATTGTTATCTCCTTTCCTGTTCGGTTCATACGCATCTTAATCATTATACCAAATTTGAATGTTCCTTTATTTGCGCGCCTTGTCTCTTTTTTTGATTAACGAACGTGCAGACAAAAAGGTATAACGTAGTACGTGCGAAAAGTTGTCCGTCAACAACAAGGAGCATACACATGTCTGATATTAAGTCTGCGACTCCTGCGGTAACCCTCGATGTGCTCGGGCGGTCCTGTCCGTATCCCATTGTGCTGATTAAGAAAGAGATGGAAAAATTGCCGGCCGGTTCGATCCTTAAAATCCTGTGCGATTCACAATCCACTGCCGAGGAAGCCATCCCCCGTTATTGCGAAAAACACGCCTACCTCTTCGATGCGGTTATGTTCGATGATGCGGGCTACTGGGAATTTTACATTCAGAAGACTTAACTTCTCTTCCTTCTTATGTCCCCCACAAGCCAGATAACAAACCCTGCTGCTAATACCCCTATCGCGATATATTGATCATATTTTTTTACATCTCCAAGGACGCTCTTCTAAGAGGACAAAAAAAAGGATGCAGGTTTTTCCTGCATCCCCATTTATCGCTCCTCACATTTGTTGTTACATTTACTGCTCTTTCAGAGTAATAGCACCAGTTGTGCAGACACTGACGCAAGTCTCACACCCCTCGCATAAATCAGCCTGATACGCGTCAGCCTTGCCGTCCGTCATCTGGAACACACCAACCGGACAGTTGCCCACACACTCTTCACATCCTTCGCACTTCGCCTGATCAACGGTAACGATCCATGCCACCTGTATTCACCTCCTCGATTTGATTGTAGCTATACGCTCTTTAATTATATTTAAACCTATACTTACTTAAAAAATCCACTCCCCCTGGTACTATCTACTCAGCCTTAATTTGTCTCTCGCCATACTTGTCGAAAACCACCTCTTCTTTGACCGAGATAGCGATTTTATAAAGAATAGTCAGTATCAGGAAGCCGATTGCCCAGATCGCAAGGGTAATCAATGCTTCAGGAATCGTAGGCCAATATTCGGTTATTTTTTCGAATGGATTTGGCACAAAACCGCCTATCACAAGGCCAAATCCTTTGTCGATCCATAACGAAAAGAAAGTTGCCACACACGCGATTGCCAGCAGACCCTCCTTCTTTCTTATCTGAGGGAAGACCAGCATAAAAACGGAAATGGCGGCAAGGATGCTTGAAAGCCACATAATAGGCACAAGCTGGTTGTGACCATGCAGACCCGCATAGAGATAAACAAAGGAATGCATGTGTCCGGGTATCTGGCTATAAAACGCGGTAAATAATTCGAGACCGAGGAAAAATACATTAAGCAGCATACAATAGGTTACAATCTTGCCCAATGATTGAATTGCTTCTTTCCCGGGATCAAATTTCGTATATTTTCTTACAATCAGAGCCAGAATAATAAGCAGGGAAGGACCGCCTGCAAATGCCGATGCCAGGAATCGGGCAGCCAGAATTGCTGTCAGCCAGAAGTGTCTTCCCGGGATGCCGGCATATAAGAACGCCGTGACGGTATGGATCGACGGCGCCCATGCGATTGAGAGAATGATGAGAGGCTTCACCCATTTCGCCGGCGCTACTTCTTTGCGTTCGGCGCCTAACACGGTCCACCCAATCAGGAGGTTCAGGAAAAGATATCCGCTCAGAACGAGCATGTCATAAAACATCACCGAATTGAGGGTTGGGTGGAGAATCACATTGAGGACACGAAGCGGCTGCCCCAGATCGACAAAGATAAAGAGCATGCACATGATGACCGCAGCAATGGCGAGGAATTCTCCGAGAATCGTAAGCCTCCCGAACTTTTTGTAATCATGGAGGTAATACGGC
>Ga0209254_10001381_pt1 | contig 21645 bp, 36 predicted proteins | sample FrelakmetDIP11DI_FD_187148 | JGI IMG/M metagenome (GOLD analysis project Ga0209254, IMG submission 187148) | Freshwater lake sediment microbial communities from the University of Notre Dame, USA, for methane emissions studies - DIP11 DI (SPAdes)... | ecosystem: Environmental > Aquatic >...
GATACGGCTGAATTGGCGGGTATCCAGGCTTTTGATGCTATTTCGTCTCTCTTTGGCCCACCTGCACTCTCAATTCCTTTATGCGGTGAGTAATTACATAGAATTGTCGAAATCCACCGATCCCTACCACACCCAGGAAAGATGAATTGAATGGATTACAATTAATTGGATTCAATTCAACCCAGCGCAACACCCAACCTGCCAGAGTTATGTCGGGCGAGTATCTTACCCGCTGAGCGCTGGTTTTGGATGCCTTTGTGGTCATCCCCACTGATTTTCGGGGTAGGAGCGAAATATAACTTTACCCCGAGCGGAACGAGGGGAAGCAATCTTCCACACACCTTGCAGATCATTTTTGATTAGGAAATATATTGGTCAATCATTGAAAAGGAAGATTGCCACGACAAGCAAAGAACATTTGTCTCGCAATGACAGAATCCTCAATTCAGCCAAACGGAAATGCTCAAATGGGTTAGTAATTACATATGCGTGAATATCTGAATCGAATTGTGATCAACTATAATAATTGTTATACCAATACATTTATTTCGAAATCTAAATCCTCACCAAAATATTTTACAATAGGTGCGGTTGAGCAGAACTTTACCAATTTCATATTGTAGAATCTGATTCGTTCCTCTTCGAATTAAGAATCGAATTTTACGACGAAGCATCGCGACCATTTTATGGGAGCGATGTTCTTGGACCGAATCAAACCTGGTAGGTTAAAAATACCTGCCAGATCTGAGATTACAGCCTCTTGAAATATATTTAGATTTGGAATATAGTAAATTTGAGTAGAAATTATCATGAAGAATTTTATCAAGCTATTCTTCTTCGTTATCAGCCTGATAGTGATAACCACTCTTATCGGATGTGAAAATCAGGATACGCCGCTTTCAACAGAAGGAGAGGTTGAGATGAGCATTCAAATCACAAGCAGCGCATTTAATGATGGTGACCGCATCCCCCGCATCTATACCTGTGACGATCAAAACGTCTCCCCACCCATCTCCTGGACAGGAGTCCCCAACAACACGCTCAGCCTGGCACTCATCATGGATGACCCCGACGCTCCCATGGGCACCTGGGTGCATTGGGTGCTCTACAACCTATCGCCTGACCTAGCCGGGCTCGATCAGGGAAAAACCGGGGTAGGCACACATGGGAAGAATGACTTCAAGCGCCTTGGTTACGGAGGACCCTGCCCACCCAAGGGTTCCAATCACCGCTATTTTATTAAGATTTATGCCCTGGATACGATGCTGGACTTAAAAGAAGGTGACACCAAGGCCCAGGTTGAGAATGCCATGCGTGGACACATTTTGGCGCAGGGTCAATGGATGGGCAAATATGGACGATAGAAAAAACAGGTAACAGTCAGGAAGTCTTTCCAGAAAACCTCACGAAAGCAGCAAATCACGCATTCTGTGAACCTGGTAGCATTTCAAGCCCTGGTGCCAGGAGCGATGCCCCCCCATCCATGGTAATCACCTGGCCGCGGATCATGCTGGCTTCAGGTGAGCACAGGAAGGCAACCAGGCCAGCCACATCCTGGGGGTTGACAAGCCTGCCAGCCGGTGTGATGCTGACCGCTTTTTCAGCCAGGTGGACATCCGTACGCACCATCTCGAAATGTTGAAGTGCGTCGGTCAGGATCATGCCAGGTGAAATGGCATTGACCACGATATTCCTGGCAGAAAGTTCCACTGCCAGGTAGCGAGTGATGGATTCCAGGGCAGCTTTGCTAGCTCCCACCACCACGTAATCGGGTAGAACCCGCCCTGCTCCCGGGCTTGAGATGGCGACAATTGCCCCTCCACAACGTTTCTCCATTAAGGGCACAGCCTTCTGCGCTGCAAATAAGAGCGACCGCGCATTGATGTTCATCGTCCAATTCCAGCCCTTGGTCTTCTGCTGCATCACCGGTCTGTTGTAGCCTGAGGCAGCATTATGGATGTAATAATCCAATCCACCGAATTCCTGCTCGATCAGTTTAAACAATCTCTCGATATCTTTGGGCTCACCCATGTTGGCTTTGACCAGCAAGGCTTTTCGGCCCATCTGGCGGATGCCTTCAGCTGTTTCGGCAGCCGGCTGCGGGTTGCGGAAGTAGTTCACCACCACGTCGGAGCCCATAGCCGCAAAATGCCTGGCGATGCAAGCTCCAATCCCCCGGCCAGAACCCGTAACGAGGGTAATCTTATTATCAAACATGACTGTCCGCTGGTTTTAAATCATGGTAGCGCATACGAATTTCGATGACCCTTAAAGCTGCCTCGATTTTTATCCCGGAATCCATTTTACTATCCCCCAGGCTGCGTTCCGCAAAGTAGATTGGGATTTCCTTGATGCGGTAGCCCAACTTCTCTGCCAGGAAGCACATTTCTACCAGGAATACATAACCAGTGGAATGGACACGATCCAAACCAATGTGTTGTAAGGCACTGGCTTGCCAGCATTTAAAACCAGCCGTAGCATCGTGGGTATGCGTTCCCAGGATCACGCGTACCCACACTGAGTTCGCCCACCAGCTGAGCAGTCGACGATACCAGGACCAGCGTTCATCTAGCCGACCACCTTTAACATAGCGCGAACCGACCACCACATCAAACGCTGGGATTTGCTCAAGCATGAGGGGCAGGTAACTGGGAGAATGGGAGAAGTCAGCATCCATCTGGAAGATATAGTCCGCTCTGTGTTCTAATGCCCACTTGAAGCCTTGAATATAGGCTGTACCCAGTCCCAGCTTTCCAACACGATGCATAACATGGAAGCAGCCAGGGTATTGTAGAACCAGTTGGTCAGCCATCTGACCGGTACCATCCGGTGAAGCGTCATCGACAACCAGTATCTCCAGACCCTCAATTTTCAAGGCGAATAGCTCGGCAGTAATCAATGGCAGGTTTTCACACTCGTTATAGGTTGGGATGATGACAATGGTTTTCGGCATGGGTATATTTTACAACTTTTTCGCTTCCTGCCAATACGCTTCCATCTCATCCAGGGATAAGTCGTTGACCGTTTTCCCCTGACGCCGGGCAGCCTCCTCGATGTGGGCAAAACGCTTTCTGAAGCGTATGTTGGTTTCACGCAGGGCAGATTCGGCATCAATCTCGTAATGGCGAGCCAGGTTGACCACAGAAAAGAGCAGGTCACCCAACTCATCTGCACGGGAAGGTAAATCCTCCGCAATGAGAAGCTCATGACACTCCTCGTTGATCTTGTCCACTACACCACTTGCATCCGGCCAGTCAAAGCCCACCCTGGCTGCCCGGCGCTGGATTTCCTCCGCCTGAGACAAGGCTGGCAAAGCCAATGCCACCCCATCTAAAAGCCCCTTTTCTTTGCCGCCGTTTTCCTTCATGTCCTCACTCCGCTCAGCGGCTTTCAGCTTTTCCCAATTTTGAAGCACATGCTCAACACCATTCACTCTCAAATCACCAAATACATGCGGATGTCGACGGACGATCTTGTCATGGATGCCTTTAAACACCTGGGCGATGTTGAACTCACCGTATTCACTGGCTATCTGGGCATGTAAGGTGATCTGAAGTAATAAGTCTCCAAATTCTTCGCGCATATGGTCAGCATTATCTTCATCCAAGGCAACCAATGCTTCATAGGTCTCTTCCAGCAAATTATTACGTAGGGATTGGTGGTCTTGCTCACGGTCCCAAGGACAACCGTTGGGGGCACGCAGGTGAGCAATGATCTCATGAAACGATTCAAACGAGCTTCCTTTTATGAGAGGTGGAAGATATAGGCTGGTTAGTAAACCGATATTCCCACTCCGGTCGATGGCGTGCAGCGGTAACTCTTCTACCAGCTCCTGCGATGTTCCGGCTGAATGCACCAATCGGGTAGGATGCTCGTCTGGATAGATCTCCATCAGGGTCAACTTGACTTCATTGGCGATTGGGCGGGAATGTAGCTGGGCGATCAAGGCAGGCGCGTCGGAAGGGAATGGAGGCACATGAGCACCAGCCAGCTCGAGGGCATCGATAATGGCAAGGTGAGGTAGGGGATCGATACCTAATGCGGAAAATGTGGGTTCGAGGAAACTCATCCCTTCGATGATGTGTACGGGAATCCCTTCCAGTCTGGCGCGGCGCGCAATCTCAGGGCAGGTGGCTTCTCCAACGTAAGGGTGACCTGGGACAGCATAAACCACTCCTTCGGGTCGCTTGCCTAGCTCAAGGATCCTCTCGCATATATGCGCATAGACATGATCAAAGGAAGGAGAGGAATCATAAAGGTCATCAAAGGAATGGATCTGAAGCTGGGCAGGGAAACTGGCAACCGTGGGATGCTGTAAAGTTCGCAGGTATATCTCAGGAATACTTTGCAGGAACTGCACAGCCTCTTGGGTGAGGTGGGCAGGGTTACCAGGACCAAGACCGAGTAAGGTAATCATGGGAGACATAAGCCCTCTTGATTTCTATATTGCCCCATATATATTGGCTGAATTAAATAATAATGCGTAAAACGCGACCAATTAGCCACGAATTTACGCATTAGGTTTGAAATCAGTGAATTAACGCTTGGTATAGGTTGGAGCCTTACGGGCGCGCTTGAGGCCGGGCTTCTTGCGCTCTTTTACACGTGCATCTCGGGTCAGAAAGCCCCCTTTGCGTAAAGTTGAACGGGCATCCGGTTTCATGATCAGGAGTGCACGAGCCAATCCCATCATGATGGCGTCCGTTTGACCGGTAACCCCGCCACCCTTCACGGTTGCTGTGATGTCGAAGGTATTGCGCGCTTCACCAACCGCAAAAAGCGGAGCGGTGATCGTTTCCACATCACCCGTCCGACCAAAGTAATCTTCCAAAGTTTTTTGATTGACGGTGAAGACTCCCGTGCCATTGGAAACCCGCACACGAGCAGTGCTCTCCTTGCGACGACCTATTCCTTCATAATACTGAGCTGTCATACTTACTCCTTAATTGTTACCCAAAACCTGTTCCAAAGGCTTGGGATTTTGCGATGCATGCGGATGTTCAGGTCCAGCATACACTTTCATCTTTTTAATCAGTGATCGTCCATACTTATTATGAGGTAACATACCCCAGACTGCGCTACGGATGACACGTTCAGGATGTCTGGTAAGCTGCTGACGCAAGGTGACAGACTTGATCCCACTGGGATACCCAGTGTGATGGTAGTATATCTTATCATCCATCTTATTTCCGGTCGCACTAATGCATTCAGCATTGATCACAATCACATAATCACCAGTTTCAACACCTGGCGTATAAGTCGGCTTATTCTTGCCAAGCAAAATGCTGGCAATCTGGGTGGCAAGACGACCAATATACTTTCCCTTGGCGTCAACCAGGACCCATTCATTGCTAATTTCTTTCAATTTTGGGACGTATGTTTTTTGCACGTCATCCTTCTCCAAATTTTGACAGTTGATTTCACCTTTTGGTGAATTAGCTTCCTGTCAATAGATTTTCTGAATTATTTCGTATCCTCATCCAAACGAACTGCTTCTTCTGTGTAATGGACTTCTGCCAGGATCAACCCCTGGGCAGGTGCCAACCCATGAACCCATCGCTTCGCAGGATCTGCCTTACTGACATCAACCACATCACGGCTTGTGCCAGGCTTCAGAGCATTCACCAAATCTGCAAACTCCAGTTTTCCCTGCGCAATCCTTACTTGTGTAAACACAACCCGGCGTACCATGTGGTACAAGAATGCATCAGCAACAATTTTGTATACAAGGAAAGATGCTTCCTGCTTCCAACCAGATTCGAACACGTGGCGAACTGTATTGCCTCCGGTGTGGGGTGGGGTGCCGAAGGAGCTAAAGTCGTGCGTGCCAATCAGCGGTTGTGCAATTTCGATTAAGCTAAGCAGCTCAACCGCAGGCCAAATTCGCCAGGAATAAGGTTCAAGTAAAGGATCCCGTACCGGCTCGCAGTAGATCCGATAAAGATATTTACGCCAGCTGGCATCGAAGCGTGGGTGGAAGGAAGAACATACATGTTTCACTTCCCGGGCAACCACGTCTTTAGGCAAGAGGCCATTCAGTGCCTGCCGTAGATCCCTTGGATCATGATCCCATTCCAGGTCAAAGGCAATCACCTGACCAGATGCATGGGTACCTGTGTCCGTGCGCCCGGCTGCCAGGATCGATACTCCTTGCCAGTTGAGCTTTCTCAAGGTTTCTTCGACAACGCCTTGAACGGTGTGAACATTGGTCTGCCGCTGAAAGCCCTTGTAGCGTGAGCCGTCGTAGGCGAGGATAACTTGGTAACGTTCCATTGATGGCTGACAATTCCTGTCGTGAACCAGGGACTTCACCCCAGGTCACATGCCATCTATTTATTCTTCGATCAATTCAATCAGCACCATTTCTGCGTTGTCACCCAGTCGTGGACCCAGCTTTAGGATGCGGGTGTAACCGCCGGGGCGATCGGTATAGCGAGGTGCTATATCATCAAATAATTTCATCACCGCCTGGGGATTGCTCAGGCGCGCGGCTGCCAGGCGGCGGGCATGTACCATCTTTTCATCACCATCTTTGATACCACGCTTTGCCAGGGTGATTAAACGCTCGGTTTGACCTCGGATTGCCAGTGCTTTTGTTTGAGTGGTCTCAATGCGTTCATGCTCGATCAATTGCGCAATCAGGACCCGGCGTAACGCTGTCCGTTCATCCTTGCTGCGGCTAAGTTTCTTTCCAGCTACTTGGTGTCGCATATCCAATTACTCCGCTTCATCTTCATGTTGATCTCGGAGATAGCCCTTCTCACGCATCTTCTGGCGCAATTCATCCAGGCTCTTTTCTCCAAAATTCCTGATAGACATGACAGCTTCTTCGCCTTTGTCAAGCAGCTCCAAGACTTCTCCCACAGTGGTGATCCCAGTCCGTTTGAGAGAATTGAAAACTCGAACTGAGAGATCGAGGTTTTCAATCGGCGTTTCGATCATTTCACTAGTGAGATGATCCTCCACGCCAGCTTCTTCGGTGAGGGATGCCAATGTTTCTTCACTGATGCCTGCTAAATGGCGCAGGTGATCAATCAAGATTTTTGCCGAGGTGCTCAGGGCGTGTTCTGGTGAGGATGTACCGTCTGTCCAAATCTCCAGGATAAGTTTGTCATAATTTGTGCTTTGCCCAACGCGAGCAGAGCTCACTTCCCAATTTACCCGGCGGACCGGACTGTAGATTGCATCTACAGGTAGCTCACCGATGGGTAAACGTCCCGTGCGGTCATCGGCAGGTGAATAGCCCCTGCCGCGTTCCACGGTAAGATCAATCTCCAGATTTGCTTTTGAGTCATCGACCGTGAAAAGGTAAAGCTCAGGGTTGATAACCTCAACATCTGGGTTTGTAGCAATATCTGCAGCAGTCACGGTACCATCTCCCTGGACAGTCAAATGGAGATGTGCATTATCCACATCGAATAAACGCATGCGTAGCTGTTTGATTTGCAGCATCACCCGGATGACATCCTCACGGACGCCCGGGATTTCACTGAATTCATGTTGCACATCTGCGATACGGATCGATGTGACTGCAACACCATCCAAGGAGGATAACATGACACGCCTCAAGGCATTGCCAAGGGTAATGCCATAGCCATGTTCCAATGGACTGATGACGAACTTGCCGTAGTTTCGAGCTTCAGCTTCACGCTCGATCTTCGGCGTTACCATGTTACTTAGTCCTAACACAGTTCACCTCTTCCCCCGCGCCTGGGATTATCTTGAGTAATACTCAACAATGAGTTGCTCGCCAAGATTGGCGTCGATTTCCGAACGTTCCGGCATGCGAATCACGCTCCCAGAAAGTTCCTTGAGATCGCGGCTTAGCCAATTGGGAACATTACGTTCTTCTGCCAAATCAGTCAGCTCTTTGAAGTAGGTTCGTTTTCGGGAGCTGGGGCGAACGGCGATAGTATCACCGGTAGCAACCGTCATGGAAGGGACGTCCGTGCGTTGTCCGTTGACAACAAAATGTCCATGGGTAACAAGCAAACGAGCTTTCGCCCGGCTATCTGCATATCCGAGACGGTAGACAACATTGTCCAACCTGCTCTCCAGGATCTGAAGCATTGTCAGACCGGTCAAGCCACGCCGCTTAACTGCGGCAGCATGGTAACGACGGAACTGGCGTTCCAACACACCATAAACACGGCGTGCTTTCTGTTTAGCGCGCAGCTGACGTCCATAGTCAGATTCACGTTTTCGGCGGAATTGGGCACTCTTGCCATGTATTCCTGGGGGATATCCACGACGTTCAAACGCACATTTAGGCGAGTAACATCGAGCACCCTTCAGGAATAATTTTTCACCTTCTCGCCGGCACAATTTACATACTGGCCCACGATACTTTGCCATAAATTCTTACCTCTTCCTTATAGTTATTAATGATTAGACACGGCGCTTCTTTGGAGGCCGGCACCCATTGTGTGGAACAGGGGTCACATCGGTGATCGACGTCACCTTCATGCCAGATGCCTGAACAGCACGGATGGCATTTTCGCGACCGGGTCCTGGACCTTTGACGTATACTTCTACTTCCTGCATTCCCAAGGACTGAGCATTTTTCATTGCTAACTCTGCTGCCACGCGCGCTGCATACGGAGTGCTCTTGCGAGAACCTTTGAAACCAGATGCTCCTGCGCTTGCCATGGTAACAGCATTACCCTGGGTATCGGTGATGGTGACGATGGTATTGTTAAAGGTTGCCAAAATGTGCACCTGCCCAGCGGACAGGAGACGCTTTATTTTCCGTGCTGATTTTCGGCGTCCAGTTGTTGCAGTTTGAGCCATAGTACCTCGCTAATGATTATTTCTTGGTTGCACCACGCCGTCTACCGCGCCCGGCAACGGTCTTCTTAGGACCTTTGCGTGTGCGAGAGTTGGTGCGTGTTCGTTGCCCGCGAACGGGCAGGTTACGGCGATGGCGAAGGCCACGGTAGCTACCGATTTCAATCAGACGCTTAATGTTCATCTGAAGTGACCGGCGCAAGTCACCTTCGACTGTAAAATGCTGACCGATGTAATCGCGTAGCAAACCGACTTCTGCATCTGTCAGATCCTTGACACGGGTATCCGGATTTATGCTCGTGGCAGTCAGGATTTGCTGTGCATGAGAATCACCGACGCCAAAGATATATGTTAAGCCAACTTCAACCCGTTTATTACGTGGTAGATCAACACCTGCGATACGTGCCATAAGTCCTATCCTTGTCGTTGCTTGTGTTTCGGAATTTCGCAAATGATATATAAAATACCTTTGCGCTTTACAACTTTACATTTCGAGCAACGCTTTCGAATTGATGATGATACTTTCATAACTTACTCCTGATAAAAACCAAGTGTACCTGAATAGCCAAAGTCCCGATTATACATGTCAATGCTTCAGCCGTCCAGACCCAATTATGGAAGGGTCAGGATGAGCGGCTCTCCATCGGTAATTGCAACCGAGTGTTCCCAATGGGCAGTTAATGAGCCATCTGCCGATACGACAGTCCACTGGTCTGGGAGCACGCGGGTCTGTGAAGTTCCAACCAGGACCATCGGTTCCAACGCAATGGTCATTCCCTGGCGAATCACTGGTCCTCGCCCAGCGGTACCATAATTAGGCACCTGGGGTCCCTCATGCATCTGCCTGCCGACTCCGTGACCGGTGTATTCCCGGGTGACATTAAAACCAACGCTCTCCACGAATACCTGGATTGCAGCTGACACATCGCCAACCCGGTTTCCATCCCGCATCATGTTAATCCCTTTGTAAAGTGCCTGTTCGGTGACTTCGATCAGCCGTCGGGCTTGAGGAGAAATTTCGCCAACACCCTGGGTGAAGGCGCTATCTCCAACAAACCCTTCGAAGGTCGAACCGCAATCTACAGAAACGATGTCTCCAGCCTGCAGTTTTCGTTTCCCAGGTATGCCATGAACCAATTGCTCATTAATACTTACACAAATCGAGGCTGGGTAAGGTGATGGTCCTGGATATCCCTTGAAGGTGGGGGAGGCTCCATGCTTGCGGATCACTTCCTCCGCGGCTGCATCCAGCTCTGCGGTTGTGACCCCTGGGCGGATCAGCTGCCTTACTGCTTCGAGTGCCCTGGCATTAATACGACCTGCTTCGCGCAAGGCGGCAATCTCTTGGGAGCTCTTAATGACAATATTTCGTTCCCAACTCATGCAATGCCGACTTTCTGTACTGCCGCGAGCAAGTCTAAAGTTACTTGCTCAATCGACTTGGTTCCATCCACTTCAACCAAAACTCCGCGCTCGTGGTAGTACTCAATCAAAGGTTGAGTTTGTTCCAGGTAGACATGGATGCGGCGCTTGATTGTATCAGCTTTATCATCTTCTCGCTGATAGAGCTCCGAACCATCCAGATCACATTTCCCCGGAACTTGAGGCGGGCAAAACTTTTCATTATAGACATGCCCAGCCTTCCGGCATGTCCATCGACCGGTCAGACGGTCAACCAGAACATTTTCAGGGACAGAAATATATGGCACTGATGTTACCCGTCCGTTGATGCTCGTGAGTATACTGGCGAGCGCTTCTGCCTGGGCTGGAGTGCGTGGAAAGCCATCCAATAATGCCCCAGACTTGCAATCGGGTTTAGATATTCGTTCCCTGATCATGGCAATGGTTATGTCATCTGGCACAAGATCACCTTTATTGATAAATCCACCAGCCAGCTTCCCTAATTCGGTCTGTTCCTTCAGATTTTCCCTGAAGATATCTCCTGATGAGATATGAGGCAGGTTTAGTTTCGAGGAAATGGCTTCAGCTTGTGTGCCTTTCCCTGCACCCGGTGGACCGAGAATAACGATGAAGCTGGTCATGATATTACGATTACCTCACCAGCAGCGAGTCATCATAGCCATGAAGTTTAAGATCAGCATCGATACTGAAGAATGTATCGCGTACGACACCAACCACGATCAATAGTCCAGTTGATGAGGTCAACAACAAACCTGTGCTTTTACCAAATGGCACGATCAACCCGACCAACCATGGAAGGATTGCAATAATACCCAAGAAAACAGCCCCAGGTAAGGTGATTCTGCGTAGCACACGGGTAAGGTATTTCTGCGTGGGAGCACCCCGAGCTACACCAGGGATTTGAGCGCCGACCTTCTTCAAGTTTTCACCATAATTCTGTTGGGAAAACAGGACGTCTGTATAAAAGAAGGAAAAGCCTACAACCATCAAGAAGTAGATGATCCAATAAAAATTCCCTGTTCCACCGAACAGATTCACGATGCTTGAAGCAATGTTCGCAATCGTTTCGTTCGATGACGTGGTAAAGAAGCTTGCAATGATTGATGGGAAGGTGAGCAGGGACTGGGCAAAGATGATTGGGATCATGCCTGCCATGTTAACCATCAGGGGCAAGGTCCCTTTGACCGGCATGGACATACGGCTGCCAACGCGGCGACCAGGGTACATGACAGGGACGTTGCGACGGCCTTGCTGGACAACAACGATGGCGAATATTGTGACCAGGCTGAGTAGGAGCATGAAGATCAAGCCAATCCACCGTGTGGTTTCATCTGCAAAGATTCCCTGAAAAGTAACAGGGATCCGGGCAACGATACCTGCGAAGATGATCAGTGAAAGACCTTGATTCCGTAACCCAAATTCAGAGATCAGTTCACCCAACCAGATTGCAAACATTGTTCCGGCGGTCATACTGATGATAATGGTCAGGGATGGGATAAAGTTTTGAAATCCAAAATCCTGGATAACGGGTGGTAAACCAATTTGATTTGCTGAATTGTTGAATATATTCACCTGCCCGATGGCTTGCAAGGCAGCCATGGGTACTGCCAGGTAATAGGTCCATTTCTCCTGCCATTTTCGACCTTCGCGTGGGTCTTCTTCCATCTTCTTCTGCCAGGAGGGAATGATTGGCGTGAGAAGTTGAAGGATAATTTGAGCGGTGATGTATGGATAGACACCCATCGCTAGCACCGAGAATTTGGAAACTGTGCCCCCCGACAGTAAATCCAGGATATTAATCAGGTTACCAGCTGCACCGCCGGAACTTAAGATCGCTGCCATCACATCTTTGTTTGCTCCAGGTACAGGAACATGGCATGCAAGCCGGTATATCGCAAGGATAAGCAGAGTAATTAATATCTTCTTACGAATATCGTGTGCAGACCATAGATAACGCCAGGCAGACCGCTTCATATAATTGGCTCCTTATCGTTCACCTTACAATTTGATAATATCGACACTACCACCTGCTGCCTCAACCTTTTCTTTGGCAGTGGCGGTGATGCGGTGAACATTAATTTTCAAGGCTGTTTTTAGCTCTCCCCGACCTAGGATTACTACAGGTTTGGTTAAATTGCGCAGTAATTTTGCCTCTGCGAGAGATCCAGGTGTGATTTCGCTCCCAGCAGGAAATTTTGCCAACTGGTCAAGATTCACTTCGTTGTAATCGATGCGATTGATGGGGGTGAAGCCTTCACCACGCTTGAAAGGAAGCCGGCGGAAGAATGGTAGGTTACCACCCTGGTTGTATAGGCGGACAGGTTTTCCAGCGCGGGCACCTTGACCCTTGGTGCCTCGACCACCTGTTTTGCCTCTACGGCCAGCTGTACCACGGCCAACGCGGATACCTTCTTTTTTGGCTCCAATTTGTGGTTTTAGATCGTGAAGTTTCATTTATTTTTCCTCCACCACAACCAGATGGGCAACTTTGTAGAGCATCCCCCGAAGAGTGGGTGAGTCTACATGCTCCACGGTTTGGTGTAATCGCTTAAAGCCGAGGGCTCGTACCGCAGCTTTATGTTCTTTGGAATATCCAATTGCGCTGTGAACCAGGGTAACCCGCACAATTTTCGCTTTGGATTCTTTTTTACTAGGCATTCTTCCTCCGTTCCCAGAAGGGTGTCACTTCCTTGACATCCTTACCGCGACGGGCAGCCTCATCCTTGGGCGATTTTAGCATGTCCAGGGCTTGCATCGTGGCATAGACAACATTGAGCAAATTACTGCTGCGCAGGGATTTGGTCAGGATATCCGATACCCCAACAGCTTCAAGGACCGCGCGTACACCACCACCGGCGATGACACCCGTTCCAGGTGAGGCTGGTTTTAATAGGACTTCTGCACCACTTACCCGTCCAATCACTTCATGCGGAATGGTTTTTCCATACAACCATACCTTATGCATATTTCGGTGTGCTTTTTCTGAGGCTTTGCGCATGGCATCTGGAACAGTGTTGGCTTTGCCAACCCCGATACCTACGCTGCCTTTATTATCTCCGACGACAACGGTGACGCGGAATGAGAATCGGCGACCGCCTTGAACAACTTTGGCTACGCGACCAATCTCGATCACACGTTCGTCAAATTCTTGTAGCTCATATTCTGCAGTTGGATAGTCTGTCATGCTTTTCTCCGTATGCGAAGGATTAGAACTTCAGGCCGCCTTCGCGCGCACCTTCAGCCAATGCTTTGACACGTCCCATGTATTTATAACCACCTCGGTCAAATGAGACTTCCTGGATACCTTTACTTAAGGCCCGTTCAGCCAAAGTTTTTCCGACCAAGCGCGCTTTTTCTGCTTGCTTAAGTCCCTTCACTTGTTCCCGAAGTAGTGGATCAATCGTTGAAGCAGATACTAATGTATTGCCTGCCTCGTCATCGATCACCTGTGCATAGATCCCCACCAGACTTCGAAAAACACTCAGACGGGGGCGTGCAGGTGTTCCATCGACCTTTTTACGAACGCGCGTATGGCGTCGGTCGCGAGCTGCAGAACGTGTTTTATGATTACTTGCCATAGTTTTATCCCTTACCGGATTTACCAGCCTTGCGGCGGATTTTTTCTTCCAGGTATTTAATTCCTTTTCCAAGATAAGGTTCTGGAGGGCGCTGTTTGCGGATGTCATCAGCCAATTGCCCAACTTTTTGCTTATCAGGACCCGTAATCTTGATTTGACGTAATTTCAGGTCTACATCGAAAGCAATACCCTCTGGGGGTTCCACAACAATGGGGTGAGAATACCCGAGATTCAGTACTAAATTCTTGCCCTGGACTTCAGCACGATAGCCGACGCCGTTGATTTCCAGGATTTTCTCAAAACCTGTGCTCACGCCAGTTACCATATTTTGGATAAGGGCACGCGTGGTGCCGTGTAATGCCCTGTGGGTAGCATTATCTGACGGGCGCTTGACATTGATACTGCCATTTTCTACTGATACAGTCATATCTGGTGAAAATGAATATTCAAGGTTTCCTTTTGGACCTTTTACTTTGATCAATGATCCGTCAATGTTTATATCCACATTGGGTGGAATGACGACTGGTAAACGACCTATTCTTGACATATCAGACTCCTTACCAGATCTTGCACAAGATCTCTCCACCCACGCCAAGTTGACGGGCGCGCTGCCCCGTCATAACACCTTTGGGTGTAGAGAGAATGGCAACCCCCATCCCAGAGAGAACCCAGGGGATCTCCTGTTTGCCAGTATAAACTCGGCTTCCAGGTCGGCTGACGCGTTCCAAACCAGTAATAACTGCCCGACGTTCACGTCTTTCACCGACATATTTCAAGCGCATGCGCAATACTTTATGTGCAGGTTGCTTGCTATCATCAACGATTTCGTAGCCACTGATGTATCCTTCATCCTTCAAAATCTGCGCAATTGCAGTTTTCATTTTAGAATTCGGTAAAGCCACAGTGGTATGTTCTGCCATCACGGCATTGCGAATCCGTGTGAGCATATCAGAGATTGGATCTGAAACAGACATATTATTCTCCTCCGCCCGTTACCAGGATGCTTTCACAACGCCCGGAATCTTGCCTTCCAGAGCCTGTTCGCGGAAACAAATACGGCACAAGCCGAAGCGTCGGATATAACCACGCGGGCGTCCGCATAATTTGCAACGATTGCGCACACGGGTGGGATATTTGCGGCGCATCTCACGGTATTTCATGCATGTTTTCGCCATTAGTTTCCTTCCTTCCGAAACGGCATGCCGAGCATTTGTAGCAGCTGCCTGGATTCGTCGTCATTGCGAGCTGTGGTAACGATAGAAATTTCCAGCCCACGTAATTTATCTATCTTATCGTACTCGATCTCGGGGAATACCAGCTGTTCGCGTAATCCCAGTGTATAGTTGCCACGACCATCAAATGCGTTGGGTGAGATACCCCGAAAGTCTCTCACACGTGGTAAAGCAACATTCATTAACCGGTCTAGAAAAGACCACATCCTATCACCACGTAAGGTAACTTTTACACCGATCTGGCGTCCCTCGCGCAGCTTGAAGTTAGCTATACTTGTCTTGGCCTTTGTGATGATCGGTTTTTGCCCGGTGATCAATGTTAAATCTGCAACAGCTGCTTCAAGTGCTTTAGCATTTTCCAATGCTTCGCCCACACCGATATTTACTACGACTTTTGTAATGCGTGGGATTTGCATCACATTATCAGTGCCAATGGCATCTTTGAGAGCAGGTGCAATTTCTTTTTGATATCTTTCTTTCATATAATGAGTCATTATTATTACTCCACAGCAGTGATTACTCGATCACCGCGCCACAATTTTTACAAACACGCTGGCTCTCATCATCTTCACGCTGAATACCCACACGGACTGGATTGTCACACTTTGGGCAAACCAACATGACATTACCAATGGCGATCGGGGCTTCGAATTCAATAATCCCTGGCTTAAGGGTACGACCTTGCGCCTGGACCTGTTTTTGATGCTTCTTGCGCAGGTTAATACCAGTAATCACTACTTTGCCCTCATCGGGAAGTACTTTAATTACTTTTCCGCGTCGGCCTTTGTCAGCTTCGCGACCGCTGATCACCTCTACAGTATCGTCTTTACGAATTTTTACTTTCACAGCATATACTCCTGCACCAGGTGACCTAGAGAACTTCCGGTGCTAATGATACGATTCTCATAAATCCTTTTTCGCGCAATTCTCTTGCGACAGGACCAAATATACGTGTCCCTTTTGGATTTTGGCCATCGGTATCCAAAATTACGGCCGCATTGTCATCAAAGCGGATGTATGAGCCATCATCCCGACGCCATTCTTTCGCACAGCGCACAATGACAGCTTTAACAACTTCGCTTTTCTTTACACTGCCTTGCGGTGATGCTTCTTTGATTGTTCCAACCACAATATCACCCACACGACCATAGCGTCGTCTGGATCCACCCATCACATGAATGACCAATAATGAGCGTCCACCTGTGTTATCGGCAACTTTAACCACGGATTCTTGTTGGATCATGGTTATGCCTCCACTGCTACTTCGGTTACACCAACAGATCGGCGGATGATCTGTTCCACAACCCAATGCTTGTTTTTAGAAAGAGGGCGGCTTTCAACAATTTGCACCTGATCCCCAATCTGGCATCCAAGCTCGTCATGGGCCATGACACGCTTGCGGCTGTGGACAACTTTTTTATACAGAGGGTGGCGGTAAGTCCTGGAGATCTCTACCACAACTGTCTTTTGCATGGCATTACTGGTGACAAAACCAGTTATTCGTCGGCGATTATTCATGGTTCTCCTCACTTTCAGAATTGCGGAGGCGTTCGTTTAGAACTGTGGAAAGCCGAGCAATTATTCGACGGGTGTAGCGCAGGCGAGTAAAGTCGGTTAATTCACCAGAGGTTAATTGAAAGCGAAGTTTCATCAACTCTTCCCTGGTGTCATTAAGCTCGGCTTCAAGCGCATCGGTTGATAGGGCGCGAACCTCATGGATCTTCATTGCTCGCCTCCTGCAACACGTTCAAAGCGACCAACAACTTTGGTTTTAATCGCCAATTTAAATTGTGCCAAGCGTAAGGCTTGACGGGCTTCTTCTTCCGGAAGACCACCACCGACCTCAAACATTACCCTTCCAGGCTTGACAACTGCAACCCAGTACTCCACGTTCCCTTTACCTTTACCCATGCGGGTTTCAGCAGGTTTTTGGGTATATGGCTTATCTGGAAAGATGCGAATCCACACTTTTCCACGACGCTTCAGGGAATGCATAATCGCTCTACGGGCAGCTTCAATTTGACGGGCGGTTACCCAACCAGGTTCCAAAGCTTGCAAGCCAAAATCCCCAAAGTGGACGTCGGCACCGCGCAGCTCGGTTCCCTTCATGCGCCCGCGCATTTGTTTTCGATACTTTACTCTTTTAGGCATGAGCATGGCAAAAAACCTCACTACTCACTTACATAAACACCCTCAGTCGATTCAATCTGGTCTTCGACTGTGGGTAATGATTCACCGCGATAGATCCAGACTTTGACACCGATGCGACCATAAGTTGTCAGTGCTTGGGTCTGGTGGTAATCAATATCGGCACGCAGGGTGGCACGAGGGACACGTCCTTCGCGCATATTCACGACACGCGCCATTTCAGCACCACTCAAGCGTCCACCAACTTCAACCCGGATGCCTTCGGCTCCCTGGCGAATAGCCTGTTGGATGGCTCGCTTCATGGCACGCTGATAGCTAATACGGCGTTCGAGCTGTTCTGCGATATTATTCGCGACTAAGAATGCGTCTAAATCTGGGCTTTTTATCTCTTTGATCTCCAAATCGATCTTCTTGCCAACCATGGTTTCAAGGTGCTGGCGAAGATTCTTGACGCTCTCCCCTTTTCGGCCGATAAGCACACCTGGCTTGGCTGTGTTTACGACAATCTTTACTTTTCCGGGAAAACGCTCGATCTCGATCCGCGAGACACCGGCGCGCGAGGCTTCTTTGCGAACCAGGTCGCGCAAGGCGAAATCCTGATGCAGCTGATCGACATATTCTCGACCTTCCGCAAACCAGCGTCCTTCCCAGGTCTTGTTGATGTTAAGGCGAAAACCAATTGGATTTACTTTTCGACCCATAATAACTCCTACTTTCCTTCCCGCTCGCGAAGGATGACGGTTATGTGAGATGAGCGTCGTAGCCAGGGCATAAACCTGCCACGTGGTCCAAAGCGCCGCCATTTGCGGGTGGTTGCTTCATCAGCAAAGATGCGGTATATGTAAAGGTCATCACGGCTAACGCCAAAGTTCTCTTCTGCGTTTGCAATTGCTGAATTCAACAATTTACTGACTGGCTGGGCAGCATAGTTTGGTACAAACTTCAACATGGTTAATGCCTGAACCACGTCTTTTCCTCTAACCATATTGACCACCAAGCGTGTTTTTTGAGCAGAAATTGCAGTGGAGAGTGCCTGTGCGCGAATATCATGGGTTGGCATAGACTATTCCCCTTTCTTTACTTTCTTCTCGGCAAGATGGCCGCGGAATGTGCGTGTAGGTGCAAATTCACCCAGGCGGTGCCCAACCATGTTTTCGGTGATATAGATCGGAACATGCCTGCGTCCATCGTGAACTGCAACCGTGTGTCCCACCATTTGAGGAAAGATTGTGCTAGCACGGCTCCATGTTCGTATGACTTTTTTCTCGCCACGCTCATTCATGGCTTCAATTTTCTTGAGTAATTTTGGTGCCACAAAGGGCCCTTTTTTCAGAGATCGTCCCATTTTCTGAACTCCTGATAACTATGGACTACCTGCGGTTCTTGCCGCGCCGGCGGATGATATATTGATCCGAAAGTTTATTTCGGCGAGTCTTATATCCACGGGTTGGTTTGCCCCATGGGCTTTTTGGTCCGGGCATACCTGTGGGTTGTCGACCTTCACCACCACCATGGGGGTGGTCACGTGGGCTCATAGCGGTGCCACGCACGGTCGGGCGGATACCCATATGGCGTTTGCGACCCGCCTTCCCAAGTTTGATATTGCTGTGATCTAAATTGCCAACCTGTCCAATGGTGGCATAACAGGTTTGACGGATTAAGCGAACTTCACCAGAGGGCATACGAATTTGTGCAAAGTCACCCTCTTTGGCTAGTAATTGTGCTGCACCACCTGCGGATCGAACCAATTGTCCTCCACGACCTTCTTTTAATTCGATGTTGTGGATTAATGTACCGACTGGAATATTGGAAATTGGCAGGCAATTGCCAGGGCGAACTTCCGCAGTTGGACCTGACATGACAAAATCGCCCACTTTTAAGTCAACCGGAGCAATAATGTAACGTTTTTCTCCATCGGTATAGAATAACAACGCCAGGCGAGCTGTTCGGTTGGGATCGTATTCAATCGCAGCAACTTTTGCGGGAATGCCTCGCTTTTCTCGTTTAAAATCCACGATGCGGATTTGCTTGCGATTACCACCACCACGATGCCGAACAGATATACGTCCCTTGGTATCACGACCTGCATGGTTGTGCCTGATAACGATCAATGACTTTTCGGGTGTAGACTTGGTAATTTCATCGAAGGTGTATCCGGTCATTCCACGTAGGCTGGGTGTGACCGGCTTGTATTTCTTTACGGCCATTATTTTACTCCTTCAAAGATATCAATCGTATCACCGATGGCTAACGTAACAATGGCCTTTTTATAACCACTGCGGCGAATCATCAGGCGGCGGCTCTTCCACCGACGGGTACGCTTGGGGGGCACGTTGATCAAATTGACACGCACAACATCAACATCGAAGAGTGTTTCGACTGCATCCTTAACCATTCCCTTGGTTGAATCCGTGGTGACTTCAAATGTGTATTGGTGCAGGTTTGTATTTTGATAATTTGATTTCTCAGTCACAATTGGGCGTCGCAGGACATCATAAATAGTAGTCATGGTATTCTCCTGTTTATCCCAGATGTGCCGAAATGACATCCAACGATTGGATCGGCAGGACCAGCTTGTCAAAATTGAGCAGGTCGCGGATGTTTAGGTAACCAGCCAGCAAAGTCTTCGCCTTTGGTAGGTTATTTGCTGAGCGAATAATTGTCTCGTAGGCTGGATTTTTTATAGGGATGAGGATAATTGCGGTATCATCGCCAACCAGTTTGGTCATCACTTGGGCCATAAATTTTGTCTTTGGCTCAGAAAGATTGAGATCATCGACAACAATTATCGCCTTTTCAGAAGCCTTGACAGACAGTGCAGAGCGCAATGCAGCCTGGCGCATTTTTCTCGGCATTGGTAAGGAATAATCACGTGGTTTTGGAGCGTGTGCCCTACCGCCACCAACCCATTGGGGAGCACGGGTCGAACCCTGCCGTGCCCGCCCTGTACCTTTTTGTTTCCAGGGTTTCTTGCCACCACCAGAAACATCACCACGGGTTTTTGTACTGTGTGTACCAAGGCGTTTATTTGCCATCTGGCGAATATATGCCTGGTGCATCAGGTCGACATTTATCGGGGCTTCAAAAATCTGCGCTGGTAATTCCACCGTGCGGACCTTTTGCCCTTCCATGTTTAAGACATCAACTTCCATAATCTTATTCTCCACAAACGTGAGAATCAGAGCCGAGGACCGGCTACTGCTTCCGGGTTTCCTTGATTTCTACTACGCTGCCCTTCGGACCAGGTACAGCACCGTTTACACCGATCAGGTTACGCTCAGCATCCACCAGGACAATTTTCAAGTTTTGAGCTGTAATTCGACGATTGCCCATATGACCAGGACCCCGTGCGCCTTTATAGACACGACCAGGCGTAGTGGTTGATCCACGCGAACCAGGTGCACGCTCACGATCTGAGGTACCATGGGTTTTATGTGCGCCTTTAAAATGGTAACGCCTGACACCACCCTGGAAACCACGTCCCTTGCTAGTGCCGATAATGTCAACAGACTCTCCTGTTGAAAAGACCTGGGCTACATTCAGCTGATCTCCCTCTGAGACTTCAGGGTTTTTTAATCGAAACTCGCGCAAAAAGCGCAACGGGGGAAGCGTGTTGCGCTTGAGGTGCCCAAGTTGACCACCAGTCAATACTTTGGGTCGAACTTCATCAAAACCCAATTGGACGGCCGAGTACCCATCTTTGCCAGGTAATCGAACCTGAGTAACATAGCATGGCCCAGCTTCGATCAAAGTGACGGGGAGCGCCCGTCCTTCAACGAAAATCTGGGTCATACCGATTTTCTTTCCAATTAGCCCTTTTAACATCTCAGTTTTCTCCTATCTTATCTATTATTCGGGACTGTCAGCCTGGGCATGGCTGCATCATCCCTGACCGCAGTGCAGTCAGCCAGTCTACCGTGGAGCATCAGGTTTGTTCGCTCGCGTGTAAAACTGCTCTTACACTGCCACCATTCAGTGATGGATACTGGGAAGTGATGTTTGCATCAGCTCTCCGACCGCTTCCATCCAAGTGGCGTCTTGCTATATCTTTATTTCAATGTCCACACCCGCAGGAAGGTTCAATCGCATGAGCATATCGATGGTTTTAGAATCAGGATCCAAAACATCGATCAAGCGATTATGTGTGCGGATTTCAAAATGCTCGTGAGAATCTTTATCGATGAATGTCGAGCGCCGAATTGTAAACCTTTCTTTCTTAGTTGGCAAGGGTACAGGACCAACTACTCGGGCACCCGTGCGCTCTGCAGTTTCCACGATTCGTTTCGCAGATTGATCCAGAACACGGTGATCATAAGCCTTCAAACGGATACGGATTTTTTGTTTAGCCATAATACCTATTCCAATAATCTTTTGATCATGCAATAATCTTGGTGATCACACCAGCACCGACGGTAAGACCGCCTTCGCGGATGGCGAACTTGGAGCCTTGCTCCAATGCCACCGGTACGATCAATTCA
>Ga0209254_10001382_pt1 | contig 21644 bp, 19 predicted proteins | sample FrelakmetDIP11DI_FD_187148 | JGI IMG/M metagenome (GOLD analysis project Ga0209254, IMG submission 187148) | Freshwater lake sediment microbial communities from the University of Notre Dame, USA, for methane emissions studies - DIP11 DI (SPAdes)... | ecosystem: Environmental > Aquatic >...
CAGGAAGGGCGGCACAACCTCTCGAATGGTGAGGTCGAGCACCGCAGGGACGCCCAACCCGATCATGGTCAGCTGGTAGCCGATCCGAGCGCTGCGACCGCCATTCCCCGCCAGGAGGGTGCGATGGCCGTACAGGCCCAGCACGATCAGCAGCATCGCGGGGGCCATCATGCTGCCCCAGAACCCCGGCCCCTGGCCGAGCCAGTGACCGTCCTCGTCGAAGGACGTCGGGCCGTGCAGGGTCGTATACCGCACCCACATCGGCACCATGAGCAGGCCACCGACGATGAGCGCCAGGTTCGGCCAGAGTCGAGGCTGTTCTTCGGGCCGATCGCTCACGTCGACCAGTATCCGTCATCGATCGTGAACGAGCCAACACCTGTCATGCGCCCGGCACGATTCGAACGTGCGACCTCTGCCTCCGCAGGGCAGCGCTCTATCCCCTGAGCTACGGGCGCGGGGAGGAAGAGTGTAGCTGCGTCGCCGCGCGCGAGCCCTGGAGGAGGGTGGCGTCGTCCGGGACCTCGCGTCGCACGTAGGCGAGAGCGAGCACATGGCCCTCGTCGACGACGGCGCTCGTGACCCGTCCGACGGGCTTGCCGTCGAGGGTCAGCTCCGCGTCATAGGCCGGGAGGACGTTGCCCTCGAGCTCGAGAACCCGCAGGCCGCGATTCGGATGCCCGCGGTAGTGGAGCCGCGCTACCGGCTCCTGGCCGGGGTAACACCCTTTTGTGAAGCTGATCGCACGCTCCTCGAGCCCTGCCTCGGCAGGAAGCACGCGGTCGTCGAGCTCGAGCCCCCAGGCGGGCGTGCGGGCGAGGATGCGCAGGCGCTCGAGCTCCTCGCTTCCGAGCGGGGTGGCGGCCGGCTCCTCGGCGTCGAGCAGCTCGTACGCCGGCACGCGGTAGTCCGGCGTGGGGATCGCCCCGGCCGGGGGTGGGGCGCCGAGGACGATCGTCGACGCATGCTCCTCCTCCTCGATGGCGCACTTCGCCGCGAAGCGGAAGCGGACGAGCTCCTTCGCGACGCGGTCGCCGAGAGGGGGCTCGGTGAGGAGGAGGAAGTCGTCGGCCCCACGGCGGAGCACCGTCAGGGGGGCGATCAGGCGCGCCTTCGCGGTGAGCAGCAGCGCCTGGCAGGCCTCGCCGGGCCCGAGCGCCTCGACGTCGTTCGAGACCATCCGCTGGAGATAGGACGCGGCGTCGGGACCGATCACGCCGACGTAGTCGCGCGGTCGCGAAGCAGCCCGTAACGTTTGAGTGCTCACGCTGTCTAGTGTAGGAGCATGTTCCGGAGCAAGGCCGAGAAGAAGATGCGCGAAGCCGGATACGACCCGGCACGGCTACCAGCGGGCCAGCACCTGACGGAGAAGTGGCCGGTCCTGCACGCCGGCTCGGTTGCGACGTACCCGGCCGATCTGGCCGGCTGGAACTTCCGCGTCTCCGGAGAGGTGGACACGCCGGTGACGTTGACGTGGCAGGAGTTGAACGAGCTGCCGCGCGTCGAGGTGACGCAGGACATCCACTGCGTGACCCGGTGGAGCCGGTTCGACACGACCTTCTCGGGGATTCCCTGGTCGGCGGTGCGCGAGCTCGTCGGGCAGCGCCCGGAAGCGCGCTTCGCGATCGCGCACGCCGAGGCCGGCTTCAGCGCGAACGTTCCGGTCGAGTTCCTCGAGCGCGAGGGCGCGATGCTCGCAACCCACGCCGACGGCGAGCCGCTGACCGCCGAGCACGGCCGGCCGCTGCGCCTCGTCGTGCCGGGCAAGTACTTCTGGAAGAGCGCGAAGTGGCTGCGGGGGATCGAGCTCACGCGCCACGACCAACCGGGGTTCTGGGAGCGGCTCGGCTACCACAACGAGGCAGATCCGTTCCAGGAGCAGCGCTTCGGGTTCTAGATCACCTGTCCGGGGGATGAGGCCTCCCGTTCCCCGGCCGATGATTGGCTTGTCCCATCCTCCCTCCTGGTTTCACCTCTGAAGCGGCCCTCCCCCAAGGGCCGCTTCGCTGTCTGCGGTCAGTCGAAACCCGGTGACAGGCTGGAGCCTGTCATCGGCGCGTCGTCACTCGTTCGGGGGATGCGGCCTGCCGGTGGCCTGTCGATGAATGAGTCGTCCCTCCCGTCCCCCTGGTTCCACCCCCGAAGCGGCCCTCCCCCAAGGGCCGTTTCGCTGTCTGCAGTCAGTCGAAAGCCCGGCGACAGGCTGAAGCCTGTCGCCTTGCGCCGCGTGCGTCAGCCGGGAAGGGAGGCCTTGGCGGCCTCGACCATGTCGCCGCCGACCGCGTGGATGATCTCGGGCCGGTCGAGCAACCTCGCGCGCTTCTCTGGCGAATCCAGGCGGTTGACGACGTACTTGTCCTCGAGGATGTCGTGCAGAGAGCGGCCACGGTCGTGCTCACGGATCACGTACTGCGCCACGCGCTCGTCCTTCGCGGAGCTCTGGAACAGAAACGAGAACATGTCTTTGAATGCCATCGACGCCATCCTATCCCTTGGCAGGCACGTGGAAGGAGGCCAACCGATGGCGATGCACCGAGCCGGTTCACCTCCGGATGGCGGGTGGCAGGGTGCTACCGTCGTCAGCTGATGCAGATTCGAGTCGGCCATAGCCCTGATCCGGACGACGCGTTCATGTTCTGGGCGCTGACGACGGACCTCGTCGACCCTCGTGGGTTCGAGTTCGAGCAGGTGCTCGCGGACATCCAGACGCTCAACCAGTGGGCGCGGGCCGCGCGGCTGGAAGTGACGGCGATCTCGCTCGCCGCCTACCCGTTCGTGCAGGAGGACTACGCCCTGCTGCCGCACGGCGCGAGCATCGGCACCGGCTACGGCCCGATCGTGGTCGCCCGTGAGGCGGCTTCGCTCGACGACCTCCGCGGCAAGGAGATCGTCGTCCCGGGTGCGATGACGACCGCGTTCCTGACCCTCCGCCTGGTGCTGGGCGACCTACCGTTCCGGGAGCTTCCGTTCGAGCAGATTCCCGACGAGGTCGCCTCCGGCCGCGCCGACTACGGGTTGCTCATCCACGAGGGGCAGCTGACGTTCTCCGACCTCGGGCTGCACAAGGTGCTCGACCTCGGCGAGTGGTGGCTCCTCGAGACCGGTTTGCCGCTGCCGCTCGGAGTCAACGTCGCCCGCCGTGACATCGAGCGCCTCGACGACCTCTCGGACGTCCTCGCCGAGGGGATCCGCTGCGGGCTCGAGCATCGGGACGAAGCGCTCGAGTACGCGCTCCAGTTCGGCCGCGGCATCGACGAGGCGGTCGCCGACCGCTTCATCGAGATGTACGTGAATGAGCTCACCGAGGACTACGGCGAGGAAGGCCGCTCGGCCGTCGCCGAGCTGCTCCGCCGCGGCGAGGCGATCGGGGCGTTCCCCCGGCCCGTCTCACTGGATTTCGTGTAAGCGCGGCGACCGGCTTCAGCCGGTCGTCCGGGTTACTCCTCCGCGAAGACGATCTCCTGCGCCCCCTCCCAGAGGAAGCTCTTGCCGAGCGCGCGCAGGTTCTCGTTGCCCTCGACGATCGTCGCGAAGTGGTTGCCGGCCAGCTGGCCGGCCTTCGAGGCGAAGTTGACGTAGCCGTACGCAAGCAGGATCTCGGTCTCCGAGACACCGCCCGGGTAGAGGACGATCTCGCCGGGATGCGGGTAGCACGTCGCGTTCTCGGGGCCGAGCCCGAGATCGAGGTCGCCGAACGGGATCCAGCCGGCCTCTCCGCTCCAGCGGACGTGGATGATCCGTGACTCGAGCGGCAGCAGCCGCCGGAACGCCGCCACGGTCTCCGGGGCATCCTCCTCCTCGAGCCGTGCCACGAACGAGAAGCCTCCTGCGGTGATTCTCAGCATCGGTCGACTCACCTTTCCGTCGAGGCGCCCTGGGTGACCCAGGCGACGACGAGGGCGCGCTCTTCGCTCGTCATGCCGGTGCTGTTGCCGAGCGGCATCGCCTTCGACGAGACGACGCGCTCGATGTCGTCCGCCCTGGCCGCGATCTGCTCGGGCGTCTCCAGCACGACGCCCGCCGGCGGGCTGGAGAACCCGTCCTGGGTGGGGCTCTGCGCGTGACAGGTGGCACAGCGCTGGGCGACCACCGGGGCGACCTCCGAGAAAGCGACCTGCGCGGCGCCGTCCCCGCCTCCTCCCTCGTCCGGGCGGATCGCGATGCCGAGCGCGACGAGGACCACGACGCCGAGGGCGGGGATCGCCCACATCGTGCGGCCCTCGTGCCGCAGGTTGAAGAACAGCCGCGAGAGGACGCCGACGAACATGATCACGAGGAGCACGAGCCAGGCGCGACCGGCCCCGTACGTGAACGCGAAGTGCCCGGCGATCATCGTGAACAGCACCGGCAGCGTGAAGTAGTTGTTGTGCACCGAGCGCTGCTTGGCGACGATTCCGGCCCTCGGATCCGGGTCGCGGCCCGCGCGCTTCGCGTTGATCAGCTCCCAGTGCGCCGGGATGATGTTGAAGAACACGTTCCCGGCCATGATCGTGCCGATCATCGCGCCGACCTGGAGGAATGCGGCGCGGGGCTGGAAGAGCTGAGTGCAGCCCCAGGCCGCGACGGCCGTGAACGCAACGATCAGGAGCCAGAGCACGACTCCGTGGCCGACGAGCAGCCGGCAGAGGACGTCGTAGACGACCCAGGCGGCGACGAGCAGGACGACGCTGATGCCGACGGCCTGCCACGGCGTCAGGTCTGCCACCGCCGGGTCGATCAGGTACGAGCTCGCATTGAAGTAGTAGAGGACGACCATCAGCGCGAAGCCCGAGAGCCAGGTCGTGTAGGCCTCCCACTTGAACCACGCAAGGTGCTCGGGCAGCACCGGCGGCGCCACCTTGTACTTCTTCACGTGGTAGAAGCCGCCGCCGTGCACCTCCCACAACTCGCCGCCGACGCCGTCCCGAAGGTCGTCGACCTTCGTCGGCGACTCGAGTGACTGGTCGAGCAGGACGAAGTAGAACGAGGCGCCGATCCAGGCGATCGCCGCGATCACGTGCAGCCAGCGGATCAGGAGGTTGAGCCAGTCCGTCACGTACGGGTCGAGGAAGGCCGCCACCACGGTCATGAGCGCTGCCATCGGTCGATCGCGATCTCGACGAGCCCGTGCAGCGCCGTCTCGAGCTCCTCGTCGGTCGGGTTGTCGATGCGCGCCCTCAGAACCTCGAGGATCTCAGCCTTCGGCCGCCGGTTGACGAAGACGACGAAGCGGAACCCGTGCCGCTCCTCGTAGGCGGCGTTCAGGCGCGCGAGCTCGGCCAGCACCTCGGGCTCGTCGTCCGTTCCCTGCTCTGTCGCCGATCGGGCCGAGAGCCCGCTCCTCTGGCCGATCGCCGGGTGCGCGTCGAGCACCTCGTGCTTCTCGGCAGCGGAGAGATCGTCGATCACGGCAGGCGCGCTGCCGAGCGGGTCGTCGTGCCCGGCGAGGAGCTCGACGAACCGCGTTCTCCCCTCGAAGAGCCCGGCGAGCTCCTCGGCGCTCAGCTGCCGCGGTAGCTCGCGCACGAGAACGGGGAGACGAGGAGCGGAACGTGGTAGTGGCCTCCGTCCAGCTCGAGCTCGAGCTCGACGCGGCGGAAGAACGGCGACGGCGGATGGAAGACGAGGCTGTAGCGGCCGGGCTCGAGCGACTCGGCGAGACGCGCGCGGCCGTCGTCGTCGGTCTGCTTGCTCGCGATCTGCTCGCCGCCGTGCAGCAGGTCGACCGTCACGCCCACAGCGGGCCGGCCGGCGGCCGTGTCGAGCACATGGGTGGAGAGGGAGGCGCTCATCCGGAGAATCTTCGCGCCTGGGCGCGATGGGCCTGCGCGATCTCGTTCTCGTCGGCGTTCACGAGCCGGCCCTCGCGGACGACGTCCTCGCCACCGACCACGAGCCGGTCGGCCCGGTGGGGACCGGCGAACACGATTCCCGCCACGAGGTCGTCGGCGCCGCCGAGCTCGAGGCCGTCCGTGCGCCAGACGGCGAAGTCCGCGCACTTGCCGGGCTCGAGAGAGCCGATGTCGTCCCGGCGGAGCACGGCTGCGCCGCCACGGGTACCGAGGCGGATCGCCTCGCGCGCCGTCATCGCGGCACCGCCGTCACGGCCGCGGGCGACCAGCAGCGCCTGCTTCACCTCGAAGAAGAGGTCGCTGCGCTCGTTCGAGGCCGAGCCGTCGACGCCGAGACCGACGCGCATCCCCGCGTCGAGCATGTCGCGCACGGGAGCGACGCCCGCCCCGAGCCGCAGATTCGACGTGGGGCAGTGGGCGACGCCGGTACCGGTGCTCGCGAACTGCGCGATGTCCCGCTCCGAGAGGTGAACGCAGTGGGCGCACCAGACGTCGTCCGCGAGCCAGCCCAGGCGGTCGAGGTACTCGACCGGGCGGCAGCCGTAGAGCTCGATGCAATACGCCTCCTCCTCGAGGGTCTCGGCCAGGTGCGTGTGGAGCGGGAGCCCGAGCCGGCGGGCGAGCACTGCCGATTCCTCCATCAGCCGGCCCGTGACCGAGAACGGCGAGCACGGTGCCACCGCCAGCTGCACCATGGCGCCGGGCCCGGGCTCGTGCAGCAGCGCGGCAAGGCGCTCGGTCTCGGCGAGCACGGCATCGAGGTCCTCGACCAGCTCGTCGGGAGGAAGGCCGCCGTCGGAGACGCCGAGGTCCATCGAGCCGCGCGAGGCGACGATGCGCACGCCGAGCTCGCGAGCCGCCCGCACCTCGGCCTCGATCAGGCCCTCTCGGCCGCGCGGGAAGACGTAGTGGTGGTCGAACACGGTCGTGCAACCGGAGAGGGCGAGCTCGGCGAGGCCCGTTCGCGCCGCGGCGTACTCCGCCTCGGCGTCGATCCGCGACCAGACGGGATACAGCTCGCGCAGCCAGGTGAAGAGGTCGGCCTCCTGGGCGCGGGCGCGGGTGAGGGTCTGGTAGAGGTGGTGGTGGGTGTTGACGAGCCCCGGGGTGACGACCGCGCCCTCGAGGTCGATGCGCGTCTCCGCCCCGGGCTCGGCGCCGGCGCCGACGGCGGCGATCGTCGTGCCCTCGACGAGCAGCCAGCCGCTCCCATGCTCGGTGCCGGCGTCGTCCATCGTGACGATGCAGCCGTTTGCGAAGAGCGTGCTCACGAGGCCCCCGGGTGCGACTCGCGCTCTCCCGCCTCGGTCTGGCGGACGAAGCTCGCCTTGTCCCAGAACTCGGGGATCGCTGCCGCGTCGACGTAGCTCATGCCACTCCGGAGGCCACCGTGCAACTCCTCGACGATCTCGGCGACCGAGCCGCGCAGCGGGAACTCCATCTCCTCGCCCTCGGCCACGTACTGGTCGAGCGAGTCGCCGCGCCCCTCGATCGCAAGCCGCGCTGCCGCAGCCGACCGCGATGCCATGCCGCGATAGACCTTGAACAGCTGGCCGCGCCGGCGGACGACGTCGCCGGGGCTCTCCTCCCGTCCGGCGAACAGGCTGCCGACCATGACCGTGCTCGCGCCGGCGCCCATCGCGGTGGCGACGTGACCGGCCCGGCGGATGCCGCCGTCGGCAATCAGCGGCACCCCGGTCTCCCGGGCAGCGGCGGCGCAGTCGAGGACGGCGGAGAATTGCGGCACTCCGACGCCGGCCACGATCCGGGTCGTGCAGGCGAAGCCCGGGCCGATCCCGACCTTGACGGCGTCGGCTCCGGCCGCCTTCAGGTCCCTGACGCCGTCGCCCGTCGCAACGTTGCCGGCGACGACCTCGGTATCGGGCCAGGCGCTCTTCAGCTCGGCCACGGCCTCGATCGCCGCGTCGGCATGACCGTGGGCGATGTCGAGGACGAGCGCATCGACCTCCGCGTTGATCAATGCGGCCGCGCGCTCGAGGTAGTCGCCGCGGATGCCGATTGCGGCCGCCACGCGAAGGCGGCCCTTGCCGTCACGCGTAGCGCGCGGATAGCGCTCGGCCAGCGCGAGATCGCGCAACGTGACGAGACCGAGCACGCGGTCGTCGTCGTCCACGAGCGGCAGCTTCTCGATGCGGTTCGCGGTCAGGAGGCGCCGCGCCGCCGGGAGGTCGATCCCGGGAGGACCGGTGACGAGCCGCTCGCGCGGCGTCATCAGCTCGTCGACGCGCTGCCCGTCCTCACCCGCGAGCATGTCCCGGGCCGTGATCAGCCCGAGCAACTGCTGCTCGGCACCGACGACGACGAAGCCGGTGACCCGGAGCCGAGCCGCCTCGGCGCGTGCCTGTGCGACCGTCTGCCCGGGCTCGATCACGTACGGCTCCGCCACGATGTGGGTCAGGTACCGCTTCACGCGCCGTACCTCGGCCGCCTCGTCCTCGATCGAGAGGAACCGGTGGAGGACGCCGATCCCGCCGAGCTGCGCCATCGCGACCGCCATCGGCGCCATCGTGACCGTGTCCATGTTGGCCGACACGATCGGCACCTCGAGCTCGATCGCGGGCGTGAAGCCGGCACGCGTCGAGACGTCCTGGCGCGAGCGCACGCGCGAGCGGCGTGGCACGAGCAGCACGTCGTCGTAGGTGAGCCCGGTGCGGATCTCGGTCATCGGCTGACTTGCCGCACGCCCGTAAGGGCGTGCAATAGGTATCCGGTGGCGCTTGCTGCGACGATCATCTCAGCCTTCCGTTGCAGCGAGCGCCACCAGCGGGACGATCTCGAAGCGGTCGACGTCGACGAGACCGCGGTCGGTGATCTTCAGCGACGGGATCACGGAGAGCGCGAGGAACGCGAGCGTCAGGAACGGCGTCGACCCCGTCCAGCCGAGCGCTGCGGCGGCCTCGTTGGTGGCGAGGCTCTGCTCGATCACCTCGGCGAGGGGGGCGTCGGAGAGCAGGCCGGCGACCGGGAGCGGGCACTCGGCCACGACGCGGCCGGCGTCGACGACGACGATGCCGCCACCGATCTCGGCCAGGTGGCCGACGGCGAATGCCATGTCGTCGTCGCTCATCCCGACGACGACGAGATTGTGGGCGTCGTGCGCCACCGACGAGGCGAGCGCGCCGCGCCCGAGGCCCGAGCCCGCGACGAAGCCGAGCCCGATCCTGCCGGTCGCGAGATGCCGCTCGACGACGGCGATCTTGGCAAGGCCGGCGCCGGCGTCGGCGACCGCGTGGCCGTCGACGACCACGGGCTCGCGCTCGAGCGACTCGGTCACGACCTGATCCTCGATCAGCCCGATCGCGCGGATCGTGGCGCCCTCGGACGGGATCGCGAAATCGGCTGCGGAGACGGGCTTCACGCGCACCGTCTGGCGCACCCACTCGGGCACCGCCACCGAGGGCACGTTCTCGATCGGCAGGCCGCGCTTGAGCACGAGGTCGGGCGCGAAGCTGACGAGGTCCGGCAGCAGGAGGAGATCCGCCTGGTAGCCGGCGGCAACCGCGCCGAGGTGGTCGAGCCCGTGCCACTGGGCGGGGTGGAACGAGGCCAGCAGCAGGGCGTCCTCGGGCGTGATGCCGGAGGCGACCGCCTCGCGCACCATCCCGTTGATGTGGCCGTTCTCCGCGATGTCCTCGGGGTCGCGGTCGTCGGTGCAGAACGCCATCCTGCCGGGGCCGTACTCGAGCACGAGCGGGAGCAGCGCCTGCAGGTTGCGCGCCATCGACGCCTCGCGGATCAGCAGCCACATCCCGGCCCGCAGCCGCTCGCGGCCCTCCTCGGCGGTCAGCGCCTCGTGGTCCGAGCGGATCCCGGACGCGGCGTAGGCCTGCAGGCCCTTCCCGAGCAGCCCCGGTGCGTGGCCGTCGACGTGCTGTGCACCCTCCAGCTCCAGCTTCTCGAGCTCCGAGGGTAGGCCGTTGACGACCCCGGGGAAGTTCATCATCTCCGCCAGGCCGAGCACCCTGCTGCGCCGCATCAGTGCCTCGAGATCGCCGGGGGTGAGCGCCCGTCGCGGCGACTCGAAGGGCGAGGCCGGCACGCACGAGGGTGCCATGAAGTAGACCTCGAGCTGCAGGTTCTCCGACGCGTCGAGCAGCCAGTGGACGCCGTCGGAGCCGAGGACGTTCGCGATCTCGTGCGGGTCGGCGATGACGGCGGTCGTCCCGAGCGGCAGCACGAGCCGCGCGAACTCGTCCACGAGCAGCTTCACCGACTCGAGGTGCATGTGCGCGTCGATGAAGCCGGGGACGACGAAGCGCCCCGTCGCGTCGATCACCTCGGTGCCGTCGTACTCGCCGATCCCGGCGATGACGCCGTCGGCGATCGCGACGTCCGCGTCCAGCCACTCGCGGGTGAAGACGCAGAAGACACGGCCACCGCGCACGACGGTGTCGGCGGGCTCGTCCCCGCGTGCGACGGCGAGTCGCCTCGAGAGAGCGGTCATGGTGCGAGCGTAACGCGTCCGCGCCGGCGGCGACAGGCTTCAGCCTGTCGCCGGGCTCTCGTTTCGACCCGGGTCATAGGCTGAGGCCCGTCATCCCGCCACGATGCGCGTCCCCGTCTCGCCTTCGAGCGCTCGTTCGACGTTCTCCGGGTCCGTGATGATCGCGGTGTCGCCGCCACGCTCGAGGAAGTCGACGACGGCTTCTATCTTCGGGGCCATGCTGCCCGGCAGGAAGTGCGTTCCCTCGGCGAGGTACTCCTTCGCCTCCGACAGCGTCATCCGGTCGAGCCAGCGCTGCGTCGGCTGACCGAAGTCGAGCGCGACCTTCTCGACCGCGGTCGTGATCAGCAGCAGCTCTGCCTCGATCTCGTTCGCGAGCAGCGCGCAGGCGTGGTCCTTGTCGATCACGGCTGCGATCCCGGTCAGCTCGCCGTTCGCGTCGACGACGACGGGGATGCCGCCGCCGCCGACCGTGATCACGACGAAGCGGTTCTCGATCAGGGAGCGAACGGCGTCGACCTCGACGATCCGGATCGGCTCCGGGGAGGGGACGACCCTGCGCCAGCCTCGCCCTGCGTCCTCCTTCACCGACCAGCCGTCCTGGTCGCGCCGTCGCATCGCCTCGGGCTCGTCCATGAACGAGCCGATCGGCTTCGACGGGCTCTGGAACGCGGGATCGTCTCTCGAGACCTCCACCTGGGTCACGACGGCGACCGCATGGCGGTCGACGTCGAGCCGGCGGAAGTCGTTCTCGAGGTTCTGCGCCAGGGCGTAGCCGATCGCGCCCTGGCTGTCGGCGCCGCAGACGTCGAGCGGCACCTCGTGCAGCTCGTGCGCGGCGAGCTCCGAACGCCGCAGGATGAAGCCGACCTGGGGGCCGTTGCCGTGGCCGATCGCCACGTCCCAGCCGTCCTTGATCATCGACGCGACGTGCCAGCACGTCTCGCCGGCCGCGATGTACTGGTCGCGCACCGACTGGTGCTGCTTGTCCTTGATCAGCGAGTTGCCGCCGATGGCGACGACTGCGCTCTTGCGGCTCATCGCTCCTCGCTCTCCGTGAAGCCGCCCATCGTCAGGGCCATCAGCGCCTTGCCCGTGTGCATCCGGTTCTCGGCCTCGTCGAAGACGACGGACTGCGGGCCGTCGATGACCTCGTCGGTGACCTCACGGCCGCGGTCGGCCGGCAGGCAGTGCATGTACAACGCGTCGGGCGCCGCGAGAGACATCCGGCGGGCATCGCAGATCCAGTCGGCGAACGCGCCGGACTCGGCGAGCGCCTTCGACTCGTCGCTGAACGCGTCGAGCCGGCCCCACGACTTCGGGTAGACGACGTCCGCCCCGCGGAACGCCTCGTCCATGTCGTCCATGAACGTGATCGTCGAGCCGGCCTCGGCCGCAGCTGCCTGCGCCTTCTCGATCACCTCTGGCATCAGCTCGAAGCCGGGAGGATGGGCGATGACGACGTCCATGCCAAAGCGCGGCAGGAGCGTCGCGATCCCCTGCGGCACCGAGAGCGGTCGCGCGTAGGAGGGCGCATAGGCCCACGTCATCGCGACCTTCATCCCGCGCAGGTTGTCGCCGCGCTTCTCGCGCAGCGTCATCAGGTCGGCAATCGTCTGCGTCGGGTGGTCGATGTCGCACTGCAGGTTGATCAGCGGGATGTCGGCCCACTCGGCCACCTGGCGCATCCAGGCACTCCCCTCGTACGGGGCGAGGTCGTGGCGGATCGCGATCCCCTCGCCGTAGCGGCCGAGGATGATCCCCATGTCCTTCGGGCTCTCGCCGTGGGAGACCTGTGTCTTGTCGGCGTCGAGGAAGATCGCGTGCCCGCCGAGCTGGGTCATGCCCGTCTCGAAGGCGTTGCGGGTGCGTGTCGACTTGTCGAGGAAGAGCATGTAGAGGGTCTTCTGCGGGAGCAGCAGATGCGACTTCCCTGCCTTCCGCTCGGCCTTCAGCTCCAGAGAGACCGCGACGACCTCCTCGAGCTCTTCCACGGTCCAGTCGATCGTCTCGATGTAGTCCTTGCCGACGAGCGCGGCCCTGACGGCCGTCCGGTCGGTGAGCGTGCTGCCTTCCATGTCTCCTCTTCCTCTCTCCTAGAACTGTCCGTTTGGCCGAAACATCAGAACGTGCCTCCGGCAAAGGCGTCGATCATCGCCGGCACGTCGTCGCCGAGCGGGTAGAGCACCGGGCAGGTGCAGCCGTGCTCGACGTACTCGCGCACCTTGGCGCGGCACTCGTCGGCCGTGCCCGAGGCGGTGATCAGCTGGACGACCTCGTCCGGGACGAGGTACATCGCCTTCTCGATCTGCTCCGCCGTTGCCGGCCAGGTCAGGATCGAGCCGATCTCCTCGAGCAGCTCGGGTGCGACGCCGCTCGCCTTCATGATGTGCGGCTGCTGGCCGAGGTACTGCGTCACGAGCTCGCGTGCCCGGTCGAGTGCGATCGAGCGGTCGTCGTCGAGCGAGCAGACGACGAGTTGCGGGCGGTCGACGTCGTCGACCGTGCGGCCGGCGCGCTCGGCGCCGATCGCGAGGTGCTCCATCGCCTCCTTGTTGTAGCCGGGCCCGACGAGGTAGTTGAGCACGACCCCGTCACCGATCTCGCCCGAGAGCTCCATCATCTTCATCGCGGTGGCGCCGATGTAGATCGGGACGTTCTTGGGCGAGCGGTCTCCGTGGACGATGTCGATCTCGACGTCGTCCAGGTGCACGAACTCGCCGTGGTAGGTGACGCGCTCCATCGCGAGGAGGCGACGCACCGCCTCGACCGTCTCGCGCATCGCCTGCAGCGGCTTGCTGCGCGTGATGCCGACCTTCGCCGCGAGCGGATCCCACCAGGCGCCGATTCCGAGCTTGACGCGGCCGGGGGCGAGGTCGTCGAGCGTGGAGAAGGTGGCGGCGAGGAGGCCGACGTTGCGGGTCCAGTTGTTGACGACGCCCGAGCCGACCGCGATCCGCTCGGTCACTGCCGCGAACGCCGCCATCGGCACGGTCGCCTCGCGCACGAGCCTGCTCTCGGCCTGCCAGACGGCCTCGAAGCCCTGCTCCTCGGCGAGCTTGACGTACTCCATCCCCTCGCGAATCGGGTGCTTGTCCTGCAGGTAGAGCGCCACGCGGCCTTCGCTCGTGACGGGCATCAGATACCTCCCTTGGAACCCATTGGCTCGAACTCGTGTGGCCCGATCTCGTCCAGCCGCCGCCACAGCCGCTCGGCGTGACCGATGGCGTCTGCGGCAAGCTGCTGCTGGTCTGCGTTCGTGAGCTGCCGGTCGCTGACGACCCACTCGCCGGCGACCATCACGTCACGGACATGCCGCGACGAGAGGCCGAACACCCAGTGCCCGGCAAAGCTCCCGTCGTGCACCGGCGTCGGCGCCGCGTAGTCGAGGACGACGAGATCGGCGGGGGCGCCCTCGGCGAGCGTTCCGAGCAACGGCTCGCCGAACGCTCGTCCCGCCAGGTGCGCGCTCTGGGCGAGGCGCTGCAGCGGCCAGTCGCCGCCGGTGCCGCCGTCGTCCTCGCGCAGCCGGAAGAACGCGGTGCGCGACTCCTCGAACATGTCGGAGCCGATGCCGTCGGTGCCGAGCGAGACCCGCTCCCCGAGTGCCGCGAGGCGGGCTCGGCCGATCGAGTTGTTCATGTTCGAGCGCGCGTTGTGGGCGAGGGAGGCGCCGGCGGCATGGACCAGGCCGACCTCCTCGTCGTCCAGGTGGACGCCGTGCGCCAGGAGCGTGCGCTCGTCCAGTGCGCCGGCCCGCTGGAGCCGGTCGACGACGCGGTGGCCGCAGCGGGCGACCGCGTCACGCTCGTCCGCACCGTCCTCGGCGGCGTGGATGTGGAGCCCGACGCCGTAGACGCCCGCTGCCTCGCAGCATGCCGCCAGCGTCTCGTCGGAGAGCGTGAACGAGGCGTGCGCGCCCACCATGCCGCGGGCGAGGGGGAGCTGCTCCCTCCGCACGCGGTCGAGGAAGCGCCGGTTCTCGCCGACGCCCGCGAGTGCCCGCTCGAGCCCGTCGCGGTCGGAGGTCTCGTAACAGAGCACCGAGCGCACCCCGAGGCTGCGCAGGGCCTCCTCGACGATGTCGAGCGAGCCGTCGATCGCGTTCGGCGAGGCGTGGTGGTCGACGAGCGTGGTCGTGCCCGAGAGGAGCGCCTCCATGCCGCCGACCAGGGCCGAGGCCCTGATGCTGTCCTCGTCGAGCGCCCGGTCGAGGCGCCACCAGATCCGCTGCAGGATCTGGGTGAAGTTCGTGGGCGGCGCGAGCGCGTAGGGCATCCCCCGTGCGAGCGCCGAGTAGAGATGGGTGTGGGCGCAGACGTTGCCGGGGACGACGAGGCATCCCGAGCAGTCGCGGCGGGCACCGCCACCCGACGCTGCGATGCGCCCGTCGACCACGTGGACGTCCGCGCGTACGACTCGCACGGGGTCGAGTGAGGTGACGACTGCTGCCCCGCCGAGGATCACGAGTGCGAGCCCCCGTGCCGCGCGAGGTGCGGCACCGCAGCAATCGCCGCCGGCGATTCCTTCATCGGCAGGCGCGTGCGGCGAATCCCGTCGAATGCGTAGAGCGCTCCCGCGACCGCCGCGGCGGTCGGCACGAGGGCTGCCTCGCCGACGCCCTTGGCGCCGTAAGGCCCTTCGGGCTGGTGCTCCTCGACAAAGATGCACTCCACCTCGGGCATCCCGGTGGGAGGGATGATGCGGAGGGACTTCAGCGTCTCGGTGACGGGGAAGCCACCCTCGACGACGAACTCCTCCGACAGTGCCTGCCCGAGACCCATGTGCACGGCACCCTCGATCTGTCCCTCGGCGAGCGTCGGGTTGATCGTCCGCCCGACGTCGTGGGCGGCGACCACCTTCGCCACCCGGCCCTCGTCGTCGAGGATCGCGACCTGCGTCGCCCAGGCGTACGCGAGGTGCGTGACGGGCTCGTCGATGTCCGGCCCGAGCTTCGTCGTCCAGTCGACGACGAACTCGCCCCGGAACTCCTCGCCCGCGAGCTCCTCGAGCTTCCGGTCGCCGAGCGCCGCCTTCAGCTTCGCGGCCGCGTCGATCACCGCGCGCCCACCGAGCACGGTGGAGCGGGACGCCGTTGTCTGCCCCGTCTCGAGGTCGCGGTCGGTGTCGACGGCGACGCGCACCCGCTCGGGCGGGAGCCCGAGCTCCTCGCACGCCATCTGCTGCAGGATCGTGTGGACGCCCTGACCCATCTCCGTCCAGGAGTGGAACAGCGTCACCGAGCCGCCGGGCTCGACGCGCAGCACGGCGCGGCCGTACTCGGTCATGCCGTTGCCGATGCCGGTGTTCTTGACGCCGCAGGCGATCCCGGCGAAGCGCGCGTCGCGGTAGGCGTCCTTGACGGCGAGCAGGGTCTTCTTGAGCCCCACGCCCGGGCCGAGCTTCTGTCCGGTGCCGAAGCGGGAGCCGACCTCGAGCGCGTTGCGCCAGCGGATCTCCCAGCCGTCGATGCCGACCTGCTCGGCGAGCGTGTCGAGCACGCCCTCGACGGCGAAGTTGGACTGGTTGACGCCGAATCCGCGCATCGCGCCGCAGGGCGGGTTATTGGTATAGACCGCTACGCCCTCGATGTCGACGTTGTCGACCTCGTAGGCGCCGCAGGCATGACCGACCGCCCGCTCGATCACCTTGTCGCCGACGCTCGCGTAGGCGCCGGTGTCACCGACGATGCGGGCCCGGACCGCGAGCAGCTTGCCGTCCTCGTCGCAGCCGACGGTGTAGTCGAGCCACATCGGGTGGCGCTTGGAATGGAAGCGGAGGCTCTCCTTGCGCGTCAGCGTCAGGAGCACGGGGCGCTCCGTCCGTGTCGCGAGCAGAGCAGCGTGGCTCTGGACGTTGAGGTCCTCCTTGGCGCCGAACGCGCCGCCCGTCGGCACGTGCGTGACGCGCACGCGCTCCTCCGCGAGCCCCAGGAACGACGCGATCTGGCGGCGGTCGTCCCAGACGCCCTGACCCTGCGAGTAGACCTCGAGCGGGCCGTCCCTGTCGGGCACGGCCAGCGACGACTCGGGCTCGAGGAAGGCGTGCTCGATCACCTGGGTGCGGAAGGACTCGGTCACCACGTGCGCCGCCCCCGCGAGGGCGGCATCGACGTCACCGCGCTGCACCTTCGAGACCGAGAGCACGTTGCCGCCCTCGTGCAGCGTTGGGGCATCGTCGGCCAGCGCTGCGAACGGATCCGTGACCGGCTCGAGCACCTCGTACTCGACCTCGACGAGCGCCGCTGCCGCCCGGGCCGCGTGGCGGGTCTCCGCCGCGACGGCGGCGATCACGTCGCCGACGTAGGCCGTTGTCTCGCCGACGGCCACGAGCTGGCGCCAGTCTCGCTTGATCGATCCCTGCGTCCGCTCGCCCGGGACGTCGTCCGCGGTGAGGACCGCAACGACGCCCAGGTGTGCGAGCGCCCGGGACGTGTCGACGGAGACGATCCTGGCGCGCGGGTGGTCGGAGAACCGGAGCGCAGCGTGGAGCATCCCCGGAGCCTCCATGTCGCCGACGAACACGTTGTCGCCGAGCGCGAGCTCGGTGCCCTGGTAGCGCGCGGTGCGTGAGCCGACGCGGCCGCTGCGATCCGGCTCGGGGAGAGGCTCGCCGCGCCGCGCCGCTGCTGCGAGCTGGATCGCGTCGATCACCTTGACGTACCCGGTACACCGGCAGAGGTTGCCGAGCAGCGCATGGGCGACCTCCTCGCGCGTCGGCTCCGGATGCTTGTGCAGCAGCACCTCGGCCTTCATCACGATCCCGGGTGAGCAGTACCCGCACTGCGAAGCGCCGGCCGCCACGAAGCTCTCGCTCCACAGCCGGCGCTCCTCCTCGGAGAGGCCCTCGTGGGTCGTCACGTGCTTCCCCTCGAACCGGGACGCCTTCTGCGCGCAGGAGACGACGGCCCTCCCTTCGACGATCACCGTGCACGCGCCACAGGAGCCTTCCGGCGCGCACCCGTCCTTCACCGAACGCACCCCGAGCTCCGTGCGCAGCAGCTCGAGCAGGCTCGTGTCCTCGGCGGGCTCCGCCGAGACGGTCGTTCCGTTGAGGATGAACTCCATGGCTCCCGACTCCTTCCTGCGCTATTCCATGGCGCCGAGCACGAGGGAGATGAGGGCCATCCTCATCACGACGCCGTTGAAGGCTTCCGACCAGTACCGCGCGTGGCGGGTCCCGTCGACGTCCTCGGGCAGCTCGTCCATGCGGGGCAGGCTGTGGAGGACGATCGAGCCGGGCTTGCCGCGGTCGCGCAGCAGCTCCCGCGTGACCCGGTACGCCTCGGGGGTCATCGCGACGCTCTCGCCCCGCTCGTCGCGCGACTTCGTGTAGTCGGGCTGGACGACGGGCTCCATGTAGATCACGTCACAATCGTGGATCACGTCCGCGACGGAGGGAGCCTCCTCGTAGCGCACGCTGAGCTCGTCGAGCTCGGCCTTGAACTCCGGCAGCAGCGACATATCCGGCGGCCCGACGACGTACGCCTTGATGTCGAATTGCGACATCGCGTAGAGGATCGAGTGCATCGTGCGCATCCGCATGTCGCCGACGAGCAGGAACGTGAGGCCGTCGAGCGTGCCGAGCTCGGTGCGGGTCGTGTAGAGGTCGGTCAGCACCTGGGTCGGGTGCTCGCCCCAGCCGTCGCCGCAGTTGATCACCGGCACCGACGCCCATTTTGCGGCCTCGGCCGGCGCGCCCTGCTGGAAGTGGCGCATCGCGATGACGTCGCCGTAGTACTCCAGCATGTGCACCGTGTCCTTGATCGACTCCTGGTAGAAGTCGCCCGCGCGCGTGTTCTTGGCGTCCGAGAAGCCGAGGACGTGCCCGCCGAGCCGGTGCATGGCCGCCTCGGTGGCGAGGCGCGTGCGCGTGCTCGGCTGGTAGAAGGCCGTCAGCAGCGTCTTGTCGGTGAGCAGGTCGGAGTTCTTCCTGCTGCGTGCAATCGGCTCGAGCTCGTCGCAAACCTGAAAGACGTGCTCGAACTCGGCGCGTTCAAAGCCCTTGAGCGACAGGATGTCGCGCCCGGCGAAGCTCCTCATCGTGATTCCTTCCGTTTGGTGTGTGTGATCGGATGGCGCCCGTGAACAACACGGCCACGCGCTCGTCGGCCGAGACGCCGCCGGACGTGCGCAGTGCGAGCAGGCCGGCGAGGCCGGCGGAGCCCGTGGTGCAGACCTGGATGCCGGTCGCCTCGAGCGCGAGTGCGTGGGCCTCGGCGAGCGTGTCCTCGTCGACGACGAGCGGACCGCCGCCCGTCGCGAGCATCCCCTCGACGACGGCGAGCCAGTCGTAGGTCTCGTCGTCGAGGATGCCGTGGGCGATGCTGTGCGGCTCGTCCTCCCATGGCCACATGAACTCCGAGCGGTGGCGGGCGGCGTAGGCGAGAGCGTCCCTGCGCTCGTCCGCCGCGGTGCTGCCGCACCGCGCGGCGACGGCGTCGTAGGCGCGCCGGAGCGGCCAGGCGCCCTCGGTCTGCACCGTGTCGAGGCGGGGGGCCGCAGAAATGGCAGCGAGCACGGCTGCCTCGTGGAGGGCCTCGAAGCAGGCGCTCGCGAGCGCGCCGCCACCGACCTGCACGACGAGGCGGTCGAGGGTCGTACCGGCCGCCGCGAGGTCGGCCACGAGCTCGTAGCCGAGGGTCTCGCCTCCCTCCACTGCGAGCCCGTTCAGGTTTCCCTGGCACGTGAACGCGATCGCTCCCGCGGCGATCGCCTGCAGGAGCCGGTGCACGGTCGGATCTCCGGATTCCCCCTCGACCCGCGGGCAGACGGTGAGGTTTGCCCCGAGCTCCTCCAGCCGTGCGAGAACCACCGGATCGGCGTCGACCGGGACGAAGACGTGGAGGGTGCGACCCCCGGCTGCTGCGACGACCGCCGCGGCGAGCGCGGCGTTGCCGCAACTCGCGATCGCGAGGTCGGGGCGACGCGAGGCGTCGGTCAGCCCGAGGCGATCCGCGACCTCGAGGTAGAGCAGCACCCCGAACAGGTGCCGGGCCTTGTGCGACCCGGAGACGTTTCCGGTCTCGTTCTTGACCCAGATTCCACCCCGCCCGGAGAACCCGAGCCGTTCGCTGAGCGCGTCGCTGCGGCCGAACGGCGTGGCGGTGAAGCCGTGCCCGTCGACGGCGGCGACCTGCCGGTCGAGCCGGCGCACGAGGGAGCAGAACGCCTCGTCCGAGAGACCGCCGGCGATCGCAACGTGGTAGGCGCGGAGGAAGGCCCGGTAGCGGACGAAGGGGTTCGGCTCCGGGTCGTCCAGGGGAAAGCGCACGGCCGAGAGGTCGAGGTCGCGTCGCAGAACATGGTCGACGTCGTCATCCGCCCGGACGTTCGGGCACGAGAACGGATAGGGGTCGCCCGGGTCCGGCTCGGCGCCGCAGCCGGCGCAGACGAGCCTGCTGGCGGCTGCCGTCACAGGGCCTCCAGGACGCCGGTGCGGGCGTTGAAGTCGTCGATCAGCGCATCCCAGTCGCCGACGAGCTCGTGGATCCCGCTCCAGAACTCCGGGCTCCGTCGGGCCTCGAAGTCCTCGAGCGTTATGCCCTGCTGCTCGACCCACGTGTAGTAGCCGAGGTTGAAGATGCGGTCGCGGTCGACGCTCGTGAGCTCGAGCAGGTTGTCCGTCGCGGCTCCGAGCAGATGCTCGCCGAACACCTCGCCGGCTGCCACCTCGTCGAAGCCGCGGGAGAAGTACTTTGCGAGCGCGAGCTCGTGCTCGCTCTCGTAGAGGCTGGCCCCGTCGGTCGCGACCGACACGATCACGTCCTCCGACCCGAGCCCGTAGTGCTTCGCGGTCTTGATCGCCGCGAGCAGGTTGCAGATGCTCGAGAGACCGAGCGAGGGAAGGCCCGCGAGGACGTCCGCGGAGACGCCGCAGCGCTCACCGAGGTACTGCCGACCGACGTCGGTGTTGAACAGCACCCCGAGCCGGTCGGTCGCACGGTCGGACACCGCGACGGCGAGATCGGTGTTCAGCACGTTGTGGATCAGGGGGATGTGCTTGTCCCCGATCCCCTGGATGTTGTGCTCGCCGAAGCCGTTGCGCAGCATGGTCGGGCATTCGGCCGCCTCGACGGCGACGATCAGCGAGCCGAGGCGCTCCTTGAGGTAGTCGCCCGCGCCGATCGTGCCGGCGGAGCCGGTGGCGGAGACGAAGGCCCGGAGCCGCAGTGACGGCTCCTGCTCGCGCATCGACTCGAACACGCGCTCGAGAGCGGCGCCCGTCATCAGGTAGTGGGCGATGTGGTTCCCGAACTCCGCGAACTGGTTGAGGATGACGTTGTCGGGATCCTCTGAGAGCTCATTGCACTTGTCGTAGATCTCCTTGACGTTGCTCTCGGTGCCCGGCGTTCGGATGATGTCGCCCGGGTCGACGACCCAGCGCTCGAGCCAGGCGAACCGCTCCCGGCTCATGCCCTCGGGCAGCACGGCGACGCCGTGACAACCGAGCAGGCGCGAGATCGCGACCCCGCCGCGGCAGTAGTTGCCCGTCGACGGCCAGATTGCGCGATCGGACGTGGGGTCGAAACGGCCGGTGACGAGGCGCGGCACCAGGCAGCCGTAGGCGGCCAGCACCTTGTGGGCCTCGATCAGCGGGAATCGGTTACCGAGCGCCAGCACGATCCGGGCCTCGACTCCCGTCAGCTCGGGCGGTAGCACGATGTGCTCGGGGACGTCCACGAAATCGGTCCTGTTGGCGCCGTTGTGCCAGTGCACCCGGAACAGGTTGAGGGGGTGTGGGTCGTCCGGCGCGACCTCGGCGAGTGCCTCTCGCACCGCGGTCGGGATCAGCGTCGGATGGGCGAGCTGCGTGAAGGTCGGCAGTGCGATGCGCGCCTGCTTGAAGTAGTCCACGGTCCGCTCGAGTGTCTGGGGATCGGCCTGCTCGCGAGTCAGGCCGAGTCGGTCTGTGATCATTCCGCCTCCACGCTCGTTATCTTGGCGCAAACGCTACGAGGCCGCGCGTCCGGGGTCGTCGGGGTTTCTCCCGAAGCCCGATCAGTGTTTCCACTGTCCCGCGGTTTCGGCCCGGCTGCGATGCTGTCGTCATGCCGATAGTCGACAGCCGCTGTCGGAACGGTCTCCACCGCCGACCGGTCTCACCCGCGGGGGAGGGCAGCCGCTGAGCGACTTCGACCTCCTCGTGCGTGGCGGCATCGTGGTCACTCCGGCCGGGTGCGTACGTGCTGACCTCGGCGTCGTCGACGGCACGATCGCGGCCGTCGAGCCCGGCCTCGAGGGGAGTGCGCGCGAGACGGTCGATGCAACCGGGCTGCACGTCTTCCCCGGCGTGGTCGACCCGCACGTCCACCTGAACGACCCGGGCCGGGCCGCCTGGGAGGGATT